>Ga0255336_100027_pt1 | contig 369509 bp, 389 predicted proteins | sample MeOH1_35cm_T3_17_FD_189102 | JGI IMG/M metagenome (GOLD analysis project Ga0255336, IMG submission 189102) | Sandy soil microbial communities from University of British Columbia, Vancouver, Canada - MeOH1_35cm_T3_179 | ecosystem: Engineered > Artificial ecosystem > Sand microcosm > Unclassified...
GGTTCGGATGGTGTCTGCTGCTCGAACCCGGGCCAATCAGACTGTCGCCCGTTTTTCCCATTTTCAACCTTCCATGCCTTGGAATGCACTGTTCGCCTAGAAGGTCTGCATGGGCCAGGATTTTGCCGGAGGCCGATTCTGGCATATCTTGTGGCGTCGAGCGTGCAAGGAAAGAAGGAAGAAGAGAGAATGAAGCTTGTGCCTGTCTCACGGTCCTTTTCCAGATCTGGGCTTCGGATGGGCTCTCTGTCAACTACAAGTCTCATCGTGGGGGATCAGTCCAAAGTCTGCAGCAGCGGATCTCTGCGGCTGGCGCATCTACGAACACTGACGACATCGCCTCCCGGCTCAAGGACTGTGTCTACATGTTTATTTCTTATCACCACCGTCATAAATGCGTTATATGTTAGCCTATTACAACCCGTTCTTTGTCTCCTGCCAGCACTCAGACTCACTCAAATAGTGGGAAGAGGTCGAGAAGGAGAAGAGAGAACAATAAGGTTTGGCAAGTAGAAGCCAACAAGAGGCAGATCTGCAATCTGTTCGTACTCCATCGTCGGTCACACCCTCTCTGGGCACTGGCGAAAGAAGTGAGGATACGAGGTCTTCATGGAAAGCCATCTTACCTCTTGGACGGCTGCACATGCGCTGGCAGTGTGCTGCCGCTCTTTATATGCATGGATTCCACCCACTCTGGTAGTGTCGACCAGTGTATACTGAATGTACAGACGGAGATCATTCAACGTGGCGTGCGTCCTGGTTCTAGTTCCAGAAGTGTGACTGAGGGTTGTCTTGACGACAGATGCGCTGAGCACAGTTGGGTGAGATACCAAGGGCAGTGGTGTCATTGCCTATGCTGGGCACGGAGTCCTCTTGTTAGTGAAGAGAGTTCGTGACTGCGCACACGAAGTATGAGGTCCTCCAAATGACGCCACCTGAATGTCTACCCATAGCTCCTCCAATCCCTACGCTCCAGGCTTACAATCGAACCGGAAGCAGTCAATGATCAAGCAAGAGGCATTGTCATGATCCAGCTTCCAATTTTCTTCCGAAACCCGGAGACTTGGCATCAGGCAGCAGGAGATTCTTGCAGAGAAATTAAGAGGGCTGACCGTGTGGTGGGCCAAGTCCTCAGAAGATGACAACGAATTTTTGGGCGCTGCGGGGGGATTTCTTATTCAAAGTCGCCGCCAAAGGTGTAGCTGGGTCAAGACTAGCTTCAGCAGTCAAGATGAGATCGAAAGAGGTGGCTAAGGGCATGAAGCATGCCAATTCGGCCACGTCAACCCCATGGCGGTTCAGGAAAGATGTCTATCCGAGCAATGGGGACAATGATCGGTCTGGCGCCGTGAGGGAAGATTGTTCCAAGGAAGAGTCATTGTGGCGTCGGCCAGAACCGATAGCTGCGTCTCCTGTTCGTCCAAGTGGAGCGGTTTCTGTCTCGGCCTGCATAAATGTCAAATTTCGTGGGCTAGAGTCTGGATCAACGCCCAACGGTTCGAGCAATCTCACAGCTCTAGTCGACTGACAACTCGTCATCGATCGACAGATCGTCGTCGTCGCCATCATCAGGTGGGAACGAGACTTGATCGTGGTCATGAACAATGTCTGGGGGGAACACCCACGTGGGTCCTCGTGGTGTCATGGTCTTCGCCTGGCTTCAGGGGTTGCTTTTCCCCTGGCGCCTGAAATGGGAGGTTCAGCCCGACGAACTATGCCCTGCCGAAATTAGAATTGTTGGCGGAATTGACGGCTGTTCCTGACGCCTTGCCTGCCTGGGTTTGATCGTACCGAGATTAGAACCTAAGCACTATTGCCAACTTCAAATCTCGTGCCAGAGCAAAAGACCCGGCTTCTGGATGATTGGACTAAGCAAATCTTAATCACGAGCTCCAGACTATGTCGAGTCCTGATCGAGTTAGGGCAGCAAACAAGTCTGCCCAATGTGGCACCAAAGCGCAAGCCACACATAGCCGACGCAGCATCGCGAGGCCTTAGCTTGTATCGGGCCGTCAGTCGAGCTGTCGCTAATAGGGTACCACCGTTGGTCTCGACACCATTCTCTGGCTGAGGCGCTTGGGACCCAAGAAATGCGTGTCTTCGTGATCGCTTGGACAGAGGGGCGGCTCTACCGTTCCAGCATCTACCCGACCATGTTCGGATTCTTTCTGTCTTTCCTTTCTCATCAGCGTTGGTAGTCGTTCCTTGCTTTGCCGTTCATTCCTCGCCATGCCGTCCTCATCACTCTTTCTGAGGGCGAGCACCACACTCGTTTCACTGCTGTCACTCTTTTCCTTCTCTGTCTCTGCTGCTTCGTCAACATACTATGCGCTTGATACAGAATATTCAGGATCGACCTTTTTCGAAGGATTCGACTTCTTCACTGTAGGTGGTCGAGCTGAGAAGCACAGGCGTCGGTTAACACGTATTTTAGGATGCTGATCCGTCCCATGGCTTCGTCACGTAAGCTTTCTGAATCCGTGGATGCGCCTGATATATTCTGACCCGAAACAGCTACTTGAGTGAAAGCGATGCGATTGACGCACAGCTTATCGCCACGAACGTGGACCATTTTAATTCGGCATTGATGAAAGTCGATAACACCAGCACGTATACTTCATCTGGGAGGCCTAGTGTCAGAATCACAAGCCAGGCTTCATGGACTCATGGTTTGTTCATTGCCGACATCAGGCATATGCCATCGACCAAGACAACCTCAGGCTGTGGGACCTGGCCCGCCTACTGGACCTTAGGTCAAGGGACAGGAATAACGTGGCCGGCATATGGAGAGATCGACATCCTCGAAGGAGCAAACAACCAAGCTCTTGACCTCTCAACAGCCCACACTGGAAACACGTGCACAATTAGCCAATCGTCATCCGAAATGAATGGGTTACCCAGTGGAAATACCAACTGCGACTATTATCTGTCTGGTGGTGGCACCAATGGAGCGGGTTGTTCTGCTTCTTCCCCAAGCCAATATAGCTACGGCACGGACTTCAATTCGAACCATGGAGGTGTCTACGCTATGGAGTGGACGTCGGAAGCCATCAAAGTCTGGTTTTTCCCACGTGGCAGCATCCCTTCTGATATCAAAAATGGAAATCCGGACCCGTCAGGATGGCCGCTTCCCTTCTCCGTTTTCGATGGCCCGAACTGTGATATTGATGACAACTTTCAACAACATAGTATCGTATTCGATACCACATTCTGCGGTAAGGTGGTCTTGCTTGTGGAAAGGCCATGACTAATATATACGCAGGTGATTTTGGTGATGCGACGTGGGCCAACACCAATGGCTGTGCGAGTATCACAGGTCAATCATCGTGCTCTTCCTTCGTCGGTGCTAACCCTACCGAGTTCTCCGAGACATACTGGGAAATCCCATACGTCAGGGTCTATCAGCAGCAGTCAGTGTCGACGACGACGACGACGACGACGACGACTACGACAACCACCACCACCACAACCACTACTACTACCACCACTACCACCACTAGTACTACGACGACCACTCCCACTACCACCACTACCACTACGACGACCACTCCCACTCCCACCACTACCACCACTACCACTACCACCACCACTACCCCTACTACCACCACTACCACTACCACTGCGACAACCACCCCTACTACAACCACCACGACAACCAGTCCTACTACAACCACCACGACGACAAGCATCCCTACTACAACAACCACCACGACAACCAGTCCTACTACAACCACCACGACGACAAGCATCCCTACTACAACAACCACCACGACAGCCACCCCTGCTACAACAACAACCACTACTACAGGGACCACTCTCACCACCTCCTCCACCACCACCGCTACAACAACTACCGCCGCCCCGACTGCGACAACAACTACAACAAGCAGCGCAACCACCACCACCACTTCATCTTCAAGCTCGACTTCGACCAGCAGTACAACAACAACCACTTTCACATTTGGTCCATTCTCCAATAAATCGACAACAACGACAACTCTTACAACAACTAGCTCTCCAGGCGGTGGATGGGGAGACTGGGACGACTGGTCGGCCTCTACCACGACTTCAGTCAAGAGTACCTCTACAACTGCGGAGAGCTGGGACGACTGGTCGACTTCTACCTCCACGACTTCAGTCAAGAGTACCTCTACAACTGCGGAGAGCTGGGGCGACTGGTCGGCCACGACAACAACCGATACAGTCATCACGACCACAATTACTGGTCAGTTCTTTGCGTTGAAACTCACTGTTAAAGGGCTTGCTAACAAATATCAGAAACGTGGATCGAGCCTTGCTCAACTGGCATAACTACCAAGACAACCACCCTCATCACCACTTACGGTTCAGAGTCACCCAAGCCCACGATTCCCCTGACTGTGATTACCACGACGCCTCCCAGTTACTGGCCCATCCACACTCCAGTCACCATCACTGTTCCTGTATGGGTCGCCGGAACTAAGCCCAGCACAGTCAGCGGTTCCGCTTCCACCACCTCCAAGGCAACCAGCTGGACATGGGCTGGCAAGTCCGGCTCTGGTTCAGGCCCATGGGCTGCCACTAAAAGTGAAACCAGCAGCATAGGCGTTTACACCGTGACCGTGAAGCCTCTGGCATCCGCTACTGGCGCCAGCCCCGTGGTCGGCACATGGGGCAGTGGAAGCACCGTTAACTCCACCAAGCCTTGGACTGCCACGTACACCGGCGGCGCAACAGGAAGAATCAGCATCAGCATCGGCATGAGCGTGTTCGCGTTCGTGGCCGCCGGCATGGCCTTGTTGTTGTAAAACAATGCCAGCCAGAAGTCGTTCGTGACGATGACAAGAAAATTTTTGCATGAGCATCTCAATCATTCTCGTTTGGTTTTGGGAGGCTTGAGGACGAGGACGACCAGGAATCCATGGATCGATCAAACCAAGAGGCTGATATAAATGGTTGTCTTACTGGTTGATAACTGTCTAGTTGTCTTTCTAGCTTTTCTTTGCTCTGGGGGCAATTTCAATTATCTATGACTAGGCTCGTGTCATATATCCATAGCCATGTACCCAGGGCCGGGCAACAATTTTGGTGACCCTTTGCTTATTATCACTCTCCCGACTTCTAATGCTCCTTCTCTCGTGACTCGAAAATCAAATCCCTCGTCTTCTGTACGAGAACCGTGTGAGCATTTCTTGGGCCGCGCTGACATAGTAGCGTCTCGGATGATGAGCTAAATCAGCCACGACTAGCGGGCATGCTTCTAACATTATAACGTCGTCAATTCAGACGAGTGTCAATACAGGGCTCCCAATGGGAGATACACCTGACTACTTATACTTCCGGCTTTCCCAACCATTCATAGTCCGCCTGAGCCCCAACGTCTTCCGCCCGGTGCCATAGCCATTCTGCTGCTGAATTATCGACATAGTCGTCTTATGCATCGTGGCCGCAGGCCTGGGTCGAGTCAGGTCCGGCATGCCAATAATTGCGTTTGTCAACGCAGAGTCGACTCTGCTGCTGTCTTTGGCTTTCCCACTGAGGTTTTCCTCCAACGTGGCCGTCGCGCATTCATCCTTTTCTTCAACCTCGCGAGATGGGGAGCTGGATAAGAAAACGTAGCGTTTCCTGTTTGGACTTTTCTCTTCCAATGCCGGTCTTGGTCTCTTTTTGATGTTGAGTCCTATTTTATGCGAGGAGAGCTCTGAAGGAATACTGGAAGTATCAAGATGGCCATGCATTGAGCGAAGGCCTGGCTCAGAATCTTTGGCCTTTGAGGTCTGGCCCCATTGAAGAGCGCCATCTGTTGGCCGGCTCTCTCGAGAATGGCTATTGGAGAAGATGGTGGCGATTTGCCCGGACCCTGAGGACGAAGACGAGGTCTTTGGCTTCGCCTTCTGTGACAAAGTAAGATCTTCAGAGAGTCGACCATGAATCAGTTTCGCTGACTGAAGATGATGGCTCGCGGTTGTGAACGAGAGTGGCAGAGCGGACATTGAATACGTATTCTGATTGCGCAGGGTGGTTGAAAATCCGCTAGATGTTGAATATTGGGTCTGTGCCATGGTGGAACATACTCCACGCTGTTCGGTGACGACACCACCTCCAGGAGTGTGGGATAAAGGCTTGCCACCTCCTTCTTGCGGCCGACAATCTCGAGACAGTTGGAAGGTGTTTTTTCGGTGGCTACCATCAATGGGCCACACGTCATCAGCCGTGCTGTCTCGGCCACTCAGGGCGAGCAGGCTCCGGGCAAGGTCCTCCTGTGGAGGCACGGGACGGTGCAGAATGCTGGCAATATCTGCGATAACATCATCACCGAACAACGGTCCGGCAGGAGCCAAGCGTCGGTGAATGTGGGAAGGCAAGAATTGCGACAAGACGGATTCGCCTTGTTCACGAGATTGACAAACCGGAAATGTCAACGTCAGGAGTGCCTGAGCTCGTGTCATGGCAACATACAAGAGTCGTCTCTCTTCATCGGTGTCCTCTGCTCGAGAGTGAGGAATGGATCCTTGGTAAACGTCGGGCACAAAAACGACGGGCCATTCGAGACCTTTGGCGGAATGAATGGTCGAGATCGTGACCCGAGGCTTGTCATCAACCTTGTCGGAACTCTCCACTTCAGCAGAGAGAACGATATTGGCCAAAAACTGGGCGAGGACATCTTGGCCGCCTTGGATGGTTTGCTGTTCGAGTCCGTCGATGGTGGCCAGTCGATCGTCAACCAGAGGCTGTAGGGCAACATCGGCAGCATGATTTACAAGCTCTTTGACGTTCTCCAGCCGGTCTTCGTGGTCCTCCTTGTACTTCCTTTTCAGGTAACCTTGGAAATCGAGGCTGGAAACAACAAATTCAACGAGTTGGCGAGGCACTTGACCTGGAATCATCGATGTCATCTTCTGTCTCGCTCGCTTGATCAGGACTACCAGCTTGCACAGTTCTTGCTCGGCAGGCTTGGTCAGCTTCTTCTCAAGGGCCAAGCTCCCCGCCAGGACTTTCTGTACAACGGCCCATAGCGACAGCTTTTGGGTTTCACCCAGCTTGACGAGTTCGGCGATGGTTGTCTCGCCGATCTTGCGGGGAGGAACATTGATAATTGCAAGCAGGGCAGGATTGTTGTCTGGATGACTGATCGTTCGTAAGTAGTCGACTAGGATTCGGATCTCCACCCGGTCGAAGAACCGCTGGCCACCAACCATACGATAAGGAATACCAGAATTTGCCAGTGCCCTTTCGATCAGCAATGACAGGTACGCCGATCGAAGGAGGATGGCAAAATCTGAGTGTAACAGCAGGCCTCCCGTCACCCCGGTCATTCTCTTGATCTCGCTGGCAATCCACAAGGATTCCTCATGTGGGTTTGGCAAACGCCGCAATACGGGCAGTGTACCCTGACAATGGGTTGCCTTCAGCCTTTTTTCAGGCCTGCTGGTGTCTTGTTCGATGACGTCCTGAGCGAGTTTCAGCACGGCAGAACAGGAGCGATAGTTTTCTTCCAGATTGATGACCACCGTCTGAGGGTAAAATGCCTTCATTCGACGCAAATTTTCAATCTCGGCAGACCGGAATCCATAGATACTCTGGTCCGGGTCGCCGACAATCGTGATTCTCTGTCTTGCCGAGGCGAAAAGCTTCATGAGCTCAAACTGTACAATGTTCGTGTCCTGAAACTCGTCGATGAGCAAGGCCTCGACATTTGAGACGCAGCTGGGATATGCTCTCAAGAGATCGACACAACGAAGAAGCAGGTCATCGTAGTCGAGCATGTTGGAAGTTGCGAGTGCCGCTTCGTACTCGTGAAACACTGCGATAAACTCTTGTTGTTCGATTTGCCTCTGTGGCGCTTTGGGCAGATCTTCCAACCGCTTCCCTTGGGCTTTGTGATGTGATATCCTTGACCGTGCCGCCTTGGGATCGATCGCCAAACCCAGCCGTTTGACAATCCGTTTGATGATATTGCTGCTGTCTGAAGTATCTGCGATGCCGAAGCTTTTGGCTATGCCGATCAGATTGCCATACGACGCCAGGTATCGTCGACAGATCGAGTGAAACGTGCCCAGCACGACTTGAGATTCGAGTTCGCAACCGACAAGACCGCGCAGTCGTTCGCGCATTTCTCGGCTGGCCTTGATAGTGAAGGTGCAACAAATGACATTTTGTGGCTGGTAGCCATAGTGGCCCAGGAGATACGCGACTCGGGAAGTCAAAGTTTTGGTTTTCCCCGATCCAGGAGGCGCCAGAACTTGTAAGATCGACGCCGTCGAGGTGACGGCTGTTCGCTGAGCAGGATTGAGGCCGCTGAGCCAGGCCCCCTCCATGGCGTGCGGTTATGCAGGTGAAAGTCATGTTGAAGACCAACAATGGCGCGTCTGTGGGAGGCGCGTCAAGATCACCGCTGCCACGTAGTCACGTGGCCGTGTCTTGTCTTAATCCCTGTCCCAACTTTCAGTCCTGGGAATGCTAAGCTCCGACTTATTCGAAGAGAGCCGACTTTAGGGCCGAATCACTGAATGAGGCGATCGTCTGATGGCTCATTGGCGCGGTCATGATTCATACGTCTGTTTGGATTGTCAATGGCGGCATATAACTCAGATACTGCGCAAGGTGATCCCGACGGCTTGACAGGCTGAATAGGCAGGCCCTGCTTCGAGGTACGTTTAGGCTGTTGTGTTTCCAGGTCTGACGGACGCTGACTTTACTAGAAGGGCGGCATGAATGACTTGACAAACTTACCATATCAACCTGTGTCGGTGTTTCGATGATCAGCCGGTTCAGGTCGAGTATTCCGTCTACAAACCCGGGCTAGAGGTGAGGTGATCATGAATTGCTTTCTAAGACGTACTTTACCGATGGACCGGGTGCAATGGCTCTCGCCGACTTCCTTCCCCAGCTCCCCTCTTGGAGGCCTTGATGCCCCGCATCTCCAACTTTTCACACGGTGCTGTAGCTACATTGGTCGAGGCGGTCTCTCTACCCTCATCTGCTTGGATATGCATTATAACTAACTGTATGGCACACAGATGCCAAGTATGCACCGAGAGCGTCGGGATAAGTTCCTCCTAATCCAGATGCCGAGTCCGAGGTTCAGACTGGAATAAACCGGCGCAGTTTTCAGCAGGTCCTCTTAACACTCTCCAAAAGAAGCGTCGTCATTAGATTTTCTTTTGCCATGGCTGCACAAGGCGTCGCTGCAAATGGCTATCCTATTTGTCAAAGGAAGAGCTCCTACACAGTGGTCCATGAACCGATTCACAAGAGACGAAAACTTCGGCTCATTTGCATTGGTGCTGGAATAGCTGGCATTGCCGCTGCTTACAAGTATCAAAACCAGCTTGAAGACGTCGACTTCGTGATCTATGAGAAGAACCATGACGTGGGTGGGACATGGCTCGAGAATAAGTATCCAGGATGCGCCTGCGATATTCCAGCACATGGCTACACCTACTCGTGGGAGGGAAACCCGAACTGGTCCAGATTGTGAACCACATCCGTTCCTGGTGTGCGACCGCGTTCGCTGACGTGCCTTTCACTTTTAGCTATGCCGAGGCACCCGAGATTCTGGAGTATTTCAAGGGCTGCGCAGTCAAATGGGGCTGCATGGAGTACATTAAGCTCAATCATCGTGTCGTCGAAGCGCGATGGTCTGAAGAAGACGCACAGTGGCATTTGACCATTGATCATGAAGGCATCATGCTGAAAGACCAGTGTCACCTGCTGCTGAGTGCCACTGGGATTTTAAAGTAAGGACTAGAAACCCTCTCGGTTCGTCACAAAACATCTCTGAGCAAAGCGGTCAGCAAGTGGAGATGGCCTGACATTCCCGGTCTGCATACCTTTACCGGCACACTCCTTCATTCCGCCCGCTGGGACACGGAATATGACTTCCAGGACAAGACCGTGGCAGTGATTGGATCGGGATCCTCGGCGATACAAATAGTGCCCAGTCTCCAGCCAGGTAAGTCTGTTCAACCGGTCGCCATGACCTTTGCCAACGTTGCCGCCACCAGTTGTGAAACGATTAATCAGTTTCAATCGATCGCCCAACTGGATCACGCCCGAGTTCAGCGAGAGCTTGGCCGCTCAAGGCCGAGACACGAAGTTCACAGCAGAAGAGATTGAGCGGTTCAACAAGGACAAGAAATACTTTTTAGAGTATCGCAAGAAGGTCCAGAACACCGGCAGCTCCTCCTTTCCGCTCTACTATAACGGCTCGGACCTGCAGGAGCAAATTCATGAGAAAGTAGTCAAGCTGATGAGGGAAAGGCTGGGTGGTAATGAGGACCTGTGCGAACGCCTCATACCCAAATTCCCCGTTGGCTGCAAAAGGTTCCGCCCTTTTCTTGCCCACTCGGACCGAGACGACTGACATGGCCCGGCAGATTCACTCCTGGACATGGATATCTGGAAGCTCTCGTCCAGCCGAACGCGACCGTCATCTGCTCGGGGATCGAAAAGGCCACGCCCACAGGAGTCTTGACCGTCGACGGTGTGCATCATGAGGTCGACGTGGTTGTCTGTGCCACAGGCTTTGATACTTCGTACCGCCCGGCATTCCCGGTTATCGGTCGAAACGGCCGGAACTTGAGTGAATTCTGGAAGGACGAGCCGATCCACTACATGTCTGTGGCGGCGCCTGGGTTTCCAAACTACTTCAGTAAGTCTGTCGTCAGCCCCGGTTTCCTTCTCCACTTGGACGGGCAGGAACCCTTCTGACCTCGTGGCTTTGGTAGTAACCGGCGGCCCCAACAGTCCTATCGCCAACGGCTCCCTGATTTCCGGCCTGGAGACCGAAATCGACTACGCATACGCTTGTGTGAAGAAGATGCAAAGCGAAAATGTCGCCACAATGGAGGTCCTCGAAGACGCGACGCGCGACTTTCTTGAACACCGTGACGCCGTGATGAGTGAGATGGTCTGGAGCGGCGGCTGTCGCAGCTGGTAAGACTTGCCCATTCCAACTCCGCCCTCATCCAATTTTCTCCTGCTTTGGGTTTCTCTCTTACCAATGGGTGGTGGATTCCAGGTACAAGAACGGCAAAGTCGATGGCCCCGTGATTGGTCCTTGGGTCGGCAGCACGTGGCACTTCAATGAGTGCCTGAAGAGTCCTCGATTCGAGGACTACCGATTGACATACACGGTCACAAACCGGTTCAGCTATTTGGGGTTTGGCAGGACCGAGGGCGAGTTGCGCGGAGCGGATCTGGCGACACATTTGGGGGAGCCAGGGGTATGAGCTGCGAGTTGTTTCGATTCGGTCTGGTGAGCGGTGAATGAAAGAATGAAGAATGAGGGCTGATTCAAGTGGGCATGAACCACGGTTGAGTGTTAAAAGCGATTGAGATCGACCACAATTGACATCTTTGGTCTCTACCTTGCCTTCTATCTTGCCTTGATCTTCAAGGCGCCGTCCAAGACCCCTCTCTGATGATATATTGAAAGATGTACTTACTTCCATTCAGCTAGCGTCGTGGTGCAGACATGGTCATCACCTCCAGTACAGGGGACTGCTGGCCTTGGTAATCGTATTCCAGGCTTCGTCAAGGACTTGGACCACTTCTTCTGGCAGGGGGCCCTTCTCAAGGTCCCGCAAGTTGCTCTGCAGCTGGGCCAAGCTGCTGACGCCAATAATCACGCCGTCGTTGCCGTCTTTGATCTTTAAGATGCTATGGTGGACACACCAGCGCAGGGCTGTTTCAAGCAGAGTCAGATTGTGCTTTTCGACGACCGGTTCGATCAGCTTGAGAGCATCAAAAGTAGCGTCTTTGAAGTAACGTTCACGGTACATCTGTGGTGTCATCAGCGGACCCCTGATCAGAGTATCTCTGCCTTTGACGTTACCTTGCCAGTTCTCTCATTGACATCGGCGAATCGTCCATCGGACGGAACGTCCTTGGACTTGTATTTTCCACTGCAGAAGTTAGCCGACAAACCTTCTAGGACTTCGCCACTGGGGTGACGAACGAGAAGATGCCGCCGGCGAGTGGATTATAGACCACAATGTCGATGCCGTATCTTCACACACCCGGTCAGTTCATTCCTGATCGGGAAGACCAAATCTGGGACGCGCACTTTCGGCAGCATGGAACGAGTTCTGGCTCTATGGTCCTGGTGATGGCATTGTACATCGCTTGGTAAATGGTGGGTTTGACCCAACCGCGCTCATGGGCAATATTCCAGATTTCGGCCACTTCCCACGCCGCAAAATTACTGAGGCCCAATTGCACGAATTTGCCCTCCTTGAAGAGCTCATTGCACGCCTCCAGCGTCACCGCGAAGGGCACACTGCGGTCAGGGGCGTGGAGGTAAAAGATATCAACGCAATCAGTCCCCAGTTCAGCCAGGCTCTTGTTCAAAGTCGCCTTGAGACGGTCTGGTTGGTGCATTCCTGGCTCTGATGGATAACACTTGGTCGCCAGCGTGAGGCCTCTCTCTTTCCATTTCGCCTCTTTTGTGAACGCCTCTTGTTCGCCGTGGATATACATCCGGGCAGTGTCGACTTCAGAATACCCCGCATGTTGAAAATAGTCGAGGCACTGATTGTAGTCGTCGAGGGAGGTGATGCGCCCGCCTTTGTCTTCGGAACCCGGTGGGCCAAAGGTCATCAACCCAAGGATGACGCGAGACTTGGCCCGCGGCACAATGAGCGGCATTTTGAGGGTGCAGATAAGCTGACAAAAATCGAGGAGAGGCAGGCCGGCGGGTGGGAGAGTGCGAGGATAATGGAGGCATTTCTGCAAATATGTCGTCCGCGTGGTTGGTTGCCAAGGGTGGGTTGGGCGCTGTCAGCCCCCAGTAAAGCGGCCAACAGCAGACCCTGGACTGGATTATGGAATGTGTCCTCCACATCCATTTGCTGCTGAGCGCAGCCAAACCCAGTGCTAACAGACGGCGCAATCGATTACTCTCTGGCTGACGACGGAAGACGCCGTCATAGCATTCAGCGCTATCGCACTTTGCCTCGCCGTCCTTCAGACATTTTCTTCCACCAGCCTTCGTGACCATTCCCATGGTCGCCAGCGTGGACCCTACCTGACCTCCTATCCGCATGGATGACCCCTTCAGATAGTGACTCGACCGGGGGCGACGTTGTCTATACTCCTGCGGGCACCGAGTCGCCTTTGCCCTCGCAATTCCCGCTGAGCCGCTCCAGCCCACCGCGTCTGCCCTCGTTACCGCTACACATCAGAGAAGAGTCGCGCGCGAACAAGCAGAAGACCAGAGCAGAGATTGACGTGGACGTCGACCAAGACCTTGATCTCTCAGACTCTGAAATGGCTGACCCTCGTCCGATGCACCGACCGTCGAGTGGGCAGTCTCACGTACCACTCCTGGGTGACGACAAATATGCTGGCCGACGAGGAAGATCTCCAGATGCTCACGGGTCGAGTCGGCAGCCCACCTTTGCTGCTCGCCGAAACAGCTTTCGGTCCCGATCGCCCACCTATGCGCCGCCTCCCAACCTCGTGAGAAGGAAATACATCTATTCCGCATTCTTCCTCCTCCTCTCTCTCATCTCGTTCGTCGTCCAGACGGAGACGGCCGTCTACATACAACATGATCTGAAATGGAACAAAGCCTACTGTATGATGTACTTGACTCACGGTTCCTGGGTCTGTCTGTGGCCGGTACAACTTCTCATCATTCGCATCCAGAAGCGCAAACTGTCCTGGTCAGCATTCTGGCGCCGCCACAAATACCTCATTCGGACCACTGCCCAGATGGTCGAGTCTCGGGATCTCTATCTATCTCCGACCACGACATCGCGGTCTCCGTGGCCGTATATGATCAGGGCGACTGCGGGAATTACGACATTCCTGACAATGGCGGGCGGTTCCTGGTACGTTGCCGTCAACCTCACAACACCCTCGGACCTGACGGCGATCTACAACTGCTCGGCCTTTTTCGCCTATGTCTTCTCCATCATACTTTTGAACGACAAATTTCGCCTGGACAAGTCGCTCTCGGTCGGACTCGCCATCCTGGGGGTCTTGGTCGTCGCCTATGGGGATAAGGAAGACGGGGCCGGCCCTGACGGCGGCGCCAAAGCCGGGCTCGGCACCAAACTCGTCGGCAACCTGATTATCGGTGTTGGTTCCGTGGCGTATGGTCTCTACGAGGTCTTGTACAAGAAATATGCTTGTCCACCCGAGGGCACGAGTCCTGGTCGCGGCATGATCTTCGCCAATACTTTCGGCAGCATGGTCGGACTCTTCACTCTGACCGTCCTTTGGATCCCACTTCCTATTCTACACGTCACCGGCCTCGAGACGTTTGAAATCCCGCGAGGCAAAGCTGCGTGGCTCCTGGCCATCTCCACCTTGTCCAATGCCGTCTTTTCCGGCTCCTTTCTGATTCTCATGTCCCTCACCTCCCCGGTGTTGGGTTCGGTCGCTGCCTTGGTCACCATTTTCCTGGTCGCCATTACAGACTGGCTCATTACGGGCAAACCGCTGTCTGGAGCGTCCATTGCCGGCGGCACCTTAATTATCGTTGCCTTTGGCATGTTGGCTTGGGCGACGTACAGAGAGATGACCGAAGAGCAGAGAAAGAGGGCTGAGGATGAAGACAAGGTGTTGGACGTTGACGAAGACGAGCTGAGCAGGACTCCAGACGAGGACGAGGATAGATGAGAAGGTTCCGACCGAAACAGGCGTTGAAGTTTGCATCGGGAGGGGATTAGACATGCCATGTTGCCATATGGTGCGAGGACTATGTAAATCAGCAATACAATGGCAGACGAAATGCCGCACGGACAGGCACATTCATGGCGTTGGGGATGGGCATGTTGCCGGGCCAAACATACCGGAAAGCGCAACTCTGTAGAATGAGTGGAATGATCCAATTTATAAGATGACCAACATCATCAACATTATTTCATTGTTCTCGTGAGATTTTGCGGTCTAATAAACAGACGTCTCTCCACTCGTCATATCCATTCCGTCCAGCTATGCAAAAAACAACTTCTTCTGCCGAGGCCCAATCTCGGCAGCTGCTGCCGTGCTCGACGCTTTTCTCTTGGTGCCCATCGCTGACCTAGGTCGGTTGGGGACTTCGGGGCACTGGCCTGACGACTTTGTCGGGTCATGGGGAACGGCCACCGAGAGGGAAGACTCCGCGACGGCTTCCTTGATGGTCTGTCGAGAGAGGCACAAGTCGATGTGCGCGTTGAAGGCACGATCGTTGGCTGGCTGTGGCAGTTGGCAAATTGGGCAGTCCCAAGATGGGGGATCAGCTTGGGCGTTCGAGTTCAGTTCGCCAGATTTGTCCCGGTCGAAGGATTCCGGCCAATCTGGTGTTGAAGCGTCGGCGGCGGCCTCTTGCTCCTGGCTGAAGCGTTCCAGCTCCTCGAATTCCTCTTGTCGCTCTTGTCTCGCCGCTTCTTCGAACTCGGCGTCGGGCCACACCTCCCATTCGCCCTCGTCCGGGGCATTCTCCGTTGACGACTGTCTCGTCGCCGTTCGCGGCCTGAAGAAGTCCCCATGGTCTTTCTTCGAACTGACCAGGTGCGTACAGCGCAGGCCCATGAGCCGGATTTTGAAGTCCGGAATCTCCCTCTCGAGCTTCGCCAGCATGGGGACACTATAGTTGTAGAGATCGTCTGCCACGCACACGGCTTTCGCTGGGGCGACTTGCCGGGTCAACACTTCATATGTGTGCAATTTGACCTTCAGGACGACGGTCCGGCCTTTGACTTCCACTCGGGCCATGTCTTTCTCCAGCTCTTCGGCCGTTTGTCGAAGCTTCTCTCGCAGCTCGGACTTGCTGCTCATGTCTCGAAAGGTGCTCTCGGTGCCGACGCTCTTCCGTTCGTACTCTCCCGCCGGGTGGACCGAGGTGCGTCCGAGGCCAAGGGAGGTCTGCATGAGAAAGTGGAAAACCTTCTCACCAAACAACCTGTTGAGGTATGCGCGTTGGGGATAAATGTCGCCACACGTCTTGATGCCGATGGCGTCGAGTTCTCGCTCCAAAACGCGGCCGATGCCCGTGACCTTCCGGACGGGAAGGGTTCGCATGAAGGACATGATGGTATTTCGGTCGTTCGGAAGACGAAATTGTCCGTTGGGTTTATTTTTGTTGGAACAAATTTTGGCTATCTTCGCGTTGGCCGCGATTCCCGCCGAAACCGTGATCTTGCACTTTTCATGAACTTCTTTTCGCAGCTGCTCGACGGCGATTTCCGGGTCCATCTCGTGGATCGTGCAATATTCGGTGATGTTCATGTACGCCTCATCAATGCTGGAGCTCTCGAACCGAGGGTCGTACTCGGCGAGAATGGCGCGGACTTCATTTGCTTTGGCCGTATACTTTGGGAAATTCAACGGGAGACAGATGAGCTGAGGACACAACTTTTTGGCCACAAATTGCGCCATGGCACTCCGGCAGCCGAATTTCCGTGCCTCGTAATTACATGTGGTGATGACTCCTCCACCCACGGCCATCGGCACGGTCTTGAGCTCGGGACGGTCGATCTCCTCCACGGCAGCATAGAAGGCATCACAATCGATGTGGACCACATATTGCGATAGGTCCCTCGACAACTCCAGAGAGGCGATGTACTCATCCGCTCGTCGCAGGTCCGCTTTGAGATCCAGCTTCTCCAATTGAGCTTTGTGCTTCAGGATCCTGTCGATCTTCAACGTCAAATTCTGATCCTTGGCCTCCTCATTGTTGAAGAATTTCGATCCCTTGGAAGCCTGGTAGATGATTTCCGAGACCTTCTTCTGATCGACACTATCCTGGCCAGCTTTGGTCAGCGATGGACCGAGCAGGTGGTGTTTGAGAGAGCGGTGCTGCGAGGCGTCGGGGGGGAACGCTGCTGCTGGAACGGCCGGAGCAGCATCGCCCTTGCCTTCCTGGTCGTCGGCTCTGTGGGACAAGGCGGCCTCATGGCTGGCAGATGTCATTGCAACGGTCCAACCCCGGACGACATGGCCGGACAGTCCGCAGACCTTGTCCCGCCAGTCGCTGCGGTAAAGTGACGGCCCATCGACGAGGTCAAAAGAGTGGTACTGGGGAAACGCGACAGGGCCTCTGTGGCCGCGGTCGCGGGTCGCGTCTAGGCTGGCCACTAAGGCAAATCCTTGGCCAGCACGTTCCCTCTCAGGGTATAGTGATTCCACCATGTTATTCGGCGTCACCCGGCGTGGACATGCACCACTTCAACACGACTGTTTTGCAGGCCCGGACGACGTTCACGGACCCTCTGACCATGATAACCATCTGGCCCGCGATCACCCCTCCTCGCTGTCATGCGCCAGCAGCCACAACAGCAACCACGAACTCGCGGGCCGCCGTTTTCGAGTATGCCGGGAGATAAACAATCGAATTCAGTACCCTCCAAACCTTTAACGCCGGTGCTGAGTTCGAATTTCCGCGCTGCCAAAAACCCTCTGACGCCTCGATTGGCGGGCTCGACACCGTCGTCCCCTTCTTTGTCTGCTCGCAGAGCCCCGCTCGCGAAAGCCGTGTCGCCGGGATGTTCTGAACAAATGATTACCGCGCCTCTCAATGGCAACGTTACGCCACGGTCCGGGGCCAGAAAATCTCGAATCGGCACCGAGTCTCCTTCCACACCGAGCCAGGGAAAGTTCAGTGATGGTGCAAGAGCGAGACTCTCTCCCGGCACGGAATCTAGCGGCCATGGTCTGGGTCCGGGCCACGGCCTGGCTATCGTCAACCCTCGGATACCTGTCCATCCCGGCACGAGGCCGAAGAATGCCACTGTATCGCCGACACCGGTGGTGACAATGCATGGACGGATCTCAGCCTCGAAGAGCATGGTGGAAGAGAGAGAAGGCCCTTCACCAAAATTCTTTCACGCGGATGACGCCAAGTCAGCAGTCAGCTCACCCGGAATTGACGAACATGCGGATTTGACACTATCGACTGGTCAGAGCCGTGCCTTCGAAATGATGCCTGCCATCGATGGGACTCGGACTGAGAAGGACATTCTGGACGAGAAATTCGTCCGAGCCGACGACATCCCCATTCATGTGCCTTCCAAAGCAGCAGACCGACCCCATGGCCTGACGAAAGGATGGAGTGCTGAGGCAACACTTCCCCCCCGTTCGGCCACGGCTGCGGAATCGTGGTCCAACAAGATGATGACACCCCCATCTCCGACCAAAAATCCCCACGGATCTGCCACACAACTCAACTCCCCGCGAAAGGCGCCATGTGAGAAATTGGCGTCCCCATTGATGGCGCAGACCACTCTCGGCCGACGAAGAAGTGCCAACATGGATCCGACGACTGCTCCTCCATTAGACAGCTGGGTCGGACATAGAAAGTCCATGAGCACTAATTCGATAAGCACGACCCCTGTGAAGAAGCTCAGCTGGCCTCGAGAACCTCCTCCGGAAACGATCCAGATCTGGCCCAGTCCAGTGAATTGTTTGTCCGAGGCGAGTCCCAAAGTGCCAGACGGACTGATCACATCACCAGAAACATCGAGTCCGCGCTCCACGAGTCTAAATTCATCCAATACCTTCACCACATCCGTGACCAGCGACACGGATCACTCCGAGACATTCAGGTCATCTACACCGTCGACACACCTTTCCGCACTTCCGGCAGAATCTTCTCCGTCGCTGCCACCGGTGCCGCCGTTGCCGCCGTCGGTGGCCGACGAGGCGGCCAATGCCCGGCGTGAACGCAAAGTGCTCGATCTGGAGATCTCGAATTCCTCCTTATTGGCAATTAACAAGACACTCGAACGCGAGCTGCGCAAGCAGAGCATTGAACTCCGGCGATTCCGTCGACTCTCTCGATCGGGCCGGCTGTCCTTGGCTCCAGCCAGAAGAACAGCTTCGGGACAATCCGCGTCTACCCTGGGGACTGTGACCGAGCTCGATGGCGATGAAGCGGCGCCGTCCGATATCGGCGATGAAAGTGACCTCGACGACAATCTTGACGACGACGACGATGATCATGAAGACGAAGAAGAGGAAGACTATTCTGTGCGACTTAATAACTCCGGTTCACTTACAAGTCCAACGGGCCGCGCCCGGCAACGTGCTCGAGACGAAAAAAGATTGATTCTCGACTTATCCAAGCACCAGCAGCTTTTGATCGACTCGCAGAAGTTGAGTCAAAGCATCAAGCGCTGTCTGACGTGCACGGAAGAGCTTATTCGGGATGGAAACAAAGCATTAGACTATAGAGTGGGAATTGGCGACGTCAGCTTGGGTGGCCGTGTTCTAAACCATGATGAACTTGACGACCGAGCCCTGGAGACGGGAGCCGAAGAGCGGGAGAATAGGCAGGGCCTCTTGAGCCCTGGTCTGACAAAGTCCGCTTTGCAGGAGATACTACTCTGGGCACACCAGCCCGGCACAGAAGGTGTACAAAGTCTAGATGGACTTGCCGATCTGCATGATTCCGGATGAAAAAAGGACAGACGGATCGAGTGTTGCTGATCATCATCAGCAAGGTGTTGTATTATGGTGGCGCTGTTCTGCTCTGAAGGCTAGGCAATACTCTGCTCTGTTCGGAATGATACCCATATTGCGAGTTTGATTGGTTGGTGGATTGGCTGGTGGTTGTCCGAGTACCGAGACGCCAATGTGTAGTCTGAGTCCGGAGGGAAAGGATCCTCCTCTATTTCAAGGTCAAGTGGGAAATGGAATTGATTATAACCGCTCTATTATCCCATTGCAACCGACCCCGTGCCATTCGCTCATAAACACAAAATGAATATTACTGTGAATGCTTGGTGTGCTGGCGAGGAGACGAAGCCATATGCAGATGGAGGCCGCGCCTGAGGGTCACCAGTCATTGGCTGCGGCCACGAGATAAAGAAAGGTGCCGTCAAGCGCATATCTTGATCGATCATGATGGTTTGGCGCTGGTCCCTGCGGCGCCTTTAGATCCCAACGACTGGTTGCGCTTGCTTTCTTTGTCCTTCTTTTTGTCGTGCTTCTTCATTGACTCGGCCATCAGCTGCTCAAACGCCATGTAGTCGCCCTCCTCGTCAGGGTCACGCTCGGCCTGGAAGATGGAAGTCAGCGGGTCAGTCGGAGAACCATTTCCCGTCTTGAGGACTTACCTTTTGGTAGATGGTTCCGCAGAGCATGAGGGCTTGAGCCCGTTCTATCCTCTTTTCCAAACTCACCGTCTTATCGTTCAGGATCCTATCGCAGACATCACGCAAGACTCCTTGAATTTCGAATTTGGAACCTCGCCATGCCGCCGCGAGGATCTTGCCCGTCACCTTTCTCTCGTACTCGGCCTTCTTTTCATCGGTCCAATCGTCGCCACCCTTCTCTTCCAACTTGGCCATTTCCTCCATGGTCAACTGAGCATCAATGGCGGTGGAAATGGTGGTCCAGGTCTCTTTGGCCAGCGTGCCTTTATCCTTCAGTCTGGAAAAGAAGCCTGAAATGCCGAGGAACTTCTGTGACTTGAGGAAAGACGTGGCTTTCTGGAGATATGTTTGTCCCACGGCATGCAAGATCTCTATGCCGAAGGATTCCATCTTGAGGTTCTCCACTTCCAGCTTCGTCTTCTCCTGGAATGCATGTGTGACCTCGGGACGCTTGTCGGTTTCGGTCCATACACTAATGCGATCGATCAGCTTCTTCGCCAGAGTGTTGACCCGCTCTTCCCGATGCTTTCGTCGTTCCCGCTCGTACGCTTCGAGCCGTTCTCGCTGCTCCTTGGTCAGCCCGCCCTTCTTTTTCTTTTTCTGCAGGTCTTTCTCTTCTTGGGTGAGGCCGGCCGCGTCCATCCTGGCATCTTCTTCCGATCGGTCCATGATGGCCTGTTGGCCGACATATCTTTGCCGTGGTGTACTGGTTCCAGAAGTCTTTCCAGTGGGAGTACTGGGCTCGGCGGGAGTCCCGTATCCCGGCGGCGGGGGAGTGGCGCTGGACCATTCGGATGTCGACTGTGCGTACGGCTCCTTCGCCTTCTGGCTCGTGGTAGGAGCCGTGCCATCGCTCTCGGCATCGTGGACGTTTAATTTTTCCTCAGCATGCGCAGCCAGCTCTTCCTCCTCCATCTGCTCCATGGTAATGTCCATGGTATGGGTCAGGTCTTTCAAGAGAGTGAGCTCGCCGATTAAATCGACAAATGCATCGCCACCAAATATCATGCTGAAGAACTCGGCCGGATCTTCGAAGCCGGAATTCGGCATGGCCTTCTCCTTGCCATACTTGTCGTATTGCGCCCGCAGCTCCTTGTTCGACAGGATTTGATACGCTTCTCCCACAGCCTGAAAACGAACATGTGCCGTCTCGTCACCGGGGTTCTTATCGGGATGAGTGGTGATGGCAAGCTTTCTGTAGGCCTTTTTGATTTCGAGTTCTGTCGCGTCGGGCTTCACGCCCAAGGTGTCGTAGTAAGATGTGTCGACCACCATCGTGACCACCAAAGACGAGATCGCAAGCGATGGTGACGGTGTTGAAAACGGCAGCACAATCGATCACGTCAGGAGTCGAGGTTCGTCTGGTAATGGATGACCTCAGCCGATCGCACCCTCTCCACTCACAAATTCTTCTTGTCCCAAGCAATAGATTGCGCCCAGAGATATCCGCAATGAGTAGTCACCTGAAGAGGCCGTGACGGTCAGACTCAAGCCAAGCAGAGAACGCTGGTGATGCGACGAGAATTAGATGGTGGCCACCTCGCAAGCAAAGATCTGTGCAGCCTGGAGGGCCATGCCGCATGCTGCGCCAGAGTGAAGTCATTGCCGCCACCACAGCCACATCCCTGAGATTGAGAGAGGGCTTGGCCGGCAGTTTTTTGATCGTGCCACTCGGCTCGGCCATCTCCACACCCCCAGGATGCTGTGGTTCCTGACGCACTTGAACATCATTGCTGCTGTGGTCGATGGTCTGATAGATGCGCGCGTGTCGATAGATATAGAGATTGCGCCCGAGGGCGACATTCATCATGCCCAAGGTTACCGAGATTCTGTACTATCTCATACACGCCCAGGAGCTGCGATCCATCATCCAATGGTACGTTCAGCAGTGACCGGTCCCATGGATATGAAGTAATGGCATACAGGAAACTATGGCACAACCCGGTCCATGAACGGGATCCGTCCAAAGAGTCGGAATCTACCAAGAGATGCTTCGATTACTTGGACATGACGAGTCGGAGTTTCAGCGCAGTCATTCAAGAATTACATCCCGAACTCCTCATGCCCGTCTGCATTTTCTACCTGGTCTTACGTGGTCTTGACACGGTCGAAGATGACACCTCGATCCCGGCAAAGACGAAAGAGCCTGTCCTGAGAAATTTCTACACCAATCTCGAGGTCACTGGTTGGCATTTCGACGGCAACCGACCGGAGGAGAAAGACCGCGACCTGTTGGTCAACTTTCGATATGTGATTGAGGAGTTCAAGGCGATGAAGCCCGAGTACAGGGAGGTGATCAAGGACATCTGCGATAAAATGGGGAACGGCATGGCAGATTATTGCCTGAACGCCGAGTTCAACGAGGTCGGCGTCAACAAGATCGAAGAGTATGATCTGTACTGCCATTACGTGGCCGGTCTAGTCGGGGAGGGACTGACCCGGATGTTCGTGGAGGCCAAATTCGCCAACCCGGCTCTCCTGAGCCGAGCATATCTGCACGAGTCGATGGGACTTTTTCTGCAGAAAACAAACATCATTCGAGACATCCGAGAGGACTTTGACGACAAGCGAAAGTTCTGGCCCCGCGAGATCTGGTCCAAACATGTGGACAAATTCGAGGACTTGTTCAAACCCGAGAACCGAGAGCAGGCGCTCAACTGCAGCTCCGAGATGGTCCTCAACGCTCTGAGCCATGCCGACCAGTGCCTCTTTTACCTCGCCGGCCTGAGAGACCAGAGCATTTTCAACTTTTGCGCCATCCCTCAGACCATGGCGATTGCCACGCTTGAGCTGTGTTTCAGAAATCCGGCCATGTTTGAACGAAATATCAAAATCACAAAAGGACAGGCATGTCAGCTCATGGTCGAGTCCACACAAAACTTGCAACTGGTCTGCGACATCTTTCGACGTCATGTGCACGCGATTCGCAAGAAGAACCAGCCTCGAGATCCCAACTTCTTAAAGATTAGCATCGCATGTGGAAAGGTCGAGCAATTCATCGAAACCATCTTCCCCAAGCAAAGTTTGGAAGACGTCCTCGCACAGTCCAAGCAGAACCAAACGGCCGCAGCAATTGCGGAAAAGGAAAAGCGGGAAGAGTCGAGGACAGACGCCATCTTTATCACCCTCGTTGCCATGGCCATGATATTCTTGATCATGGGTTCAATGGTAGGTCTCTGGCACTCGTGCTTGTCCATGTCCGCTGACCAACTTCAGATTCTCGTGGCATGGCTGATGGGAGCCCGCTTCGACCTCGTGTTTGAGCAGATCAAGGCCGGCGTCAGTGACTTGATCAATGGAAACTTCACCTCCCCACCAGCGTCAGGGAGAGCGGGTCACACCGAACTCTGAATCGTCCTGGAATCGGTTTCACGATCAAGGCTGTATGCGTCTCAGCCCGTACATTAATACGTGAGAGATATACCCGTAATCAAAGGCACATATTGCATAAAACTTGGCCTCTCTCGGAATCAATTTCCTCTCATTGGAGCACGGATGTCAAATTGCAACTCAGCCTCCATCATTGACTGCTGTTGTGCCGAAGAAGTGCTGATATTGAAGACGACATGCTCGAGAATGACAATTGACAGGCGCGGCATTCACTCTGGCGCGCCCTGTTACCTTTGAGCATACAGTGCGGACATACTCGACCCCATCTGACACGTCCACAGGGTCCCCGCCTCATGTTTCTGACACCAACGAGTTGGCTCTGGAAATGATTTCATTCACAGAACCCATGCAACATGCCGCCACTAACTAGTACGATGCGTGTTGTGGAGGACAAACTTTCCCACTTGCTTATGGGAGACGGACTGCTTTCCAGTTGTCATCTCCGCAGCCTCCCACACGCATCTACCTGATGACTCGACTCCCAGAAAAATGGCCGAAACTGCCCCAGTCCTGCTGGACGAGGAGCTGTGCATTCACAATCACCATCGCGGACAATTCTACTCTATTGAATGCTATGCTAGCTGGTCCCATCTGTCTACCTTGCCATGCCTAGCCTTGCCTCACTACAGATCTAGCAGCCGAAGAACAACCCGCCACAGCAACGCCAATGCTTGGTTGTGAACCGTCAGCTGTCAACCGCCTCGATTCTAAAGTGTCCTCCTGGGGTAATCTGTGCAGCTTCCGGGTCTCCCTTTTCTTGACGGGGAACGACGAGGTCTCCAACCGCAGTTATTAGCTTTGAGTACCCAAGACTGTCAGCCGAACTCTGAACTTTGTTTATGTTCGGCTTGAGAATTAGTAGCCATTCGCCCTACTCTCCCCACGCCGCTCTCGCCTTCGATCATCGACCTCGTCCTCGATCAATTGCCGGCCGTCATACCGGCCGTCCCCGCCGCCACGATAGCTCTCGGTGCTCTGGGACTTGGGTCCGCCACGGCCTGTGTAGTATCCGTCGCGCTCTTGGGCTCGTCTCCTCCTTTCGCGCTCCAGCCTCTTTTGGTGATGCTCCTCACGCACGTGCAGCAGCTCCTTGTGGTGTGCGTGTTCCTCATGCACCTCGTTCCACTCGCTGATGGCGCCACCGATGCCCAGGGCGGCGATACCGACGGCCGCAGCGTCCTGCCAACGCGAGGCCCGCAGCTTTTTGTGTGCTTCTTCCGGCGACATCTTGCCGGCTTTGACTTCCTCCATGGCTTTGTCGTGCTTCTCGATGGACGAGTAGACTTTGGACGCCGCGTGGACCGTGGCGACTGTCGCCAGCCCGGCAGTGATCCACTTCTTACGCCGGATCTTGCGACACTGGCGTTCTTCATCCGTCGAAGAAGGCAGTTCCGAAGACGACTCAGAGGAACCGGGAGATCCACGACGCCGGGAACGACCAGCGGTCGATCTGGCGCGGACTCGCGAACGAGGAGGCACAGAGCCTTCGGAATCTGAGTGGTCGTCACCACGACGGTCGCGGTACGGCACGACAGCACCGCTGCCCCGTCCATTGTCCCGCGGTCGTCTGGGAGGCAGGTCGCCTTTATGTCGGACGACGGCGACAACCTCTTCGTCTGACGCGACGTCACGGCGTCGCCGCAGGATGAGGCCTTTCTGTTCGGGAAGGCGATCCTTCATGTCTTCCTGTGGTGATTGGCCACCCATCTTCTTGTACCGGGGCTGAATGGGATCCCATACTTTGTCCATAGTTCCACCGCCCGATAGGCGGGTGTCGGAAAGGGGGCGTTGTAAGGCTGAATCGTCAACGATATCCTGTCGATTAGTGGCACTTGAAACGACCCAAGACTGAAACTTGGGCTAAACAAGCAATCGTGACGAGAACATGAACGCTAAACGACACAGGAGGCAAGAAGCAGGAAATAGGAAAGACCCGAAGGATGAAATGAAACTTGTACAACTCGTCCAACTTGAAACATCGCGATCGAATGGTTCCTTCACCGCTGCGCACATGGCGAACAAGCTCAAGATAAGGTCAGGTTGAGGCGACCGCCGCCCTGCAAGAAGGCCAAACGCGGCATTAAGCATTCGGGCTCGGATGCTTAAGGCCCCGTTCACATCATCACGAATCATCAACCAGGGAGTGGGTAGACGCCGGCCTTCGGTAGCCATCCTCCAATCTGGTGTGCCATCCCACGGCCGGTTGCTGTTGACGGAGGCTGGGAGGTGAGCCGATCCTCGCTGGACAAGTCGGGTTCTTGCATTGGGCGTCAAGAAAGGGGGATTTTGCAAGGCATGGTCCTGCGCGATGACGATGATCCCGCCAGTGAGGGGTCGACGGACGCTTGTGCCTGGCACAGCCCAGGCCACCTCTGCTCTGGGCCTGAGTGCCGATTGCTAAGCCTTACTGTGTCGCTGGGTTGCTTTCGTTTCCAGTTCCCTTGTATCAAGGTCAAACGGCCGACAAGGCGATGTCGCAGCGGTCGGTGAATCCAGACTGTCTTGTAGACGAAGTTAGAACTCTGAAAAGCAAGGACGTGCAAGATTACAACCACAGAACAAAAAAGAGTGACCTTCAGCCAAGCCTTTGAACCTTCCCTCTGAGCGCAAACTTGAAACTGGGCACTGGGCACTGATATTCTGTGGCCAAATCTTGGCGCAGGCGTCCGGATATGGCCCTACCCACCGCACCTCCATCGGCGTTGCGTGTGCATCTGCTGGCGTGTTATAGCGAGCGCACACGAACGTCCAGATCGCGGCCTCCTCATTTGGCTGTCCCCTGCTTGGAGACCGACCCTTTCGTTTTGTCATGAGATAGCATCTCACTTCTCTGGCCTCACCGTGACGACATGGCGGAGCCGCCGATTGGTATGCATCTCCACAGCTTCGTGGGAAATGCTGACTCTCGTAGTTCTCGATGGAGGCACTGGCTTCCTCAAAGTCGGCTATGCCGCTCAAGTCGGTTCACCTCAGCCTGGGAATGTGAGATCTGCTGACGCGATCGTCTTAGAACTTTCCTGAATACCAGTTCCCTTCCATCGTCGGCCGACCCATCCTACGTTCGGAGGAGCGGGACGGAGACATTGTGGTCAAGGATATCATGTGTGGAGATGAGGCCGCCGCCGCCCGATCGATGCTGCAGATCAGTTATCCAGTACGACGACCGTTTTCGTGCGCGGGCAGGCCATGCTGACATGCTGCTCGTAGATGGAGAACGGCATTATTAAGAAGTGGGACGACATGATGCACCTGTGGGATTTTACTTTTCATGAGAAGCTGAAAATTGATACCACCGGCCGCAAGATCCTGCTGACGGAGCCGCCGATGAATCCGTTGAAGAATCGAGAGCAGATGTGCCAAGTCATGTTCGAGAATTACAATTTCGGTGGCGTCTACGTGGCCATCCAGGCGGTGCTGGCCCTGTACGCTCAAGGCCTCTCTTCCGGCGTCGTCGTGGACTCGGGCGACGGGGTCACGCACATTGTCCCCGTTTATGAATCAACCGTTCTCAACCATCTGACCCGACGGCTGGATGTCGCCGGGCGAGATGTCACCCGCAATCTGATCGCTCTCCTCTTGAGACGAGGCTATGCGCTGAACCGCACCGCCGATTTCGAGACTGTCCGGCAAATCAAGGAAAAGCTGTGCTATGTGTCGTATGATCTGGCCCTCGACCAGAAACTCTCCGAGGATACCACCGTTTTGGTCGAGTCGTATACTCTTCCCGACGGCCGCGTCATCCGCGTGGGCAGCGAACGCTTCGAAGCTCCTGAATGTCTGTTCCAGCCTCACCTCGTCGATGTCGAACAGCCCGGTATTGCCGAGTTCTTGTTCAACACGATCCAAGCGGCTGACGTCGACGTCCGTTCATCCCTGTACAAAGCCATCGTGCTCTCCGGCGGCAGCAGTATGTATCCCGGCCTGCCGTCGCGACTGGAAAAAGAGCTGAAGCAATTGTGGTTGACGCGGGTGTTGGGAGGAAATCCCGAGCGACTGAACAAGTTCAAGGTGAGGATAGAAGATCCGCCGAGGAGACGACATATGGTGTTCCTGGGAGGCGCCGTCCTTGCCAATATCATGGCCGACAAGGAGGACATGTGGGTATCGAAGCAAGAATGGGAAGAACAAGGCCCACGCATCCTTGACAAGCTGGGTCCGAGGTGAACAGAGTAGGCTTTCTGGACCAAAATCATGATGACCGACGAGAAGAGGAAATAGCTCCGACCAGGAGGAAGTAGGAGCAAATATTGCCCTTTCAATCTCACTCTTCCTCCGTTGCACTGATGCTAAGAGGATGCCGTTCTGCAATCGGTCAACATCGAATCTGTATGCTTCGCCACGCGGCCGACATGGTTTGATAGCACCATTTCTAGATTACAATTGTGTGAGGAAGGGAAGCTGCCGGAGATTCGGCTTCGAGAGGTGACAAATCACTCAGCTGAGTATATCACCATGAGCGTATGAGTTCAAAGCGAGCAATAGTCTCATCCTCCAGACGGCGGAAGACTTCCATTTCACACCGGAGTCTGAACGAATTCGACCAGGCCTAAGGCGTCATGTCTTCTGTTATTTGATTCCCTGCTGTCGTAGTGTCAAAGAACTCCGAAAGGGCGTCACGTGACTAATATGTGGGTGATTTGATGAATCTGATTGCTTCGCAGGCAGAGAATCGGAGCCTATTAGATATCGCTCAACTAGGAGATTCAAGCGTCTATAGAGGTCCAGAAAGTTTCAGGAGAGGAGGATGTTCAAGTGGACCACTGTGCTGACCAGGGAAATCCTTCAAGATGTAAAGGGAGGATGCCTCGCCCGCCGTCTGTCCGGGTGGCTCAGCCAGCTGGGTCCCAAAATTTTAGCGTCAACGAAGGGGACGTCCAGGCTAAACCTATTCAAGCCCCCATTCATGACATTGACACGTGACACAGATGCCCGATCCGCAAGGTCATTAGAGCACCGCTGGGAAAAGGTTTGACATCAATGGAAGGTATGAATTGAAGAGCCAGTTACTGGCCATGCCGCTAACTCTCGGATATGTCAGGACAAGTATTCACCGACGATATGAAATCCGCAGGCGAAAGCAGCTGGAAGACGCTGTCAAAGGAAGAGCCTTTGATGCACGTCCTTGATCTCCGTTCTTGTTGCACCATCGTTTGTCGTTTGAGATTGAATGGATTCTGTGTATTTAGCTCATTCAAAGAGGCCTATACAGGGTAGATGAGAGCTCCCCTAGAAGGAGGAAGCAAAGATGTTCAAGTGGATCATATTGCTGAACAGTCACTGAAATCCCCGAGGCTTTTACCTTGTATAGGGTCACCTGGCGGGTGAAGCTTTGACGGGCCTAAGCTCTCGGAGCCTCCAAACTTGACAGAATCTTAGGCATCTCTTCAAACTAGGTCCTACATCAAAGTTCTAGACTTTGGGATGATATTTCTGGCAGTTCGTGGGCGCAGTCCTCGCAATCAATATGTGCCTTTGTCTCCGGCAGAGCTTCCTGTGGTTGTGTCATGACAACAATCCGCGACATTTGCGGGCATGAGTAGTGTGTTTCAGGAGGAGGGACATGAGGGCAAACCCGTACATATACTCATCGCCCATGCCCTTGGGTGCTGGGGAAGGCAAGCTTAGAGTCTTGCATGCTACAGGCCAGATTGTTAGCTAAACACAGAGAGACCTCACCCTGCCTGATCGCACACTGCTTGCCTCAGTTAGCAGTCTGACAGATTGACCGACATTTCATCAGAGTCAAAAGCCCAACCCGGCAATGGTGATTTTTCGAACTTGCTGTAATTGCATTGCCTGTCTCATGTCAGAGGCTCGCCATTGGATGCGCCCATAACTCATACCTCTTCCACGGTGCCACAGACAATATATCGAATGACCTGAACGCTCTGTTTTTGCCCCAGCCGCAGTGCCCTCGCAACAGCTTGGCTCTCGACACTTGGATTCCACTGAGGTTCCAATATGAATATTCGATTTGCGACCGCGAGATTCAGTCTGTGGATGTTAGATTCTCCGCTAAGTTCTCAGATGGAGGAATTTGACAACTGACCCGAATGCACCCGTTCCGGTCGTCATGAGTAAAACCCGAAGCTCGCCATCAGCTGCGAATTTGTCGAGAATTGGCTGTCTCCGACCAAGGTCGGTGTCGCCATCGATGCGTGTGAATGCTATACCCACTCGCTCTAGGTGTAATGCCACAAGATCCAACGATCTTGTCCAACAGGAGAAAACAATGCTAGTCAAATCAGCACAACGTTGCACTTGCCGGATCGAGCCGGGGAATACTATATCACCTTTTTGTCAAAGAGAGGTTTTCTTGGACATGGCTTATAAGGGCAGAAACCTTTGACGAGTATCCATCGTCTTGAAACATCGGATTTGACGTACGAGATTTTTGAGTATGAATGCCCGAATGTTGTGCATCTTCTTGGATGACACAGTATGGACATCCAGAGGGTGATAACATGCTCGGCGGATTTCCAGACATCTGAATGACACATTCGTTGCAAAGGACATGTGAACACAACTGGGACTGTGGCCCTGCAGCACAGTTCGTTGCAAAAACGGGTGTCTGTTGGTGACAGCATGAGCACTGAACTTCTCCATGTCTGCCCATAGAATTCATGACATCCTCTCTCTGAGTCTGTCTGTCCTCATCTCTCCAGCTGAGCGGCCTCTGGAACGTCCCGTGGTTGCAGAGAATGCGCAGCTGCAACTGGATCTGGAACATTCCAAACGGAGTTTTTGAGTGCTTCTTGTGGGACCCGTGGGAGAGTGCACGAGCCATCGAATTCATGGTCGTCTGATACTGGACCCACTCTTCGTAGGAGAAATTTACCCTGTGGCAGTATTCGTTGAGGGGTGGTAGATGGAGACGCTCATGGGTACGGCGAAGGCACACCGAGCTCAAGAGCATTGATAAGCTCTTCTTTCCCTCCTCAAAATCATCTTCAAAGGCTCCAATGACATATTTCCGAAAGATCGACAAGCGGTCAAAAGGATTTGCGCGAATGAAAGCTAAGAGAGATCCCAGATCCTCCAGTTTATTCTGAATAGGTGTGCCCGTGAGGCACCATCGGTAAGAAGAATTGAGCTCTGAAACCGCGGCAAACAGAGTCGTTGCTTGTCGTCTGATTGTGTGGGCCTCATCGAGCACAATCCTGTACCAATTAATGGCGTGTAATGGACTTCTTCTTTTTCGTTCAGTTGCCAAGGTATGGTACGTCGTCAGGATGATATCCGCATCTGCAATTATTCCGATCTGGTTGTCTCGACGATGACCATGGTATTTCAACACTTTCAAGGTGCCATCCAGATGTCGTTCGATCTCCGTAAGCCAACAGTTCAATATCATCAAGGAAGGCACGATGATCAGAGTCGCTCTGGAAGAACAGTTGGCTGTGTCGCCCTGATTGGCCTCGTGACTTTTTGAGCCAGACCAATTCCAAGCATCAGATAGCGTCCTCGTGATAAGGGCCAGTGTTGAAAGAGACTTGCCCATTCCCATATCGTCGGCAAGAATGCCACCACCTGTCTCCGGACTAGGCATTGTGGTCCAGCATCCTGTCACCGCATGGCGAAATCCGAAGCAATCTTTGTCAATGGCACGCTGCCACAACTGGAACTCCAACGGGATTGGTCCGACTTCTCGCTGAACCATGAACTCTAAAGCTTGCTCTTGGTGCGGCAGCAAGGGTGTTCTCACGTGTATGTCATTCTTCAAGCCTTTGAGACCTCGCTCTCGAGTCTCAGATTGGCAGATGTCCATGATCGCTCGCTGCATCTTTGCCGGCTCGGTGCTGTGCAAGATGTCGGACTCTGCCTCGGGCACGAAATCTCCTTCAAGATCGATGTCGTTATACACCAGCATGTGTGGATTATCGTATTCAAAGTCTTCTTTGCGGTATCGTGTGTGTTGAAGGTATACTTTGTCTGATGACAGGCTCTGGCCGACCCTCCCCCTGACGTCTGCATTCCCATATACATTAATGTCAACTTTGATCACGGATTCATGCTGACGCTTGGCGTGATCGATGCGATGCATACAGGTCTCGACGTTTGCAAACGCCTCTAGACGGACCGAAGGAATGTTGGAGATTCGTCTTAATGGTTCCGTTAGCGAATCGTTGAGTTGTGCGACATCAACGTTCTCGTCGATGGTCAGCGCAAAGAAATCTGGGCCAGGCGCCAATTGCAAGGCGATATATTCATTTATGCTGGTCATTGTCGTTAACCTGGAGCGCAGCAGGGGCATATTTCCAATTAACCTCGCTTCCCTGGAATGAATCATCCCGAAGCATATCTCCAATTTCCTGACAGATGCAGGAATAAGAGGAACATCATTCTCGACATGGTTAATATTGTCAGTTGCATTGAAAGGCACAGCAACATCTGCCCATGTCTGTATGCGACGACTAACGTCTGTCAAGGCTGGGAGTTCCTCAAAGGATTCCTCCTCGATTCTGATCTCGGGTCTGGACCCGAACAAAGATTCGTCGTATTGCGCATAGAAGTCTTCGATGTGGGGCGAGGTGGCCGCCTTGTCAACATTAAGAATTGAAGTCCAAAGACCTGTCCAAGAAGTATCCGGATCGTTAAGCCATGACAACTCGCACTCTCCTGTGTGCCTCTTTGATGGATAGTTCGATTCGGAGGTTGACTCGCTCGAAGCGTCCCACCACGCTCTCTTTGACTTGTTCATGATGGACTGTGCAATATGAGTCGGTTGATTTATCTAAGATGGTGCCTACGGTGGTGTTGTAGGTGTGCCGAGGCCAAGCCCTCACAGAGTGAACACAATGCCTGGATCAACTTCGAGTCCAGCTGGTGCCTATCGTCGAGAAAATTTCGAGGCAAGACGGTGATGGTTTATAAATTCATCATGAGGACTAAATCCAGTGATAGGGTTTGCCTCATGAATGGCTAGGGTCTCCGATCGACAGTCACTCAGTCGCGCTCGTAAGGCAGATGCAGGTTCAGGCGATGCCATGTGTGGCGCAGCACAACACAGCCTAACCATCAGCCATAATTTGACCAGGCGTCAGCCTGATTGTTCCTTGCTTCTTTCACATCGCAACAATCTCATCTTGCTCATCGGCATGATCGCAGACTAACCGGTAACCACTGGAACCCTGCGGCAGCCATCAACTTTCAAAGTTGAGCTGAGAAGGCGCAGAAAGGCAAAACACGATGGCAGCCTGCCAGCCTCCAAATATCTCGCTTCCGGCGGAGAGAGGATTCCGGGAAGCCCTGAAGAAATTCAGGGCACGGCTGAGCAGCCGCGAAGACGCTAGGTTCGAATTTACCACCCTGGATGAGCTTCGGCGAGCCGTTTTGCAAATCCAAGCCAAGCAGGCTGCGAAATCAGAAAGCATGAATCTGCCACGAATCCAGGCCTTTTTGGAAGGCTTCCGACAGTTTGGGGAGGTGATAGAGGTTTTCCTGAATAGCTCCGTGTTTGTGGCATTCATATGGGGTCCTATGAAGTTTTTGCTTCTGGTAAGGCTACCCCTCTCTCCAGAAGTGTGACCGTTTGAGTTTCAAATTTGACTATCAAGGGATATTCCAGACAGTGTAGGCCAAGCTTGCAGAGAATGACACGTTATACTGATCAAGGACTCGACAAGGTTGCGAGCAATTTTGCAGAAGGTTTCGATACCCTGCTGAGCGCCTACGAGCAGATTGGTGAATCCATCCCTCTAGTCGAACAGTACCGAGCCTTGTTCACGGGAAGTTCACACATGGACGAAGCATTAGCTTTGGTATATGGCGATATCCTTGAATTTCATCGGCGAGCCTTGCGTCTGTTTACGTTGCCGACTTGGCGTCAAGCCTTCCGCAGTATTTGGAAGGACTTCAATTCTCGCTTTGAGCACATTCTGCGAGATCTTCGGCGACATAAAGAACTCATCGAAAGCCAGGCGACCGCTCTTCACTTTCAACAATATCAAGCGGATCGGCAAATCATTTTTGAAAAATTCGAGCTCTTAGAGATCGCAGAGACCAAACGAAAATATTCGGCCGTTCTACAATGGTTTGCAGGCGCTGACAGCTTGTTGGATCACGAGGACACGTGCAAAGTGAGGCATGAATTTCCAACCACTGGCCACTGGATTCTAAAACACTCGAAGTATTCTACGTGGAGAATGGATGATGTCCCGAGAACGTCCACCGTATGGCTCAATGGGATCCCCGGTGCTGGAAAAACGGTGCTTGCATCACTCATCATCGAAGATTGCTTACAGGAAAAAACAGCGGATACCGCATTCTTTTACTGTAAGCATGGAGACCTGCAGAGGACGACTTTCGTCGCGATATTGAAGACCATATTGAGCCAACTCTTGAAATACGACCACGATCTTCTTCCTTGGTACTATGATAACCTCCTGACCAGTGGCCAACTCTCATTGTCTTCTGAAAAGCTGTGCAAAGAACTTGTGAGAGCATTGCTTCTAAGTGGTAAGAAGACTTTCCTGGTGATTGATGGTCTTGATGAATGTGATCGGAACCAGCGAAAACTATTGCTGGACTGGTTGAGGGAGATTGTTGGCATCTGCGACTTGCAGGATCCTGGAAAGCTACGAGTAATCGTCCTCAGCCAAGATGAGCCCGACATTCGGAAGAATCTTGGGGCGTTCTCTGAAATAAGCCTAACAGCCAGCAACAACGCGCACGATATCAAACAGTTCGTTACCGGGTGGTGTACGAAGATCCAGCACAAGTTTGGACTTGAAGACGAGGAGGTTGACTACATAATTGACTCAACCTGTCACCGAGCTGATGGTAGGACTGTTACTGGCTTCATCTGGCTGAAGCTCCGCTAACGGCCTAGCAGGGATGTTTTTATTTGCAAGATTGATCATGATCAATCTTTTCGATCAAGTTTCTCTTGCGGATCTGCATCTACAAATCCAACCTGATCGGTTTCCTGCGGGCCTCGGACAAGCGTGAGTCTCATTTCCCAGCTCTTTGGCTTCACCAAGCGGGCCTCTTCTTCTCTGTTTAATTTATATCGCTGACCATTTCTATAGCTATGCTCGCATTGTGGAGAGGATAAGCCACAATCAAAACATGGCACAATGCTCGCTCGTAAAGAAGGTGCTGGGCTGGATGACACGTTCTAGGCGACCGCTGAAGTGGCACGAAATCCAGGGTGCTATTTCTACCGACACCTCAGACTACACCGTCGACTTTGTCGGACGAAAATCACGCGTGCATATTCGAGAAATGTGCGGCTCTTTGATCAACGACCTGTCTGGAGACAGGCTTGAGCTGGTGCATAGCTCTGCACGATAGTGAGTACACTTTCTCTGCGATCCGAATCAATACTTCCAATAGGCTGATCTCAATCACAGCTATCTCGTTCAAGAGAATTTCGTTCAGCCGGCGATCACAGAGTGCCATCTTGCTGTTCTATGTCTTAAGTATCTTACCTTTGAATGCTTCGATTCGGATTTGATCGAAGCCATTCGCAGAGATTTCTTTCATCAGGGCTACTTTGCTTTTCAGGATTACGCTGCCACGCACTGGTCGGACCACCTGTTGTCAGTCATTCAAGTTGGGCCAGACATCCCGCGATCTGCCTTCACCGAAATAGAAGACGAGATGAGCGCCGCAGTCACAGAATTTGTTGCCAACTATCAGCTGGATCAATCAGCGGATCCACAGCGAGACGACGTCACCGAGGCATGTGGCAAGTTCCTAGAATTTCCATTCTTCGATGATCTCTGCCACATCTTTCGGCATATACAGAAGCAGCAGGCCAAGGGAATTGATGGGTTGGATGAAGTCAGCCCAAGCGCTCTCAAACTTGCAATTGCTGCCAGCCGAGCGATCTTAGAAGACAACGCAGATTCCCGAATGCTTCAATCCGATGTTCTAACCGAGCTCGTCTCGTTCTATGGACAAAATTGGTACAAATGCCCCAAAGCGACGTGCTTCTATTTTCATGAAGGCTTCCGGGACGCGAAGACGCGAAGCTTTCATGTTGCCCGTCACGAAAAGCCATTTCGATGTACATTTCAAAATTGTGAGGTAGGGTTCAGGCTGGGATTTCCTAAGCTGAAAGATTTGGAGAAACATATGAAGATCTACCATCCTGAGAACGGTAAGGTGGCAGTGACGTTTGTGAGACTGAAAAAAGCTCGCGAAAGGGTTGAAGAGCCCGGCGAGGAATCGAAAGCTCAAAAGAATCCCACAGATCTTCAATGCAATCTATGTGGGAAGCAATTCAGGAAGCCGAGCAATCTGAAGTCGCATTTTCGGATCCACACAGGGGAAAGACCTTTCCCGTGTCACGTTTGCAACAAGCCGTTTGCACGAGAAAGTGACAGAAGGAGACACGAGGCCCTTCATGCAGGCGAGAAGAGGTTCGTCTGCAAAGGAGAATTGAAGAATTCCCCGGGACAACAGTGGGGCTGTGGAAGACGATATACGAGGGCTGATGCTCTGGCCAGACATTTCCTCGAAGGAGGAAGAATATGTATACGCCCTCGTCTGCATGAGGAAGAGTCCCAGGATCAAAGGAGATCCCCGGAGCAACAAATTCTAGGAGGCTCATATAATATGGAGCAAATGGTGGAGCAATTTATCAACCCACCAGAAATAAACATTCCCGAGAGCATTCTTACTCCATATCCGTCCTTGGGAAACATTGACTGGTCGGCGATATCGGAACTGGAACCAGATGCTGATCCAGAGACAGGTGTCGACGACAGGAGTGTTGGCTTTGACACGTGCTCCGAGCGCGGTGAACGAGATGGATTCGTTGAGGACGACTTATTGGAACCTTTATTTTCTGTGGGTTCCGCAACAAACGAGTAGAGAATGTATAGTTGTTAACCGCTGTGTTCTTTTCAACAGCCCAGAGGATCGATTCCTAGATATAGCTTACAGAATTGTTCGCTTTCTCAGTGAAGCTGTCGGAGTGCAGAATAGGCTGCACTTCGTTGCTGGTACTTTATGAGGCTCCCAAGTGGAGTCGTGTGCATCTGGCCTGGCCGAATGTTAGGACCACTTAGCCCTACTGTTTTCCTGACCTGTCTGCCTTGACACAGATGTGATCGCAGATGGCGAGACAGGGTGTGGAAAAGCAATGGCAAAAAGTAAGAGTGTTGTTTTCAAAGATGGCACTGGAGGCGACCAGAGACATGAGTATCACGGAGACCGAACACCCAAGCCGATCCGCGCTCGGTCAAGATTCCACGGCCCTGAGACGTTGTGGATAGAAGCAACGAAGATCATCGTCGAGGACGAAGTGTGTCTTGGAGTTCTGAAAGATCCAGTTTCGGTTGCGACCTCGGCGCAAGTCGTTTGGATAACTGAGTCCTTTGTTCTTTATTTTCCAAACCCGACCCAATGCCTGCCTTCTTGCTCCTTAACTGAGGTTCACAATATCTTTTGGCCACAGCCTGATTGGGAAGATCACATCCATCCGACCCCACCCAGCCATCTCCTATCTGGCAAATCTTCTGTTCTGTGGTTGCCTTCTCCTGGCACAGCGCATTCGAGGCAAACCCGATGGTCTCCTCGAACGGCACAGGTTTCGCAAACATGCTTCACACACACTACACAAGACCATCCATATTCACTTCCTTGGTCCATCACGGACGCGTCAACATCCAGCATCTCTGCGTCGACTAATTGTCCGGTTGCATCCATTGGCAGGGAGCGGCACAGTCTTCGCACCTCAGAACAGCGGCGCGTTGCTTGACAACCAGTCGAACTTTTCGGTGTTGTATGGGTAGCTTATGTTGCTGCTCATGTGGTTAATGCTGTACTGGTGTTTTATGTTGATGCTCATGTGGCCGATGCTGTACTGGTGTCTGCTCATGTGGCCGATGCCGTTCTGGTGTCTCCTCATGTGGCTTTTTCGCGCTGCTCTTGCCGAAGAATGATTCAATACTCATTTGATTACGTTCCTTTGGTTCCATGGTCATGATTGTCGGCTCGTCAGTCATGTCTGCATCATCAATCATGCTGTCATCCACCACGGCAATCTCCTCGCGCCTCTGGGCGTCATAAAGTTTCTTGAGCGTGTTCTCGTATATCTTCTCTTCAGACGGTCGGTCATCCCGAAACCTTTTCCGAGTCCTCAGGTTGAGGTAGGGTAAGCCTCCCATGGTCCAGAAGTCGTAAGGGACATTTTCCCCGTGCAAAGGCGTGTGCGTGCTCATAGAGGAGCAGGGCGAGGAGGCTAGAGATGGTGTCGTCGAACTGGGCGCCTCAGGGGACAAGGGCGACTCCTCAAAGACAGAAGCTTTGCGCTTGATGCCCATGGCGGCGTGGACTTGAGGTGGAGGTCGATAAGACGCGTGGAAAAGCACTTTACGCGACGACGCGAATCGCGTGCCACAAAGCTTCAACCAGCTGCAAAGTCTGGCGGCCAGATGAGATGACAGCGATCGATTTGATGGCCGTATTCCTCCTCCAGTTCGGACGAGAATGTCCCAGATGGAGGCGAGACTGTGCTTCGAGAAGGATGATGTTATGGTCGCGCCAGAACGCGGTTCCAGCGCGATGCCGGAGAGGCGGAGCCACCTAACTCGAGGCTGGCTGTAACACCTCTGGCCGCGGTTCGCCCCGATGCTTCGATCCAGCATATACTCATCCCCACTACCCCCACTACCCTCTCCGAGCTGAGGCTCCTGTGCAGTCTACACTCGGGACTTTCCCTGCCGCTGGAGCCTTCAAAGTCTGGAAGACGTCTATCATGGCCATCCGAGAGGCTTCCCATGCAGGCTCATGGTATTCCGACGACGGACCGCACCTGACGGCCCAACTCGACCACTGGCTCGCCAAAGTGCCAGACACCAATATCCTGCCCGACATTGACACACTGCCCGCTCCAGGGGCCCGAGTGGTGATCTCACCTCATGCTGGATATGCATATTCAGGACCATGCGCGGCATGGGCTTACAAGTGCCTGGATCTGTCCAAGGCAAAACGCATATTCGTCCTGCATCCATCTCACCACCAGCATCTCAGCACCGCGGCCCTCCCGACCGTAGACGCGTACGAAACGCCATTATCTACCTCTCCGCTTCCACTCGACCATGACACGATCCGACACCTGTCGACGCTATCGGCGACTTCGTCTCAAAACCGGACCATCAAGTTCACCACGATGTCTCAGGCCGTGGACGAAGCTGAGCACAGTGCCGAGATGCAGCTTCCATACATCCATCATCTTCTGCAGAAACTCTACCCAGACCAGCCCGAGTCGTCATATCCTCCACTGGTGCCAATCATGGTGGGCGCCACCAACGTCGCCACTGAAACCGCTCTCGGCAAGATGTTGGCACCCTACATTGCCGACGACAGCAACGCCTTTGTTATCTCTTCCGATTTCTGTCACTGGGGAAGCAGATTTGGTTACACCTACTATCTTCCAGACGCACCCAGTCCGGCCTGGTCGCCGCTGACGTTGCCCAATGGAGTCCGAGGAGGATCCACAGGCGCGACAAAAGAGTCGGTGAACGACATACACACACTTCCAACTCTAGGACAAGGCCAAGATCTGAGGTCAGGGACAAAGCTTTCTAAAAACAGCCCGCAGATCTGGGAGAGCATCGCACATGCCGACCGCGCATGTATGTGTGCGATTGCCACCGGAAAGCACTCAGAGTTCCTGCGGGTGGTACAGGAAACCGGGAATACCATCTGTGGCCGGCATCCCATCGGCGTCTTCATGGCGGGACTCGAGGAAGTCAACCGAGCCGAGACAGAGAACGGCACGGGCGCTAACTCGGCCACGGGGAGATTCCGGTTCATGAGATATGAGCGAAGCAGTGACGCAGAGAGTCCCCGAGACAGCAGCGTGAGCTATGTGAGCGCTTTTGCAGTCTTATGACGGCGACCGAACGTTCATGATTCCTCATGGGAGAACCGATCGTCGAGGCACGCGAGCGGCAAATTCCTAGGCCGATGCACACTGATCATCTCGCCGAACATCCAGCCTCAGGTCAGTGGCAGCTTCTGAAGAGTGCTTCTCATGTTCGGAAGCTTCGACAACGGTGCCGCTGCATCACGGAAACAGCCGTCAACGTGGAATCTGGCACGGCCGCGAGAGAACCTGCACACGGTGGCGGTGAGATGCGGACAACTTTGCCCAGGGCGCTCCATGCAGGGCTATTAAGGTGATCCTTTGCTGGCGAATTTTGATGTTTATGACTCATTGGGCTAGAACTCTTCTAGACAGTAGACAAAGTAGATGAAGAATAGAGCTAACGACGAGTCTTGCTGCGGTTCTACGTTTCATCTCTCTGGAATCATTTTTCCTGGGATCATTTCTTGAATCATTTCTTCCTCGTTCGTCATTTCGATCAGAGTTGGCCGGCCAGTGCATGAGCTGGACAACCGTCCGTCAGACCCCTGGTCAGCCAATGCTGCAGTGGTATTGAGTAGGTGCAAGGCAAATCAAGTTCCCTTCTTAAAGTCTCTGTACATTTTGAAGACGGTGCAGATGGCGACCTGAAAGTCTTGAGGGCAAAAAACGACTTGCTCGATGTCCCACAAGCAATGAATCCGGTGCAACACGAACCACCATCAGAGGGCGAAAACTTGCAGTTGATTTCCTTCCCTCTATGTCGCAAGCAAGATGGTCATACATGTCGTCCTTGGCTGGCATGATGTCGTCTGGCGAGTGGAGTGGATGGCAGTCGAAGAGTAGGCCATTCATTTGGGCCTCTCCGAGGTCAGGCACTCTGCAATCCTGACTCGGCAACGCGTCGTGTAAAAATAGGGAATAAATGTGATTATAAAGCCACGCTTACCATCAAGATTATACACAAACAGAGACGGGAAGCCGTGCTAGGCAACATGATACCTGACAGTTAAAGAAATAGATCTCAAGCTGATTGTGAAACAAGAGGCATGGTCACGTGTACATGGGCTGTCATGCCACGTTCGGCCGCAGTTTCAGTGGACATTCAGTAGACATTCATCCCGAGGCTGGCTGGGGCAAACCCTTCCAGCCGGGAAATGTTTGGGGCAGAAGAGAGTTTGTCCCGCCGTTGACGTCATATTCACGACGTCACATTCACTACGTCATACAATATCTCACTATCTCACTACGTCATATATCAACCTGTCTTGATGTGCGGTGAGCCAATCATTGGCCTGCGGTTGGACTTCCTAAGCGTGAGCTTCCAGCGAGGGCAACGCGGGAATGAGGCTGCATAGATGCAGAAGTGGGTGAATTCAGAATGTCCAAAGACTGAAAGTGTAAGAGCACCCTATACCCTGCAACCACGTGGAGTATTTGCGGGCGGAGACTTGACATGCCTTGAACGTCAAAGCGAAAGACAATTTCGCAATAGATAGGACTATACAAAATGGCAGTCTTATTACATCTACTACTTCTCATTCCCAAATCAATCCGACGCGCAGATGGGGTATTCAAAATCCTGTATCGCTCAACATCTCTGACCCCCTATGTACGCCCCTATTTTTGAGTTTCCGCATGGGTTATGCGACGTGCTCGTTCTTGGGAGCCCTCAGCTGCCTGCCCTTCTCCGACCAGGGGAAGTGCGCAACGGGGATGATGAAGAAGCTGTTGGACGTGTCGGCAATACCGGCCAGGGCGTTGTACCACGCCAGGAATGCCGCCAGGATGCCAAAACCACCGCCAGCGCGGAGGCAGTGCTTGTTGGGCGCGCCGTTGCTCGACTGTAGGTATGCAATGCCCAGCATCATGAAACACAAGTCGAGGGTGAAAAAGAGCATGAAGAAGGCGACGGTCGATTTAAGTGTGCAGAAAAGGAGGATCGTGGTGAAGATGAACCAGCCCTGTGAGGAAGTCAGCATGCACGCGGACTGGATCGGGGTGCCATGAGACTGACCATCAAGTAGAATCCAAGTGAATCGAGGAAACCCTTTGCGCCCGCGGCCTCGACGATGGTCGACTCGATCCGAAAGCCGCCGGGGGTCAGGATGATGGCAAAGGAGATCCAGAAGCCACCATAGGACGAAAGCGCGGTAGCACCAAAAGTGTTTCCGACCGCCATTTCCCTAGAGACACGACCCCGGTCAGCCCAACCAGGATATCACCTCGTCGGAAATGATACTCACCACATGCCGGCCAGGAGCTGGACGAGTCCGCCATAGCCAAATGCCAACGAAATAATGATACTGGGCACCGAGAGGTCACGGGTGCCCAAGTTGATCAAGCTGAGCACGAAGGTCGTCAACGCAAAAGCGGACAGGCCCAATGGCGCTGGGTTCGCGAATTTGCGGTTCTCAACGGTGCGGTACAGACCCGGTTGGAACTCACCGCCAAACGCTGCTCAAAGTCAGTTTCTCCCTCCAGTGGTTTGCGTGCCTGCTGCCGCCGCCGCCGCATGTTCTACTCACCGGGAAGGGTGACCGACTTGTTGGTGCGCGCGTGGGCGAGGGGGCCATAGCCAAAGCGGGCCGCATTTTGCGCCGCAGACTTCTCCTCAGGGGTCATGTTTTCCATGTCCTTCTCAAAGTCATGGGCGGCGGTGCCGTTGACGGCCGAGTTCTCGGTTTGGTCTGAGTGGGTTGCCATGGCTCGGAGAGAGGTGATTCACCAGTCCTGTGTCAGGTCGGTCGACGAGGATCGTGTTGCAGCCGCAGGTCAGGACACACACGGACGACAGAGCAGGGATGGGAGGAGGAGAATGTGGGAGGACGGGACGGCGGGGTGGTGTTTATGTACCCTCCAGCGCTGGGGCATTTTCTGGGGATCCGGTTCGGGGCAAAAGGAGAGAATGGGTCACCCTTCCCAGGAAGGCCCGGACACACAACGCGATGGGTACAGGCGGGCCGGCCGATGGGACGACGGGTGAGGGGAGGGCCACCATGTCGGACAGATGACACTGGTGGACCTGTTCTTCACACGCGAGTCTCTTGTTCTCGTTATTGGCGAGGACACCGCGGTGCGGTCGGAGGCGAGACACGATCGATCACAATACGCGGAGGCGAGCTTTCATCCTGCATCGTGCAGCGTCATGCATCCTCGGAGACGGTGGACGAGGTGTCCATTTAGCCTGATTGCCATTGCGATTGGCCTGACCCCCAGTCGAGCATCGAATCTGCCCCGGAACGTGTGAGGAGTTGGCTCGGGCTGAGGGAGCTTTCAGCCTTTGGATTTTTGCACCAGTGCGCCTTTCCGCCTTTGAAGCGGATCATCGCACTATCCAAGACCATCAACATAGAGGAGCGCCTATCACGCCACTCCCTCTCCGCCACTCCGCGACGTCCGCTCATGGCCCACTGTCAAATGCCTGACGTAACGGGCAGAATGCAGGATGCCGAGCGCGGTGCCGAACCCTGTGGCAAACGACACAGACTTTTTACCTGGCCTGAGAACCGCCGTCTCATAATTCGTGACGGGGAAATGCTTTCGTGATGGTGCGGGTGCCCCGGAGCGCTAGGCGCATGACTCTCCACGTTCTTACAGATAGAGATTTGTGCAGAGGTGGTTCGGCAGATCAACCAGCAAACCACAACTGTGAACGTCCCGCCCACCACGGTCATTGCGCTGTTTTGGGACACCGCCCAAACACGCGAGTGGACTGGCGCCCACTCCCCCCGTCTGATCTCTGCCCGTGCTGCCCATTTTGTGCTCTCGCCGCTGTCGCGGGCAGAGAAATTGGCGATAGAAAAGAGGGGGGCACGTCGGTCGCTACATAAAATGATACGAGATCCTGACATCCTATTTCCCTGCCTCCCAACCGATTGATGGCATCCCAAGTGCCGGGTCGTAGGCGGTGGTGGTCACATCTCCAGTTACCGGCCGCTGCCCACATTGGTCATGTCACGAGATTGCCGATCCACCACGGAAGACGGCCGAGGACATGCTCTCATGCCATGCTCCATGGTCCTCCGGCCCTCCGCCCCCCAGTGCGCTTCCGCCACTGACTGCCCACCATGACTTTCTAGAAGGCTAGGCCCGGCAGCCCGGCACTCCCATGTCTCCGAAACGCGAAACGAGCGAGGCTTTCGGTCAGCCGCATGGAAGAAGAGCCCCCGCCCGCAGGAAATCGACTTCGAAATGAAAAACAAAGCCCAAGTAATGACTGCCTTCTGTCCGTCCGCGTGGCGTTTGTCAGACCACCCTTGCAGCCATGTGGTCTTCACGCCACGACCTGACGCGCCCGAATCGGGGAACCGGATTGGCATAACAAATATGTACTGGCCCAAACTTTGTCCGGACGCCCAGCCCGACATTTCATTGTGCGCGGGAAAACGGTCGGCAATCACCAGAGAGAGTCAACGGTCCAGTTGCTGCGCGTTAAGGTGCTGTGTCGAGTACACCTACAAGGTCATACCAGAATGGTTACGTTGAATTTGGCATCAAAACTATGGTCATCTTCCAAAGGAAACAGGTAGGAGTATTGGTACAGAGGCTCGTGTGGAAATAAACCGGGCTCACCCTCTGCCACGCTTCGTCAAGTCCAGGACCACGCCATCGCCGGCAGATTCTGACAACCAGCGTCCAACCACGGGTCTCACTGACTGAGCACACTTGGAAGGGCAGGGCTGAAGAGGACAGATTACAACGGTGCCCGTGCGACCACATTCCTGTAACGTGATTTACCACCGCCCTGCAAGAGAAGCAATCTAGAGAATGCCATCACATTTGACGCCTCGCTCAGCCAAAAGTGGGACATCAAAGAGATCTTGGAGACAACTCCATGTGACTATTCGCCGAGAGGACAAACAGCTGTTGATGAGGTGGTATTGCCGGGGACACACCCTACCAGGATGCTGTTGAGAGCACACTTGTCAGACGGCTAGCTGAAGGCAAGCAATGAATAACCAGGCAGAGTGAGGCTTCTCTGTTGGCTAACCATCTGGCAAACAGCATATAAGACTTCACGCTTACCTCTGGCCCTCAGAGGCGGGGACGTGGAGGATATGAATGAGCTGGACATCCTACCCGACCTTGACTTCTCAGGTCTGTCTGTGTGGTCTTATTGTCGCCATGATAACAATCTACTATACAAGCAACGTGCTCAGTGCTACCCAAACTTCTTCGGTCTTGGTCCACCAGCTAAAGTCCTCACGACCTGATCGCCGCACTTGAATCCGCCGAGCTCGTAATCGACCACATTCCAGATGGCCACTCCATTTGGCTAACCCTCACCAACAAGGCGATTTCCGCTATGATTCAACCAGTGGGAATTTCGTACACACTACGATACCCATGCAGAACATGGAAACTGCTCACGACACACCTTCACCAGCGGTTATCCTAGTTGTGAACTGCTGCCACAGTTCGATCTCGTCCTACCGTCAGCGACTCTTCCAACTGACTCGAGTCTGACCATGTCGATTCCACCAAGGACATTGAGTACGACTACAAAGGTTGCAATGTTCTCACCTGCGAATATGAAAGTGCCTCCGCCGTGTGAAGACTAACGATTCAACCACGAGTTGGAGAGGCAAGCTCAGCATTCATGATTGGAGACTCTAACGTCTGTCCCAGAAGTCGCTGATGGCCGTCTATGGAATCAATCTCGAGAGAGAACAGAATATTCAAGGCAGTAACATTGGGGACGGCAGAGAAGAGAAAATTGAGTCGAGGGTCAGTCAGCCTTGACACATGCTAACCAGATTCAGTGCACGGTAACGGGTCTTGCGCCAAGAAGAGATTTTTGGGAAGGGTATTCGGATATACAAGGCTCCACAGCTGATGCTCTTTTAGTTTATCTTCTCCTGGTCCACTGCAGATGGATCGCTCGGTTGTAATGCAGAATCCACTAAAATAGTACTCTTCGACAAAATCATACAAAAAAAGGGATGATCCCTAAACTTGTTGACTCGTGAATGCAACTAGTCTGGCTTTGCCCGCGACGTCGAGGAGAAGAGAATTATGGAACGCTGAGTGGCTCTCTAAGGCAAGGAATCGTAACCCTGGTGCCAAGCTTTAACAAGCATTACAAGCTTTAATGCGTTAAATCCTTGCCACCGGTTTGACGATCAAACCAGTCAACACGTCACACACGCGCACTTGATAACACATCCACAACGTAAGCTGAAAACTCGAGAGGTCTACTTGTACGTAATCCAAAGTATCTAATACTATCCATCCAGGCTGGATTCACAGAATATGACCTGCGGAATGCCGCCACGAACAACGCGTGCAACACCAAGCGCACAGAATGCCAAGATGGATCTGCGGCTCTCGGCAGGTCGCGTGTTGGCCCAATCCCCGACTCTGTATGCCTAACCGATCTTTACTGGCCACAAATCACCCACAACACCACAACGCGGAAGAGTCGACATCGCCAAAACATGCCAAAGCCATAATGAGGAAGATTATGGCTGATGTAAAACCTCAAAAGTACGTTGCACCTCTTGCGGAGTTGCTGGCATCGCGGCTTTCGATGCTCTGACCTCTTTCGATCGAGATGAGTGGGTGGTGGTCCATTACGAAGACTCTCACCGATTTCCCACGCCTTCAGCAGCTGTCTTGACCTTAAGAACATCAATTTTGACTTAATGGAGAATGAGGACTGAGGATGGAAAAGCAAATGGAAAATGGCCAAGGACTTACTTGCGATGCACCGCAGACGCGATTGGGATCACTTCCGGACGGGGTGACCGCCACTGTGGAATTGAGTCAACACCATGTCTACGTCATGAATGAGCCTCTTGACCCTATCGTGAGGGTCGCCGCCACCGACGAAAGATGCCTCGTGCGCCGGGGTTGCAAGGAAGCGTTCCATCTGGTAAGTGGTTTGCTGTCGACTTCGGGGCGGAGCTGTGGGGCTTGTCAATGCCAGCAGATCAGAGGGCCGTCCGGTCGCGACCATCATGACAACAGTCGCATCGAAGAGAGATCACAGAGAGAGTAAAATACTCACCTGACGCTGTGGAGGAAGATGCAGAAGGCATACTGTTCTTCTGGGCGCGATGGATTCGGCCGGCGAGTTGAAGGAATTTATATAATGGCTGATCGGGGTTGGCAGTTTGTGAGCGTGGTGAGAAAGGAAGAAGAAGACAAAGGTGCAGGAGGGAGAGGAGTGGTGACTCTTATACTCTCAAAGGAGGGACGACTGTCGAGACTCGGAAGTGACACTCAGAGATGTGGCGACCCAAAGCAGCTCAATGGGGGGGACACCGGCATCCACCATCGCCCAGTGGTTCAGTGAACCACACCAGAGGATACAACGATGGGATCAGCGGCGCGACCACTGGAGAGTGGTGGATAGCCTGAAGGAAGCAGGGCGCTGTCAGCATGGGCGTAGGAAGAGCACAAGGAGCTGCCCTCGGCGGAAACCCCAGACCGCCAAAGCGCCGCCCAAATGCGTGTCTAAGCTTGCTTTCTCCTAAACCCCGCCAGGCGTTCTCCAGCAGTTATTTACCCATGGTCTTGCTGGCGTCTAGAAAGGTATTGCTGGTTACAACCAGAGAAACATGCCATTAAGAAATATTTATCCACTCTATTCTTTCGGAAGTCTCTATCAGTTGAAGAGCATCCAACAACAGCGTCTGGTGATTAGCTTTAGCTGTCCAATGCCACAGCGGACGGAAATGAGAGTCACAACTTCTTTTCTATCATGATCCTACTCCGCCTTGGCACTTTGAACTTCGCGTCAGAGTATTAGCAATGGCTTCAATCACATTTTAAACAATGCATTGAAAACAGCCATTGGACTGTACACTTCACGCGCTTCGTTCAGATCTCAGAATATGGAGTATTGGAGTGAAGTGAAAATTGCGGCTATAAAGAGGAAATGGTTCGGCTGGGCGGCCATCCATACATCCAGGGGACACACCAACCGCACAAGCAAGGTATTATGAATCGCATTGTATACAACCAGGGTGGTTCAGAATACGATCCAAGGGTTGGCTCTAATGGATAGAGGTGGGCACAAGGCTTGTATTGCGATTTGAATGAGAAATCGGCCGCTCGGATACCAGAATCAGGGGTCCGGCGCTTTTTCCATCCTCGCGATCGGGTCAGAGTGGGCCTCAGTCCGCGCAAAGAATGTCCAACACTGGTCAGAATTTAGCCGTAACGGCGTCCTTGCTCAGTGCCTCTCCATCGTTGACGTCAACTTCACTATTGCATGACAGGCCGCAAGTTCATTGTTCTCCAGGGCCTCCTTCTCATCCTAGGTCATTGCGCTCGCCTGTCCTTTCCCAGGCGGCGGGGTGGCTGACAAGGAGTGGAACAATCAACGAAAAAGATCTCGGAAAGGATCAAGTGCATGCGTCGTAGCGGCGGAAAATATCGCTTGCTGCTCAGGCCGGGCAATCTGGCCAATTCCGTTCATTATGGACGTGTCAAGTATAAGGGTGAAGTCCGAAGACGGAAGCTTTGTTCCAGCAGTTGCTGAGCTTCTTCCAAATGAATCGTACTGCCGTGTATCTGCCCTGCTACAATCTCAGAGCTCGCGAGTGTTTACCACAACATCATGCTGCTTGATGCCGTCGAGTGAGACAACATGCGGCCTTTGTTGTCCCCTATTCTGATCCCTCGCGTCAACTGGCTGGGCAACTGGTCGGGGTCAACTGGTTAGACCAACTGGCGGGGTCAACTGGTCGGCTACTGGTGGGGTCAACTGGTCGAGGGTCAACTGGCTAGGCTAACTGGCTAGGCCAACTGGTTGGGTCAACTCGTCCAGGGTCAACTGGCTAAGCCAACTGGCTGGGTCTGATGAGCGTGGACACCTATCGGGTTGACCTCGCCTCGGGCATGTCTCACCTCTTGTGGACGTCACCGATCCAACTGGCCGTCGTGTTGGTCGTCTCGAAACCTGGTTCGACAGTAGATCCGAGATCTCTTCAAGGCATGTCCACACCACAGCCCATCGCTGCCGCTCCACCCCCAGTTAGCCACACACCCGTATAATCCACGCACGTGAATGAAATCAAAGCTATTCTCTTGATAAGGCCGAGTGTCGCAACAGTCGCTGATCTCAAATGATAGGTTGCTCTTCAAGGTCCATCTCTGTTCAACTTCGTAAGCTTCAAAGAGAATTTGTGCGTTGGAGATGGCCGTGTCATTTGAAGAGGCCATGTGTCGATGACTGTGATTAGCAAACTGTTTCGCCTTCTGTTATCTCAACGCTTGCAGAGTGTCCACAGCGAAGAACAAAAGACATTGAACGACCACTGAGATCGACTCCACCTGGTCCTAATTCAGGGACATCTTCTCAGAAGCTTCACCGGATTCACAAGATTGACATGTGATGTGGAAGGAGCCCGGTCAGAACGTGCCCAAGGTCCATATACTTGAGAACACGAGGTGAGAAATCCATCAGGGTATATAATCTGATATCGCAGGCAAAGAGGTGGTGTGGTCGACGTCACGCCGGTACACTGAACCAATGAGACCACCATGGTGAGACCAATCAATAGGAAACCGAAAGCATCACTTGGCAGGTCACCAGCGTCAAGACTGACATCGAAAGTGGTATGGTAACGAGGTGTCTGCTTCTGCTGACATGGCTTCTCTTAGAAGCAGTTACCTGGAACGCCGTAGAGCGGCTGCTGGGCAACCATCGCCCTTCCCCCGGGAGCCATAGAGGGAATAGTAGCGGTCGGTTGCAGCTGCACGGACCGTATAATCGAGCGCATCTCGAATGGCCAACTGTCTGTCCTTTGAATAGTCCTGCATCCCGACGGAGAACCAGAGGCAGGGTGGAGTAGACAAGGTCCTGCTAAAACCCATATTTCATTCTTCCACTTGCGATATTGAGGCTTTGGAAGGCCCCTGGACCACGTCTTGATCATGAAGAAGGGTCAAGAAGCTTCCGAGTGTGGTTGCACAGATGGACAAGATGATGGCCATAACATTATACGGCGGTTCGGGAGGATGATTCAGTTCCGTCTTGCGCCATTGCTGGGATACACGAGAATAACCTAGCAATTTTCATGAGGCCAGATGTGCTTGTGGTAAGGGTCGATAAAAACTTGGGACAAACAGTTCGCCAAGTCGCGCCTTGCCAAATTAATCACTAGCTTCAGTCTCCTAATATCAAAATCTCAAAACACTGCCCAACTTTTTCCCGCTCTTTACACTTCATGAAAACAGATCTGAACGCATAATCAACCGCCAAACCCTCCAGTATGCTTCGGCATGCCGCACCATAGGCTGGTTGGTCATATTGGCGTTCTAGACCGACTTTTCGAGGCACTTTAAGGCATCCCTTTCGAATCAGTGGATTCTACTGGAGTTCATGGTGGATGGGAAGTCACCTGCGTGCCGGACATATTTATCAATATGATTGGGGCTCAGAACTCAGCAGTGGCGTGACTAGCAAGTGAATGATGAATTCTCCCGCTGTGCGTTGCCATGGGAGGATTCTTCGCTTGCACATGTTTGGCTTCAACGTAGTAATATGTAGGTGAGTAGTAAATGGATCCAATTGATAGTATCCATGTCCGCGACGTGATTCCATGTGATACTGCTGTGGCATATGCTGTTCAAGTTCTCTTCTATTTCTGAGCTTGGCGCAAGTTTCCGCCATCTTGCCCTCACCCAACAAGATCGGGCATACGCAGGCGCACACCTGGGGGCGAATGTGTCAAGGCCGGACCTCATAGATCACGGATCAAGTGATTCTCCACAGGAAAGACGTGGCAGGAGGATTCCTAAAAAAGAAAAAATGAAACTTCTCACCACAAACTTTCTCACCTGCGCGGTCAAGGCCTGCAAGACTTCGCCGCTCTCCTTCCCACTGCACTTCAAGGACGCGACGCTCGAGCGCACTGAAATCGATTTCAACCCGCTCTTCATCCGCAACATCCTGCCGCGTGTCAACTGGGATGCCCTGAACACGACGGCCACTGAACTCGGGCTGCAGGCGCTGGTGCCAGAACGTAATCCCGCTGACGCAGAAGGATGGAACCAAAGCGATCGTGGAGGCGCAGAAGATATGGAGATTGAGGGCGACCGGGGCAAAGGGGAACCAAAGAATGACAAGGATGAAGAGGAGGTGTTGAAAAAGTTACATAATCTCCTGCTGGAGACCGGCGTGGTGGAGGGCAAATTGGTGTGTGGAAACTGCGGCTTCGAATACCCGATTAAAGACGGTGTGGGCAATTTTCTCCTGCCGGCGCACTTGGTGTAAATCAAGAACATCCAGGATCCGAGGATCAATCAGACGTCCAAAGGGACGGAGGAAGAACACGGCCAGGACGAGTCAAAGCAAACGTCGAGCGTCATAATATGGCCAGATGATGGACAAAAATTGGCTTTAAATGAGGACCAGAGCAAAGGTTCCTTGCACGACCAGCAATGCAATGCTTCACAGCAGGCCTCGCCGAGATGCATGGCCTCGAGGGAAGAGAATGTCCATGTTACGAAGAACAATGGAGGGGAGGCTTTGGGAGACCCCGATGGGATAGCATCCATGAACGAAAGTCAGGTCGAACCCTGCCAGCAGGCAGGGCCAATTATTGTAGCACTATGCACTCAACGACCTCGTAATTCCGCCCGTCGGTCTTGCACCACCCACTGCTCGGAGGTGCACTATACAAGTTACAAGAATCCATCGTTGGCACGTGCCCCATCATCTTTTTCCGCATCCTCAAAGTTGTTGAAGAGGACTGCGGTCGTGCGCTGACCACATGCCCCTGTCAAGGCAGGAGCAGGAGGCAGTAAGATGCCCGCAAATTACTGGCCTTCCCATGCAGTGCTGTTCACAAAGGCCGCCTGATATCATGTCGAGAACGCCAACCGGATGCTGTCTTCTTTCAGATGCACCAAGGATATGCCACCGCGTCACGCCATCCAAAGACTTTGTCCGTCGCCCATCCTTCCATTCCCAATCGACGGTAGAATTATCGGCCATGCTGTCTGGTGGGAGATTAATTCAGGAAACCCTTGCAGACGGCGGAGCCGCAGAGACACGGTATCCGATCATCGCTACCGATCTCACGCTCAAATTTATAGTCGTAAGTCAGTTCCTCGTCTAGCGTGGGTTAGTATGGCGGTTGAACGTGCCCACAGACGACGTACCTTTCTCAATGTCTCTAAGAGCATAAATCACGATGCGTTTGGTGCCACCGACTCTGATGATCTTGGCCGTACAATTAGGCGCGCAGCTGTGGTTGATGAATCGCGCAATGCCGCCTTTCTTCGTGGCATCCACGACGGTGCCTTCGTCGATCCGGAAGAGATAGCTGCTACCAATTCCGCTCTCGGTGTATTTAATCTCGCGCAAGTCGGCGATTTCCTGTCTGATCTTCTCACCCACATATTCAATGATCATCTCGCTCGCCTGAATGCGTTCGAGGGAGTACAGGCCCCAATTGTGAATGGCCGAGCGGGCGAATTTGACCGGTTTCTTGCGCTTTTGGAGTTGATTGAAGCGCAACACATCGGCATCGTCACCCAACGCTTGGAGCATCTCGCGTTGCCGATCGAGGTCCTTGACCGTCCGCCGGTCATCAGCACGTTTGCCACGCGATGACGCTTTGGGGAGTTCGGCCGCCGGTTTGGTGATGGCCGTCGCGTTCTTCTTGGCCTCTGCCTCTCGCTTCTCTCTCGCCCGTTGAACTTTGATGCGGTGCGGAAGATACTTGGACTTTTCCGACTCCAAAATCCTTTTCACCGGTTCGGTTCGCGCTGAGCCCGAGAGATTGGGCACGTAGTATCCGTCAATGAGGGGCTCCGTCCGCAGGGTACCGGGCTGTGGTCCCCGTTTCAGGTTGCGGATTTGTTCTTGCTTCCAGGCCCATGCGGTCACGTCTCCAATCGGCATCGGCTTCTTCTCGCGGAGTGCGTCGGCCAGATACTGGAGATCTTCTTCGTCGAAGAGGCTGGCCTGCCACCCACGGAGGTCGGGAACGACGTTCTCGTCATCATCCACCGTCGGCAGCGGTTCTTCCGCCGAGACACCCCATTCAACTTCCGGCCTCCGCTCGGCGGCCTCTGCGAGAGCTTCCTCCTCCTCGGCGAGTTCGAGGACGTTATCGACGACTTCGGTGGCCTCGGCTTCGGCCTGCGCCTGCCGCAGTGCCTCCCGCTCCTCCCAGATCTGCTTTTTGGTCTTCTTCTTCGGCTTGGGCTTTTTCACCACCGACTTGGGCACATCCGACTCCACATCCGGGGTGGCCTCGAGGGGAGTTTCGGCGTCGGGAAGTTTGATGTCCACGGAATCGTCACGCTCCAGATCTGCTCGACCAATGCCGAAGAGTTCATCGTCTTCCTTCTGTCGTTTGCGGGCCTCCAGTTCTTTGACCAGTCTCTTCCTTTTTCGTGACGATGGAGACATCTCGTAGATGTTGCGCTCCAGCTTGGCAATGATGAGGTCTTCGGCGGTGGTCTTCCCCGTGTCTGGTTCATCTTTGACCACGCTGTCGCCCATCTCGGATTCTTCGCGGGCATGGAGTCGACGTTTCGTGGCCTTGCGCAGCAAGAGCTCGTCCTCGTCGTCCGACACCGACGTCATGCTCATCCGACTCGCCGGACGGCTCTCTGGCTCTTCCGTGTCGCGGGTGAGCGACGTGCGTCGTTCGTCATCCGAATCCTCGTCGTCGTGGAACTGGGCGAGCTGATGGAACAGGGGACGGACATACGGCCTGGCCGCCGGTGCTTTCCGCCGTTCATCACGGAAGCCGAGCAGACCTCGATCCAAACCGGGACGCTTGCCGATCTTGGGCAAAGAGAGGACGTTGAGGTTCTTGTTGCCCAGCGGCCGCCGGTTCAGAAAGGTCGTGCCGGCGCGGGAATCGGGCGTGGCGGAGCCGTCGTCGGTCAGGCCGTAGCCTGGTCGTTTGCTGCCCTCCGGGTCCTCCAAGCCCAGTCGGAGTCGTCGCTCGGCATGCTTACTCGGATCGAGAAACTCATACAGAACCGGGGCGGCGATGCGGGACTTGACGTCGTCCAGCAGCTTGTCTCTCAGTTCTTGAATGACAAGCTGAACGACGGCACGCGACGGATCCAGGTCTCGAGCCCGCTGTCGTTTTTCTTCCTCGAGATCCATGTCATGCTCGCGTTTCAACCGGTAACTCTGTTTCTGTGCGATGTAGTCCACGGGAGCCGGAGGCAGATCCGCCGCTCCGGCCGCCTTGGGATTGCCGTTGAGATTCAGCTCCATATTCATGGTGTAGGTGAAGAGAGGGTGCATGTGACAGCCGTGGAAAACCTTTTTGGCCTCGACTTGCCCATTTCGAGACTGTTCGAAAATGACAAAGTAGCCGGTCTTGTCACAGCGCACTTCCCGCCAGTCGTACATTCGCAACCGTTTCTTGAGATGGGGGATGGTCGTGCTCAACACGGGCACATAGCAATGCGCGATGAAAATGTACGGCTGTTGTTTGAGAGTCTCTGCGATCGGCCCGTTTTCGACGAGGGACGGAACAACGGGCTTGGGAGGCCGTTCAACTTTGACCGGACCGGCTAAGGGAGGGTGGAGGATCGCTGGTGGAGGTCTCAAGGCGGGTTTGCCCGAGGGACCTTTTGGTGCCGTCGGGGGAGGGCCCGTCGTCTTTGCGAAACCGGGGGCCAGCGTCGAGGCCGCGCTGATGGACGGAGAGGGTGATGGGTGTGTCCTCGGCGCGTTTGAGAACCCACTTTCCTTTCGCTGCAGCGCAATGGCCTTTTCAACCAGTCTCGTGGTCACGATGCCATCACGATCCAAGGTGATGGTCACCGTCTTGAGGCCAATCCGCTGACCTCGCTTTCCTTCCAGGAACGCGGTCTTGGCCGCCAGCACGGCCGATATGGGGCCACCGCCTTGGAACGAGCTGCAATCCTGATACCCAATACTGCAAATACCCAAAAACCGACCGGTCACCGGGTCCGTCTTATTGTCGATGTCGGCGATTTGGCCAAAGCTGGAGAAGAGCGCACTGATCTGGGATAAGGGCGTCATGGGGTCAAACCCTGTCACCACCACCGTGGTCGCCGCGGGGGGAGCGACGGCGGCGGTGCTGTCCGGTGTCCATGGCTTCAAGTTGTAGGGGGCCGGTCGGAACTTGGCCTTTCCCTTCCCAATCCCTCCTTTTGTGTAGTGGGGTATGGCTAGTCGGGGATCCGGTGGAGGCAGATTGTCCGTGGGTGTGCTTCCGAAATCCTCAAACTGTGCCTGCTTCCGTCTCTTGTCCTTGGCGTTGAGATTTTTGTCCAGTTCGGGGTCATAGACGCATTTGCTGCCTTTGACCTCCAAGTTTGCTTCGCGTGCCGATCGTCGGTGAGCAGGCGGGGTGTGTAGCGGTGTCATGGAACCTTGATGGGAGTTGGAGATGATGATGTGGGTGCTGTCCATGGCAGCGTGAATGTGGTGTTCGTTGGTCGGGCTCATCAACTTCCCACTGGTGGGAGAGTCAGAGCTCGTGAGGGGGGTGAGGGTGTTGAAGTGAAGGTTATTCGCTCCCGGCATGGTGCCGTTCGCGATTGACCCACTGAAGACCGAGGATGCGGTGCTGGACGAGCTGGCCGAGCCGACACCATTGAGAAGGTCGCCGCCTCCAAATTGCTCCGTTTCTTCTGGGGGCAACAGAGCGTGGTTGACTTTACCCAACTGGTCCTGCTTCATCGCCCGGGGCGATGTCGCCGTCGTGGAATTCAATGCGACACGAACAGCAGCGTCCCTGGGGTGCGCATCTTCAACACGTTCATCCGTGCGTCGCACTCGTGTCTTGTCGCTGTCTGCGGCTTTGGAGGACGGTTGGCGTTGCTGGAGAACACTGGGGGCACTCGGGAAGAAATCAGCGAACTTGTTGCCCAGCGGACGCGACATATCCGCCTTCACAAGCTCAACCACGCAAGCATTTTGGCATTCGCCCTCCTAGATGGCTTTGACAGCAGGACGCGAAGTCCGAACCATGAGACCCGCGGCGTGGTCGCATGCAAGGATCAGTCCAAGGTACAAACGCGTCGGCGGGCAGCGGTTGGAAGGGGGGTCGGGCGAGATGACGCAGGCGGTGTTTTTTCGCGATCAAAACGAGCAGTCGCCTCACAGAGCGTTTGAATTACCGCCGCCGGATCCGACTCGTCGAGTTGGCCTTCAAAGAAGCGGAGGGGAACTGGATGAGCAAAGGGGACATAGCTGTCGTCGTTGACCACACGGCCTTTGACAGTGTCGTTTTGCGGCCGAGCCAAACCACGATCTGATTAGCACCTTGGCATTCCTCAGCCGCTCCAGGCGCAGCTGGCACTGCAATTGTCGTCATTCCTCCTCTTTTCACAAAGAATTGTTTTCTCGAGCAAAACGACCTACATCAGCGTTCTGAGTTGACACCTGAGTACATTCGACTAAATCTCCTTCACCGCGGAGCCTGGTCTCGACGTACCTGCTGCCGGCCACCTGAGGAGCGGCAATGGACAGATTTTGGTTCCGGTCGGCCTGCCTTGCTATCATGGCGCGAACTTCAGTTCTTGCTTGGAGCACAACGCGAGAAAGCTGAGAGTGACTATCTGTCTGAATTTTGCATTGATAGTCTATAGATCGAACGCATGCTGCCTAAAACCGTCTCAAGCCTTAGCAGTTATGCTTGAAGGATCCACCACCGCACTGATGTCCTCGCCTCTGCCTTTCCTCCCTTGCCGCCAGTTACTTTCCGATTGCAGTGATGAGCTGGAGAAGATGCAATATGCGTGAGAGAAGAACATAATAAGCAGCCAATAACTTACATCTCTGGGATCGTGGAGCCATGCACGAGTCTCAACAAGACAGCATGCACACTCATATGAACGAGTGGCGCAGAGTGTAATATTTGCTGGCTCAGACATTGGCTGTGCTGGTCGTGCTGGCTGTGCTGGCTGTGTTGGCTGTATTGGCTGTATTGGCCGTGTTGCCGTACTGGGTGTGTATTGATGTTCGACTGACTGAAATCCAGATTGAAATCCAGGCTGAAATCCAGACTGATCCAAACGGACCCTGCGGCCACATGATTGACCTTCAGATCCCATTGCCCATGACCCGGACTGGCAGGTCATGGCTTGATATCTCCTGCTTCAGCACGATTGGTAATGTCAACCTCTGTTGAAGCAGATTGTTGAATATCCTCGCTGCATGCACAAATGCAAATCGCACACGGCAGGTTTTAAACTTTGCGTCTGTTCTCTTGACTGGTCGAGAAACATTGCCATTGTGCCAAAGCTGGGCCTATGCTGTGCACCGAGACCTGTTGTACCGGTGGAGAGGGACTGAACGGAGCTTGGGCCGCCATGTGGTTGGATAGGGCAGCCGTTGACCATGAGACCTGTACATGACCAAGAATTGCTCTCATAAATATGTCTCATACATTGATGGTCGTCTCCCATGAAGCTGTTGAATGCAAGGCGCGCCGTGCGTGACATGTAAGTGTGATGTCATGTGGCCAGGAGCGTTCAAACAGTTAGTGCCGTCAATTCAATTTGCAATTGCGTTTTATAAGGTCAAACACAATCGCAATTTGCCAACTGCGTTTTATAAGGTCAAACACAATCGCAGGGCCACTGTGAACCACATCGTCCACGATTCTCGAACTTTGCTTTAGTTAATCATCACTCCTGGAAGCGTTCGGCACGGCAACACCCTGTCTTATGAGATCGTTGTAGGTCTGTTCTTAACTGACGCAATCATTCCTCATTGTCTGTTAGCAGCGGAGAGGTCCTGGGCAACACTTCATCGCTCAGCTCCTTGAGTGCAGTCGGCCGTCGCGGGAGAATGTGAGACACTGGTACACGAGCACGGCCATGACAATAAAGTGCGGGCTGTCCCTTCGATATCCGTTCGTTCGACTTGATCCTCAATATCCCACGAGTGTCAAGGCGTGTCTGTCCCGGCTTCGATTGTTGACGGGAAATTCGGGGATTCGAGATCACACTTGAAAATCCGAGTTCCGTCGCCATCCATGCGGCCGGCCTGGAGTGGACAAACGAATTGCTTGTCTCGCTGCACTCACCCAAACCTGCCTTTGTTGATGCAAGCCAAGGATACGGAAGGCTAGTATGATATACGCCTCCTCTGGTATGGTCTCCTCTCGACAACCCGCTGGTCCAGCTCCCGTGTCAGGAAGGCAGCCTTGCATCAGTTCATCCGCTGCTTGAGACGGTTGGAGATTGTCAACGTGATGGAGGTAGAGCTCACGGCTCAGCCAGACCGACGGGACTTCAAGATGAGAAACTTCGGCTTGCCAGATTGGTTGAGATGCCTTTGGACTGGTTCAGGGGGACGTTTGCGGTGGAGGACGCGTGCCCCACTGTTGCTGACCTCGCCAGCCGCGCTGACCAGGTGCGTGCCTCTGGTCGACGACGCCTTTCAATGCATTGGAGATTAAACGACAGGAGAGAGGTGAAGGAGTAGAGTTGCACAAGGGATTCGGGCCGCGGAAGGGATTTAACATACCACAACATATCAGGTGAGCGGAACCAGGGCAAAAGCTGGATGTCTGCCGTGGCCAGTCCGGTCTGACCCAACACGTGATGTCAAAGGGTATTGCTTGGGGTTAAGATGCTGCCATTGAATGGGGGCCCGCTTGTCTCAGAACGCTCAGGCGCGGTCTTGGGATCCTGGCCAGGGGGGGAGGCTGAGGCCGGCCACAAAGGTATACCCTGAATTATCGACGTTGGTTTGTGCTAAGTGTCGGACAACTTCACAGGTCGGGCGTGGTGACATCTGCTGGTGGGCCACAGGCTGTTCCTACCCGACGTCTGCTCCGGTCGTGCCACGGTAGACCGGCTATAACAGGAATCCTCTCGCACGACTGAAACTGTGCCTCGAAGCGGGCGCCGAGGTGCTAAATTTATGCTCAGGATCAGGGCTGGGGCCCTGTCTCACCGCCGCCGATCGGCTCACCGCGCATACGAGGATCAAGGTGATTGGCACAAGGAGGAGGAGAAGGGAGAGAAGGGGCCGCTAGCCATGTTCCATGTTCCACGGCGGAGGCGGTGCCTGCCAAGAGGCGTGCTTCGGAGGCGTTGGGGCTGAGGGCCGATTCGCACAGTGTCGGGCGGTTGCCCTGTTAGCGGCCAGAAAGCGAATGCCGCCAGATGGCACCAGAGTTTACAGGTTCGTGTTTGTGGGTGGGTGGGTGCGTGTCTGGACTCAGCCCTTGGGCATGTCAGCCGCAGCGCAACAACGTTGCTCCCTTCGATTATTGCCCTTTCCTGGTTCATAAACATTCATCCAGCCCTCGTTTACGACAACAGTCGAGTCTGACCTCCGTAAGCAGACAGACAGACAGATCACTCCACTTGGTTGCTCTTTGATCGAATCATTCTCTCGTTGCTACGTCACTCTATTTACACCAGCCCGTGCTCGTTCGCTCAGTCCCTCGCTCCCACACCGCCTGACATTGAACTGTCCAAGGTTGGCCGGCCCATTCAGTTCAAGATGTGGTAGGTGGTCTCTCCTCGGAGCCACAGAGTCGCCGGACGGCACTGACCGGTGTATAGTGGCATTTTCGGCTACATCAACTATCTGGTGGAGAAAGACCGCAAATTCATCATCGACACCTTGCTGAATGGTATGCCGCCTGGCGTCTCGGCCGGTGATCCTGATTGACGCCGGTTTAGGCCTCTCTCGTCTCGAATATCGAGGCTACGACTCGGCCGGCTTGGCCATCGATGGCGACAAGAAAAATGAGGTGTATGCGTTCAAAGAGGTGGGAAAGGTGGCCAAGTTGAGAGAGCTCGTGGCGCAGTCGGGCGTCGACATGACCAAAACTTTCGAAGTGCATGCGGGCATTGCACACACACGTTGGGCCACCCATGGCCAGCCATCCAGGGTGAACTGCCATCCACACCGGTGAGGCCCGCACCAAAAGGGGTGATCGAGGAAGGGGTGACTGACGAGGTGGCGAGTAGATCGGACCCCAAATGGGAGTTCGCCGTTGTCCACAATGGAATCATCACGAATTACAAGGAGCTCAAGGCCCTGCTCGAAGGGAAAGGCTTCCAGTTTGAAACCGACACCGACACCGAGTGCATTGCCAAGCTGGCCAAGTTCCTCTACGACGCCCATCCCGACATTGACTTCACGACGCTCGGGAAGGCCATCATCAAAGAGTTGCAGGGTGCGTTTGGCCTGCTTCTGAAGTCCATCCACTTCCCGGGCGAGGTCGTCGCGGCGCGCAAAGGCTCACCCCTGGTGGTGGGGGTCAAGACGGCCCGGAAGCTGAAGGTCGATTTCGTCGACGTCGAATATGCGGCCGAAGGCGGGGCGTTGCCCGCGGAGAGAGCAAACCACAACGTCGCCGTGAAGAAATCGGCCGCGGCGCTTCTGTCTCCAGGAGGTCTGTTGGCGCCGCCCGACAAATCACTGCTGCATCGGTCGCAATCGCGCGCCTTCTTGTCGGACGATGGCATGCCGCAGCCGGCCGAGTTCTTCCTGTCATCTGACGCGTCGGCCTTGGTCGAGCACACCAAAAGGGTGCTGTACCTGGAGGACGACGACATTGCGCACATCCACGATGGACAGCTCAATATCCATCGCATGACCAAGGACGACAGCACGTCCAACGTGCGCGCCATTCAGACGATTGAGCTGGAACTCCAGGAAATCATGAAGGGCAAGTTCGACCACTTCATGCAGAAAGAAATCTTTGAACAGCCCGAGTCGGTGATCAACACCATGCGGGGCCGTCTAGACGTCGCCAACAAGACCGTCACCCTGGGCGGCCTCCGACAGTACATCAGCACGATCCGGAGATGCCGGAGAGTGATTTTCATCGCGTGCGGCACCAGCTACCACTCGTGCATGGCGGTGCGTGGAGCCTTTGAGGAGCTCACCGACATTCCTATCGCCGTCGAGCTGGCCTCGGATTTCCTCGACCGACAGGCGCCGGTATTCCGTGACGACACGTGTGTGTTTGTGTCCCAGTCCGGCGAAACCGCGGACTCGCTCATGGCGTTGCGGTACTGCCTGGAGCGCGGGGCGCTGACCGTCGGCATCGTGAACGTCGTCGGCTCCTCCATCTCGATGCTCACCCACTGCGGCGTGCACATCAACGCCGGGCCGGAGATCGGGGTCGCCTCGACCAAAGCCTATACCTCACAGTTCGTGGCCATGATCATGTTCGCCTTGTCGTTGAGCGAGGACCGTGCTTCCAAAGCACAACGACGCGCCGAAATTATTGACGGCTTGGCCAAGGTCAGTGACCAGTTCAGGGAGATTCTCAAGCTCAGCGACCCGATCAAGGAGATGTGTGCCAAGTTCTTGCAGAACCAGAAGTCGCTGCTCTTGCTCGGCCGCGGCAGCCAATACTCGACCGCGCTGGAAGGCGCTCTCAAAATCAAGGAGATCTCCTATCTCCACTGTGAGGCCGTCATGTCGGGTGAGCTCAAGCATGGTGTTCTGGCCTTGGTCGACGAGAACCTGCCCATCATCATGATTCTCACGCGCGACGACATCTTTGCCAAATCATTGAATGCATACCAGCAAGGTAGGACCCGACCCGTACTCCTGACCTGACTCCGCTAACCCGTTGCAGTGATCGCTCGCGGTGGCCGTCCCATTGTGATCTGCAATATCGACGATCCAGAGTTTCCGCCGTCCAAGACCGAGCGCATCCAAGTCCCCAAGACCGTCGACTTGCTGCAAGGTCTCCTCAATGTGATTCCCCTTCAGCTCATTGCTTACTGGCTGGCCGTCGCAGAGGGTCTGAATGTGGACTTTCCGCGCAATCTCGCCAAGTCCGTCACCGTCGAGTAAACCATTGTCATTGACGTCCTAGCATTATTCCAGCGCTCTACGAATCCTTTGACGAGGTGAGAATGGGGCTTCGATGTGACATTAGTGAACGGGGAAAAGGGCGCGTGTTGCAGCGTGTATTCATTTGCTTGTACCAGTGTAGTGAGGAAATGGAATGACCATGCTCAAGAGAGCATCGGAAGAGTAGCATAGAACCAATTGATTGAGTATTGACTCGTTATTGCTCCTTGCCGAACAGTCCTGGTCCCTTGATGGCGATGACGTCACAGGTACACTGTTACTGCATTCAGAAAACTGCTTGCGACCAAGATTAGAATTGTCCCCCTACTTCGGGCGCGGGCGTGGAAATGTTTCGCTGCGTCGATGGCTGACTCGACAACGATCAAGAGCGCTCCAGAAGCCAAGGAGAATGCTGCGTCCATCCGGCAGAGAAAGGCCCGGCGCGCGGCGAAGCCACATTCTGGAGATGTTCTGCTCTTCTTGATCGCCTGGCGGCTGCTGAATGCTTTGACTTTACGCACATTTTTCCAGCCCGACGAATATTTCCAGTGCCTGGAGCCCGCCTGGCAGCTAGCATTTGGAGAAGACGCTGGAGCATGGATCACTTGGGTAATCGGCCGCTCAGCTGCTCCCTGCCGCACGGTTGCTAACATGGGAAATAGGAATGGAAGAGCCATTTACGCTCCGCATTTCACCCTGCCATCTTCTCCGTATGCTACAGAGTGGCCGACGTCGTCGCAGCGCTGCTCAAATTGAGTCGACCGGGCCGCTCTGAACTCCTGCTCGCGACGCCGAAAATATTACAGGCCTTGATCGCCGCCATCGGTGACTTTTACACGTGGAAACTGGGGGCTTATGTTTATGGAACAAACTCTTTGACGTCGTGGGCCGTTTTGGCCTTGACGGTCGTCAGCCCCTGGCAGTGGTTCTTCTCTACGCGGACGTTTTCAAACAGTCTTGAGAATACCCTGACTATTGTGGCATTGTACAACTGGCCCTGGCACTGGTCAATACCCAATGATGGCGAGGAACATGTCCAAGTCGACGCCGACGGTCTCCGGATACGAGAACCCAACGACCCAGCACAAGGGAGAGCGAAAGAGAGGACGAAAGAGAGGACGAGACTGCGGAGAGCGATACTCTTGGCTGGCTTAGCGACCATATTACGTCCCACGAACGTTCTCATCTGGTTTCCTCTGGTCGTCCAGACTTTCGCCTGGAACACGATCTCGATTGGACCGAGTTGGCCCGAGTGCATCACGTTCGCGAGAGAGGGTGTCCTCTGCGGTAGCACGATCTTGCTTCTCACGGGCGTAATTGATCGATGGTTTTACAAATCGTGGGTTTTCCCGCCGCACAACTTTCTCCATTTCAACGTCGTTCAATCACTGGCAGTGTTTTACGGAAACAATGACTGGCATTATTATCTCTCACAAGGTTATCCCCTACTGCTCACGACAGCTTTGCCCTTTACAGCAATCGGCCTCTACCGCGTCCTCCAACCCAGCACGCTACCCTCTGAACTCGGGCTGACGTCCCGTCACGTCTTGACCAGCCTTGCCACGGTTTGCCTTTTCGTTCCAGCCGTTCTCTCCGTCATCTCCCACAAAGAAGTCCGGTTCATGTACCCCCTGCTTCCAGCACTCCACATCCTAACCTCCCTGCCGTTGACTTTTTTTTTTGGTCCGGCCATCACGCACGCCACGACTTCGCCGAGGGTGACACCTCCCTCCCGCACGTTGAAGAGACTTTTGCTTCTCGTCCTCATCGCCATCAACGTGACGATCGGGTACTATACAACGACAATTCACAACTCTGGACTGATCGCCCTGACCGAGTATCTCCGCCACGAATTCGAAACACATTATCTACACCTCGCGCGACCCAGTAACATGACGGTTGGAATATTGATGCCCTGCCATTCCACGCCCTGGCGCTCCCACTTGCAATACCCCCCCACACGGGCGGCGCCCGGCATTGGAGCGTGGGCGCTGACGTGCGAACCGCCTCTGAACCTCAATGCCACAGAGAAAGCCAACTACCTTGATGAGGCCGACGTCTTCTACCAATCCCCGTCGATATGGCTGAAGAAGAACATGGCACGACGCCCACCGTTCCACCGGACGGGGACGCACCCATCACCAGGCGTCTTCGCGAACACGCAACACCGACCGGGAAGGATGTTTGAGGCCGAGGCCTCGGAACAGGAATTGTGGGGGATCCACCGGGGTCGCAGAGAGTGGCCCGACTACTTGGCTTTCTTCGAGCAGCTGGAGTCGACGCTTCAGTCGACGATGAGAGGCAGTGGCTATGCTGAATGTGCGAGGCTGTGGAATACCAGGTGGCATGATGATTGGAGGAGGCGTGGGGACGTGGTGGTGTGGTGTCTGGATCCAGCACGGCGACTACAGTCCCACACAGCGGCGACGTTGCCGTCCTCGTCTTCGTGGTGGCATCCTCTGGGAGGGGAAGAAGAAGAAGAAAGAGGCCATGGTGGCGGCGCAGGCAAGCAGAAAGTTCTTGGTGGCAAAGACTCCTGAGCCGGTGGCCCAATAGACAGAACAGGGAAGGATGCCAGAAATGAGGACCATTTAATGCTGAAAGAGGGCACGAGGGAATGAGAAGTCCAGACGGACAAAATTTCAGACGGATAACCGCTCGGTTGGCTTTCACGCTCGTCTAGTCCAATCGTTAAAGTCTGCTCAGACATGTACTGTAGCGCCCGGTGGACTGGAAAATGAATTATATTGAATTAATATGATCGTCATCCATCTGACTCCTCCCAACACTCGGCCAGGGAAAAGCCGACGCAGAAAATAAGTCGTTGAGAACAGTCAATCTAGATACTCGGTAATAGAACTGGAAAGGGAAATGGTATGTCCACAGTATTGCAATACAGATTCGCTTAGTTATCCGGAGTTTCTGTCCCGTACATGCAGGATCCAATTCGATTCGAACTTATAAATCGCTCGCTACTCGTTAGCTGCTCTTCTACCCCAGAAAGAAATCCCAGGACTTTGGTGAGCTCAGCCAGTTGGCACTATCCAGACGTGATCCTCTGCTTGGGCTGTATTATGATTCATTTCATCTCGTTCATCTCCTGTACCGCGCGCTCAAACTCGCAAAAGCGTCCGGACTGTGTCTGCCGCTGTCGAGATTGTTGATGCTGACGCTCTCTGCACTGGCGTGCCGAGCTGCAAGGCCAGGGCCTGAACCCTGGCGCATCGGGCTAGAGGCACCACTGCTGCCGGTGTTGAAGAACGGGTTCCGATGGCCGGAACCACCTGCCGAGTGCATGCTGGAAATAGGCATCGTGGCACTACGCCTTGCGGCCGGGTTGGGTGTGCCAAAAATGTCAGAAGATGGGGCCTGAGAAATAGGTTGGCTGTTTTCTGCCGGCTCGGGAATAGACGGGAGGACAAGTGGAGGAGCCAGTTGTGGATAGTTGTAGAGCGCGAGGATGGAGTTCTTGTCCAGGCGTCCTGTCTGCTGCGGCACCAGCGGCTGGGGTTGAGGCTGTTGATTATATTGCAATTGGGGTTGAGGTTGGTATGGATTGGACGGTGGTGGCACTTGGCCTGGCGCTGGGCCGTATTGGCTGTCTGGGAATGTGTTTTGTCTCTGTGGTTGAGAAGCAGTGTAAATCTGAGGCCGGTTCTCTTGGAGCTGAGCTTGAAATGGATTATGCGTTTGAGATTGACCTAGAGCCATACTTTGCTGACTCGTTCCAGAAATGGTCTGTGGAACCTGTGAGGGGGCTGTGGGGCGCGGCGCTTGCGGAGGAGATTGCCCAGAGGGTGGAATGCCAAAGGGATTGACAGTCGAGGGAAATGATGGGTTTTGCCATTGAGCGCTCTGAGCCGGGTCGAAGGGAGGGGGTTGGGAAGTGAAGAACGGATTGGTCGAGGGGGTCGCGAGAGGAGTCGTGCCCGCTACCTGTGCTATGAAGGGGTTGCTTCCGGCTGGTTGAGGTGGTTGTACGTTTTGAAAGAACGGATTGTTGCTCACGCTGATGGCCGAAGGCGACGCGACAAGCCCGTGCTGATGGGACAATACTGGCACGGGAGGTGTCATGGAATACTGTGACCGGGGATCATGTACGAGGGGCGCCTGGCTCGGATACCCGCCCGTACTGTGGGGAAACAATGGTTTGGACAGTTGAAGAGATTGGAAGGATGGTTCCAGACCCGTGTCGGTCTGACCCCGCGGAGGCTGATCAAAGGGGTTCGTGCTCGTGCCCGGCGTGGACGTATGGAACATCTCGGCGGGCTGGCCTTGCTGAGGCGCTTCCATAGACAAACCAAAGGTCTGGCCAGAGGATGTTTGCTGGAAAGGATTCAGACTCGGTCCCGTATTTGTCGAAGCCGGTGTCCGTGTCGTCCGAGACGTATCTTGGCCAGGCCCCGTCGGAACTGAAGCTGACGTCGCCTTCTCGTTCACACTAGGACCAAGCCGGATCAGAGCTTCCACGGTTCTTTCCAGATTGCCATTGAGACGACGGAGCATGGCGGTATTTCGCTCAAGGTCGTGAAAGCCCATATCTCTCAACGCCGCCAGCTTGCTCTGGTATTCTGCTTCTGAGAGTTCCTTCCTGGCGTCTGACGTCCTCGAGAGACCGTCGTAGTCGTCCGAGGTCACGCGAATGGCCCGGTCCACCTGGGGTTCTGGCGGCAACTTCTTCTTGTCATGCTTAGATAGAGGATACATCGAGGATGATGCCCGGAGGCCGAACCCGAAGAATTTGCCTTTCTTCGGCGGCAACGGAGGGGGAGGTGAATTGTCGGGAGACCGAGAATACGCGGTTGGTGAAACATCGTCTCGAAGCGGAGGCTCTGGCTTTCCATCTGCGAGACTCTTTTCCTGATACTTTTTGCGGATAAACCTCTCCATGGCCGAGTCGATCTCGTCTGCATCCAGCGGCATATCGGGTTTTTTATTTTTAGGATTGTAAACTTTATTCGCCACCGTGTTACCCTGGCGCTTCATGTTCTGCCGTATGTCAGCTCTGAGTTGGGGCGAAGGCCACACTGAGGGCACACGTACCTCAACCTGCTCCGTCGTCCAAGTGTCCATGCTCAACGACTTCACTTTCGAGACATGCGTCCCCAGCTTCCTATGTATTGACGCGCAGCGCATGCAGAGGAAGACTCCGATGCTCCAACTCGCCCATCCTGGATTCTTTGCGCCGCAGTCGGCGCACTGGGAATTTCCAGGAACGCGCAGCAAATCATGCAGTTCTCGCTCATTGCGCGCCTGCTGTCTCTTGCTCATGTTCGACATCTTTGCACGATCGGCGCAAAAATTCGGCGAGAAGGTGATGCTGGATCTGAGATGAGGAGACGAACAGAGATGGGCTAAGCCGGCAGTGGTCTAACTCAATGCATCATCGAAGGCGTACAGTCAGTCATTTTGACTGGTCAGCACACGCTTCTGATCGCCGCCAGAAGGTCCTAAGAATGGAGTGGCAAGATATGTGCGTGTTCATCGTGGTCGCAGGTGCATGGTCATCCCAAATAAGCAATGAGGAAATCCCCGTGGCTTGCCAGCTGGTTGTGGTCCGTGCGCTAGAGTAGCCGGGCTCCGGAAACAAGAGATATGAAGGCACCATACGGCAGTGTGGCCCTGGACGAAGACTCTAGAATTTGTGCAGAAGAATCGCAGGTAGAAAATGAATCAGAAGGGTAATCGGGTGGGTGAGTGCGAATAGAGGATAGAATTCTCCGACCACATCTATTCAATCATTCCACTTCCACAGACGCCGGCCGTCTCAGGAAAGTTGGCTGCCCCAACGACGGCAAGGGTCGACTGTCTAAAGCATCTCATCGTCACCGTCCTCCTTCCTCCTTGTACTGTAATCGATCTGGTGGGCGTACATCTGCTGCAGCAAACCATATTGATGCTCCATTGGTTCATCATCCGCCATGACCCACCATTCACGGCTGTTGTAGGCGGGATCATTCGACTTCTTGTATTCCATCACTTTGGCCGGTGTGGCACCATACGGTGTCGGCGCGGTGATGCCATTGATGTTGGGGAGGTTCTCATAACCTTGAACTATGTACGGTTCGGCATGGGACGGTGTTTCCTGGGCAGCTGGCAACGCACACAGGTTCTTGAGCTTCTCTTGCTCCAGCATCTGCCAACGATGTCGAGCGGCTTCTTCCTCTTGTTCCATGCTCGTTTGGGGCCAGTTGCTCAGGTCTCTCTGGAGCATTTGGTTACCGTATGTGATGGGCGCGATACGCCACAACTCGATCAATCGTTGCTGCTGATCCGGTGCCGCATTCTTGAACAGCTGGAGCTGCGACGGCAGAAGCGCCGAAGCATTGACGCCGGCATTTTCGAGAACCGTCGAGATGGGTAAATCTGGATGTGGCGCCTGATGGGCCGAATGGTGGTAATGCTGGGTGATGTACGTGATGGGCGCTTGGTGTGGTGTGACCTGTGGCGTCGGGGGCATCGAAACGTCATGCGGATGCTGCGGCAGCGGACTGAGTTGCAAATTGCGCGTCATCAAGCTGACGAGGTCGTCTTGCATTTTCGAGTCGCTCTCGGTCAGGGACAGGCCGCACTAGAAAACAATCAGAGGGCCATGAACGGGGACCGGATCTGAACAAACCTGTCTACAGTGCGGATTGTCCTCGAACACTGCCAGAGTGCCGGAAATGTCCGTTTCGCGGCCACAATGCTGGCATCTGTGAAAGGCGGATGCCATTATCGTGGTCTTCAAGCGGAGGAGAACACCAGATGTTAGAAACCCTCAGCAGTAATGAGAGGCCAGGAAAAGGAAGCAAGAATGCGAAGCAATGCTTCAATTTCGTATTATACTAACTATCAGATTGAAGCGCTATACAAAGCTCCAAGGTCCAGGTGTTCAAGGTCCAGGGGTGGTCCAGGTGTGGAAGGTCCAGATGTTCAAGGTCCAAGATCCGGGGCCACAGTCCAGAGTCAAAGATCCCGGCCAGAGGAGCGGTCGTCAACGAGAGGTCCCGAGGGTCCAAAAGTCCAACAGGATATCCTAGCGTGGCCGCGGGAAGCCTGGGAGGGAGAAGGTTTTGGTTAGGTGCAGAGAAAACGGTATGTAAGCGGAAGGGAGGGCGGGGTACGAGTGCAGGAGTTCTCGGAGGGGTTGAGTAGCACACGACGGCTTCAGCTCAACATTAAAAGCTTCAGAACCGACCCTGTGGCACACAACGAGAAGATTGATGACGGGTAGGTGTACAGATAGGTGTAGAACTTCAGGAGTGGGAGAAGAAGCAGGGAGGAGACCGAAAAGTCTTTTGACTCTGCGCAATGACACGTAGCCTAAATGCCAAGCTTGAAGTTTCCACTAGGCCTGGAGTGGTATCGATGTGAACGCGGCTTGGAGGCCTACTCGCGCTCTGGGACATTTCTCCATCAACAGTGGTGAAGGGCAAGCTTTTTTCTACAAACCTCCCAGTGGTGAAGGGCAAGCTTTTCTCTACAAACCTCCCGGTGTTGAAACCGAGGCAACCACGTTCTTGCAGACGTCTACCCGACCATGGTTTGTTCTGTTGGTCAAGATCCAAACCTGCAGATGGCTAATTCGGCAATGACAGACTTCGATAGGCACGGGCTACGACCTGTCCAACTCCGTTTTCTCTCCCGATGGTCGCAACTTCCAAGTCGAATATGCGGTGAAAGCTGTGGAAAACGGAGGAACATGTATTGGTATCCGGACCAAGCAAGGCATCGTCCTGGCCTCTGAAAAGATCATTTCCTCGAAGCTCCTCAAACCCGGGGCCAACAGGAGGATAGCGACGGTGGATCGCAACGCCGGTCTGGTCACGTCCGGTCTCCTTCCTGATGGAAGACATCTCACCACCAGAGCACGAGACGAGGCCAGCAGCTGGAGACAAACGTACAAGAGTCCAATTCCCACAAATGCACTGGCGTCCAGAATCGCCGGCTACGTCCAAGCATATACGCTCTACTCCAGCGTGCGGCCTTTTGGAGTGACCGCCATTCTCGGCGGTTGGGACTCCGAGGCCGAGCTGGGGGTGGATGGCCAAGTTGGCCAAGGACCCTCCGGGGGCGCCGGCGGGAGAGACCTGGACGACGGCCTCAAACGGGGGGGGCCGGGGCTCTATATGATTGAGCCGAGTGGTTTGTATTGGGTACGGGAAGCCAACAAATGTCATGGCGAGTCACTGATGGGTGTGCCAGGGATACTACGGAGCGGCCACGGGCAAGGGACGACAAGCCGCCAAAGCGGAACTGGAGAAACTCGACCTTTCTTCACCGGCCTGCTCTCTGACATTGAGAGAGGCGGTCATGGAGGCGGCCCGAATCATTTATGTCGCTCACGAAGATTCTAAAGACAAGGAATTCGAATTGGAGATGACCTGGATCTCCGGTCTGGACGGGCCGACCAAGGGGAGACATGAACACGTTCCACAAGACTTGTTGGAGGAGGCCGAGAAGGCTGCAAAGAAGAGCATGGAGCCTGATGACGAAGAGGACGAGGAACAACAAGAACAACAAGACCAAACCATGCAGGAATGAGCGGCGCACGGTGGTCTCGGGAATCTGTACCATAGTTTGGCGTTTTGAGACCGGCATCAGTGAGCAGCAAAAGCCTGAGGTGATTCAGGAGCAGCGATAGCCTGAGATAATTCAGGAGCAGCAATAGCCTGAGATAATTCAGGAGCAGCGATAGCCTGAGATAACTCAGGAGCAGCAATAGCCTGAGATAATTCAGGAGCAGCAATAGCCTGAGATAATTCAGGAGCAGCAATAGCCTGAGATAATTCAGGAGCAGCAATAGCCTGAGATAATTCAGGAGCAGCGATAGCCTGAGATAACTCAGGAGCAGCAATACCCTGAGATAATTCAGGAGCAGCGATAGCCTGAGATAATTCAGGAGCAGCAATAGCCTCTGAGGTAATTCAAGAGCCCAATGGAACGTTTAATGGCGGCAGGAGGATGTTTCATCTCACCCTAGAAATATCTACCCATCACCGCTGGTCAGGAAAAATCCCATCCTTCCACGCGCTCGAGTCTCCATCATCGGCATCTAGGGACAAGCTGGCGGTGTAACAGGTCGTCAAAAGATCATGATGGCAAAATCTTGCCTTCGGCCCACGCTCGCCTCTTGATGCCCAGCTCGACGGCAGCATTTCCCCAGTCTTCGCCGTGATTGTGGCCTTTGGCCTGTACTCCCGTTCCTCCCGCCAGGCCCGCTCGTGCCAGTGCTTGTCCTTCGTTTAACACGGTCAACAGACCGAAGATGACGGGGACACCGGTATCAAGCTGGACCTTCATCAAGCCTTGGCCGACGGCGTGGGCAATGAATTCGTCGTGCATGGTTTCGCCCTTGATCAGCACCCCAATGGCTATGATGGCGTCGAAGGCATGCCTCAATGCCGTATCTGGGGTTTTCTCCGACTCCGCGACACTGGGCTGCAGACTTCCTTGCAGATCGATCGTCGAGCTGCCGCCGAGAAGGTCTTCGATGCCGCTGGTCAGGCTGCTGATTCCGCCGGCCACGGCGCTGGCGGTGCTTTGTATTTGTGAGGCAGCGTACACTCGCTGCACGGCGAGAGGAAGTTCGTACGAGCCGGGTACCGTTTCCACCACGATATTCTCTTCTTTGACCCCCGACTCCAGCAGACTCTTTTTTGCGCCGGTGAAGAGGGCTTCTATGATGGTACTGTTCCAGCGCGAATGGACGATTCCAATGCGCAGGCCGGAGCCATCACGTTTCTGGAACGTACCGGGCCCTTTCAAAGTCGCCATATTGCAGGTTACAGGACGGCTGGCTGTTTGCGCCTTTCGTTGTGCGGAGGCAGCGGCGAACTGTCTGCACTAGTGACGGTTCGAGCTCAGGTGACTTGGGCATGGACACTGAATGCACCAGGATGATGACATGAGCCGAATGACCGCGGACGTGCACACCAATCCTGGACCCCTCTGGTTTGTGGCCGTCCAGCTCCGAGTGCCCAGTGATTGACAGCAACTGGCGAGCGTGGATTGAGCGGCAAGCGGGGAACGCTGAGGCACTGGTGGCATGGCCGCGGCTAGGGTTGCTTTTAGCGATCAAACCTCTTGCCATTAAGCATATACCTGCACTTAGGGGAATAGGATGAGTCCAGTTGTGCATTTGAGATGGAAAATCTCTGCACATGATCCACAGGTGGCGGACGCACATTTCTGAACATCGTTTCGTCATCTTGACCGGGAACCGGCTCATCAATACATCCACCGGTCTCTAACTCTTTAACAACAACACGCCCGTCGCCCCCCTCGATCTCTGGCTCCGACGAGCATCATTGTGGCCAATCAGCATACTGGACTGCTGCACGAACACGAATTCAGACTAGCCAGCAACCTTGACAAAAGCATGGCGCCGACGGCTGTAAGCGGCGATGGAGCCCATGGAGCCACAGACGCAAACGAGCACCGTACCGGCACCGCGTTGAAAGCCACGGCTCCCGCCTTCCATCCTGGCGGCCGTCCGGATGATCGATCGAAATATCATGCCGCTTCGTCCGGCGAGGCCATCCACGCGGAAGAAGAGTATGCCGCCCACAACTACCACCCCTTGCCGGTCGTCTTCGCCCGGGCCTCAGGGACCTCGGTCTGGGATCCAGAGGGCCGTCATTACCTCGACTTCCTCTCAGCTTACTCGGCGGTGAACCAAGGTCACTGCCATCCCGAGCTGGTGAAGGCCCTGGTCGAGCAAGCCTCGACTCTCACTCTGAGTTCGCGGGCGTTCTACAATGACGTCTTCCCTCGGTTCGCCGAGTTTGTCACCAAGTACTTTGACTTTGACATGGTCTTGCCGATGAATACAGGCGCCGAGGCAGTTGAGACAGCCATCAAGATCGCCAGAAAATGGGGTTACAAATCCAAAGGCATTCCGCATGACGAAGCTCTCGTGCTCGGTGTGGCCGAGAATTTCCATGGCCGAACGGTATCGTTGTCCTTTCCCCCTGTCTGCGGATCATGCCATGCTCACGACCATAGTTCTCGGCCATCTCCATGTCGACCGATCCCGAGTCGAGAGATAATTACGGTCCATATCTGCCCGGTATTGGACCCATCTCGCCCGCAACCCACAAGGTGATCCCCTACAACGACGTCGAAGCCGTCCGGACTGCCTTTGAGTCGCATGGAGACAAGATCGCCGGCTTCTTGGTCGAACCCATCCAAGGCGAGGCCGGGATTGTCGTCCCCGATGACAACTACCTGACCCAAATCCGGGCACTGTGTGACCAGTACAACGTCCTCCTGATTTGTGATGAGATTCAGACTGGGATTGCTCGGACCGGGAAGATGCTCTGCTCTGAATGGGCGGGGATCAAACCCGACATGATTCTCCTCGGAAAGGCCATTTCGGGAGGAATGTACCCGGTCTCCTGCGTGCTCGGTCGGAGAGATGTCATGCTCACCATCGAGCCGGGCACGCATGGGTCGACGTACGGGGGCAATCCTCTCGGCTGTGCCGTCGCCATTCGGGCACTAGAGGTTGTGCGAGAGGAGAAACTGGTCGAGCGGGCTGAAAAACTCGGCCACATCTTCCGCGACGGCTTGCGTGATCTCAACAGCCCCATCATCAAAATCGTGCGGGGAAAGGGTCTCCTGAACGCGATTGTCATCGATGAGACCAAGACCAATGGACACACCGCCTGGGATCTGTGCCTCCTGATGAAAGACAAAGGCTTATTGGTCAGTGGACGCTCCTGACAGGAGAACCGAGAAAGCTGACAAGAGTGCTAACGTGACCAAGGCGAAACCCACTCATCAGAACATCATCCGGCTAGCTCCGCCTTTGGTCATCACCGAGGAAGAGATCAAATTGGCCCTGCAGATCATTGGTGACGCCGTGAAAGAGTTGCCCACATTCAAGGAGAACAAGGACTAGGATCAGAGAAGAATGTCCCGGTCACGGTCGTTATGGAGGTTAGGTTGTTGTCCCAGCAATGAATTGCTCTCGAGTCAGAGCGTGTCGGCTATGTGTGTATCAGTGGTTATGATTATACTTTCAAATCATTCCTGTAGCGTCTGATGCGAGTCAGCCTGATGTTAATTTCCTATGGTTTACTCACGTTCTGCTTCCGACAGGAGACTGTTTGTGCCGCGGGGTATGACCCTGGTCACCATTTGCAAGATTGTTGGATGTGTCTAACTTGCACGAGCGTCTCTGTGATAAGAGGAAGGTCAGTGTGTGACAGGGATGATGAGTTGCATCTACTTAGGCTGGTCGCTTACCGCTCGGGAACAGGCGTCTTTGGGGCGATTGAATTAGGCTGAGAACTTGCGGAGCTCTGTTGTTCTACAGAACCTCGTACCGATTCTTTTACGCTCTGCCAGAAAAAATGATCATGCTGCCAGCCATTCCAAAGACAACTCAAATCATTCCTGAGGTAGGCTCGTTATCCTTGACTGTTTCTCTCCTAGCAGCTACTGATATCTCTGGACACCTGCCTGGTCACAGCAAGGACAACCATTAACTTTATACAAACTCTTGAAGTAAGTGGTTTTGTTGGCCCGGCCTCAGAAGTAGGCCCAATGCAGCCTGAGCCGCAGGCAGGCAAGGCCCATGAAACATATGAACATGTTCCCGGACGGAGACATAGATCTTCTATCGCTATTGCCACCACGGGTGACATGAGTGAGCGCTGGGCGAGAGCGAGTGCGAGCGTTGGCCAAGGCATTATGAGAGCCCTCCCACAAATAAGACTTGACACATGACTGGATGAATGATCTATTCGTTAAGAGGATTTGGAGTTGTTGGTGTTTAGATCACATAGGTATCTGCAGGAATTGCAAAAGCTGCACGGTCGAGTGCTCTTCGTCAATGCGGATTGGGCGGATGGATGGTGGGGTTTATTGATGGAGTTATCGAATGGGGATATGTGGCTGCCAGAGATGCCAGAGGTGTTCTCAACCCCTAGACATGGCAGGCGAAGCTATAAGCTTCAAGAGAGTATCAGATGCTGCCTTTAAGAAATAGTGCAGGGGGCTCATGAAAGAAATTCCAACTCTATAAGCGCCGTACGAGGTCTCCGTTGTTCTGAAAAGTGGTCTAGCGAACAGCTACCACGATGGCTTCTGGAGTCCGCTTGAGAAGGCGATTAAGATCCATCCGCTGCCCCTCAAACATTTCCGCATCGAGTCTCTCAAAGTCTGCTTCTCCTGTATTTCAACCTGCAAATACCAGTTGACATCTGGAGGGAAACAATACCACCGATACTCGGCTGTCTAACTGGGAGAGAAGAGCAGCTCATGGGCATCTATGTATGTGTGGTGGTATTCTACTCTATTCACAAAACACCCGCATCTATGCATATGTGCGTATAGAGCTGGAAGATAGAGATTGCCATCCCACCTGTGCTCGGAGTATCCGACTGTGGTTACTCCTTCGCAGCAGTCTCTGACTCTGTAGCATTCCCTTTTTCTTTCTCCGCTTCAGTACCCACCGGGGCCATACCCTGCTCACCAGCATGAGGGTCAACCACAAGCTCGTGCGTCGTGTGATCAACATGGATGTCTTCACTATACACCATAACTTCGTCCGTATCGCCAAAGATCTTGGCCACCTCCTCCAGGGGAAGGCCTTTGAGCTCGGGAACGAAGAGCATTATCCACACGGAGCCGATGCCAGAAATAATGATAAAGAGCTAAGTCGTAGAAGACCAGTGGTTAGGAAAGATGAAAGAGTCTTCATGATAGTCCCACTTACGAGGAAGAATTTCCAACCAATATTGGCAAACGCAGTTGTGGTCGCTTGCAGGTACACGAGGTCAGCGAGGGCGGTAGATGTGATAGCCAGCGAAACGCCCTTTGAACGGATGTGGTTCGGGAAGAGTTCGCCGTAGAAGACGACACCTGCAACATCGATGCCGACACTATAGACGGCCAGGAAAATATAGCTAGAAAAGATAGTCAGTATAACGTTTGAAGACGAAATAGCGAGGACCTCTTACAACGCGGCAACACCCATGCGAAGGCCGGCATAATTGGGGTGTTCTGGTATTGGTGATGCATATGTAGAGATCATAGCAGCCTCGATGATAAGGCAGATGCAACAACCAATCACTCCGATCAACATAAGTGGTTTACGGCCTAAGCGATCCATAACACAGGCACCTGAAACGCTGATGAGTGCGAGACCATGCCAAAGAAACGGGGGATCAGCTTACCCAATGCGTTGAACGGAATTCCAACGGTGACCCAACCGCATTGCAAGACGAGCCTGTCTCGAGTGCCATAGCCAAGAGCCTCGTATAAGGTCGGACCATAGTTATTAATGACCAAGATTGCTGTGCTCTGTCCGATAAATGCAAATGTGCAGCCCAGAATGACTCGCTTGCGGTACGATGGTCTTGTAAACATCTCCTTCCAAGAGGGATTCAAAGTTTTGTCAAATTCGACCTGTTTCTGCATTTGATAGAATTCTCCGCGAGCGTACTCTTGATCGGGATCGTCGTTCACATGATGCAATTTCATCACAATGGCGCGGGCCTCTTCGACCCGGCCCTTCATCAAGAGATATCGAGGTGACTCGGGAACGATGGCGATGACGATAAGCATCCACACGGGGAAGACCAGAGCAAGCCCAAGAGGTCCACGCCACTGTGCGGCGGGGTTGTTTTGGACGGAATAAAAGGCCAGACCCATGTAAGAGGCGATGGCGTAGCCAATCGTGATGCCCACTCCGTTCATGCCGACAAAGAAGCCCCGAAGCTTCGGCGGAGCAAGTTCTGCGGTATATACCGGCGCTGTCTCGCTGTCAGCATGGTATTCATAAGCCCACAGGTGAAACATACCCAGAGCCAGAAAGCCCCACGAGCCGGCTCCTGCAAAAAAGCGAAAAGCGATGAACATGCCAATGTCTTGAGACGCTGCCATGCAAGTTCCGCCAATTATGCTCAAGGTCGAGCAGTAAATGACCCCAGCTTTACGGCCCCATTTGTCCATAACCCAACTACCCCCGAGAATGCCGAAAATGGCTCCCGCTTGGAAGACGCCAGATGTAGCGCCAATTAAAGCGTTGGCATTGCCGGTCAGTTCTCCCTCCGGGGTAACCAGGCCCATGTACAGGAGAAAAGCAGGCTGGCCGAGGGTCGTCGCAATGATGGAAGAAGGATACCCAAAGGCTAACTGGCCGCTAGCGATCAAGCAGCACATAATAAAGTTGCGCCAATTCCATTGTCGATCGTTTTTGAAGCCCGCGGCCATGTTGGTAACAGGCGGTATGGCGTGTGTATTAAAAAAGATTTTCTTTGTTCTGCTTTGTTTGGCGATAATCCAGAGATCACAAACTGGCTCCCCGCAGGGAATGCCCATGGGGAATTATACCATCTCGGGATCCCATGGTGCGGGGTTTCGAGACGCTAACGGCAAGGCTCAAGTTTTCTGATTGGACCAAAGGAACCGAGGTTTGACTGTGAAAATTTACTCGGTAATTCGAAATATCGTATGATGATGAAGAAACATGATTGGCAGCTCGAACCTCAAGGTGGCCTCGAAGCACTGTGAGTGGGTTAACGGGACGGGGTAGCGTGATGAAAGGGTAATGCAAGAAGGTCTAACGTGATGAAGGCCTTTGCCGAGGAAGAGGTGAAGTGGACCTTGCGGATTGTTGCCGTCCTTGCGAATGAATTGCCACTCTCAAGGGAGTAAACTCAGGACTCGATCCCAGTGGTCTATTCCTTGGCTGCCAGCCCATTCCTTGGCAGAAATGTATATCTGGTACAAATTTGTAAAGTCGATGACGGGGAAATCCGCCTCTGGTTCAGGCGGCCTTACTTTTCGGCTTTTGACGTCGCTCTCAGAACCGCCCTCCCATCCATCATCCTCTCTCCATTCTAGCCCCTCTTGCACAGATTGGGACCCCGAGGGCGTGTTACAAGGAAGGTAGGCCAGGTGAACCTTGGTACCTTCTTGTACGGGTAACACTGCCTAAAGCGCTCAGCGTGCTCAAGGCTTGATCACCTTGAGCAGCTTGAGCAGCAGAATCTCCTATTCTATAAGTACCAGCAACATCTCCATAGCTTTCATAGTCCTTCGTAGTCAATTTTATCATCACCTAGTACGATTCCCCCCAACCCTACAAGACCCTTCCTGCCCCTACGGGTAACCGCTTAGTTCGCCTGAGCACTCACGTGGACCCCTAACCCGGTGTTCCATAACAGGTGAGCAGTGGTGGTTGACCAGTTGACCCTGGACCTAGGCGGTCAGCCAGTTGACCCCGGACCAGTTGATCCAGTGTTATGAACCGCACTGTATACAACCAAGATGGTTCAGTACACGATCCAAGGGTTGGGTCTTATAGTAGGATGTAGGCACAGGTAATGACGAGCGCGATATCAATGAGTGTGATTGATACTTAAGTTGACTATGAAGTAAGGAGAAAACTATCTAAGCTATGGAAGTGGTCGTGACTATATAGACATAGGAGATTCGTTTGCTCTGTTGTTGCTGATTGGTTCGCCGTTCTACAACCAGTCAGATGGCCCGTCCAGTTGATCCGATCAGTTGACATCCAGTTGACCCGACCCGACCAGTTGACCCAGCCAGTTGACCCAATCAGTACACAACCAGGACCCCAGCTAGTCGACCCAGGACCACCGAACCGGGTCTATACCAGTCTCCATCCATCTGGGTTTCACCTACACCGCTATACGCCTCTCGACCTGTGCTGGTACCTGTCAGAGATGCCCTACGGCGACGTCAGCTGGAGCGACTAACTAGATCATGACGAACTGGCGCTCCTACAAGCACCACGAGACGGTCGATCAGTTGGAATCTATCTTCCATCCGTGACAGCCCGGCGTCGACCTCTTCATCCCCCTCTCTCCCCATTCTGGTCCCCTGGTGCCGTTGCCCTGGTTCGCGTGATGCAACCAGAGCCCTGCACCCCTAGGGTCCCCTCCAACCCGCCCTTTCCACCTCCCTCCAGCTATACTTTTGTTCCCTTGATCTTGTCATAACCCTACGATCTCTGGTGAAGGCCCTCCCAGAATTCATCCGCCCACCGCGCAAGATCCGCTGCACAAAAGATAATGTGTTGTAGGCGTAGGCTTCAAGGCTTAGCGCACAGGTAGCAGAGGAATCGAAGACCTAGGCATTTAGATGGACGGCGGATCTTGAGTTTGATGAGATGATGATTTGATTGTGTGTGCGATCAAGAGAGCGTCTGCGGTGGTGTTGCAGGAGTGCCAGGGGCCGGGGGCTTACATAAGAGTGGAGAGTCACTCTAGGCGAGGTCATTAACCTCAGTGTTCCTCTGTAAGAGCTGCCAGGCCCGGATCTACTTTTAATAGCGGTGCATTTAACACATACAAAGTTACATGGGAATGGCCCGCCATTGCTTTGGTAAAATGCGGTGTCTATGGGTTGGCGAATGGGGCGTCCCCGAGTCATTCCCTAGACCAGAGAAACAGACTCACTGCCCAGGTCACAATGAACCGAGGTGATTATACCGGCAATCAGATTGTACCCCCAATTCAAATTGCAACCCAGAAAGAGGATGAGGTCCCAGAAGAGTGTGGGTGGTTATGAATACTACCCTTCCATAACGTCTCAGACGCCTCTTGTGATCTGACGTCGCTTGTAGTTTGGGACCATGATCAATCTTGATTCATCCATGCTTCTTCTGTTAAGCTAGACCCGGTCGACTTGGCGGCAAACATATAATTGAGAAGATACAGAAGATCCGCTGGCTGTGACTCTGCACACGACGCATCCTCCCGACCCAAAACTCTGAGACCGAGTCGGTCGATTTCTGACAGCATACCACTATTTCTGAAGAGAATAGTCAATCCTATATCGAACGATCGTTTTGGTCATGAACCATTCCAATAGGAGTCAGAGACTAGATACCAGGTACCAAAACGCCATCAATCTTGGTCATCCCATATGGTAAGGCTGCCAAAGTCTTCCCATCAGCGGTCGGATGATCATGGTGTGCAATCCGCATCCTCTTGTTGTAATGCTCATACCCCGTCACCGCGTCCTTGTAATTCTCATTCAGGGGAGCATCCGGTGCAATGAACTGGGGAAGGGTTGACACCAATTCGTCATTGCTCAAGCCAAAGAAAAAAGGGATCGAGTAGCGGTCAGTAGCGCCCGGGGCGTTGTTGCACACTCGATGCACGGTGCTGATAAATGTATCGTTGGTTAATCGAGCAACCATATCGCCGAGGTTCACCACAAAGGTCTGTGGTTCTAGGTGTGGACTGATCCATTCACCCTTTGCATTGAGCACTTGCAGTGACTGAGCATTGTAGGGTTGCTGGGCGATCAAGGTCATCACTATACAAGGGGGTGAGCGGAGACTTGCACCGCTTGAACAGGCCGTGAATACTCACTTTGGACATCGGTATGAGCCCCTAATCCGGTTTCTTCCTCCTCGCTCCCTGTCTGGGGCGGATAGTAAAGGCATCGGATTCCGGCAATGGGATACGTGATCTTCTTGTCAAAGTAAGTTTCCTTCTCACCCATCGCAACGGCGAGGATTTTGATCAGCCTCCTCATCAAAGAAAGGCAAGCAGCGCGGTAGGCTTCCATGGCAGGTCTAAATTTGGGCGTGTCCGCTGGGCTAGGCCACAGGTTTTCGCGGATTAACAGTTTGGGGACGTCGTCTCCGATGCCGAGCTCGTCAACCCAAGGATCGTACGCCACTGTCATGGACTCTTTGAGATCTAAAGAATTGTGTCAGGGCACGCTGGGCCAGTCTCCTCCACTGCGTCCAGAACTCACCGCCCCGTTTGAGCCGGTCCACATTGGTATAATAAGGCTCCTCGTATCCCATGAAGCTCGGACTTTTACTTTGATGCAGGCTCATCTTCGTCTCCATAGGCAGCCCAAAGAACTCTTCGAGTGCGGCAAACGCGTTTTCAACAATGGTCCAGTCGATGCCATGGTTCTTGATGACAAAGAACCCCACCCGCATGCACGCCTCTTTGATCTCAGCCGTAAGATTTTCGAGCGCGGAAGGATCAGGATGGGGCGAGACCATGGCAGACAGGTCGATGATGGGAATACTTTCGAACTGGCCACCATTTCCGTGTGCTGGTGCCAGATTCCGCGTGATTCCTTGAGAGAGGTACAGCTTGCCGTCCACAATCCCCGCCCGCCCGGTCGGTTTGCGTCTAGTGGTGGTGATGGCTGTCTGCGACATCTTGATGGATCGCGATTAGAATAGATGAACAATCTCGTCGTGGTCAAGCACTTTGCGTCAAGCAAATTGAATGGCAGCAGGTTATAAATTTATAATTGATGAATCCCCCGCTGCTATCTTTTGTTTGAGACAGCGGTTGAACGTCTCTATGCTACGGGGCGGGGTGTGGGGTTCTCCGTTGACCGATAAGCTGAGATAGAGTCGAACCATGTGGGAAATAGATTTTGCTATTGGAAAGTGAACCGCCGTTCTACAAGCCTTGTCGGTTAGAATCGCAAACAACCCTCGACGGCTGTCTGTTTTGGCCGCGTTCATAAACCGCGCTACTGTGGCCGAAGCATGCGAGTCTTCTGTGCTCTGCTTCGCAGTTGACAAACGCCTCCTTCCCTTCAATGCAGGATGTATTTGATGCACTATGTAATATATGCTCCCATCTGACTGCCCCCTTCCTTCGGGGTGACCTTCACTTCATTAGCTAGCGTCTCTTCACCGACCACACCGTTCAATTCTTCCAGCAGATAGTGCTTTCTGGCATAAAAGATCCAACCGACAGTCGTAAGCAAAATGCCTGCTACACCAAACACGACCGTGTAATTCATATTCTCAGCCGTCACTGGATAAGAGCTGGGGAAAGCCTCCACAACGCAACATCCCAGATTGAAAAAAAAGCTGAAGACTTCACAGCATGTCCCCACGGCCGATGACATTCGGAAGTAGGACTTGGGCGCAGCTTCGAGATGCTTTCGTCTGGTTAGGATGGAGGCTGCCAGCAAGGGCAGAAACCCCATGTTGTAGAAAAAGTTGGCCGAGTCAATGATGATATTGAAGCCTACTTCCGAGCCGAGGTAGATGAAACTCATCAGGAAATTAACTCCAATCGACACGTACAGGTTGTTGACGGGAAGGTTGTGCTTCGTATCGATTTTGGTCCAGAAGTTCTGGAATGGAAGAGATCCATTCCGGGTGAAACCCCACAGGAGACGGATGTTGGCAGAAATGTAGCCATACGTGCCGAAAAGGGACGGTATGATGACGAAGAGAACCAGGAATAGTGATGCCACCCGTGACTTGGTGCCTTGCAGATAGAGTTCGCCAACCAAGGAAGGGAACGTCGTGTTCAAGAGGCCCTGGTAGTCGTTGATACAATAATAAACAGCAATGTAGAAGACGAAAAGCCTAGCTCAGAATTTAGGATACCTCTTTACCGGCGACCAGATACGGCGACACGTACGTCAGGATGTTTCCAATTTGTTGCGCCAACAAGGCAATGGGAATGCTGCGTGATGGGTTCTCAACCTCGTCCGCCAGGTTCAGCATCCAGTGTGGCGGCCCGTAGGCGTACAGAGGTCCAAGAAGCCCGAGCAGCGCACCCATGACTGGCGAGCTGTATCCACTTCCGTTTTCGAAGCTTGTCCAGAGGAAGCTGTGGTTCTGTCAGTGGTCAAAGCCCAATTCCGGACCAGAGACCTTACGCGTTTGACGGTCTGTCACCAGCTGACATTCCGACCATGACTCCGATGGTGATAATTAACCCTGCAACAAGGACGACGACTGTTCACCAGTCAGTGTCTGAGAGCCAGAGCAGAAGATGGAAATGCAACCCACTGCCGACACTATTCAGCTCACCGAGGAAAGCGGTCCAATATTTGAGAGCAAATAGATACACCAAATTGAAGAGTTGAAATAGGAGCCAGATTTGCCATCTTTTCGGTACGTAATCTTGGTGGAACACACAAGCACAGGTGAAGGTCAGTTCCGCAAGGACCAATATCAACGTTGGCGGGATAAAGGCGATGGTGATTGAGAGAAACGATCCTGTGTAGTATGACTGACTCATGAGCCCCCCAATTAGCACTCTATCATGTCAGCGACACTCACAGCGATACGTCCATATTTTGGCCCACCAAGTCGCGCGGCAGCATATGTGACTCCGGCTGAGTTTGGAAAGGCCGATGCATATTCAGCAAGGTTGAGACAGAACACAGAGAGCGCTGCTCCGACAGCGAGAGTGCCCCATATCTCCACTGCTGGTCCGCCACCGTATATTCCAATCACCATAGAGCTTGCAGCGAAACTCCAGGCGCTACACAGAAAATATCAGTACCAAATGCTCGAGTAAAGGAGGTGATGGATATACCCCGGCAACACAACCGCCATGGCGCACAAGGACCATACACCAAAGGTGCGTCGGAGCCCGGCGCGGACAACAGGCTCGGCCTCCAACATCCTGCTCGACGGACTTCAGCTTTCCAGCTCTAGCGGCCTAGGAACAAAGAAAGAGAAATGAGAATGGCAAAGAGATCAATACTGCAAAAAGGAGATCGCATGGCCGGGGCTGTCCTTGGATGGGTCATATATTTGGGGAGAACTGGCCTGTACTCGTCAAACACCAGGTAAGATCGCTAAGTTCCATACAACCTGTGTCTAGACACGGGAGCAAGTCGTTCTGAATCTCACCATCAATTCAATACCCGAGTACAGAAATGATTTACTGTGGCTGATATCGGAGTTGGCGGCGATTGGACAACACGGGAGGCCGTCGAGACGGATGGCTGATGCTTATCTTGCGCCGCAAAGTCAGGTGGGGGGGCTGACAAGCTTACAGTATTATTGACCATTACAAAGGAATAGGAACTTTATTGTCTCGGTATGCAATGGTCGGATAGCAGTTGAAAGTTGTCCACTCTTTCCATTAGCCGCATCGCAGTTGGCAAAATTCAACATCGATGAAAACATGGGAGTTTGTCGGTGGCGACTTTCGTGGCATGATCTGGGATACAGCTGTTTTCGAGCGCCTCAGGACCTCCACACCTACCATATGGACTGACCACTTCATGACCAGCTGCTTCTGCACTTAAACATGCAAAGGATGGCAGGTTGGTCTTATATTCTCAGCCCTTGGCCAAGAACACTACACTGAAAGCTAATGAATAGTCACAGAAGCCCATTGGATGATCCCTTGTGTCGGAGTCGCCTTGAACGGCGTCCATTCAAGGATTGAGTTTATCGTACTTGATGGCCATCCTTCCAGAAGAGAGGATCTCTGATACTACTGCAGCAACGAAGCCAGCAGCAGCGGGAATGTATTTGTGGCTTCCATTGCGGTGTTGCACGAATTGGAGCGCTTGCTACAGAGCGGCCACTCAACCCCACACTAAAAAGTGAGATAGGTTATCGCTGGGCACATGTACCAAACACCAACTCAACTTTCATTCTACTTCCTTTGATCAATTAACACCTGCAGGCTGAACACTTTGCTTGGTGATACTGTTAGCGGCTGTATCGAGACTGCCTCCGACAGGTTCCAGCACGATGGCGTTTCCGATTATCGACATCTCAGGAATCGACCGCCCGGAGTGCCAACATCGGATCGCACAAGAAGTGACTGAAGCGTGCAAGCAGTGGGGCTTCCTCCTCATCAAGGGCCATCCGATCCCACCTCGTGACATCGAGGAGATGTTTTCATTAGGCAAAGAATTCTTCTCATTGCCGGACGATCAAAAGGATCCGTACCCCATCACTTCCAAATCCATTGGGTATGTTGGAAGCTTCAAAGACAGAGGCAAAGATGACAAGATGTCGATGTGGTTCGGCGGAGTGCCAGGTGCCCTGGACGAGAATAAGGCGGCCTTGCACCCCTTTTGGCACACGCGCACAGAAAAGGTCGAGGCGTTCAAGCACAAATGTCATCAGCTTGTCATCCAGCTGCTCGAGTGTTTTGCAATCGCGATGGGCCTGTCAGATCGCCATTATTTTGCAGCAGCCCACCAGGAGGATGCCGGGAACGGAAACAGCTTGAGAATGCTCATGTATCCCGCGCGCACGGAGAAGCCTCCAGCGGCCGAAGTTGGTACGCGGATGGCGACACACACCGACTCTGGATCTGTGACTCTCTTGTTCCAACAGGCCGCCGGCCTTGAAGTCTTGTCGCCCGGCGGTGGCGAGGAGTGGGTGAAGGCACCTTGCATCAAAGACTGTATCTTGGTCAACCTCGGCGACGCCCTTTCTTTCTGGTCCGGGACTCAACTCAAGGCGACGCTCCACCGAGTTACTTTCGACGGATTGCCGTATGACCAGGAGAGACAGTCGATGGCATACTTTGGCGCCGCCAATCCCGACACCGTCCTTCAACCCATCTTACCTGGCAGGACCATGGCAAAGTACTATTCAAACGGACTTGAATTGGAGCCCGGGATTACAGTGGGGGAGTTGAACAGGATGATTATGAGGAATATATATGGAGCAGCATTTCAGACTCCAAAGGATGTTCCGCACCTGGGTGCTACTACCACTGTCCTGGCACCGGTTTGAGACCAGGCATGGACCAATGTCCAATCCGGCTTCACAACAACGTATAGGAAAATTATCTTGAGCTCAGGACATCTAGACGGAAGTAGAGTGATCTTTTCCTCTTTTCTGCATATCGCCACAATACACAGGATACTCTTCTGGGTGGTGCATATAGCTGCACTTCAATGTTAGAGCTAGTACTAGAATAATCTGTCAAGAACAGCCTTCATTGGGTATATGGCCTTTCTTTTATACTTATTTGATATGCTCGAATTATGGCTTCTTGAAGAAACTTGAGCAGAAACCAAAACATCGACTTCGCAGTTATTACGGGTGGTGTGATTTTTGTGTATGAAACGTGTCAGATTCAATCACCTAATGCTTTGGATGCTATCCGCATCCCATCCTGGATTTATTACTCGCTCAAACATAATCACTAGAACCGTTATCAACACCCCTGCTGATAAAGAATGGGGAGGAGCGGTCAGGCGAAACGGCGAAAGAGCGCGACGGCCAACTCCGAGCGCCAGCAGAGTGGTTCAACTGCTGGTCCTTTGCTGCCGAGATTGGACATGCTGATAGGCGCAGGCCAAATCCGAAGCAGGTTCATAGTTATCACTCACTCGAGTAGCAGGGGTGAGGTAAAAAAGGCACTGAGGCCAACCGGAGTTGACCGAGAAGTATTAGGTGTCATGACGGTGATAGAACCAGCTTGTCAATCTGAGTTTACAATGAGACAATCGACGTAAATGGCCTTGGGCGCTGGGGTAGTCGAGTTGCCAACTGTTCTGGAGCTTCACATTTCGGATATTGATTCGAGATTTACTTTACTCCAGTGCCATGTCCACGTTATTGAGAGATTATTGAATGCTAGGGACAATAGTGGAAAAACATCATAGTAAACATTACCATAACCTTCTGTTCTGCTATACATTTTCTACCGACAGGATCCTATACATACTGCCAATTCATTTTCAGAGGCTGTGCACTGATGCCGGACCGCTTGCGAATTCCTACTATGGCTTCTCTCGCTGCTCGTTTTATCTGATCTTCATCAACCCTGGTGAGTCTGCCCTTCTCCACGACAACTTCACCGTTGATGATGACCATGTCTACGTCTCTGCCACTGCAGGAGTGCACGACTAAAGTCGGGGGGTGGATGCCGCCCTTCTCTCCTATGTGGGACGGATCGTAGGGTGCCGCGTGGAGACCAGACGGGTCGATGACCACAAAGTCGGCCTTCTTGCCCACTTCCAGGCTGCCGAGATCTTTGTCTATTCCAAGAGCCTTCGCAGCATTAATCGTCGCCATTTCGAGGATTTGCTCGGCGGGGAGAAGCTTGGCATTGTTGCTCCTTGCTTTGTGGATGACCCCCGCTAGATGCATGTCTCGGAAGAGATCGTGGTTGTTGTTACAGGGAGCGCCATCAGACCCAATGCAGACGTTGATACCGGCCTCGAGCATTTGGGGAATAGGGGCGATGCCGTCGGCAAGTTTAGCGTTACTCGTCGGATTGTGTGCCACAGATGTACCTGTTTTCTTCAAAATGTCAGGGTCGACGTCGAGGTTGAGATGGGTCATGTGGCCGAGAACGACGTGTGGGCCAACTGCATGAATTCTCTCGCAAAATTGAGCCGGGGTCGCCTTGTAGTGCTCACGGATCATTTCAAAATCTCGAGGAGCTTCGGAGCAATGTACTGTCAGTCTGATATTGTGTTGAAGACACGCTTTCCCGATGGCGGCAAATCCGGCCTCGTCCGCCCCCCGTGGTGTCTCTGTTGCCATCCAAACATGTAATCTGTCGTTGTATGATCCATGGAATTGTTGATGTGCCGCCACGGCGCTGTCAATTGACATCAGGTTCGACTGCCGGTCCCGAGCATCAGGGATTCCAGCCGAAGCGTCCGACTTGGAACCTTTGACCAGCTTCCCCTAAATTTCCCAGTCGTCTGCTTAATGACCGCGCTGGAAAGAAAAAGGAGCATATGTTCTCACCAAACAGGCGCGAATTCCAACCTCGTCCACGGCGTGTGCAATTCGCTCAAAACCCGCCGACGCTGGCAACATTGGCTCGAGAAAACAGGTCGTTCCACTTTTGACCATCTCGGCCATGGCCAGTTTTGCAGCAATGTAGCCGTCGTCGCCTTCATACACAACTTCCAAGGGCCATATCGCACAGGACGCCCAGTGATGGAGGTCCATGTCCTCCGCCAAGCCTCGCATGAGCGACTGGATGAGATGGATGTGCCCATTGACCAGCCCAGGAATGACGATCTTCTGGCCCAAGTCAACCTGGCAAGCGGCAGGATGGGTACTGGTGTTTAAACTTGAGGTCTTGTCAATGGCCACGATTCGGCTTCCATCCACCAAGATGGCACCATCGCGAAGGATGCGTCTCTTTGAATCGACGGTGAGGATAGTGGCATTTGTGTAGAGTGTCGTTACCATCTTGACACCGTGCGATGCTAGATCAAGGCCGAGACACTCTCTTGTAGCAGCAGATATGAAACAATCAGCGACCGTTATCCACGGACATTCTTTCATCGGACTTGGGCGTCATTCGGCGGGTCAGAAAGCGGCCCGCCGCCCGCCATCGATAAGATCGACATATTGCGCCCTAACGTTAGACCATAGCTAAAAATTTCGTTTCAACGCGAGTCTCCGTGTGTCAGGTCGAGTGTATGCTAACGATGGATTGCAGGACGAGCAGCATGCATCTTGGAACAGCGGTGTCAATCCTTTGTGATTTGTTACGTCAAGTCGAAGCAGCGAAAGTGCACGGATTTTGCCGAGACTTCCCCCACCTATTCAGGCGTTTCACGAGAGCTGGAAAATACTGCTGTAGCGGCCTGCAGGGACCAAGGGGTCTAGTCAGGGCCATGATCACGTGTCTCGACACGTGAGATACTGCTGACAGAACGGGCTTTGCAAAACCGTACTCTAACGATGATAACGGCCTTGATGGCTTGGGAGAGACCGCTGCAGAAGTCGGGTCGGTGGGCTGTATGGATCCCGATGTACTGTCGGGGGGGTCCGGGAGTCGTCTGTTGAGAGTTCAAACTTTTGTTCATTGGTTTGACTTGCAACGGAGGAATTCGCGAGAGGACACGTCTTTGTTTCCATAGGACAAGTTCGGAAGGAGCTGCAGTGGTTATGAAGGTACTAGTTGAAGGGTCGAATTATCGAGTCGGAGGATTCGTAAACAGGGTAGGTGTCCAATTGGCTGAGAAGACGTACAAAGGGAGAACTACGTCTCACCCCAGACCTCGCTCATTCACCATCTTGCATAAGAGGAAATTCAAGTCCGAGTCGCGAGTCGCGGGTGATTAGCTGCTATACAGGCCTTGTGCAGCAATACGGCCTCAACCGCGAGCAAAAGCGATTAGAGCAAAACAGCATTACAATAGCGTCATAGGTGGTCACAAGGAGGTGGTACGTTGGTAGCGCTAGAGGGATAAAGAAAGAGGCCAAATTGGTTCTCAGAGAGCCAATTACGATGGGAACACGGGCAAAACTGACTTGTTGGGCGGCTGTCCGAACCATTTTCCAGAGTATTATTCCCCACAGCCTCCTATCAGAGTTAGCAAAGCAAATGTTCTCTCCGCGACCTTCTTGACCTTGTCTCCCACTGTGACTCTTGCCACAGCACCGTTCTCTCATCGACCTTCTGAGGTCGCAGGCAGTTCATACCAACCGCCACCAGTGATCTGTTGTTGCGGATTCGTCCGCGCAGGGTAGGCGGCCAGTTCCCGGGGATCCATCTGTGGAACGCTCTGGTAATTCGCCTCCTTAGGTGGATAGTACTGCCCTATGACAGGCTGGGGACTTTGAGGCCCGGACTGCGGCATCACCCCTTGTGTCTTCTTTTGCCGACGAGTGTATATCCAGGCTGCGAGAGCGAGGAGACCAAGGACGGCAACACCTCCCACGGTACCGCCGGCAATTGCTCCGGCATCGGAAGAACCGCCGCCGCCGCCACCTCCTCCACTGCCATTATTCTGTACTGCGATTGCGGATGATGACGAGCTGGTCGCAGTCGACGTGCTGAAGCTCGTGGTGGGTGATGAAGATGTTATTGTTGACGGGCCAGAAGTCGAGATAACTGATGAAGACGTGGGGCTGGAAGACGGTGAAGAAGTGGTGACAGCCGCGCTGGCAGTTGAAGAGGTTGATGTAGTGGCCGCCGCTGTGGACGACACGAGGTCAACAAATTGAGTGTTGCTGATTTCTCCAATTGTTGAGGCCGGCCCGAGGGTCAGAAGTGACACATTTGCGTCGTTGCAGCACGTCTCGGTGGAGGAGATGTTCGCGGCGCAACAATAGGTTCCATCAGAGATCGAACATTGCCATAGTCGAGCGCCGTTAGACGGGTTAACTGCAAATATTCGTGAGCGATTTGAACATGGGTGCCAGGTGATCAATAGCTTACTGTTTTCGCAAAAATCTGGGCATTGCCCGGACGTCCCTATCCTCTGTTGGCGGCGTTCTCAAATGCGCTGCAATTGAGTAGTATGTAAGTAATAGGAGACTTACAGCCCTGATCTGTACAACTCCCTCGGTACAATCTTCCATCTTCCCATTGGCATAGTCTATTGGACAAGCAATAATAATCTGCGCTGCAGCAAAAATGGTCGCCAGTGGAAGGCTCTCCGCAGGGCACATCAGACGACGCGGAATTTCCATCCACATAATAACATGATTGCGCGGCCACGCCGAGTAGCGACGTCAGAAAGAGTGGGAAGAGTACGCGCAGAAGCATCTGGTGTCAAAACGAGGGCGGAATGGTCTGTGTCTGTTGTCATAAAAAGGGAAACTGACGAGGTGGCGGCGCTTTCAGTCTCAGGGACTGTAGTGGTCGCAAACTCCAGCGAGGAGGACTTTCAGCCGCAGATTTCAATGGACCCCATAGCGCATGTCGCCTTTCTGATATCGGCCATGTTCCGCTCCAAGAACGCCTGGAAATTAGCTGTCAGAGGGCCATGCAGAATTGGATCCGGGGCGAAGTTAGAAAGATCAATATAGCACCAGTTAGAGGCCGACACTTGGCGGTGCTTCTATCCAGATGTAGTTAAGCCAATCATTTAGCTGCGTACTTTAACGCCTGGGTAGAGTTTCTGGGATCTGTCCCAGACAGCCTAACCTCGATATAGTTTAGGATCTCCTTTCCTCCCGCCTGCCATCTCCACCTTCTTACGCCTGAGTGGCCTATTGCTAGATAGCTGCTGCACGCCCTACCGGGCTAGAGGGTCTCATAGCCATGGGCTGACAAGGGTGCCATGCAGCCTGACAGTCAGATGCTAGCAACGAGCAGTCACAAAGGAAATTTGAAGTTGCTCATGCTATTTTATGGTGGATTTTGGAAAGAGGCTGAGATGGGTTACTGAATCGATCGCATATAGCCCTTGCTGAGTAGTATTGGACGAGGAAAAATTTAAAGATGCTGTGCGTCAGGCTCGAAACCGTCGGTAAAGCAGGGGTGCCCAGGGTGGGGAAACGGTCGAGGTATTGGCCGGCATGGTCTCACTAAGCAGGGGATGAAGATGGTCAGCAGCGAGGATGGTGGCAAGAAGTGGGCGCCTAAATCTAATCTCCCGCCAATATCGCCGATTCGTCGTGCCACATGGCGGCTCGGCAGTCTTTAAGGCTGTTACTCCGTAATCTTTTCTACGAGCAGTCAACGGAGGACTCGGCCTGCGTCGCTGCTCTTCGATGTTCTCTGTCAAGGCTCTGCCGCGTTTAGGGTGGCGGCCCGTCATCCCAGCGGTGGGTTTGATAGTGGTCCTCTTTATTCTTTTTCAAGGATACCCACATTTTTCCCCTGCGGCCAGCGTCGGCACGCTGCATCCTCCCTCGGGTCCTCATGTGGAATTGGTCGTGGCATCTCTAAAAGGGGATGACACGTCATGGCTCCCAGAATACCTTCCTCAGTGGAAGGCTAACGTTTATATCGTCAACGACCAAAGCGCGAATTTGACCGTTCCCAAGAACAAAGGTCGAGAAGGCATGGTCTATCTGACGTAAGAAATTGATTGTTGCCTAGAAAGATGACATGACGTATGAATCGCTGATTCCCTTTCGGACGACAAGGCATATCATTGATCATTACGACAAGTTGCCGGATATTTTGGTATTCATCCACAGTCTCCGATATCAATGGCACAACGATGATCCACTCTACGGTGAGCTCTCTTGATCGTGTGCCCATGGTTGTTGGCGCCCATGATTGACGGCATCTGTCGATACAGACGGGGTACCTCTCCTACAGGCGCTCCAGACCAGTCATATCTTATCGCAAGGCTATGTCAATCTCCGCTGTGTCTGGACTCTTGGTTGCCCGTCAGAACTGCGTCCCTATGAGGAAAACAGGCGGCCGCCCACGGACCAAGCTGGGATCACACAGGAAGCCTATCCGGACGCGTTCGCGGCCCTCTTTCCGGGAGAACGGGTTCCCGAGATCGTCGGCGTCGCTTGTTGTGCGCAGTTTGCCGTCACGAAGGAGACCATCCGGCAGCGACCGCTGGACGACTATCGCCGGTACAGAGAATGGCTTCTCACGACGGAACTGCAGGACAGTATCAGTGGACGGGTGATGGAATATTCGTGGCATCAGATCTTTGGCAAGCCTTCCGTTCATTGTCCGGATGCGAAAGGCTGCTATTGTCAGACATATGGTCTGTGCAACTTGACCTGCCCAACAACGGACCGATGCGGCGAGAGATGGCATTTCCCTCCGTCCGCAACCTTACCGCAGGGCTGGCCGGAGACCGGGTGGAAGGGAGAACACCGTACGGCCGAGGAGCTTGCGGCTGCGCGCTATGAGGCAATGGAATTTCCCACTGCGGCGAGTTCGACCGCGTGATGAGAGTCGGCCAGATAGCATCACTTCCGAGCCATCGCCACAACCTCTGAGCATTAGACCCAGCGAGGTTAAGGACACGGCATTCAGGTTTTGCTTAGTTCATCTCTATGCAAGTGCGGAGAGATATGAGCAAACCTTCAGCATATCTGGAATCAACATGCGATGGCATGCGGAAAGATTACTTTGGCCTGGATGGGAGACATCTGACCAACACTCGCGAGAGAGGGATTGAGACGCGATGTGACGTTGATGCCGAGTCGAGCTGGGGAAGTGACCTTGCCGATCAACAACACGACAACCTCGATGGATCTATGACCTCCTTTGCTGCCGCAAATGACCACGATTTCCCATGTCGACCTCTACAACAACCTGGTCGGCAGAAGACCAAATAACGCCACGAGCGACTGTCGACAATGGGGCTGGTTAATCATCAAAGGTGCAGTCTTACTGCCCATCTTCACAACCATAATACATGCGAAGAGGTTGGCTAGCATCCTACGCAATAAGCTCGTCTATTTGATGCCTCAATGATCCGCAGATGCGGTCCGCTATGTCCAGGAGAAGAGCAAAAGCTTGCACGTGATTATTGGAAGTCTCGCGACCAAAATGCAGGGCTCACCCGCAAGAGCCATGAATTAAGCTTAAATGATCCCGGAAGGCGAGGGTAGGCGACCTGGTCACGGGGCCTGGTGGGACCGTTCCTGCATCAGGCATTTCAACAACCAACATTTTTGTCAGTTGGTCTCCCACCACCCACCTTTCCTTCCCCCCCAACCTACTTTTATGCCTGTTGCACCTCCCCTCCCCTTGTCATTGAACTCGTTTCGGCCCTTGGTTGCTCGTTTTCACTCTGCCTGCCCGGCCCCCGTCCGCTACCCTGTCCTCGACGGGTTCAGAGCCAAAATGTCCTCGTTGAGTCCCTTTGCGAAGAGGCACAAGGTGACGGTGATAGGTTCTGGCAATTGGTAAAGGCCTTCTCACCGCCATTGGTGCTTCAACTGACCCGCTAGGGGCTCTACCATCTCCAAGCTCATCGCCGAAAACACGGTGGCCTATCCCGAACTCTTCGAACGCGAGGTGCAGATGTGGGTATATGAAGAAGAGATTGAGCTCGACAAGAAGTCCAAGTATTACAATGAAGCTTCAGAGTTCTCAAAGGGACCCCAAAAGCTGTCTCGACTCATCAATGAATTCCACGAAAATGTCAAATATCTTCCCGGCATCCGTCTGCCGGACAACGTGATTGCCAATCCGTCCATTACTGATGCGGTCAAGAATTCGACCATCCTCATCTTCAACGTCCCGCACCAGTTCATCCTCAATCTGTGTAAGCAGATTCGGGGACATATCCTTCCATACGCCCGCGGAATCTCCTGCATCAAAGGCGTCAACGTCCAAGAGTCGTCGGTCAGCTTGTTCTCCGAAAGGATCGGTCAAGAGCTCAATATTTACTGCGGAGCTCTGTCCGGGGCCAACATTGCCAGAGAAGTGGCCGAAGAAAAATTTTGCGAGACGACGATTGCGTACGACCCCCCACCCATGGACTCGCAGGCACCGACGCCATCCACATCCCAGGGCCCGAGTCCTGCCTCGAGTCATGTTGATCTCACCAACATGGTGCATAAAGATGTATCTGGCCAGCCATCCAAGGCGAAATTGAAGCCTGTCCCATCTGAGTACCAGCCAATTGATCGGGATACCCTCAAGAAGCTCTTTCATCGACGGTATTTCCACGTTCGCGTCGTGTCCGACGTGGCCGGTGTGTCCCTGGGCGGGGCCCTGAAGAACATCGTCGCGGTCGCGGCCGGCTGGGTCGACGGACTCGGCTGGGGTGACAACGCCAAAGCCGCGGTGATGAGAGTGGGCCTGCTGGAGATGGTCGAATTTGGCCGAAGATTCTTTGGGAAGACGGTCCACACGGCCACGTTCACAGAAGAGTCGGCCGGTGTGGCGGATCTGATCACGACCTGCTCTGGCGGTCGCCACCATCGATGTGCGAAGCTGAGCATCCAAGAGGGGAAGCCGATTGAGGAGATTGAGGCCAGAGAACTGAACGGACAGAAGTTGCAAGGGACTTTGACGGCGGTGGAAGTGAACACCTTTCTGAAGAGCCAAGGTCTCGAGAAGGACTTTCCTCTGTTCACTGCTGTTTACAACATTCTGCAAGGCACGGTCGAAGCCGAGTATCTCCCCGACCTGATCGAGCCCAAGGACGAGTAAGTCGGGCTTTTTATTTGAGCCGTTGTTTGTAAGCATGACGCATGATACCCAGACACGACAGTGTATATGGACACCAGAGATGAATGACTGATTGATTGATTGATTGCTTCTCCCGATCCTCTTTCGAATGTGACGTATATTGGCTGAACGCGGCTAGGTCTGCGTCACCGTCGCATGCAAATCATCACATTGCCTCAAGCCCTCACGCTCCGCGGGATGCCACCCGGACCTCGTCGAATCGCCCGATGGAAACCGAGTTAAACATACCTGCTCCTTCTGCGTCCGGTGTGGTAGCCGACCAAATCGAGCCGTCCGAGTCCAATCATAATTCAAGTGCGGATTCGGTACTTATCCCTGCTCCCTCACTCGCTTCCTCACGCTACCATCGCCAGCTCCTCATCCCTTCCCTCTCCTTGGCCGGCCAGGGGCGGCTGTCGCGCGCCAAAGTTCTGATGATCGGCCTCGGCGGGCTCGGGTCACCGGCCGCGCTGTACCTCGCGGGCGCGGGTGTGCATACTCTCGGCCTGCTCGACGACGACCGAGTGGAGTTGTCGAACCTGCATCGGCAGATCCTGCATCGCGAGTCGAGCGTCGCAGGCGGTGGCGGGGGTATGAGCAAAGTCGCGAGCGCGATCAGAGCGTGTCGAGAGTTGAATGGCGAGGTCGAGTATGTCGGACACGAGACCAGGGTGACAGGTCAGAATGTCCTGAAGATCGTGGAGGAGTATGACATGGTGCTGGACTGTACGGACAACCCGGCGACCAGATATTTAATCAGCGACGCGTGTGTGTTGTTGCGAAAACCGCTGGTCAGTGGCGCCGCACAGAGGTTAGAGGGTCAGTTGATGGTCTTGAATCACCCTGCTGAAGGGCCCGACAAGGCGCCTTGTTACCGGTGCGTGTTTCCGAGGCCACCCAGTCCCGAGATGGTGAGAGGTTGCGGCGAGGTGGGAATTCTGGGGACCGTGGTCGGCACGATCGGGGTGTTGATGGCGGGCGAGGCGATCAAGCTGATCGTTCAGGGTGAGGCTGGCCGTGTGATCCACCACAAGCCAAGCATGCTCTTGTACAATGCCTGGAGCACGGACCCGCGAGGAATCTTCCGGACGATCGGGCTCAGAGGGCGGAGAAGGGATTGTGTCGCGTGTGGGGAGGAGGATGTGCTGAGGGAGAGAGGGCTCAAGAGGATCACGAAGGAAGCGGTCCAAGAGGGGCGGATGGATTATGAGGCGTTCTGTGGGCGAGTCGAGGATGTGAGCCTCCTCGGAGAGGAGCACAGAATCGGCGCTGCCGACTTTCTTCGCCGCATGAGAGAGGATGGCGGGCCGGGTCGCTCCTTGGTGGTTGACGTGCGCGAGGTGAACGAGTTTGAGCTCGGGACCAAAGTGAAGGGGAGCATCAACATTCCCATATCCAAGATCCTGAGGGAAGGAGTGGCTGCCTTTGACGGCATCGAGCAGAACATGCAACGGACAGGTCAAGGGTCAATGGACCATCCGACGCGGCGGCCGATATATTTGGTCTGTCAGCGAGGCAATGACAGCCAGATTGCAGCGCAGAAACTCATCGATCAACAACAGGGTATGAAAGGTAACCAGACCACAGCGTGGATTGGGGACGTCAAGGGCGGCTTCCTCGCGATGGAAAGGGTTTAGGGGACCGAGATAGAGGACAAGGGCGCTGTCGACATGCATATGATACCCTTTTGTTATTGTCTGATGGCAAGAAAAGTGTATGTGAAGGCTTGGTGGAACAGAGCAGTGTTCGGCAGGACCTGCTTTCGGAGCATCGACTTCCTCTACCACATGACCTAGGAGATTCCATAGTTAGCTAGGAATCATAGCCAAAATGAAAGAGAATAATTCAGAGGTAGTCTTGAAGCCAGGTTGACTGCTCAGAAGGGGAAAGAAAGAGTTTTCGCATTGACGCCTCCTTTTGGGTCTCGACCAAAAGTATGAATCAGCAAAAGATGGTATCATCATTCATTTCGACTTCAAGTTGAAGAGTGCATTGCAAGGATCCAGCGGGCACGGTGGCCTGAACAACATACCTAGTTTAATTCGCCTCAGCAGACGAGACAAGTTGCGTGGGTTTATCACTCTGGAGATCATGACACCTTGGACATGGCATTATGGCAGGCGCAAGATTGTGCTCAGTCCAAGAGCGTAATGTCCTCCTTGTCCACCGACTTTGCAGGTCGAGAACACCATTAGACATTGGCCAAAAGCCGGATCTCGCTATCAAATGTGATCACAACGATCCATTTCTGTGCTGGTGCACAGAAGAGAAAGTCAGAGGGATGGGAGCTTGGAGTTAATTTTTGCTGGCGCCGAATCACGTGATCTATGATGTATGCGCCCAGGCTGGAAGTTGCCGTGTCATATTCTCTGGGCAGGCCACAAATCTTGTCTGCCCAAGGCGTACACAACTCATGTGGAAATCTGACCGAAACTCGACCTTCGTCTACTCCTTTCTGCCCCCTCTCGCGGACCTCTCGTTCATCATAGTGGACATTCCGTCATTAGCTTCTTGTGGCTCGTTAGTGGATCTCAATTGATCCAAGTCCATAAGTCCATTCAAGCATTCATTGGCCGTTACATATGCATCGATCTTTGCTGACGCTCCTTGGCTTGTATCCTCGATCAAGTGTTACCGCTCCACATTTGCGGGCGAGTCTATCCTGGGCGGACTTCTCGATTTCCTGCTAGGATGCGGCGATCCGCTCACACTGCCAACATTAGCTGAGAAGCAAACATATTTGCCCGTTGTTTGAATAGACATACGACCTCCTTCTCTCGCCTTCCCTCCTGAACTCATCGATTATGCGGAGCATCTGTTTTCGTCCTTCCCGAGCGTCTATTCTCTGGCCGCCCATGCTCATGCTCACCTTTTTATCTGTTCTGACCATGAGCAGTCTCTTCAGCAACAAATGCCGCATATTCAGACAGACGAACACTCCACAATCAGAAAGGTTCTCCTGCTGCGGACTGTCATCGAGCGGAATGAATCTCAATGGCTTGTTTAGCAGCCTGGACAGCTTTTGGGTAACGTGGTAGGCTTCGTTCTGATTTCCCGGTGGCAATGAATCATAGTGAAATGCAACACCGTCGATGACGGACACCAGCAGGAGTGACCAGTGGGTCCCGCCCTCGGCCACGGTGACCGAATGACAATCATTTATGGGGAGGAAGATATGTGTAACACCGGTGAAATCGGGGAGAGCATCCTGCCTCCTCATCAGCCTGGGGATCCGGACGTCCCACCGATCTCTGCGGACGGACCTTGACGGTACGAGGATCGGGAGTCTGCATGAGCATGAACGACATGGTAGGCCTCAACAAGACGATGCGAGAGCTGGGGTAGTTTGAGAGGTATTCGCGCTCGAGGAACCTGTCGAGTAAATAATGAGAACTGCACCCGTTGGTGGTGGCCTTGGGCGGGCTGTTCATACTCTTCCCAAAACGCAATGACCTACGCCACGTCAGCTTTGTCTTTCGATCATGTCCCCGCCACGACCCGACGAACGTTGTCTGTTAACCAATCATTCTTGAGAACTGATATATCCTCCTTGGTGACTGGTGCCATCAGTACTATCCATTCCGGAGGGTTCGCGGCTCACGGACGTCGGACATCGTAGTCTGTTCGGCCGATCGATCAGCTCGAGGCTTCCTGTTGAGGGGAGGAACGGACTCACAACTCAAGTAGGCATCGTCCGGTGCCAACTGTTTGCCCATCACGATCAGCTCCTGCACATCACCAGCATATGAGAGGCCTTGCTCCCATCGCACAGGGTAGAAGCGCCCTGGCCCAGGATGAGAGGACATCGACATGGTGCTCAGCTGATTTGAGTAGACGGGGACCAGCGACGGCGCAGGCGACCATGGAATGCGGTGCTCATACCAACTTGCCAAAATGACGGCTCATTCTTCCACCGAAAGGGTGGATATCAGGCATTGCTGGTGCCGCCCTCAGCGCAACCTCGTTTTGGCGAATCTCAACCGCGACGATCTCTAAATGTTCCACACGGCAAGAAGCATGTCAAACAGCGAGCGACAGGCTTTTCTCACTCGTATCGGACAAAACGCTCTTCTTCGTTCTGGTTCCCGGGATAGCTATGGCGTTGTCTGCAAGAAACCTGCACTGGAATTATACATAGCTATCTGCGGAACGCGGCTGCGGCTGCTGGGGCGGCTGGCTGGGGCGGACTGAATACCAGGGCTGCTATACAGAAAGTACGTCATTGTTGTGGGGCGCCGGACTTTCTTCACCCCAACGATCATGAGTCTCTCTTACCGGCCTCAGCCCCAACGTTCTCTTCTGCCTGCGCCCCACAAAGGATCAGGATTAGGTATGCAAAGAAGCTAGTGATTTCAGATTACATTTTCCTCCTCTGTGAACTATGGAAGCCTAAAACTCATCAATCATCAAAGCTATGGTACACGAGAACCTTGTCCATGAAAGTTGAACCCAACCAAGTGTGCTTAAACGCTTTTCAAGATCTTGCAAAAGTCCCATTATCCATCTCACGATGAGAAGGCTTGGGGCGCACGTCTCACGTGTCATGATGACCAAAAGAAGAAAAGTAATGGCAAGTCTCGCTGGATGGAGAGTCGTCAAGGTGTACTCGTGGAGGTGAATCCCATTTCAATCCCCAGAGGTGCGCCATGGAGAGCATTTTCTGACCAACGAATTAATATTCCATCTCGATCCAAGACGTGACCGAGAGTAATTTTCACAACACAACGCCAGCGGGAGGGATTCATGTGAGGCCGATCACTCAGCCAGTTTGGCAAAGTGCTTGTTCCAGATCCAGCCAATCTGTCGGGCCGGATCGTCTTGATTGATGGCCAACCATAACTCTCCGTGTTCGGCAATGACATCAAATATCTCACCTGTCACATAGGTGAGATATTGAAAGCCACCCTGCTGTCGTGAACGATCGATATTGAACTCGTATACACTAGCGGCAGTGAAGAGCACGTCGGGCTCCTGTCTCGGTCCCGGCTCAGGCTCCTGTTGCCGCTCCTCTTCCGGAGAATCGGACATGGGCATGGCAGACGAGAAGATACTGGACCTGGCGGCGGCGGTGGTTGCTTGTTGTGGACCGGAATGGCTGGGACCTGGTGTGGCGGAGTAGAACGTCGAGCTGGAAGGAGGCCGACCGGCAGCAGGAGAATCGGAAATCAAAGGCCCGAAGGACGGAGAGGGCGTGTCGACGCTGAGCCGAGGAGGACGACCCGTGTTGTTGGTGTTGTCTTCAGCCCGCCCAAGACTTGTTCCCGGCCGCGAGAAATTGGCACTGCTGGTCGTCTGGACCGAGAGGGAGGCGGCGGAACGTCCATGCGTCTCAGGCGTCTTGGGCATCCGTCCAGAGGCCGCAGAGGCGGTACGCAATCGTCCATTGACGAACGTCAAAGAACTTCGATCGCTGGGATCGTCGCCCTGGGAACTGGACGGACCTCCACTATGGCGCTTCAGATAGTCCACCGGCGGCAGCACTGCGTGGGTGGCCTCCTCGTTGATTGAGATGGATCGCTTGGTGCCACTGGTCCATGACAACTGTCGTGGGGAGTCTTCGCCGTTCAATATGGAACCGGCGGGGGCAAAGCTAAACATGTTGACCGCCTCGGCCAGCAGAGCGCCGTTGCAAATGCCGAGAGAGAGGGCCGAAGCCTCCTGATAATCAAAATCGACCTGCCATTCTCTCAGGATGTCGGCCACATCCAGGGCGTCGAGCGAGATGTCCATGGCGGCGGAGAGTTTCTGCTTACACATGCTCAACCAGGAAAGATGGAGATGGACGAGGTTGGCCTGGCATGAGTGGACGAGGTCGGCGGTAGACCTTAACAGTTTCTTCATCCGGGCCTTGGCCTCCAGATTTAACGCCTCCCATTGCTCCATCCGTTCCGTCATCTTCTTGTCGAGCTTTTCGCCCTTGTCTTTCTTGTTCCGGACCTGATTGTAGTCCAAAAGCCGCTTCTCTCGCTTCTGAATCAGACCTTTGGTGTCACTTTTGAATTTGTCCAACAGGGCCGCTGTTTTCTCCATCGGTTGGATGACTCGCTTGACGACCTGGTCGGAATGATCTGGAAGCGCGATGGAACTGATCCCTTTGATCACCATGGCGAACTGGCGAAGTTTGCTCTCTGCCTGAGCATAGGAAGTATGACCAACATCAACCCAGGCCTCGGCGGCGGCGGCGACGTCGCACATCCGCACCACCCACGCTCGGAGGGAATCAATGTAGCCGTGACAGTCTTTGCTGACCAGCAGGAGGTGGACGATGTTGTTGTCAAACTCAATCTTGAGCCTCGCGTATTCGTTGTCCTCGTACATCTCGTTGATCCCGACGTGTTGCCTCAACTTTTCAGCTCGCCGGCCGAAGGCCTTGGTCAGCCCATTGCGGACGTCGGACTCCTTTCGCTTTCTGCTGAAGACTTGATCGACAAGTTCGGTGTGCTTTTTCACCTCGTTTATGCGTACATTGACCTCGGTCACTTCCATCGCCGCCTTCCGGAGGCATTCGGAGTCGGGGTGACTCTCGGGGGTCACGTCGAGCAGCTCTTTCAACAACAGCGGGTATTTCGTGATACGCTGAACCGGTTTGACGAGCAGGGCATCCAAACTCCAAGCGTTGGTGATGTCAGAAGAGTTGTCGCTACATTCTTTGAGCCATTCACGGACGGCGGGCGATGTCTGCAAAGCCTCGAGCTTCTTATTGGCGGCGTGTCGAGTTCGGATGTAGTCAGTATACACCTGTTCCATATCGGCCAAAGAGACCTCAAAGGCTCTGCCGACCTGCGTGCATTCGTCCTTTTCTGCATCAGTCATTCCCAACGGTGCCGAACTCATCCGCTGGAGATTGGATGCCCGATTACTGCCGTCCTTTCTCCGGTCCGGTCGTTCCATGATATACGCCGGTTTCACCACCTGCTTGAGGAGGCCGAGGAAATCTCGGGAAAATTGCTGAACCAGCTCAACGTTCCCAAACAAGATCTTGATATCTTCGTCACCGAGAGCGAAGGTTGCGGTCTGTTTGTATATGTCGCACAGCACTCTCAAATCCTTTTCATACGTATATTCGGTATCCACCAGCTCCTTCAGGACGTGTCGCCTTTGCTTGAGGCGGCGCTGTTCTTGACTGACTTGTTCATCGACCGCTGATTCCACCGCACCGGCGCTCGCGGCAGGAACCTCCTGCTGATCGGCATCCTGTGGTGGAGAAGAAACCTGGGGCCGTGATGTGGAGCGACCTGGAACCTCGGGCGGCTGTATCATCGCTGCCCGCGCTTCTCTTTGGCCGATCCAAGACGCCTGCCGCTCGATGGACGGCAGCACATCCTTGGGCGGCGGCGGCGGAGAGTGCGACGGCGGCCGGGGAATGGCCGCCTCCTCGGCCTTGCTATCGTCATGCACAAACTGGTGACCTGGTTCGAGACCGGGTGATTGTGCTCTCTGAGCCAAGAATACTTCTCGGGAGAGCGAGGAAGGCTCATGTAAATGCTCAGCCTCCTCGGACCGGTCAAGACGATATTTGATCCAGTCTCCCACCGATGGGGAGGTGTCAGCCCAATCCTCGGCGCTATCCAAGCTTGATTTATACCTGTGCGAGCGATAACTCGGCGGTGTCGGAGTGTCATGCGGTTGGATGCCTGCCTCTTGAGCTCTATCGTCTTGATGAGGTTCATCATCGTCTTGCTGGAATGGCCGGGACGTATCTTGATCTGCGGAAGTGGAATGATAAAAAAAGGCGGAGCCACCACCTGAATCATTCTGGTAATCCGCCAATTCTTGCAAGCACAGCTTCTCGATCCTTTGAGCGTCAACCACTTCGGCCGTGGCAAGATAAGGCGAATCATCGACGATACGTTGATAGATATCATCCACCACTTGCTGATCGACCACGCCGGAGGCTGACCGCTGCTGCAGCACGATGTTGACGATCGTGTAAGCGTCACTGGCCATGGTGGATCGGATCGGCGTTTCACGCCCATCGATCTCCTGACTCGCTCTGCCCACGTCCATGTCACCTCGGTCTGCTTGCCTCGGAGAGGACGGCGGTCGCCCTGTCTCGGTCGCATCTGGGCCGACGTCCATCTGGTCTTCGATGGACGAAGTCCAGGAATCTCTGTCGTTGTTGGATGGCGGGTACAAAGTTGAGGGAACGGGAGGAGGAGCGAAATCTCGGTAGCCTTTCTCAATCGCCTCGTCCTCGTCGAGATAGGTTGTATTCCGCAACATCAACTGGACCGACTCCTGATCAGCATGGTCCGAAACATCCCCTTCTCCCGGCAAAGTCCGGGAGAGAGGCGAGGCTGAGCTATGGCTCCGTAAGCTCGAGATCTGGCTCAGGAGAGAATGCCCAGCGGTATGAACGGGAGCCGCATCAGCTTGTGGTTCTGGCTCAATCATGGTTCCCTCCGTGTCAACCGTACCCTCCGTTGCGGCTGACTTGGGATCGTGATAGGTTCCGATGGCTCTCAGCGCCATCTCGATGGGCAGTCGCAGGCTACTTAAAGGTCTCTCTGCGTGGCCCAATGTTGGTGAATCGGGCCCTTTCGGGCGGTGACTCTGATCATGTTCAATTGATTGCAGCGGGCTTTGAGTGGGTATGCTCTTCTGCGCAGCCAACTCCTTGCTCGAGTTCTGGAATTCGTGCTGTTGGTTCTTCTCGGCTCTGACTTCATCAACCACCACGGCAGGAACATCGCCCTGAGGACGAGTTTTGCGCTGGGAGGAGCTGACTTCCTCGACGGATGGTGTGGTGCTGTTTGTCCGGCTCGTCGAGCCTGGTCGGCTCTGACTTTGACCTGTTAAGTCGTCTCCTTCTCTGGAACGACTCAAGACCTGCGTTATCCTTAACCGGCGGGCCTTCAGATCTATATCCATCAGTTCTGGTGGTCTTTGACGGCGTAGCGCGCTCTGCTTATCGCTCTGCTGCTTTGCCATCGTCGTGAATTTCTCGGCCATTTTGGCACGGGAGGCCGCCGTTGTCGCGGAAGACACAGGCAATCTCGGTCTCGAGCTTCTCAACGGTGGTGAGATTTTGGGCGGAGGGGCGATGATGTTGGCACGCAATGACGGACTCTTTTCGCCCGGTGGAATGACAGGGCCTCTGCCCCGTCTTCCCGGACTCTTGATGTGCATAGGTGAATGAGCCTCGCGTCGGGGACCGGGAGATTTGCCATTGTCAGACCCTGTAACTGCCGCGGGTGCCTTGGACGGCAGGCCGAGAGTCGCGGTGCGGGACGTGGGCGACAAGGAGTCAGAACCCGAAGCAAGGCTGTACCGCCTCGTGCTTACTGGGATACGAGATTGAATGGCTTGCTTGCGATCAAGATCAACGGCAACTTTTCTGCCACTCCTGCTGGCGCTACTGTTGTCGTGGGCACCAGGAGCAACAGAAGCATTCAACCTGACGGTGATTTCTGAAGGCGTTGAAAAATCGCTCACGGCTCTCCGATGTCCAGGGCGCGCGGGAGAGTGGCCGTTTGGCGGAGAGAACGGAGCAGAGGGCCGACTCTGCCAGACTTTTTCAGAAACAGGTCCCATCTGAGAGCCAGTGGCCATCTCGTCGGAGGGAAACATTGGATTCGGAGTATGCATCGGAGAGCCTTCGGAACCTCTTCGACGGTGTGCGCTCTGAATGCCATAGCCGGCCGCCTGCCCCGGCGATGTCGTCGGAGGGACTTCGCCGAATAGGAGCCTTCGGCCAGCGGGAGCATCCACAGTGCTCACTGTTTGGGTCGGGCCCGTCAATGACCCGGAATCTGTGACACGGCTGCTGTAGGTGCCGGTCAAAGAGCCGGCCATTGAAGCAGAAGTGACACTCCCATTCCTTGGCCGAGCGTCAGAATCTCGTGTGGAGTATGGCTTGGCCGGGACATTCTGAGAGGCAGGACGAGTGATGGGGCTGACGTTTCTGGACGTGGTGCGCGATATAGGCTGCTGGGGAGGGAGCGGCGGGGCCTCCTCGGGCGACGCATCGAAACGGGCCACCAAATCTTTGAAAGACGCTTTTCTCGACCTGAGAGTGTTCGCCGCAGCCGGGATAAACAACTGTGGACCCCCATTGGAATTCCTTGACCCTCGTCGTGCTATGGACTCGCCTGAGAGGTTCGAAGAAGAGCCAGATTGCCCATGTCCTCCGTGAGAGTCATGATTATTCTCGCGCTCGGCACCCTGTAGAGTCCCTTGATGCGACGCTGCTGGAGACGTCCTCGAAAACGGGTCTTCATACTGACGATAAAAGTCGTGTGGATCTGTGAGGCCATCGTCAGCCGGTCCCTGTTCGGCGTGGGCTGTAGTCTTCGAGCCGGGAGAGAGGGACGAGTTCGTCGGCGGCTGTGTGGACGGCGGTGGTGGTGAGTAAGCTGTGGAGGGTAGATAGACCAGAGAGTGGGCTCCTGCTGCAGGGGAACTTCTGATCTGGTCCGGGAGATTGCTGTAAGACTGAGAGGACTGCCGGCGATGATGCGAGGCATAGTAATGATTCTGGTTCGAAACAGCCGAAGGCATGTCGAGAAGACGGCGATTCACGGGATAGCCACGGAAGACGTTGCGCCCCTCCTGGTGCAATGTTGCCCACTATAGCACTGAGGCATTTCCTAGAGAGAGCATCCAATGCATGTGTCTTTCCTCGTCTCTTTTAATGCCTCCGTCTGTCCTTGGACCTGACGGGCCGCGAGCCCGACCAGAGAGCAGTCCGGGTAAATGCTGAAGTCGGACGAACTGAGGCTGGCAATCAGGTGTCTTCATCGAGAGATATTACGCGGGCGGGAGACAATTCATTCCGTCAGAGGATGCATTTTGCAAATAGTCGGCCAGGGTTCGGTGTTCGCTAAACGATCGACAAGAGGCAGGCAAGCAATTCGTGGTGTTGCGGTGATTGAGAACGGAATCCGCTCAAAGGCAAGGCAGGACCTTCAGGGTCGTACAACGCTCATTTGTGTGTCTGTCCGGCTCGAGCAGCCACCAAGCGAAACGTACGAGCTGTGCTTGTCGTCCAGTCAGCGTTGTCAGTATCGAAAAGCCATCGTCGTTGGAGGCGACATTGACTTGGACTTCGGAGCGCCAAAGATGCCAGGCAGGCGCGCGATGCATCAGATGGCCCGGGTACCCGCGCCCGTCCCCCTCCTAAGAGTTGGGTCCGGCTCTGAGGAGGACCCACTGCCACTCCGACCACGACTACTGCTTGCTGGCACTGCCGATCTCGTCCGTATCCACGCGCCTCAAACCTTGTCCGCGTCCTTTTCAGCCATTCTACACGCGACCTGCTTATCTTCTGTAAACAGCGATCCGGGGTTGTCCTTGTCCGCCCAGGCCTTGCACAACAATGGCTGTCCTCTCCTTTCATGAGGGGATCACCTCTTTGTTCTCGACGCGACGAGCTTGCTCTGGGACGTGCCTGGGGGCCATGAGCTAGTCTTTCTTCTGCAGAGGGCATGCGGTGAGGTCCAGGCTAGCCGTTGTCCTCGTGGTGGAATGTCAGTGGACCGTTCTGCTTCTCCTCAGGTTTCAATAATGGCCAACAAACGCAAACTGGCCGAACCACATTCGGCTCGCTCCAGGAAGCGCTCCAAGTTTCAGCCAGAGAAGGCGACAGTAAGAGGGGCTCTACCTGAGGTGCATCATTCCGTGCTCTCGTTATGCTATGCAAAGGTGTATACGCTGAGAGTCTTCCTCCTGACCAATTTGCCTCCAACCTCTCGCGTGCGGCGTAAAAGGCTCAGTTCGACGACGCTTGATGATGGCAACCCGATCTTGGATACCTGCCTTGTCGGGATCCTGAATGAACCTTCCATGGCCGTGAAGCAATCGCGAACGAGGGATTTGGCCGCCTTTACTCAAAGCCAGGGACGAGGGACGGCTGGTCCGAGTGGCAAGGGCCAGTCGTCCTGTATGGAAGAGGTAGGATGATCAATCACCGCCAGATCCCCACTCCTCCAGGCTCCGGCTTCTCAAGTACACCTCGCTCACTAACCGCGCCTTCAGATGGTCGATTTCGCAATCTGGTCGCACTTTAAGAAATGCTCTCCGAATATTCCCAGGCCGCGCCATCTCCTTTGCCATGGTCTTCGCCGAACGGGTGCCAATGGCTCTGGTCAGGGCGAGAAGGAGAAGCTGAATATTCCAGGGATCGTCCGTCAGCACCCTAATGAGAATGTGGACCGGCTCAAATCAGCCGCATGGACTCACATATTAGCCTTACTGGGTGCCGATGGCGAAGCGATCATGTCGAGTCTGTTGCTTGACTGTGGCGTCTTCATCCGGCTCCCCAGTGGCAACGGCAATTATTTCCAAATCAGTGGTGTACCCATCACAGAACTGTCCAGCACGACGACGCTTCACGATCGACCGTTGCCAGGCGCTGCTCAAAACCAGCAAGCAGTGCGGAAGCCATCAGACATCCGGTTTGCCCGCAACCGAATGCTCTATGCAAAAGCATCTCTGAATGGGAAGGGCAAAGTCCGGTTTGGACTGAAACATGTTCATGTCCTTGAAAGATATTCGGATTCGACGAGGCCTGAACAGAGTGCCCACATCCTGAAGTATATGTTTCCACGTCAATTCGGACTGCATAATGTCTTTACCTCGGTAAACGACCTGACGGGATCGGCGCGGCAATTCAAGGACTATACTTTTCGAGAACAGGAAATAAACTGCCAGCACAAACATTCACCCGCGTGGATTCCACGACGATTGCGGGGCCAGCTCGTACACCTCGTTTCGCGAGTTCACAAAAATCACCAACACTGTTCCTACACCCAACTCCTGAGGTATTACTGTCCCGTCAACCCTGCTTCTGGCGTCGTACGTCAGTCAGCGTGGCACCACGGCATCCCGTTACCGACCGGGTCTGAGCAGGCTGACACGCAGCTGAATTCGTCGACATTCCACGACCTCACCAATGATGAGACGGCGGACGCGGGTGACGGGCATGGGTCATACATGCGCCACGGGACGCCTGTCTCAAAGGTTTCCGCTTTCTGTCAAGCCGTTGTGCGACATCTGTTCCCCAAGGCGATGTTCGGTCACGGTATCGATGGAGAGCACAATTTGATGGTGATGCTGAGCAACATCGATCTTTTCATCCAGCTTCGGCGGTTTGAAACAATGTCATTGCAGCAGGTCGTGCAACGCCTTCGCATCAAATCTATCGTCTGGCTGCGACCGGCCACGACACCGGTCGAGCATCATCTCTCCGCTTCCGACGTCCGCAAACGTGTCGAGATCTTGAATGAGTTTGTCTACTACATCTTCGACTCGGTCGTCATCCCCTTGGTCCAATCCCATTTCTATGTGACCGAGAGCGCCGTGTACAGAAACCGACTTTTCTTCTTCCGACACGACGTCTGGCGCAGACTGTCCGAGCCCGCTCTCACGTCGCTGACGTTGAGCATGTACGCTCCCCTGAGACCGAAGAGGGTGCGACAGGTCTTGGAAAACCGAAGCTTGGGTTATAGCCAGGTCAGACTCCTTCCCAAGGACCATGGCGTCCGGCCGATTATGAACCTCCGGCGGCGAATGACGAAGTCTGTCTCTGGTCGCCAGTTCGTGGGAAGCAGTATCAACGCCCAGCTTGCTCCTGTTTTTAACGTGCTCAACTCCGAGCGCGTCAGAGATCCATCCTTATTAGGTTCGGCTTTGTTGTCGGTGGGAGATCTTCACGAAAAGCTATTAAATTTCAAGAGAAGAATTCCTGCCGGAACGAGGTTATACTTTGTCAAGGTGGATATCCGTTCGTGTTTCGACACCATCCCTCAAGGACGGCTCATGGACACGGTGAGGAGGCTGATCATCAACGAAACCGGCTACCGGACTTCGAGGCATGGCGAGTTAAAATTCGTGCACGAGGCCCGGATGAATCCAAAAGGGCAGATCAGGCGCCGGTTTGTTGGCGCCGCCCGACCTACGGACGACATGGCCGTGATCAGCGGGCAGTCCGTGGCCAGACAGGCCGAAAAGAAGCGGAATGTGGTCTTTGTGGACACGGGAAATCAAAGAGTGTGGTCCAGCGGGCAGTTGTTGAAGCTCCTCCAGGAACATGTGCAAGAAAACATCGTCAAGATTGGGAAAAGGCACCTCAAACAGATTCGCGGCATTCCGCAAGGATCGGTCCTCTCCAGCCTGCTCTGCAGTCTGTTTTATACCGCATTTGAGCGTGAACGATTGGCCTTCCTCGACCCGGCATCATGTTTGCTGTTGCGATTGATCGATGATTTCCTCCTGGTCACAACCAAGGAGAGCCAGGCGCGCACGTTTCTGCAAGTGATGACCGCTGGAGACCCGAGTTTCGGCATCTCCGTCAACCCCGACAAAACTCTGGCCAGTTTTGACGCGTCCGTGGAGGGCCACAAGGTGTCGAGGCTCCACGACAGCTCTTATTTTCCATACTGCGGCCTCGCCATCGACACACGCACTTTGGAGCTGAGAAAAGATCGAGACAAAAAGGACGCATTCGTATGCAATGCACTGACGATCGACTGGAGCGTGCGGCCCGGGTGGACATTACGACGGAAAATACAATCATCGTTCAAACTGCAAATGCACGCCATGTTGCTCGATCTATCGCTCAACAGCTCGAGGCAAGTCATCCTAACCCTGATAGGAAACTTTACAGAAACAGCCATGAAACTCCATCGTTACCTGATTGGGCTGGCCCTGCGGAAGCGACCCTCGGAAGACTTTGTGATCCGGACGATCGAAGACTTGGTTTCTCTCGCGATCAGGTTCTGCCACAACAGGAATGTGGAGACGACACAGACCGAGAGTGGGATGATCAGAGGGGCCCAGATATGCTGGGCGGCCGCTGCCGCCTTTGAGCAGGTCCTGTCCCGCAAGCAGGCCTTGTATAGACGCACATTGGCGTGGCTGCGACAGCTGAGACAGAAGAACGAGTCCCACATGAACATGAGACGCCCCATTCTGGACCAGCTCGTCCGAGACAACCGCAGGATGTTCCACGAGTATGTGTACTAGGACGAGCCATACATTTTTTGCCGTCGAGCGGCCACACCAGGTCCTGCCTGTTATCTAATGGAAGAAATGCCCGCGGTTTTCAGACGGTCGTATGCGAGAAAAGTCACGATACGAGGCTGGGTCCAGACCTGAGTCTTGCAAGCGGGTGTTGCACCAGCCACCTTTCGACTCCCCCCCAACTCGGCGCCTGCGGAATGACATCCAATAGTGCTAACTGGCACACCGCCGCAGGATGCTGTTGCTACGAGGGGCTGGCACCTGCTCACCAGCCCTGGTAGTCCAAGATTCATATCCATCTGCGTCCCCTCTGTTTCTCTTGCGGTTCCTCTCGCCACAGCACGTTGTAACCCTTCACGCGCCATACCTGCTGGCATTCCAAGATCAGGAGACGAACACCAGTGCCGCAGCTAGTCCGGACACTACCTGAAACAGCCACGGTGCATCCCAATAGTGCCACGACTGGCCGACCGTATTCTGACCAACCGCAATCTGACACCCACACCCTCTCAGCTGCGACCGTCCCGCGGGTACACCGAAACGCACGCATACTGAGCCGCCTGCTGGCACACAGACCTCTTTGCCGTAAAGCGCCGTCGTCACAAGCTCACCATGACATTGTAATCCCCAGGGCAGGCTGGACCTCTCCTGTACGGCCAGCGGTGGACAGCATCGAACAAGATCGTGGACGCCAAGCGCAATCAAAGCGCAATCAAGCAATCAGGATTTGCACCATCCATCCGCCCTGCCGAGAGGTAGCGAACGAGTGGGCATCTTGAAACAACTCCAATCGACGCGACCGCCGAGGGTGGAAATCTTGCCAGCCCCCTGTCGTGTGTGGCCCCAGTTGGGGGGGCCTCCCGGCGCAAGTAGACGACCAGCCAGCAGCCAGCTCCCACTACCCTCACCTCGGTTTAGTCTCGAAGCTGGAGCGGTCGCAGCAGCACACCAACCGTCAGCACCACCGTCAACTCGGCCAATGGGCCTTCCAGGGGTTAGCCCTTTGGAACGCCTCCCACCGAGCTGCTCTCTCGCTTCAGCGCTCGACGCGGACCACCTGGACCGAAACACCACCGACGATGAGGGCTTCTGGCGCATTCCTGCAACTGATACATTCGGCAATGCTGATGGGACGGTGCTCCAGCCTCGAGGAATAACGGGGTCGCGACCGCGGCCCGCTCACACACATCTCACGACGCAAGATCTCGCCCTTCTTTTTTCGGAAATTAAGCTTCCAGAATTGGCCTCGAGCCCTGCCGTTCTTTCCTCACCTTTGAATCTCTATGTTGTTCACGAGTCAGGCGTGAAGACCTCGGTGGCAGCAAAGCTGCACGTACGCTCTTTAACCTCGTCTTCGGACGAGCACACTACAACGATGACCACCACGCCCAGTGCTCCCGGTTCACCTCCTGAGCTTTCAGGTTCCCGATCGTCCAAATCCTCCTCCTACTCGTCCCAATTTTCGAATGCCGATGGGATTGCCTCCGACATCACCAATTTCGAAGACATTGGACTCGATGATGACAAATTGGCTGGTGGTCAAGAGAGAGCTCAGAGCGACACTGCGGCACTTCGCCGCTTTGAGATCTCCAAGGAATCCGTCTATCCGAAAGAGAACCTGACGGGAGAAAAGCGGGCTACTCTCCCCAACCTGAAAAGTCCAGTCACGGAGGCAATCCCACGGCAGGACAACACGAGAATGGGAGGAGGCGAAAGGGTTCCGACTTTGAAAAGGGGATTCACAAGCCCTGCCGTATATGGGGCAGCGCACCAAGCCAGTGTCGTCGCCCGACCGCGTTCGTCGTCTCCGCCGAGACGGATGACTACCTCGATGTCGACCAGCTCGCTCAGTGCCGGAGGTGTGCGGCCTCATCAACCTGCTCTCGGGTCGTCACTTGGCCTGCCTTCACGACGAAGATCGTGGCAACCGCAGCGGAAGTCGATCGTGGAGCTTGAAGCCGAATACCACGACTCCGACGACGAATTGCCCGATGATGCCAGCTTGTGGAACGTTCCGGTGTCTCCATATCCCTCGGGCCAGCACTCATCCAGGTCCAGTGTTCGCGGGAGTCCTGAGAGAGAAGCCGCGGCGTACAGCCCTCGACCGATTCCACTCGCCCATGCTATCACCGCTCCAGAGACATCCCCTCGACCGGCACTTTACTCGCAATCCCTACTCAAGAAAAGCCGACCACCTCCTCTGCGGTCGGTGTCGTTGAACATGTCCCTGTCCAATCCATCGTCTCCTCGCAGCCGAAATCCCCGGCGCAATGGACGGACGAAGTCCTGGAATGTGGCGGTGGCCGAGCTCAGCGAAGAAGCGAGGATCATCTCCGAAGCATTGGAACATCACGCCGCAATGGTGGAGAGGGAGCAAGGAGAAAATCTGCAGAATGGCACGGCCAGGCAGAATCTGGATTCCCTCCCCGACGGTGGAAGGCACTACAAAGCCATCCAGCTCCCCCCCGTGCAGAAGGGCAACCTCGATTTCATGCCCATGTCGAAAGAGAAGGAAGCCGTCCTGTCGCGAACCAGACCGTCCTGGCTTCCGCCCAAAGATCCCAAGGAAGAGAGGAAACATCTGAAACAATATCAGCGGATGATGGCGGCCTCGATGCAAGCAGAGAAAAAGAAGCGGGCGCAAATGCGGGTGAAACAATGCGAACAAGACGACACTCGGGACTCGTTAAGCCGCATCTGGCAATACTATGTGGACGAGTCGACCGATGTCACGACACCCGACAAGTGTGCCTATGATCTTTGCTGGCGGGGTGTCAGCCCGAAGCTTCGCGGCAGAGTGTGGCAAAAGGCCATCGGCAACGACCTTGGTCTGACCACCCAGAGCTATGAAAAAGCCTTGAAGCGAGCAAAAGACATCCAAAGTCAGCGGCCACAACGCGAGCTCAATCATACCGAAACCCCCATGGAGCGGTGGTTCGTCGACATTGAGCGCGATGCAGAGACTGCTTTCCCTGACCTCAACCTTTTCCAAAAACATGGACCGCTTTGGCAGGACCTGATCGACGTGTGTGAGGCATATGCCTGCTACAGGAGTGACGTGGGATATGTGTATGGAATCCAGCTCATTAGCGCCTTGCTCCTGCTCCAACTTCCCACACCCGCCGACGCTTTTATCCTACTCGCCAATTGTCTCAACAGGCCCGTGCCTTTGGCATTCCAGACCAATGACAGCGCGACGACATCACGAACATACAACCACACGGTTTCTACCCTGGGAATCAAGTTTCCTCGTTTACATGAATATCTTTTTGGCTCCGTCGAACAAGGGGGACTGGGATTTACAGGCGAAGAAGTTTTCGAACCCATGTTCCGGACCATCTTTTCCAACGGGCTCGATGTCGATCGCTTGTCCCGAGTATGGGACATTTGGGCCATGGAGGGCGATCGAACTCTGGTCCCCGCGGCCGTGGCAATCCTGGGAAGTCTCCAAGCTCAGTTATTTGAGATCCGAGGTGACGGCGATCTCAAGAGACGAAATATTCAAGAGATGCTTGGATGGGGGCCATTCAACCGGCTCACCCCCTCTGGACATTGGAATCTCCACGGTGCCGGCGGCGAGGACAAGTTTATTGAAGAAGTTCGCCTTGCCGGAACATTGGACTATACGGGCAAATAATGATGTCTAACGAGTTTGAATATGGGGCCATGGCACGAGCTCTGTCAGTGGCGTCTGTCCTGACAAGGAGATGACCACACAATCTTGGATGGTGCCTTCATTCACTTTACTCTGAATTTTTCTGATATATTTAATTCGCTTGGTGGAACTGGAAGGCCTGCAGGGTGCTGCAGCGCGAATGGGGGGTAGGGCGGTACACGATGAGGTCATGCTGACACGAGGTCAGGCTGACACGAGGTCATGCTGACACGAAGTAATGCTGAAATTAATGTCTATTGTATTTTGCCTGAAAAGTCAACCTCTTTTTGAAAACAAAAGGTAATGAGCGAAGTTGTCCACTTTTGTATGGATCATGGCCTGCAAAGGTTTAATCTCCGAGCAAGCATTAAAGCCAATAACCTCTTAAATTTGCCATGTCAGCAACTCGCAGCCAAATCACCGTCAGCGTCGATATTGAAGTTTAAAGTAAAGTTTGGCGGTCTGTGACTGACGAACGGCCACAGCTGGATGGACGGCTGACAGTGGTATAAATAATACCTCGACAATGCCCCACCGTGAGAGTTCCACGATTGAGTCTGCTAACGGTTGATTTTTCTCGTCTTGACATAGTATTGGGGATATAGATTCTCAGAGTCCGGCCTTCTCTTGCAACATGCACCTCATCCTTACCGGTGCGACCGGCCTCGTCGGTGGCGCTGTGCTCTCGCACATCCTGTCGCTGCCACCCAGCACGAGCCTCAAGCGGCTCAGCATCCTATCGCGGTCGCCCGTGGTCCCGCTGCTCGCGTCGCCGCCACCGGCTTCGATGCCAGCGCGCACCAATACGACCACGCAGATTGAAGTCATCCACCACACCGACTTTATGTCGTACCCACCCGAGCTTCTCGAGCGCTTGCGTGGTGCCCATGGCATCATCTGGGCACTCGGCGTGTCGCAGAACACGGTCGACCCGTCGACGTACGTCCGAGTCACAAAGGACTATACGCTCGCGGCGGCCAAGGCGTTCAGCAGCCTGAACTCCAGCGGCGACGATGGCCCAAAGGGAATTTTTAACTTTGTGTATGTGAGCGGGGAGGGAGCCACGTTGAAACCGGGGCGGCTGACGCCGCTGTTCGGGCGCGTCAAAGGCGAGACTGAAGCAGCACTGCTGGCGCTGAGCACAACGTCATCAGTTTCTCCTTCTTCTTCTTCTCCCCCCTCCTCATCACCGTACTCGCAGCTGCGAGTGTACAGCGTGCGCCCGGCTGCGGTGGACGGGTCGATGCAGCCGTGGATCTGGGAGAGGAACCAACAAAGGCTCAGCCGGTTTCTACGGGCAGCGAGCTTCGTGTTGATGCCCATGGCTCGGGCCTTGTACCCGTCAATTCAAAGCCCAACGCCTCAGCTGGGCCAGGTGTTGACGGAGTTGGCGATGGGGGACGGGGCCCCTTTGAACGGAGAGGGCATCGAGGGCGAAGGACGGACGATCAGGAACTCGGCACTGAGGAGGTTGGGGGGACTCTCTTAATCGCCAGCCACTGCTGAGAGGCGTCGATGGTGGCAATGATATGTACCTGTCAATCGAGCGGCGAGGCGTTGGAGTTAGTCTTCTCCGGGCCAGAGACCGTTCTGTTTGAATACCAGGCCCATCGTGGATTGTGTGGAGAATAAACAAGAATATTACGTCTGCCGTCACTATGCATATACATGTAATATATCATATGCGTCTATACAAGAAATCGTGCCCGTCGTGATTCCCACAAAATACAACTCGCTCGCTATGCATCATGACATGCCAATTCCTATTAGCAATGCAAATATCGTCACCCCAATGGCTGTCCACATGCGTCTGTGACCCGCCTCCACACTCCTACCATCACTTGACGCGCTTGCACTGGCGGTCGGAGAGAGAGAGGAAGCTGTGGAGCTGGGTGTTCCGCCTGTGGCACCCTGAGTCGCCGCCTGCTCGTTGAAACCGTTTCCTTGGTTGATCTGGGCGGCGACGTTGTGTATGAAGTAATAGTTGTTGTCTCCGACAATGTTACCGACCGGCCAGTACTCGCAGACGAGGAACACACCCTCCAGTCCGTTCTTGCCCTTGCAGTTTGTCCAGCCACAGCCGGTGCTTTGGGTGCTGTTCCACACCAGCTGTGTAAAATGGCCCGTCGCCTCGGTGAATCCTGTTGGGTCGCTGCTGGAGAAGTTGTAGTCCGTCCGTTCGTCTCCCCACGCATCAATGGCCTCGGTCACATTGGTATAACCCTTGGCAAGGTTTTCGCCGTACGGGCCTTTGGAGTGTTCCCAAAGACACGTCTCCGAGTAGGACTGGGCGTAGGACGCGAGAGTGGAGTTCCAGTACAAGAAAGGGGCCGAATGTTCGTACCGGAACAGATTGGTGGAGTTCAGGACGGAGGTACGGAAGTCGAGGTTGTCGGTATATTGGGCCGAGAGGGCCGCAATGGGCGCGGTGGCCGTCAAGTACTCAGTAACGGTCGTGACAACAACCTCGGCGGTAGGGGTTTGTGCCTGGCACGGAATCGAGTTGAATGTAGTGAATAGGAAGAAAAGAAGTTTGACGTAAGGCGGCATTGGTGGGAGCGGATAGGATTGGTGGTCGTCAAGACAACACCAGTCTGCGAGGATCGAATTGGATGGACGAATGCCTGTGGGGAGAGGCGGCGAGCATGCTCGACGTACGAGAGAGCCGTCCTTGCCTCGGAAGGGAAGAATAAAAATATCTATGCTGAAACAATCTGCAGGTCGTCTGACTGTTTCCGTACTGCCGCCGAGAGACAAAGCTCACGAGAAAATGAGAGGAATGACGAGAGAGAAATCGCCGTTACTGGACGAGTGTGAAGCGAGTTGTCCACGGCTGGTGCGCCGGTCTGATATACTGACAAGGTCATGATGAGTGGACGTGGAGATGGCAGGCTTTCCTGGAGGCTGAGCGGTCTTCAAAATGTCAGCATCGACGTCATCTTGGTCCTGCCACGCCGATTCGTTCAAGCCTGTTCCACAGCCGACGCGTCCTCTAGTTGAGACATGCCCTACCAAAAAAGCCGCATGAGCCGGATACAACAGACAAATGAAGACGCTGAGGAAGAGGCCTTTTCCAAAACCAACCGAGCATTGTCATAGCTCCTAAAAGAGCGAATCAATAGAGGCCAGTTCTCTCGCTCGTAAAGTCTATCGCCGTTTTCCGAAGACTTTGACTCATGATGGATATCATCCTAGTGTCATTACCTCCGTGCTTGCTTGCAGTGACATCCATCAATCGCTCTTCTGGCCTTCCCGTGGGTCACATAAGGGCACATCCATCTCCACTGACCTTCCCCTCCACCTTGTTCTTAATGATCAACCAATCACTTCGCCTCTCGGCAAACTCGACCACCTCCTCCACAGTGAAGACGCCCTTGTATCTATCTCCATCGCTGATGATGGTGGCCATCTCGTTGAGATCCTTGTCACTTCGGCCTTCAATCAGGTAGATCTGTGCCAGTGCGCGCAAGGCGGTGAAATAACTGTTCAAATCGTGGTTGTGAAACGAGGCGACAAAATTGGCGTACAGAGAGAGGTCCGAAAGCAGAGGCAGGGCCCCAGTAGTGCTGATTCGCTGGCGCTTGATGTGCTTTGTGAGCGTGGTGAACAGACGCAGCCCCAACTCGGCGATGAAGACGTCGAGGAGCGTCTTTTCCGTGGCACCTGTCAGCATACTGGTGTGGCCGGCGACGACGTCGATGACGCGCTTCGCCGTCAGCGTGGGACCAATATCGACCACGGCGTTGCCTTCGGGATTGAAATCCGAGGGCTGCTGCGTGGTCGCGCAAATGAATTCCACCTCGTCCATGAGCACGTCGATGCCCTTGCTCAGACCAGTGGCCACGCGCTCGTCGAGCATCGCTTCGAACTTTTTCTTCTCCTTGACGGCGGCGTCGAGGAAATCATCGCGGTTCGAGATGCGCAGGCGCACGAGCTCAGACTCGTAAAACACGTCGAGCATTTGCTGGATGAGGTCACCCACATTGACCAGTTCGAGGAAGGTGACGAGCGGGGCGACGGTGATCGATGAGAGGTTTTGAGCGTCGTCCGCACCGGTTTCACGCGGGTGATAGCGGGAGAGATGGTCGATCGCTTTGTCGAAACCGGCTTTGACGTGGCGGACGCCGACCGCGTGCAGTAAAAGGATGAAGATGGTCGAGCTTTGCACTCGAGCGGATTCGCCGGCAGCACCGCCCAAGGACATGAATTGCGCCACCCGTTCCAGAGAAGACTTGGCCGCGTGCACGAGATTGAGGGCGACTTCGATGGAAAAGAGGGAACGAATGTTTTCGAGATTCGAAGCCATAATCGCCGCCTTCGCCGCCAGTTCACTGGTGGGTGCTTCAGCCGGGAGAGAAGGCGTCCCTGGACGGGGCAGGGCCAGTGGAGTTGGAGTCGACGATCGCGACGGCACGCTCGACATGTCCGCTGCGTCTCCGTTCACCAGCGCTTTGGCGGCGGTTTTGTGGTGAGACGGTCCGGCGAAGCCTGGAAGCATGTTCACCGGCATCATGACGACTTTCTTAAACGAGGAGAGAAAGTCCGTTTTGTCGGCCTGTCGGTTGACGTTGGACATGAGAAAATTCTCGGTGGACGCGGCTTGTTCAGAGAGGACTCTATCCCATTGCTCCACCTCGGCGTCCGCTTTCTGCTTGAATGAAGCCAGCTCCGCCTCGAGATAGGGTTCCAGATGCGGTTGGTAGATCCCAACGGCCACGGCTCTGCATCTCGACATGGTCGCGTCATCCGCGTCCGTGGACACGACAAAATCGAGGACGAACGATCGTGTGGCCGCAAAAGTCCCCGAGACGATCCGCAAATACATGGATGTACTTCGGACACGAGCATCCTCGAACAAGGAAGACAAGAAGGGTGAAAGAATTTCCTCGCCTACCTTCTCCAGCAACAAGAGCGACACCTCCAGTGGGTCCGGGAAAACGGCTTGGATAACGGCAGTTTCCTCGCTATATGCATGCCCAAGACGCTCAAAATAAGCCTGGATCCTTTCGAGCGAAAGTTCCCCGTATCCCAAGGAGTAGTCCACGCAATCGGACGGACTGCCGAGACCAGCCTTTTGAGTGATCAGCCGGTTGTCGTGGAGAAACAGCTCGACACCGCTCTGGCCACCATTCAGCGTGTGCATGGCGTGTGCATACTGTCGCATCCGTCCCTGAATGTCCTTGTATTCGTAGCCCTGCCGAAATTCCAGCAAAGCCGAGGTGTCAAACCTTTGCATCATCTCCTCCAGCTGCCGTTCCCGAGCGGCAGAGCCGGGAGAAAAATCGCTGCGGGCAAACTTCCGCACTTGGGCCAGCATTTGCGCTTGCTGTTCCGGAAGGGAATACCTCTGGAAGATGAGCGAGTCCATCGGGTTGTGTGAAGAGAGCGCATCGTCGTAGTATGGAGCTAAGACTTGGTATACCTTTCCATACTCCTGCCTGGCCTGGCCTCGAAAGGACCGAACACGTTTCAGGACAGACAGCGCGGCTCCTGTTGCCAACTCGTCGACCTCACTGGCGGATGCTGGTTTCGTCGGGACAGGGCTCGATAGCTGAACGAAATCGAAGCCGTCGGCGCGAGTTGTCGACGGAGTCTGCAGCGTGCTGTTTCGTCTTGGAACCGCCGGCGACATGTCGGCATTGAAGAGGATCTCTGGCCGTCCCTTTCCGTTGACGACTGTCCGGTCCAATATGCTCTGTCTCCGCTTCCCAGGCGTCGTCGCCAGTCCGTCTCCACGAGTGGGCGCTTCAGCCCGCCGTCTTGCTTCTGCTTCGTCCCAGCACCCCATTCTCTTCAACCTCTGGACCCATCTTGTGTCATCATAGACCATTTCCTGCATGCGCCGCGACACTCGGGCAAAGCGTAACAGGTCCGGGATGGCTAGGTAGTCGACGACGGTCGCCAGTATCTCTAGAATAATTTAGCCTGACACCAAAACGTACAGAATACTTCGCACCTGCCGGTAGGACCGGCTTCAATATCATCATGTCAGCCAGTTTGAGCGAGGCCAACGGATCTCTCCGTGGCATGGTGCTGTTTGCAGCGGACTTCTTTGGTTTTGACATGGCATCGGTGTCTGGGGTGTGCTTGATTCCCGCCAGGAATACATTTCCCCATGGAAGACAGAGGATCCTCAAAGTAATCAATTCACCCCCTCGAAGATAGTGCGTGCCGGACTTTCTGTCCGTGGACCAAAAAGGACTTGGGCTGAATGCGAATTAATGGATCTTTTGCTGGAATGAAGTCGGCCATGCTCCGCCAAGCAGGCACCGCCGGCTTGGACCGAGGCCAAAGATTGAAATGAAAGCCCATGCAAAGGAATGGTAGTAGTGACTGCTGTCAACGCCAATATATGCATTCAGATAAAATACGTCTGTCCAGTAACAGACCTAGATGCCTCAATCTACTTTTGCACTGCAAATTCCTCCCGACAGTGCATCTTGACCCATGCCTCCCATGCTGCTAACACCAAACACCGTGGATATCGTCCTCCCATATGCCAGATTTATCGTCCGACCTGGGTGCTGTCTCGGCCAGCAGGTCGAATCGTGCTGCAACCACTGCGATTATTCGTCATCATCCGCATCATCATCGTCGCTTTCATCTTTCTTTCTCTTTTGATTCCCATCCTTTCCGTCCTTGCGGATGGGAATCTTGATGCCTTGTTTGGCGAAAATCTTGCTCAACGACGTCGTCTCAACGACTCCTGGAAATCTCTTGGCACTGTAGACCTTGAATGGCTGGCTGAAGCAGGACGCCAGACAAGGCGCTTCTTTTAACAGATCGGGGCTCGGGCTTTGATTGCTCGACCCATCCTCGGCCAGGTTGAATTCGGCGAGATTGAAGAGGTTCATCTTCAATCGAAACCATCCTTCGGTGCGCACGCTGAGATCTTGCAGAACAAACCAGAGTCCGACTTTGCCTTTGTCGTCGGTCAACTTGAAGGCGGTCGATGAGGCACTGCCGATCAAATTCCGCGCCATATTGATTTTGGTCTCGGGCAAAGCCATGTCGGTCGACGAGCGAGATCGCCGCAGTGGATCAAGCGCGGACATCGGAGGCAGTTGATGGACCGGCGTCTGGGACACCTGAGCGTACCCGTTGGGGTATTGAGATCCATAGCGGGGGTCGCCGTACGGATATGAAGACCCTCCTCGGCCGTACGGCTGGTCACCACTGGGACCATACGAACTGGCCGAGGCGGGAGCGGACGAGGTGGGTGAGGAGTAAGTTTGTGAAGAATAGGTCGGCATGTTGGCCACATTGTAAGATTGGAGAGGGAACGCCGTGGTCGGCGTGCTGGTGACGGTGGGCGGATACGCCGTGGTGGTGACAGATGATATCGAAGGCGACGCCGAGCTGTGCTTGACACAGTTGTCTTCACGCTGGCCATAGAGGTTCCACAAATCGACGTTGAGAACAAGGCGTGAGAGATCGACCACTTTGCTGTCACATGTCAACGCGCCGCCGTGAAGATGAATTTTCAATACATACTCATAATCGATTTCCTTCCCCGTCTTCGGATCGAAGATCATCAAGCGAACGCAAGGTGGCGGTGATATGGGGCGGCGATCCTGTTCGCATGAGATCTCTCACCCACGCCGGTCAATTTACTCCACTGACCTTGTCGCCAAAGCCGCACATGCGGGCCCGAATCGGCTGTTGTTCAATGACCAGCGCCCATGCCTTGCCGTCCCATATCCTCGACGTCGGGTCGGGACCCTTCAGGTGAGCGTAGTTGGCTTCCTCATCTCGTTCGCTCGTCTGACTGGGACTCGGCGGAGGCATATTCGACTGCTGTTGCTGCCCGGCGTAGAGGTTGTAGGTCTGATGTTGCGGCGATTGATTGGGAAGTGAGAGTGGTGGCGGTGGCGGCCGAGAAAATTGATAGTTGGACGACGGTGGGTGATACATGGTGCAAGGGGGAAATCGTGTGTCCACAACGTGAAAAACGTCAGATTGGTCGTGGAAGAAACGGACTTCTCTCAGCACCCACGGCCTTCTATCTTTTACTGGTGGTTGTGAAGAACTACGATGCCGCGCCGACCCAGGACAACGGTTCTCCAACCAGGACCGGAGCCGTCAAAAAAAGATGACGTTTGCCCCTGCCAACACACCGCTGTCGCTTTCCGTGACCCCGGGAGGACCGGCCAGAAGAAGACGGGTCCAAGGAGAGGTGGCCAACAAACAACTCGCTCTGTGGCGTCGCGTCGGATGGAAATCCAACGCAGTGGAAAAAGAAAAGCAGCAAGTCGACCTCCGCTGTGGATGATACGCGAGTCGGATCGTGCAGCGGGCCACTCCAGGGGATGGATTGGACCCCTCCTCCCAGCGGGTTTGAATTGCCTTTCTCAGCTGAAGGAACAGGGCCAGAGGCAACTCGGCGAGAGCCGAAATGGCATGCAACGACCGTCCCTGGGGAGGGAGCACTGCTTGGATAGACCGGACCCAGCAGGCGAAGGCGTTTCTTTCAACAGGTTCTTGACAGGCCGGCGACGTGCCTGGATGTTGGGCGTTGGCTGGCGTTCCGCAGAGCCATGGGCAGGCTGGTCAGCCGGGCCCGAGGAGCCTGCGCACAGATAGGCCACTGCTGAGAGCTCTCGTGCAGGGCGGGAGACGCAGTTACAGTGGCCAAAGTGTGACTTTGGATGAATATTTGACAAAGTCGAGAGAAGTGGCAGGCAGGACATGCAGGACGACGTTGCACGCCTGGCTGACTCGCACCATCCAGTCCGACCTTGGGCCAGAGGGAGTGGGGTTGCAGGCATTGACACCGGCTCAAGGCTTCCGGAGCCGCTGGCTGTTTGAGTTGGACCGGGCTTCCCTCTGTGGGTTAGGTGCGGTCTGCTAGCCACTGCTTTTCGAGTCAGGTAGCTATCTTGGGCATGCTATGGTGTACCGAGGGCGACTTGTCCTTTCGTTGGCGCCCCTTTGATATCGTCGGTATCGCAGCAGGGGACCAAGGAGAGCGACCGAAGGGGAGCATGATCTGCCCTTGATCTGCCGTGATCTGCTTCTGATCCGCTGATCGCGCCGTCTTTTGCCAGGCACCCTCCACAACTCTTCGGCCTGGCCTGGTCCGTCCGGGTCGACGGCGTCCTCCGATCATCCAGAGTGGTACACTCGACGGTGGCGTGCAGGATGTAGTCGGCCAGAGGTCCTGTTGAGCCCCTCCACTGGAGGTCCTTTGTCCAAGTCTTTTTTTCCCTTTGTCTCTTCTTTTTTCTCCTTCCGAATAAAGTCGGCGCTGAGAGGCCCGTCCATATTACTCGGTTCAAGATCGACACATGATCTGTGCCTGCGCAGGGCTGTCTCTATCACAGACACGGGCAAACTGGTTATGCAGTTGAGGTCATTGGCGGCGAACCAGAACACCGTTGTTCCGCCGCTGTCTATTATTATCTGTCGGCTAAAAATCAATAGCGCAGCGCTACAAACCTGATAACCTTCGGACCATGATGGAACCTGAGAGATATGGAGAATACTGCTCGCCGCACATGGTCCCAGGCGCCGGCAACCGAATAAAGCAGATAACAGTGCACTCACGGCTCCGTCACTTCTCTTGGCCATGTTTGCCCGTCAATGTCTCCTTGGCCTTCTCTGCCAGCCCTTTGATCACCCCATGGTCCCTGGAGCTCCGTCGAAAAGACTCCCGCCGGAGGCGTTCGTTGTTCTCTTTGGCCTCGAGCCGTTCCTCCTCGGTGGGCACATAAGTATTGGCCGCACCACCTGCGATAGTCAGAAGGAAAGCTGGGACCACTCGGGGCGTGTGATTACCTCTGCCAGTGTGGTATGCGCCTTCAGACAGGATGATGCCGGGAACGTCGACGTCCTGTGCTATCCGGGCTTCTTCCGGGTGCTCGGGGTCATTCTTGGCCATGTTTCCTGTTCCTCCCCGTCCTGTGGTGTACGTCTTGGACTTCAAGGTCGGCGTCGTGAGTGGTTCTGTGACTGGAGAATTGGCTTCCTTGGATGCGACGTTTCCTACACGGCATCTGGTTTAAAAAGAGCAATCCAACCGTGATCACGATGCTTACCTGCGCCGCCTCTTCCATAATGCAGTGTTGACTTGGGACTCTTGCTGCCGTCCACGGCTTGCGTCATGATCGCAGCAGAAGAATGCTCAATCTGAAATCTGCAGCACCACGGATGACTAGGTGGGAAACAGAGGTTTGAAGTTGTTGATCGAGCGGGTGTGACTGCACGGGAAGTAGAAATGCAAAATGCCAATCGAACAGGGTTGGTCCTCAGGAATCCGGCCAGCGACTTTTATTTTTACCTTTTGGGGGCTCTTATTCTGGTTCGTTTGCATCATTGCGTGGTCTGAGCTCGCGAGCAAAGGTTTTCACGATCACACGTGCGGATCGACTTCTGCACCAGCGAGGTCAGCCCAAACAAGAGCTGCCGTAGCAAAGTTAGACGTAAGAGAAATCAGATGGCCGGCTTCCAAGACAGATGGTGGCCTAGGCACTGGTCAAATCGCCACCATTGGATCCCATGGCTTCCCCAGATTTTCACGGCCAAGAATCACGATCAGTGAACTTGTCCTAGGCAGCGTAGACTGAGATGGCCGGGAAAAGGACAAGCTACAATGACCAGTCCGTTCGCTCTTCACCTGAACGCGGGTCCTGCGCCTCTGAGCCTACCGAAGCGGAAGTCGAAGCTTCGCAGGATGCCCACCTCATCAATATCAGACGTCCCGACGGTGATCCTCATTCACGAAAATGGCCAGAGCGCACCAACGGACAGAGAACGAGGCTCTCTCCAAAGGCGCAAAAGGCGCAGAAACCAAAAGGCAAATACAAAATGACGAGGGAATACTTGGAGCTCGGCCGAGACCAGAGGCGAGACCAAAGGCAAGGTAGCCTTCCAAAATGACTAACGCTGACTGAGCTGAGAACAAACTCAGATCATCAGACATGGAGCGCTGACGACAGAAAACACATCGCCCTCTACACCGCAGAACATTGCTGCATCTGGTATCTGACATTTCTCCAAAGGCGCCACGATTCGATCATGATGCATGTGCCAGGGAGCGAGGGCAGCGCCACGGTGGGCGGGGCCCGCTGACGACACGGACGGTGGCACCTGGCAGAGGCGCAACATACAGTAGCAACCCACACCTGCTGCTGCCCAGACGTCACGTCTAGAGCTGGCTCTGCCCCCCTGCCCAATGGCCTGCTATCCACTGTCAACTGTCCAATGCCAGATGGCCAACTGATCGCCACGACCGCACCCATCTGTTACCCGCGGCCGGCGATGTGAAACTGAACCTCGACGCTGACGCAGGAACAGAGTGGACTGTCAGCAACAATCGCCTGATCACACCTCGCTGACGACCGGAACAGTTTTTCTCGGCCTCTCGTCTCCTCCCACTGAGTCTCGCGGGGGTTGTCTTGGACTGCTCACACTCGCAGCCATCGACTGTCCGGACTATGCAATAGTTTATTCCTGGCCACTGCTCTCTCCTCTGCGAGCGCTCGAGATGCCGCCCAAAAGCCGTGATCAAGGCTCCCGACAGGTCTATCTGCTCCCTCTGACAGACTACGGAGCGCCCGATGTGCCGAATGAGTACATTTACCTGCCTGCGCCGACCGAACCCCCATACTACCTGAGATTTACTCTCGAGGGGACAAGCTCCATCTGCCGGCAGGGCATCCTCTGGGTCAACATTCCCCTACCCGGCCAACAGTTCGACCGAGGCCACTTTCGCGAGTACAAGCTGCATCCAGATTTCAATCAAACGCTCGAGATCGACGTGCCCATCACTTGCGCCGGTGCCTTCTCGTTTTATATCACCTACCACCCCGTCCCGGCCTTGTCGATTACAGGCGTCGAGACTCCAGGGCCGGCGCAGACGCCGACGTACTACATTGACATCGAGCCCAAGTTGACGTTCCGCGGCTCCAGCCTGCCTCTGGATGCGCTGGGCATCTTTTCGGTCGTCTCCAAATTCTTGGGACGTTATCCCGATGATTGGGAGAAGCACTTGAGGGGCATTAGTGCCCGGGGCTACAACATGGTCCACTTCACTCCCCTGCAGAAACGAGGGGAATCCAACTCGCCCTACAGCCTCTACGATCAGCTGGCCTTTGACGAAGATCTGTTTCCAGGTGGGGAGAAAGATCTGGCGATCATGATCAAGTCGATGGAACAAGAACATGGACTGCTCGGCTTGACCGACGTCGTCTTTAATCATACGGCCAATAACAGCAAGTGGTTGGAAGAACACCCCGAGGTCGGCTACAGCGTCGAAACGGCCCCTTGGCTCGAGTCCGCTCTCGTCCTGGACGACGCTTTGCTGGAGTACGGCGACAACCTTGAGCGGTTGGGTTTACCCACGGACATCAAGAATGGCGACGATGTCAACGCGATTGTCGCCGGCATCAAAGAGCATGTCATCAGCGAGATTCGGCTCTGGGAATTCTTTGTGTGTGACGTCAAGTCCGATGTGGAAGCCGCTGTCGATAGCTGGAAGAAGGGCACGACAAAATTGCCCGCCGGCGGCTTTGATGACTCCTTCGGTGGCGGCCTAGACGAGTTTCGGTCATGGTCTTTATACGACAGAGCCGATTTCCTCAAGACAAAGGGCATGCTGCACGGACTGCGCATTGACGGCCGCTTCTCGAGAAAGATCGACCCGGCCGTTGGCGCAGCGGTATTGACGACCTTGTACGGTCGTCACGAGGACTGCACTGACCCCGAGACGGCGCACCAGACCATCACGGACATCTTGAACGAAGTGAACCTCCCCTTTTATCAGGAGTACGACGCGGACGTGGCGGCCATCCTCGACCAGGTCAAGGGACGACTCCAGTACACCCGGCTGGACCCGAATGGCCCCCGGCTGGGTCCCATCACCAAAGAACATCCTCTCATCGAGACCTACTTTGCCCGTCTGCCGCTGAATGAGACCACAAAGAAGCACAGCTCTCGGTCCATGGCTCTTGCCGTCAACGGCTGGATTTGGGCGGCCGATGCGATGAAGGATAATGCCGGTCCCAACTGGAGACCCTACCTGAGGCGAGAACTCATCCCCTGGAGTGATTGCGTCAAGTTGCGATATGGGAACGGGCCCGAGGACAATCCATTCTTGTGGGATCACATGACCAAGTATGTGCGACTGATGGCCAAATACTTTACTGCCTTCCGGATTGACAACTGCCACTCGACTCCCATCCATGTGGCCGAACACTTGTTGGGTGAGGCCAGGAAGGTGCAGCCGAACCTGGCCGTCTTTGCTGAACTCTTCACCGGCAACGAAAAAACGGACTACATCTTCGTCAAGCGTCTCGGCCTCAGTGCGTTGATCCGAGAGGCGATGCAGGCATGGAGTACGCAGGAGCTGAGCCGCATTGTTCATCGACATTGTGGGAGACCGATTGGCAGTTTCGAGGTCAAACTCCCGTCACGGTCGGGAAAGAGAAATGCCGACGGACTGGTGAACGGCAACGGTCCCGCGATCCGGGAGGTGGTCGAGCTGATCAGGGACAGTTCGGTGCATGCGCTCTTCATGGATTGTACTCATGACAACGAAATGCCGGCCCAGAAACGTGATGCGAGGGATACCCTCCCCACGGCGGCGCTGGTCAACATGTGCGCCTGCGCCACGGGGAGCGTCATGGGCTTTGATGAGATCTATCCCCGACTGGTCGAAATTGTCCACGAAAAGCGTTTGTACAGCTCCGTCAGCTCGGAAGGCGAAGTCCACACGGCCGCGGGCGAAGGGGGCATTGCCGGCATCAAAAAGATTCTCAATCAAATTCACACCATGATGGGCAAGGACGGCTATGATGAGACGTTCCTGCACCACGAGGGAGAGCTGATCACCCTCCACCGCGTCCAGCCGGATTCGCGAAAAGGGTATTTCTTGATTGCACACACCGCCTTCCCGGGCAGTGGGAACGGAAATGGCGGACTAAGTCCGGTCCATCTGGCGGGCACCAAGGTCCGCAAACTCGGCGCTTGGATGCTCGAAGTCGACCAAAGTGAAGAGGCCAAGAAGGCTGTCTTCGCCAACGAGAACTATCTGGTCGGACTGCCAGCTCGGACGAAGAACCTCGAGGATGTCAAAGTGGAATCAGAGAACGACCACACGGTCATCACGATCCCTGATTTCTTCCCTCCCGGCAGTATCGCTCTTTTTGAGACGTGGGTGCCTTCGGCGCGGTACTTGGACGGTCTCCGTAATTTCCTCGACAGCGACACCGAGGACACCTTTGGCGAACTCGACCTGATCGATCTGAATTTCACTCTCTATCGCTGTGAGGCCGAAGAGCGTGATTCGAGTTCCGGCCGAGACGGCGTGTACAACGTCCCTGGATTCGGGCCTCTGGTCTACGCCGGGCTCCAAGGCTGGTGGAGCGTGGTCGAGCCCATTATCCGACGAAACGACCTCGGCCACCCGCTCTGCAGTCATCTCCGAGACGGCGAGTGGGCGCTCGACTTCATCGTCGGCCGCATGGAGCGCATATCCAAACAAGAAGGCTACGAAAGGTTGGAAAAACTGGCCATCTGGCTCAAGCAACGCTTCGACGCCGTCCGCGCGTTGCCGAGTTTCTTGCTGCCGCGCTACTTTGCACTGATCGTGCAGATCGCGTACAGTGCGGCATTCAATCGAGCAATTGATCTCATGAGCCCCAACATCCATCAAGGCCAAGCCTTCTTGCAAAGTCTGGCCATGGTCAGCGTGCAACAGACGGGATATGTCAAGTCGGCGTCCCTCTGGCCCACCAAGACCGTTCCTTGCTTGGCCGCCGGACTCCCGCACTTTTCCGTCGAATGGGCGCGGTGCTGGGGCCGAGACGTCTTCATTTCCTTGCGTGGACTCTATCTGTGCACGGGACGATATGCGGAAGCCAAGGAACATATCAAGGCTTTTGGAAGTGTGCTCAAGCACGGTCTGATCCCCAACCTGCTCAGTAGCGGAGTCGCGCCGCGGTACAATTCCCGAGATTCTCCTTGGTTCTTCTTGCAGAACATCCAGGACTACACCAAGATCGTTCCGGACGGCCTGTCGATCCTCAAAGAAAAGGTCCCGCGACGATTCCTCCCGTACGATGACACGTGGTTTCCCCATGACGATCCGCGAGCCTATTCGAAAGAGTCGACGGTGGAGGAGATCGTCCAGGAAATCTTGCAACGGCACGCCACCGGCCTCTCTTTCCAGGAGTACAACGCCGGTCCGAATCTGGACCGGCAGATGAAGCCGGAGGGATTTCAAATCGATATCCACGTCGACTGGAAGACGGGAATCATCTTTGGTGGAAGCCAGTACAACTGTGGCACGTGGATGGACAAGATGGGCGAAAGCGAACGGGCGGGCAGCAAGGGTGTCCCCGGCACGCCTCGAGATGGCGCCGCCGTCGAGATCACTGGTTTGACCTACAGCGCGTTGAAATGGGTGGCCGAACTGCACGAGGCCGGCCAATACGCCTCCTCTGGCGTCCAGACCAGTGAAGGCGACCACATCTCGTTTCAGGAGTGGGCGGACCGGATCAAGGCCCATTTCGAACGGTGTTACTGGATTCCCGTTGACCCCAAGGACGATCTGGACAAGGAAGTCGACCCGAAGATCATCAACCGGCGCGGCATCTACAAAGACTTGTACAAGTCCGGCAAGGAGTATGAGGATTACCAGCTGAGACCCAACTTCCCCATCGCCATGACAGTGGCGCCCGATCTATTCACCCCCGAGCGCGCACTGATTGCCCTGAAAATGGCTGACGATATCCTCCGCGGGCCCACGGGAATGGCCACCCTGGATCCGTCGGATCTCAACTACCGGCCTTTCTACAACAATTCCGAAGATTCGACTGATTTTGCGACCTCCAAGGGTCGCAACTACCACCAAGGTCCAGAGTGGCTCTGGCCGACCGGCTTTTTCTTACGGGCGTTACTAAAATTTGACCTCAAGCGGAGGCATACACCTGGGGAGAGAATGAAAACGTTCCAACTGGTGACACAGCGGCTAGAGGGATGCAAGCAGGCCATCAAAGATAGCCCCTGGAAGGGACTGACGGAACTGACCAACAGAAACGGGTCGTTTTGTTCCGATTCGGTGAGTGGCCAAGAGCGAACTCAGAGATACTGGTCGCTACGTGCTGACGCTCTCTAGTCACCCACTCAGGCCTGGTCTGCTGGATGCTTGATAGATCTGTTCCACGAGGCATCATCGTTGACGATAGAGCAGAATGGCTTTTAAACTTGCAGCCACAGAAAGAAGGTGCGTGTACAGGTCGACATGGAGGATGCATAGAGTCAGGAAAAAGTCTGGGTTACAGCACCAACGAAAGGTTATGAACGAGAGAGTATTAAATTAATTCGATAGATCGCGGGAATAGTGAGCGCTCTTTGGCCCGCCGGACCACGCTTCGGCCCACCAATACCTTTGCAAGGTTGGTCGCCTGTAGAAGGCCGAGAGGTAATGAGAATAGGTCCACCCCACAAATTTGGCCCGCCAGAGGAAGAAGGTCAAACCGCCCAATCGGTTGGTCCGCATTAAGTGGATGCGTCATGCAGGAACAGAAAAATGTTCACGGTGTCGGCCAGTGGCGACTGGGCCCTTCTGCTATACCTCATTTCTCTCAGTCGTCGCCCACATCACTCCTTCGCAACTTGAGTCGCTGTTCAAGTTTGGCACTCGTCTTCTAAGGCTGAAGAATCTGATTGTGGCAAGCCCAAGTGTTTGTCATGTCGGTGAGTGACCTGACCTTTGCACTATATGTGGACCTCTGACTGACTCATACTGTGATTCCAACAGCAGTCGTACTATTTGACCAACGCAAACGTCGGGAACAGGGAGAGTGCGGAAGACTGGCGCAGTACGTCCCTGACTGACGGCATCACCAGCCTATTCAGTTCCGAGGCTGATTTTTGTTCACCTGGTGATAGTCCGCGGCTACAACCCTTTAACCCCTCCCGACCTGCTGCAGCACGAGATACCACAGACTGCCGAGAGCAAGACGACGGTGCTTCAGGGGCGCAATGACTGTGTGGCCGTGGTGCAGGACACCGATCCGCGGCGGCGACTGCTGGTGATCGTGGGGCCATGCTCGATCCACGACCCGGTGTCGGCGCTCGATTATTGCGACCGATTGCTGAAGCTGAAAGAGAAGTACAAAGATGAACTGGTCATTGTGATGCGGAGTTACCTGGAAAAGCCCCGGACGACCGTCGGGTGGAAGGGACTGATCAATGACCCGGAAATCGATGGAAGTTTCTTGATCAACAAGGGTCTGAGGCTGAGCCGGCAGCTATTTGTCGATTTGACCGGTCGGGGCATGCCGATCGCGAGTGAGATGCTGGATACCATCAGTCCGCAGTTCCTCGCCGATCTGTTGAGCATCGGCGCCGTGGGCGCGCGCACGACGGAGAGCCAGCTGCACCGCGAACTGGCATCGGGACTCTCTTTCCCAGTTGGATTCAAAAACGGCACGGACGGAACATTAGGCGTCGCCATCGACGCCATCGGCGCCGTCAGACATCCGCATCACTTCCTGTCCGTGACGAAACCGGGAGTGGTGGCGATCGTGGGCACCGTGGGGAACGAGGACTGCTTCGTTATCCTGCGCGGTGGCACGTCGGGCACGAATTATGACCGGGAGAGCATCCGCAAGGCCAAGGAGAAGTTGTCGTCCAAAGGCCTCAGGCCGGCCGTGATGGTCGACTGCAGTCACGGCAACAGCGAGAAGAAGCACACGAACCAGCCGAAAGTTGCCCGGGTGTTGGCTGATCAGATTGAGGAAGGAGAAGAAGGGATTCTGGGCGTCATGATCGAAAGCCACATCAATGAAGGTGAGTCCTACCATCACATTCCCCTTCCTCCTCTCCCCTTTCCCCCTTCGCTTTTGGCCCCGTTCTTCCTCCGAGAATTACTGGACCATACATGTCACGCTGACAACGTCTGGTTCTGCTTGCAGGAAGCCAAAAAGTTCCGCCCGAAGGCAAAGCAGGGCTCAAGTATGGCGTCTCCATCACGGACGCCTGCATTGGCTGGCAAGACACAGAGGACGTGCTGGCGATGCTGGCCGAGGCCGTTAAGAAGCGGAGAGAAAAGTTGGGCAAGGCCGGCGCCAACGGGGTGAATGGATCGGTTGCGGCCGAGAACGGGCATGCTGCTTGAGGCGAAAGAAAGACCTAAAGAGCGCGGATTGTTGCGGCCGTTCAAATACTAAAACAGGGGGAATAGTTCAAATTGTCACAAGGGCGTCTTGCAAGGAGTTATGGACCGTAATGCTTGCTGATGTGTCTAGCATCGTCATGTGCAATGAGTTAAAAAGCGAAGCGAAGTGAATGCATGGGCATGGGCATGGGCATATTCATAGGCGTCCACGGGTGCATATATGAATACATAGAAGCGCCACTCAACTTAATGGATATCCCACACACGGTATATGGAACCTGAAGCTTGGATCACCCCTTTGTCTCTGCCTCTGGAAAGGCTGTCAAAGAGGTACCAATGTGAATAATAAGACGTTGGGGAAAGACCTGGACATTCTTACGAAGATGGCCAAACTGCTCATGTTCGTTCTTCAAATCCATGCCATAAGACGAAGGGTTGTCTGTTATTCCTACATAAGAAACAAGCAAAGACCTGAAAGGAAAGTCAATGTTGCCAGCCTGCATCTTGCATCAGATGGCCACCCATCAGTCCCGCCCACGCATCTTGTCTTGAGGAGAAGGAACTATCCAGGACTAACTCTCGACGCAATAATCCGTCAGCGCCACCACCATCGCGTTAATATCTCGAGGCGTGGTGAGAATGAAAGACACGAGAAATACGCGACTCAGGTATCCGCCAGCTGACCAGGTCGGCGACTCCTACTCCGCCGAGTCATAGAGCTGGACAAAGTCGTCGCCGCCAGCGTCGATTTCCTCGTCTGGATCTGGCCCCATGTGGTTGGCGGTGGTCAGACCGCCGTCGTAATCACGGATATTGCGCTTCTGGAACGGTCCCATGTGGTTGGTCGTGGTCAAACCGCCAGAATACGGACGAACATCTGGATATGGCTCTGGATCTGGTCCCATGTGGTTGGTCGTGGTCAGACCGCCGTCATAATCACGGACATTGCGCTTCTGGAATGGTCCCATGTGGTTGGTGGTGGTCAAACCGCCAGAATACTGACGCACATCTGGATGTGGCTCTGGATCTGGCCCCATGTGGTTGGTCGTGGTCAGACCGCCATCGTAATCACGGACATTGCGCTTCTGGAACGGTCCCATATGGTTGGTCGTGGTCAAACCGCCAGAATACGGACGAACATCTGGACGTGGCTCTGGATCTGGTCCCATGTGGTTTGTGGTGGTCAGACCGCCGTCATAATCACGGACATTGCGCTTCTGGAATGGTCCCATGTGGTTGGTGGTGGTCAAACCGCCAGAATACTGACGAACATCTGGGCGTGGCTCTGGATCTGGCCCCATGTGGTTGGTGGTAGTCAAACCGCCATCATAACCACGGACATTGCGCTTCTGGAACGGTCCCATGTGGTTGGTGGTGGTCAAACCGCCGTCATAATCACGGACATTGCGCTTCTGGAACGGTCCCATGCGGTTGGTGGTGGTCAAACCGCCAGAATACTGACGAACATCTGGATGTGGCTCTGGATCTGGCCCCATGTGGTTGGTGGTGGTCAAGCCGCCGTTATACTCGCGCACATCTGGGTCAGCTTCGGGCTCAGGGCCGTAGCCACGGTGAGCGGGAAACCAGCTGTGTACAACAGTCCGGCCATACACTTTCTCTTCAGGCTCCTCAGCCTTCCCGGGGGCCTTGATCGGAGCGCCAAAGTCGACGGAGGGTGTTGAGACAGTGGGAAGGGCGTACACCGTGGTGGTGAATGCCAGGATGGCGGCAACGGTTGCGGCAGTCAACTTCATCTTGAGGATATCTCTTGAACTCGTCAAGCAATGCTCTGTTGAGGTGGGCTGGTCGCAAAGCAAGGTTTACCAATGAGTTTTTGGTCGATCGCCAGCAGAGAGAGGGCGTCCAACACCGCACCGTCGTCCTTAAATAGTGCCATGTCGGCGAGGCCGTGAGGGCGACGCTCTTTGACGACGAGCATACAAAGAGTCGTGTCCCGCGATGTAGGATCGAGGCTCGAATTCTGCACTGACTACCTCAGAGGCGGTCAGAGGCGAGTCAAACGACATTAGGGAAAATGGGGAGCCGCAAGCGTATGTGAATAACCAGCATAAAGAAAATACTTTGGCCAGGTCAATTCATGGCGCGCAAAGCTAAGCTGGAAGCGGGGGTCAATAAACCGGCCACTGACCGAATTCGTATCTCAATAACAAACCGGCGCCGTGCCAGACTGTGCCTGAAATGCTCAGGGCCGGGAATGCTCAAGACCGGGAATGCTCAAGGCGGGAATGCTCGAGGCCTGAAATGCTCGGCTTGAAATGCTCGGCCTGAAATGCTCGGCCTGAAATCTCAAGGCCTTTGTGGGAGGCGCAGGTCGGCCTGAATGCTCCTGTAGCCATGTCCTTGTCGATATCGATATGATAGCCGCGCTGTCCCAACGGTTAACCGAGCTTGATGTGGCAGGAGGATGAGACCCTATCATTCCGTCTTTGAGCTGCCCGATCCACTCAAGTCCATAATTGTTCACTGTGACCTAGGCGGCTTCCATTAGCCCCCAATTGAAGAGCCTCCTTCAACGTATCGCGACAGCATGCCGCTGGCATACACGTCATGGGCATAATTCGATCCTCTCCCCTCCTCATCCATTGTCCTCAATATCGACAGTGCCCTAAGAGCCATCCATCAATCGTCGGCAGATCGCATCGAAACTCGGTCGTTGCACGGCAGACCGACCTTTGTTCATGAGTAATCATCCATTGGTTTGTCGACAAGTTCCACGCCTTGAGGATTCCTGCTGCTGTTGCTGCTGTCAGCTTCGTCCACCCCGGTCAGGCTAACGACGTTCTTCACGCTTCCAGTTCCTCGTCCAAGCCGTCGGCCGCTACCGGCAGAACTTCTCTTTAATGACCCGGCCTTAGAAGTCGTGTCGTGCTCAAAGGCTGTCGGCGTCGAGCGCACCAAGTCCGCCTCTAGACCGTTGTCATCGTCAAAGGGCGGGGGAATATGAGGGCCGGGGCCAGCGCCAGTGAAGGCGGCCGGAACCATGACCGTGTTGGGAGTGGATGGGCCGTTCGCTGTGGCAACGGAGGTGTCGACGAGCGACGGATTGGTCCGAGACGGCGCGTCGCTCCGAGGATGAACAGGTGAACTGTCGACACTCCCGGGGACTTCGAGACTCGTTCTCTTCGCTGGTGGCAATCCCACTCCGCTTACACTTCGGACATGGTCGAGCCGGGGACTGGCAATGACAGGAAATCTTCCCAGACTACCATCGGTACTCTTATCCCTTCGATGTCTGTTGCTGGGCGCCGGACTTCTCTCTCTCTGCCTCTGTTCACTGATGGCCTTGGCCCTGGCCTCCATATTGGCTCTTCTGGAGCTCTCATCGGTGTTGCTAATCGCTCTCTGACGATTGGCGCTGTCGCGGGCCAGCGTCGAAGACTGGCGCTTGAGCTCTCCAAAAATGGCTTCCTTGTGATCCAATAGGTCCCGAACCAGTCTGTAAGCGTGGCGATCTTCCATTGTCAGCGTGTTCTCTGTGCGAGGTCGAAGAATACATGGGGCCAAAGATTGCGCCAGACTCGTAATATAGGCCTCGTCTGCCGACGTCAGGTCAATCAGTCGAGTAAAGTGAGTGGTGATGGCGTCCAAGGTGGCGATATTGTTGAGACGAAGCTGACCCAGAGTGGACTGGAGAACTTTAATCCTGGGCGTCGCATCAATGGCTTCGGGTGCAATGGGATTGGGGACAGCGTCGGACGTCGTGGCATAAATGGTCTTGATAATTTCATACACTTGCGATGACACGAGCGAGTCTAGTTGCCATGTCAGTATCAGAATGCCGGCCGTGGGAAGACGCTTACCTGGGAGTTCCAGCAAGTATAATTTGAGAACACTGGCCACAATGGGCATCTCGTACTTCTCCAGAACTTCCCTCGGAATCGGCGCCCCGTTATTAATGTGGTTCCTTAAATGATGCGTCGCGGCCAAGGGGACGTCGACCAGCCAAATGTTTCTTCTTGCTTCGTCTCCTTCCAGGTCAGGGTAGTGATTGTCCAGGAAGGTCAAAACCGTGGTGACAATGATCGGCACCCTCTTGCGGTCAGCCCGGGCCCGGGCTTCGAGATCGACGCCAAATGTCTGGTCTTCCACACTGCCATAATAGTTCTCGTACGGAGTGACCTTGGGGACAAAGGCACCCGTCTTGTAGTTTTCCAGCAGATAGCGCAGGTCGCCGAGCGGTTGGATGGTTTCTTGGTAGAGCATCATATGGTCCACCTGACTCTGGAAGGAGGGGATGCTGTTGCTGATGGCACCCGAGAAATCCAGGATCACCGATTTAATCGCCTTCAGCCGGTCCGTCTCGCATCGTTCGAGGAACCTCAGATGATCCATCATGGACTGTTCCAAGTTGCATCTGAGGAGGTCGAGTTTTCGCACCGCAGCCCGGTACCTCTCGTCTGCTTCCTTGGCTTCCCGCTTGAGTTTCTCGGCCGGCGTTTCGTTGGGATGTGGGTTGTTCAGCGGGTTCCAGGTCTGCAACGTTTCCGTGATGCTGCCCATGATGGGCGAGTCGGGTGGCCCATCCTGCGATGAGGCCGTGGTCGCTCTGCCGAGGGCCTTCTTCTTTTCAGGAATGCCTGTAATCTGGAACGTGCGAGTTCTCCATTGATATTTCATTCTGGAACTGTTCGCAAATGTGCTGCCCATGTTGCCGACGAGCCGTAAGAATCCACGGTCGATCAGGTCTTGACCAATCTTCTCTGCATAGCCGACGCTCGAGGCCTTGAGGTATTTTTGAATATACTCTGTGATATCCGTTCCGGCAGACACGTTCTGATACGTGCCCAAGATGGGCACTTTTAGTTCGCCGAGAGGGATTGTTTCAAGCATGTGTGTCAGCAACTGCTTCAGCTGCTCGGGCCCGTACTCTTCGTCTCCTAGCAGAACCACCAACTCTTCCGTCTCATCCTCGGGCAAAACGATCCTCGGCGGCGGTGGCGGACTCTGTGGTTTCGGACTCGAGTGCTCCTTTTCTGATCCCGGAAATGCCAGCTTGTTCTCCTCCTCCAGATCCTCGACCAATCGGCACTTGTTGAAATAATGGCTTCGCAGTTTCTTGACCGCTTCTGCCTGTCTGTCATGCGCCTTGATTTTGGCCTGCAGCTCGTCCTGCGAAGTCTGGATCCTCAGAGCGTGTGCGTCGCACCACTTCGAAAAAGGATTCACCACCAATTCACGAATGTTACTTGCAATCTTGCTGTGGTTCTTACTCGCTTCGACCATTTCGCTGCGCACGCCTTCGTAAGCCTGGAACTGGTCAGAAATGCCCGCGAATCCCCCGTTCTGATGGGGCTACTACCTTTCGAACACTGGCGCCGTCATCTCTGGTGAATCCGCCCGTCATCCGATCGACGGTTGGCGCGATGCTCCCCAGTTGTTCGCTGTAGAGGTCTTCGGCATCGGCTCTCATACTCGCAATGGTCAGCATTTGCTGGTTTTCCACTACACCCTGTTGCAGCTTCTGAAACAACACGCCCAGGCCTCCTGCATAGTCGGTCGACCAGAACGAATCTGTGAAGCCTGCCGTCTTGCCGCGGGTCGTCGTTGCAGGAGGAGCAGCAGGGGCCGCCTCTGCTGCCATAATGCCAGGATCGTCGCGCCCGGCTGTGTCGAGTCGACGAGAGGCGAGGCTGGTCCTGGGAGTCTCACGCCAAATATAGGATTCGGCGCGGGATACGCCGAACGGGACGTCGCGAGGCGTGCACGAGGCTTCGACACGAGACCGCGGGAGGCTAGAAGTTGGATCTCTATAGGATGGGTTGGAGGTGATTCGCTCCAGGCGTAGATTGAAGGCTACAGAACCACGCAAAGTGGTGGCGGTCTAGGGAATGGAAATTGAGAGTCCAGGAATAGCAACTAAACGCAGCCCCAGAAGATGACAGTTCTAAGCTGGTAGACGTCAAACTTGCCAAGCTTTCAGGGTCCCATTCACCCATATCCTCTCCTCCATTGGCCAAGTCTGAAACAAGACGCAAAGAGATGTCAAAGGCGCAGCAAGAACATCGGCCGGATAATTCATGTGGTACCGTTGATCTATGAGAGTGGCATATCGCATACTATCCGGACTACCCATACTATCGATCTCTGAAATTGGACATCTTTCCCGACCGGAATACCGAAGGAGCAAGTGAGTGGTCTATGCATCATGACTCGTGGTTGTGATTATTGTTGTGCCCCGTTTCTTCGCTCTGTTGTAATGATTGTCTCCAGTTTCGTGACCATGTTCGCGGAGGCGGCGTCGGTGACGTTGGCGAAGAGACGAAGAACTGTTTCGTTTTTGTGGGCGTGTCGAAGAAACTGCCCACGGTATCTAGTCAATCGCCTGACAAGCCCAGGTCTTCTTTGGCCGGCACGACACGAATGGTGTTGGTGTGGCCCATGCCACCTCTCCAGCCTTGCACACAGACCACGCTGTCCCCCTTGGTCAGGACGCCCAGCCTGATGGCCTGGGCAATGCCCCACTTCAGTCGCCTGTCGACGTCTTCTTGCCAGTCGACCCCGCGAAAGTCGGGTTTCGGTTCGGGGAAATGGAAGGGATACACGCCACGATACAAGTGGGCATATCGAGCGGCACTGCCGTTTCGGGTCACCATGATGATGGGGCAGACTGGACGATATTTCGAGAGCAGTCGAGCCGAGTGACCACTGCGGCACCAAGTCAGGCACAGATTCCTCCAACTCATACGACGACAGGACGACTCACCTCGTTGTCAAGACCAGGATGGCGCCGGCGTTGAGTTCCATACTCGCGCCGACCGCGGAGATGGCAATGGACTCGACCGTGTCGATGGGTCTCGGCGCATTCGCCCTGAGCTCGTCATATACATTGGCAATTGGGATCGCCACCTCGGCCAACAAGCAAGTCTCGTGCATCATTTTGACGGCTTCCCTGGGATAGCTGCCCTTGGCCGTCTCGCCGGAGAGCATGACACAGTCAGCTCCATCGAGGACGGCGTTGGCGACATCAGAGACTTCGGCACGGGTGGGTCGTGGATTGTTGGTCATGGATTCCAACATTTGCGTCGCGCAAATGACGGGCTTTCCGGCCATGTTGCACTTGGAAATCATCTTCTTCTGCGCCACGAAGACCTTGGCCGCGGGAATCTCAATACCCAGGTCACCACGGGCGACCATGACGCCATCTGTTTCGGCGAGAATTTCGTCAAAGTTGGTGAGGCCTTGTTGATTCTCGATCTTGGCGATGATCTGGATTTCCTTGCCCGCCTCGCCCAGGACTTTGCGAATATGCTTGATGTCATCGCCCTGGCGAATGAACGAGGCAAAGATCATGTCGACCCCGTTCTTCACACCGAACTCGAGGTCGGCAATGTCCTTTTTGGACAAGGCCGGGAGGTCAACATCCGTGCCGGGTAAGTTGACGCCCTTTCTCGACGAAATTTGTCCGTCGTTAAGCGCACGCACGCGCAAGGTCTTGTCGTCGATTTTCTGAATCACCTCGAATGAAATAATGCCGTCGTCCACGTAGATCAGTTTGCCCACCTCGATGACTTTGTGGATGTTCTTGTAGTCGACATATCTGCAAGCTTTAGCCACGGTCCCCCGTCTTGCCGGTGCCGTAGACTCTTACAAATTCTTGTCATCGCTGGCCGTCGCATATTTGTCGTCCGTCGTGATGTTGAGTTCGAGACCGGCCTTGAAGGGGATATCCACGTCACCCGGCGTGTTGCCCGTCCTAATCTCCGGTCCTTTCTGTGTCTGTTTAGCCCTCGCCAACTCTACGGCATCAGTCGTGACGGACCGTATCGAGGGCAATTGCAACCGGACGCCCCGGGTATTCTTTCGCCGATTGTCGAGTGTGGTCGATGACAGATTGATGGTACTGGCCAGGGTCAGTCTTTCATGGCTGACCGGAGGAGGGCGGATCAACCTCGTAGGATCCGTGCGAGAAATTCATGCGAACCACATTCAGGCCGACTGTTGTGGTGTGAGCTTCGCGAAATGTGACACGACCGACGATGCCGTGTTACCTACCCTTTCTCAACATGGTGATCTTCTCGACCGAGTTGGTCTTGGGACCTGTCGGACTTTGTCAACGGCTCATGTCCCTCCGCCTGCGGATCTCCTGGACACGGACGTACCGATTGTTCCGATAATGCTGGTACGCCGATGGTTGTGCTTGGGCTGGTAGTTGATGTCCAGGTTGCACTGCCATTCCAGCTTGGTGCGGTTGGCGAGATGAGCGAGTGCGTCACCCATTTTTGATGTCTTCGTCTTCGTTCCTTTGTCAAAGTATGCTGCTCGAAATTTTTCTCCTAGACGACTGCTCGAGTTGGTGGGGTGGTGCTGGTGGTTGGGAAGGGGGGAGGGGGGACGAAGTTTCAGTGATCCTGCCGAGTGCTGAGAGACACTAATGATGCGTCAGCAATGCTTCGTGAGAACCATGCCAGTCAATGGAAGAGAAATACAGCGGCCATACACTTCCCAGGTTGGACGTCGTCAGCAGGAGTCACGTCCTGTACGACGTGGCGGGAATTATATTGACCGTGTCCCCAATAAAAAAAGCAATGGTCCAGCTAAGCTGAGGAGTAAATGTGCTGGAACGTCACACCGACGCTTATCGGGCGTCCGAAACCCTGTTGGCAGCAACTAGCTACGCCAATGGACAAATCAGAGCTCTCGGGCTGAAAAGCCGCGAATGGGGCAATAAGAAACAGCACATGTAATTCAAAAGTCTCAGTCCCCACCCCGCATGATAAGCGATTGGATATGGTTCACCGTAGAAATCCTCTACGGCAGGGTATAGACACCCATTACGCCGGTGCAGGAACCGCCCCAAAGAGCATCCACCATCATCCATCACATGCACCGCGGCCCAGGCTGCGTCCTCGTTGAGCAGCCATCCACCATCACGTTCACAATTCAAGGCCCAAAAAGCAATTGCTGAAACCTACGAGTCAACATGGTGGTAAGAGAGCCCCTCTGCCGATGCCCGCGCCTTGACAAATCCAGCAGCTGGGACGCCTCACCCATATCGCCTTCGACGCCGTTCTGATCTCTGCTTTCCTCGCGGGTATCAAACGGAGCACAGGCCTCACGTAAGTCACGTTCCAACGATCACCGTGTGTCCGGATCATGAGCACGGCCTTGCGGAGAATCATGTGTGCCAGACTAACTAACGCCAGACCTACCAGTATCAAATCGTCATCACTCGGCGACAACAAAGAGGTCCAGACATGGGTGGATCGCTACCTGGGAGTCGGTGAATGGGTGATGGACCAGTCGGTGGCGGTGATGGGCAGCAGCAGCTGGTTTGAGAGGCGGAGGTGAAGTGAGAACGAGCCGGATCGAGCGCGGCAAGAAGAGAAACAACTCTAGGCGTCAAGTGGTCTGAATTGAAGCGTTTTGGATGACAGGGCGCTGGTTGCGATGGAACGTGGATAGGATCAGGCAACTCGTACCGGCTCTCAGCTCTTGCACAGATAACCAGCGGCTGGACGCCGTCCATCCCCGTTGCAGGAAACTCGTTCCCTGATCTATAGCATTCTAGAATGACAACCTCGAGACTTGGACCAGTCTCCCTTGAGGCAACCGAACGTCCATGACAGCATGACAATCATGGGAGGGTGGGGAATGCTGCTGTCCTTGCGTGACTCAGTCGTCGTCAGCAGCGCACGAGTGGAATGCGCTGTCAATCCTCCCCCCACCAGGTTATCTGTGTCACTTTTCATCTTTCATATATTACTCGACTCAAGCTATGGTGACGTTCCATGCGACAGTTTCGGGCCAACCTCACTCACCGACCCCTTGGCGAAAAGTGTCATCCATCAACTTGTCGATATCGACCCTCTCATAGAGTGATATGTGGCCAAAAGGTACCCAGTACTGCGCCAACCGGTTATGGCTGATCATGATCAGTTGGGAGGGTATGAACTCGTCTGGAATCGAGTGAGCATCACACACAATGGATCAATGGGATGACATATACCATTTTGAAAGCCTCGAGCGGCAATATGGCCCCTGCTCTTGACCACCCTCGCACCACGAAATGGCTGCTCGTCAGCGATCCTGATCAAGCCTCTACGACCAATGTCGTCGGCGATAAAGGTGTGCTCGCCTCGTGGGATGTTGGGGTCGCCGGTCAACTTGACGGCTTCAATCGCGCCACGATAAACGCGCTCGTCGTGTTGTGATGGGGGAGAGTGAGCACCGGAGGTGGTGGCGGTGCTGCTGCTGGTCGGACCCTTCCCAGCCTCGACCTCGCTGCCATCATCTCCAGCCATGGGGTTAAGCACGGCGTGGAAGTACGAGCTGGTCATGGGCGTCTCAGGGATCACGGGGGCCTTTTCCGTTTGCATAACGAGCAGAAATTCGCAACCATGGCCGGCATAGTCTCCAACGTAGATTCCCTGATACGGCTTCTCCGGGGTGGGTGTGTATAGAACCGGGTCAATCGTGCTCCACGTGCTGACTTCCTCACCAATTCGGACGCCGAAGTGGGCCATCCCGGCGCTGAATTGGGACCAATGCCTCATCCGGAATGTGGTCGTCGAGATTTCCTCATACTTCTGCGGCTTGTGCCCTTTGCTTTGGAATTTGTCCGCGCTGGCCGCTCGGACTCGCGGCATGCCTGGGATGGTGCGGGGAGGCCACAGCTCCATACTCCGGTCTTGTAAATGTTCCGGGATGTCGCGACCCAGGAAGAAGGAGGCAAAGGTGTTATGTCCCGGTCGACCGACGGTCATCTTGATTTCTCCTTCCCACCACCCTTGCCGTGTGTTAAATGGCACGATATCATGCGGCAGCTTGAGGATGGGGTCATCGAGCCAGAGATGCACTTTGGGGTTGAAGGAATGGATGACCACCGACGGCTTGTGCGGCCACAGAATGCCGTGTGAGGAGTTTCGTTCAGCCAGCAGCCGATACCCTTCGATACAGCCTCGCCGGGGGTCGAACTTGACCATCATCACCCGCCCAATATGGGGCTCGTCGGAGATCCATATCTTGTGGCGGGGCAGAAACCAGTACGGGTGGTGGGTGATGTACAGGTCGCGGAAAGAAGATGACGGGTATGGATCCGGGGAAAAGTCCTTTGGCGGGATGTTGGGTCGAAGGAGGTTGGCCCAGAGCAGATCGTTCTGAGCGAGGTCATGCAACTGGCGACAAACCCGTGACAGAGAGAGCAACGACTGGCACTGCAAATAGCCCAGGATCTGGTGGATGATTTCTGGCGGCAGGCGGAGAAATGGCGCATCTTGATCGATAGATATCAACGTGTCTGCTGGAAATGGGGACTCCTCCGCCTCGCCCACCTCGGCCGAGCCGTCATGTGCTCGCTTTGCGAGTTTAAAGAGTCCCATGGTGATGGCTAACCTCCCCTCGCCCGTATTGCGTCGCGGGTAGAGGCAGGGGCAGAGATTTACAGCGGTGGTGGCTGTGGTGTGGAGGAATAGGCGTGTATTCTTTAAATGGTCTCGCGATATGCCGTCCTGCTTCGGCCTTACCCCCCCGAGAATGAAAGCCAGAGCCAGAGCCCCACCTTGACGCCGATCTTCACACAGTGAGAGCCGAAGACGGCCCTCCCATATGCTTGGTTCCCGGTCGCTTGGATCGATGCGGAAGGTGACTAATAAGGCGCAATCAGTTGGCCTCCCATGGGTGGCGCGCTGCTGGTGGATTCCGACGCAAATGTGTTGCCAGCTGCGGTTGTCCAGCGCTGAATCAGGCCATTCCCGCCTGGCACTATAACCAGCGAAGAAGGTGCTGGAGGTGCATGGTCCGGGGTTTAAAGTCCTTCCTTTCTTGGGCAAGATGACTCTGATTCAGCCTTGCTGCTCCGAGGCTGCCGCATTTTGGCCAGGAAAAGAACGCCAGTCCCGCGCCTGAATGTACTCTGCAGAATGAATACACCGAGAGCAGCCTGTTCGTGGTCTCATTCTTTGTGAGGTTATGCTCGCTCGATCTCTACGAGTCTGAGAAAGGATCAATGAATACTTCCCAACACCGCAACGCGAGGCGCTACTATATGGGGATGGGTATGCTCATATTGGCAACCACGTGAGAGTCTGTCTCTTGCTCTTGACATGGAAACCGAGACCGGACCGTCTGGTACATTGTCGTTACCGTCGATAATCAGCCCAATCTACGGCATCGAAGCCGGTAGATCTCGACGTCCAATAAACCCTTTACCTCCTGAAGAGTAACAGCTCGGAACGGGCCAGATTTGAAACCGGGACTGACAGGCAGGCCAGCCATGCCCGTTGGCAGTGCCACCAGACTCTTTTCTTGCATCCGCGACAGTCTCTGGTGGCGCCTCATCGGCGCAGTTTATCTTTCAACACCCAATTTCCGTGTCATCGACATTGAACAGCACCGCGACAGCTCTCCTCTTGCCACTCGCTCGGATTACTGTCTCGTTGTTCCACGATCCGGTACCTTGCCGATCGTGAGCCTCAGCCTCGTCCGACGCGATGTTCCACAGGTCCTGAAATTGAAACGCCGCTCCCAAGTCACAATTCGACCGTCCATGTAAATGCCTCGAGGTTCATCATTGATGTTTCGGCCGGGCACCAAATATTCTTACATTTCGAGGTCTTGTTTTGGATATATCCACTCAACTGTTGGCCATTAATCGAGAGACGGCGAGGCTGTCCAGCGGTGTAGAACAGAGTCGGTGACCATTCTCGCTGAGCATCCTCCAAGTTGGCATACCCGGCACTCTTGAAAGACATGGATTTTTTTCCCTTTTGGAGACCTCTCGCAACAGATTCGCTGATGTTCTGTCGAGCCTGACTTATCTTCTACCTTCCGATGGCGGAGGGTTGCTGGGCGCGGTGGAATGATCCGGCTCATCGCGCCACACGTCTCTCTCAAGTTTCTCGACGCGGACAGGCTTCATGGCCGGCTCTTGTGGCGGATCCGGGATGAAAAATTTGCCAACTGCCTCACCGAATGCCTTGATCAACCACGCTTGCCTGTTCTTTCTGTCCTCGTTCATGGTCACGGTATAATTGAACAAATCCTCAGCGTACAGATCGGCCAACTTGGCCTCCTGCAAAGCTGCTCTCGCCGCCAATTCACGTTCGTGTGGAGGCAGTTCGTGAAGCGGCGTTTTCAGCCGGTCTTCCATGGCCTTGGGTAGCGCCATCTGCTCGATCGTGGGCGCCGGACGATTCGGGTGGAATAGGGAGGAGAGAGGAGGAACCGGCTTGTTGTTACGTCGGGCCTCGTCGGCCGCGGCTTCGTAATCCATCATCCTGTGGTACAACTTATCCGCGTGCATCTGTATCTTTTCCTCGTCTTCTTCGCTCGTTGTCGAGCTGGTCATGTAGCCAAGTGCTTGCAGAAATTTCGCCTGCAGTTGGTAACACCGGTTAAAAGATTTGGTCTCCTCCCGGCACATGGTCATTCGTGAGCGCAATCGGTCCGTCAGGTCGCCGTTCTTGAAGCAGTTTTGCTGCAGTTCCTCCTCAAACGCACAATTCTCTAGCGCGGCCCGGTGTATCATCGCCCTCCGATCTTTCCGTGCTGCAAGAACTCTCTCCACCGGTGTACTCGTAGCCGCGGTGATGTCATTCTGAGGGATGTATGTTTTCCAGAGGTCTCTGTACCGGCCATCTTGAAAGAGTGATTCCTTCGGAAGAGGTCTGTCATCAAACGTCTTGTTCGTGTCTGGCAACGCCGGCTTTGGAATCTCTGGCTTTGCTTCGTCTTTCACAACCGGCACCTCGGCGGGAAGGTATGGCTTAGGTTGCTGCTCATTCAGAAATTGCTTCAGATCGGGATCCAGCGATTGTGTCGGATCATTTTGAGTGCCTCTCCCGCCCCAGAACCAACCCATCTCACAGACTGTATCGAGGGCAGAAAATCCAATGCCGCCTGTCCATGCCTCTGCGTCGATGACAATAAATCTTTGGCCATTGGAACAAAAGCCAGAGCTTGCGCCAAGACCCACCTGCTCCGCCGCGCTTTGGCGGCTCTCCACCTTTTCGCGACGCGTCGACCTGAGATTCGGCATGCAGCACCATCCCAATAAAACAGGCCATATTTGCACGACCCCAGTCAGTCGGAAGGCCTTATGATCTTGTCGCTCTCTGGCGACAATGGCTTCCCAGGCTCGAGAACAGCGCCAATTGATGCGTCAACGCGGGGCAGGGTATGTTTATTCGTATCCAGGAGTCGAAGGAATACATTCTGATGGAGATAGATCGCGTCATGTTGCCAGCGTCGATTTCGGATTTGACTTTGGACTTGGGGGGGATGGATCTGAGCGTCAACAAATACCCCAGCGGGGCGCTGAGTACGACTTGCCTCGACCTTTCCCATACCCATGTTGATATATTTCCAGGAGTCAAGAGGTGGAGAATGTGGATTCTGGACTGTCCTTCCCATCGTCTTCTCGTTCACGGCGCTCAGCTACAAAGACTCCGCTGTCACGACGATCGAAGACGCCGGTAAGACGAAGCAGAGAACCGTCCGTATCAAGAACGGTCCGATTGCCCTCGATTGTTCTTGAGAAGCCACCGTCCTATCCTCCAAGCAATCAGAATCCAGCATCTGATGAAGCCCAATCGCCTAAGCGGAGACGGTTGGAGCGGTCTTTCAGTTCCAGGCCCTCTTCGTCGCAGGAAGTTGGTGGCGAGATCCCACCCGGCAAAGTAACAAGCGCCGTCTTTCCAATTAGAGAAGACGCACAAAACCTGCACTTGCACTCGACCGCTGCGGATGGAGGAGCCGAAGATGTCTTGTCTAGGGAAATGTCGGCGCCGGTCAGACGTGAGGAAGAGGCAGAGAAAGAAAATATTGCGCCACAACTCGTCGGTGTCACCAAAACGGGGCGCAAAAAGAGGACATCGGTCGGCCAACAAAGCATGCAAAAAAGAAAAAGATTATCTGCCGTTCCGCAAGACAATAGCTTTGATCACATGATTGGACAAGATCGAGAAGGAAGCCCCGACGAGTCAGGCAGACAGAGCCCTGCAACGCCCGACCGAGAACATCAAGCAGAGCTTGCTGATCCATTGATCGAGCCACAAAACAATCATCAATCAGCAGCACCACCCAAGAAACGGAAGAAGCGGAAGTCTGTTGTGCTGGGCCGGAAAAAGAAGAGATCATCTATGCAGAGTGAAGTCGCTGCGGCTCCGTCACTGCCAGTGGCACGGATGGATCGTTCCGTTGGTGAGACGCCGCCTCGTTCTCGTCAAGGATCGAGCTATTCGAGTGAGGATACCCCTACCGCTGTGGACAGGCAGGGTCAGCGTACATCCGACCTCCAGAATACCAATGTGACCGAACGATTCCGCTCACCGCCAAACGGAGGCCCGAGATTGCGGGACCTCTTTCAGGAGCAACCACACATGGGAAGAGAAGAAGTGGAAGGAGAAGATGATGATGATGGATCGTATGTTGACGACCAGGAACCATCACCGGAGCCGCCAACACCTGCGCCTCCCCGGAGAACACGCAAACAACGTGGCCGGCTTCACACGGGACCTACAGAAAGCAGGGGTGGTTCAGTGCGCATTCCCACCAGAAAAGCAGCCCGATCCACGTTTCCTATTCAAATGCATCGGATGGCCAATATTGCGGCTTTGCCCACGGTAGAGGAAGTCGAAGACGATGAGCAACTCGATGGCGAGATGAATTCGGCCTCTGGAAGCTTCATTGATCGCCCAACTCCTAATGGTGTGGATGTCCTGGCACAAATCTGCCGTGAAACGATCGAGACTGCCATCGAGCGCGTGGTTCAGGAAGCCCCGACTGCCGATCGTGCCACGCTCAAGCGCAAACGCGCTGCTCTGGAAGCCTTTGGGATACAGCTGGACGCACAGCTATTCGACATGTCGGCCGCCGTGGAGAACCGGCTCAACCTCGAGAACAGGGTGAGGAGGAGCAAGCGCGAGAAAGCGGCGCTGCAGGCCGAGTGGATGGAAATCAGGAGGCAGAGAGAACAGATTGCGCTCAAGTGTGATCGCGTGAGGGAGAGGCACTGGGAATGTGAAGATGAACGGAAGAGGAGATGGTTGGTCAGCGAGGCGGCGCAGAGAGCGGACCTGGCCTTGGAAAGAGACGATCAAGCCGGCGCCGAGGGCACGGAAGAAGGCCTGGAGTTCTTGTTGAGAAGTGTGGCGGGCCATCTCAGCAGCGCGAGCGAGGACGGCGGACTGTTGGAAAGAATAAAGTCGTTCAACGCCGAGCTCGAGAAGCTTGCTGCCATTCTCGAAGGACGAGACGTGTGAATGCTGGGTGGAACATGAGGATTTTATACCACATCACGACTGACGACTCGGTTGAACTGGGACTGGGATGAAGTAATGATATTCTATAAGTGTGGCTGTGACTGCCATAGAGTCTAATACCAGGACACGGGCAGCTGTCTAGGTGCAACAAGCGTGAGCCGGCAAGTCAGCTCATTTATGTTCACTAACTGCTCTGCTTTGTGGAAACGATTTCACTCTTCGTTCCACGTTCGCTTGCTGCCCAGGAAATGGCTTGCTGCCCAGGAAAAGGTCTTGCTAGCCACCAAGGATCCTGCCATTCTGCGCCGGGGCCATAGATGCGATCATCAGGTCTTCTCGTACATATCGATTAGGATCAAAAGTCCACTTGTCTGCTGTCTCGTAGAATATGTCCTGCGGACGCCAGTTGCTATGCCAATCATTTCAATACTCCCAATTCAAAGAGGCGGAGGGGCACTTCGTCCTTCCGATCAATACAGCAGCAGGAGAGAGACAGAAAGAGAGAGCAGTGGTAAGACGAGACAGCCCTTTATTGATCGAGTTCGACTCCCCCCGGAGCTCTGCGCGGTGCCGCAGCATGAATCGCGGTTGTAGGTGACCCCGTTAGCATCGGCCGCGACCTGGAAGACCGAACCGTTGAAGTTGCCCAAGTTGTAGTAGTCGACCAGCAGGAACGTCGGGGGCCGGTTCCACTCAGTCGTACAATTCTGCACCGCCACACCAGCACTCCCATACCCACCGACCGCGTTTGTCTCGTTGAGGATGGTGAAGGCTGGGATGTCGATGGTCATGCCGGCCAGAGACACTTCCACGTTGAGATTGTGGTTCGCCATGTACATTCGGTCTTCTCGGACTTGAATGGCCTGGTTCGGTGGTCGCTGTGGGGTACAAGGGAATGCGCGGTCGGTGGGGGAGAAAGGCGTCTCCCACATCTGCGAAAATTCGTCCAGCAGCCAGGGAATGGCCGTTTGATTGGCATTATAGTCCAGCATCACCACGGCTCTTTGGTTTGTGAGGACCATCTCGCCGAGCGTGGGCCAAGACTCCAACGACATTGGGACCGTAGGCGGCGTGTATACATAGTTGATCAGACCTGAGTTAATTACCGGGGCCGTGAAATTTTGTGGCGCGACGATGTCGTAATTGCCCATCAGCACCGTGATCACATCGTAGGTGTTGCGCGAAAGCCATTGGGCGACCGTGGTGAGGTAGTTCTCGAGTGTGCCGACATTGAGGAGCTCACAGGACGTATGGCACAAGAACAGGGTGCCATTCATCAGATGCGCCTGAAGCTGCACTATAACGCTGGTCAGCATGGAGCTACGAGGCAAGCCACATCAACGCGAACATACGCATGCGAATTCCGTCATTGAGTTGCGTTTCGACGTCCAACATTTGATTGCTGGCCGCATTTCCCGGCCGAACAAAGGGACTGTTGTGCGCGGCGACTTGGGTAATGTTACTGTACTTCCTCTGGCAGAACTCGGGATGGCCATTGCAAGGCATAGTATTGGTGGGCTGCGCCGATGTGGACGTGGCGGTGGAGTTTTGTGCAGCTGTTCCGTTCACCGTTGAAGTGGGTGGTGATGATGATGATGATGATAATGATAATGATGATGCTGAGTTAGAGCCGACCAGCGTCGTCCGAGTACCACTTTCCGTTGTAGATGAGTTGCCAGTGGCGGTCTGATTGGACGATGCCATGGCACTTGATATATCCGTTATGCTGCCATAACCAGAGGTTGCGGTGATCGTTATGGTGCTCACGTCGCTGGCATAACTGATCTCACCGGAAGCAAAGGCAGGACCGGTCGAGGTGGCAGCGGCAGCGTCTGTGGTTGTCAAAGCATCGGATTGCGCCGCCACATGGAACACGATCGCCATTGACCATGTCAGAGAATAGAGGCGCATGATGCTGGCTTACCAGGTCCAGCTTAGAGAGAAGCCGACACCAGGGCGCAGGGCGAGCATAGCCTTGCGACACAGTTCAGCACGAAGCTGACACTCCGACTTGGGAATTGCAACCAGAGGGCGGGAATAAGAGTGCTGGGAGGCTGTCCGTGGAAATTGTCCTCCCACGAAGTCCACTTACAGTGAGCACCCGCACATCAGAAAGATTCTACCGGACAAAAAGGCTGGCCATCATTCTGGCCAGTCTATGACGCAGGATGCTTTGCTTTTGAGCGTGGCTGAAGCTCTCGCACCGTGTGGCGTCCTCGCACCGAGCTGACGGCGCGTGGGGTGGGCCATGATTCGATGTCGTCGAGGCCGCTGGCGCAGGACCCAGCGACGCGGCAGGCATCGTATGGTTGTATCGCCCCAAGGTATGGGTCCTTGTGATGCGTTGGTCCACAGTCTGGCATCGAACGGGAAACACGGTGGGTGAGACGACGGAGTGAGCGTTGGCAGGTCCTCAGGGCTGAACCATTAGCCTTGGGCCACGCGTCGATCCCCAGCTGGCGGTTGGATCAGAGCGAATGATGCTGGTCCGAATGACATTGATCTGCGTCCTGACCTCTTTGTCGTCCCGTTTGGGCCACAGACAGGTGCATCAACCATGCCATGAACGACCACTGCCAGGCACCTGCATGACCCAACTTTTCTGGCTCAGCCCCAGCTCCCCCCGCTCACCATGACGCAGCGGTCGATCCTTGTCCTTGAAGGTTGGCCGTTTGTGGCCAGCGTCTCGAAGCTCTTTTGCATGTCCCATCAAGCAGCATCAGTTGTACCATTTGGGGCGGCCTCCTCACCAAAGGTCCTTGGTGTGCATCAGGCGTCAGCACGGCCATGCTTGATTTCCGCTCCATTCCCACCTCCAACGACAGTCAGCCATGGCCGTCTTCTCGCGCACCGGAGAGTCTTCAGAGCAGACCGTGGCTGCGTATTCGCGCTCGCAATTGACAGCCTTGCGAATCTTGACCATTTTCCTCTACCTGATTTCCACGGTCTTTCTGATCCTCGTCGAAATCGGAAACGTCAGTAACAAACCGGTGATTCGAGACATCTATTTTCTCAAGATCGACATGGCCAACATCATTCCGAGCTCGGTTCCGAATGCGGTTTTTATCAACTCAATCGCTCGGTCGATTGGCTTGCACGACTTCTATCAAGTGGGACTCTGGGGCTTCTGCGAAGGATACAACGGGGTCGGCATTACTGATTGTTCGCCGCCCCGCAATCTGTATTGGTTCAATCCGGTCCAGATCTTGCTCAACGAGCTCTTGGCCGGCGCTTCCATTGAGTTGCCGATCGAGGTCGTGAATGCTCTCCGCCTCGTCCGACTCGCCAGTCGATGCATGTTTGTCTGTTTCCTCATCGGCACCTGCCTCACCTTCCTGTGTGTCTTCATCGCACCGACCGGCTTCTCTTCAAAGCCCCGCTGGTCACATCGGGCTCGCCGGATCTTCTGCCGGCAATTTCCCATCGCTCTGCTCACATTTGCCGCCCTGTTGTTCACGGCGGTGGCGTCAGTGGTCGCTACTGTCATGTTTGTCATCTTCAAAACGAAATTTTCAGGAGCCGAAGACCTGAACATCCGGACGCACCTCGGAGCACCAATGCTTGCTTTCATGTGGACTGCGACCGGGCTCAACCTTGTCGGCTTCGGGATGCAGCTTAGCACCTGTTGTGGTGTCTGCTGCTGTACCGGGAGGACAACGCGGAAGAACAGGGTGACAGATACAGGTGAGAATGAAAAGGCATCTACCGCTGTAGATGGCACGACCGAAGACCTCGGTCTTCGGAAGAGAGGATAGACCAGGACTGGATGGACAAAGACTGGAACAGGACTCCTCCGAGATCCACATGCTACTAGACGCACACTGGCCATGGTCCAAGAAATGCCCAACGACGATTTTGGAACTTCCAGAAGGGATAAAATGCCCCCACCACATCTGTATTGCGGTTCCATATAATATGGTATGGCTCGCAGATTGAATCACGTGCGTACAGCTGAATGATGCCAAGCCAGAGACCACTATGCCGAAAGAGGAAACAGCAAAATTCAAAGCTTCAAAAGCCAAAACTTTGCCGCGCCAACTTTCATTCTTCTTCCTACATCGAAAAGCCAACAGAGCCAGCCACGACCGTCGTCTAGCTTCCACCACGGCGATGTGTTGCCATGAGTCCAAAGGACTCGTTGGCTCTGGAGAGCAACTATTCCTTGTAGGAAGTTTCTCTTTCGTTGGGTCCTCTTCAGTGAGGGCGATGAGAGAGAAATGTCGATTTATAGGATACATGATCGATGATTCTTGATCGGTCTCAGACAACTTGACTGGCGATTCCAACGCTCTATTTGCCATTCTTTCCGTCGGTTACACCGTACCCTGTTTCTCAATGTTTGGAGCTTCTGTCGTGCTTTCAATGCTCATCAGGACGTGCCCGCTATACCAGCGAGGAGCGAGAGTCGAGTGGTCGGCTTTGATATTCAGCTACAGAACAGCTCGATAACGAATGTTTCTTGGATCTAAAGTTCATTGGCCGTACCGAGGATTTTCGTGCCCCTTACCAAAGTATCGAACGGGCCAACGCAAGCTGAGGACAATCTGCTGATGTTCCAACGGAGGCGGACCGACAATCACGCTTGCAGAGACTGTCTCTTGGTTCTGTGTCTCGGTTCTGAGATCATTATGTGCAATGACCGGTCCTGATGGAGGCTCTCCGATCTGCCTCACTGGTGAATTTGGGAGCGTGGACAAGAGTGCTGTACACTCGACAAGACCCAGCATTGATTCCTCAAGCTTCACCGCCGTGGTTTCTCAGGATGTTTGCGGCTAGAATGGAGACCTTGCTCTAGACAGTATATCATCGTACCGAGCACAGGCCTGCTCCGAACAGGATAGGAGCGGCTTCTGGCAGGCATTCTGGCTCTATCACAGGTTCCCAGCTGGCAACTCTGGAGTAAGCATGGTGCCACTGTGCCGCCTACTCGGATTCCTATCTCGCCACCAATCACACCCGTTGTCGATACATCGGGTCGATTACAATGTCTGCCAGGTTACCCTACAATGGCTCTGCAGACAAGATTGCTTTCACCCTATCCACGGTGTTTTGCGGATGGTATCCTGGCTAACCTGGATTGTAAAGAAACGAAGTCAAGATTAGGACGATGTCCGGAAACACGGGACGGGCCTTTCAACCATGAACGTTTTGTTGGTGGAGATGACAGGGCACGTTGGAGCGTCTAAAGTGGTTGTGCGCAACAATAATTCACCATATCATTCCTTGGCCTCTGCTTCAACACCTTTCTCCTCTTCTCGCTGCAGCTGCTGGACCAGAGCAGTCTCGACACCAACGTCATCAATTAAGCGCGCTGGCAGGGCTCGAGCCATGCTGTCTCCAGGCCTGAATCACAAAGGGATCGAGGATTGGTCCGGGGCAAGCCAATCAGCGGCCCCAGGCGACCGCACCCATGTCGCGGATCACTGGGCTGGCGGCTACAGAGGCCTGTGCACGCGTCCTGCGACCACTCCTCCCGCCTCTGCGAGGTGTATCAAACCCATATCTTGAGGCCAAAGGCCGATGTGCCTACCGTCGGGCAGAAGAAACAAAAACACATCCCCAGCCGTCGGTCCTCAAGCGCTTGTTTCGTTTTCTCCTGGCCTTTTCAGAGGCCACCGTCCTGCGATTCTTCAGCCTCAGTTGACCCCTCCGGCCTGCCTTGAACAAATCATCTCGTCCGCCTCTGGTTGTGATTCCTTCGGACGACCTCTTCAGTACTCGGCCGCCCTCGATCCTGTTCCAGCGCCATGAGTGTGTCCGGTCACCATGGCAAGCCCGACGAGGAGTTGTTTCTGAACCGCCCGTCTGACCGCGACTCCCCCACCATCGTCGAACCATTGCGGATCAACAAAAGGGCGTCGACCACGTCTCCGGCGCCATCCATCACCAGTCAGTACAGTGTTGGATCTCAACAGGCTGCCAACGGCAGCAATGCTGCTTATCCTATGCCTGCGCTCCCGTACCCCGATGATCGCAGCAGACCGCAAGGTCACGCTGGACGAGCCAATGGATCACCAGCACCTTATCCCTATCCAGAGGACAGAAGGGTGACTCCCCCAGATGAGAGAAGAGCGGCGGGAGGGAGCGCCGCGGACCATCCCACCGTCCTGCGACCGATGGACGGTCGGGCTCCGGTCACCTTGGCCCAGCGGAGAGGCACCAACCCCAAGCCTCTACCAGATTCTCCTGGTCCAGATGCGCCCGACAAGGAAGGCCTTTTCCAGAAGATGCCCCAACGAGGCAACCCGCCCGCGTCAGCCCCGTTGCCTGGGACGCAGAGCCAGAGCCAGCAACCACAATACTGGCCGCCTCCATCGGCGTCATCCGCGGCCGACGCATTCAGTCGACTCAAGATCCGAGACCCGTCGTCTATCAACCGTATCAGTTCGACGGCATCGACGTCAACCACCAAAGCACAGCGTGGATCGCCGCCCCCGCCAGAGACTCCCGTCGTCGCGCCGGGAGTCCGACCACAGACGGACATTGAGGCCCGTTATGCCGCCTCGGGCATTGCGGGGACAGGCACATTGACGGCCTTGCAAGCGCAGAGTGCCGCGGCTCAACAGCGAGCCGCGAACTATTCCGGGGTCGTGCCAAAACAGCAATCCAGTGAGCCTCCACGAAGGCCGTGGACGCCCACCGAATTACCAGGCAGCTCGGCGCATCCCGCCCCGACGGTCTATCAAGGTTCTGGTACGGCGACCCAATCTTCACCTCCTCCTTCTGTGCCGGCCCCTCAGCCCCAGCCAGCGCCGTCCCAGGCCCCTGACAGAGCGGCATCCCAAAACGCCCTCGAAACGGATCTGTCACGGCTGCAAGCACATGAGGAGCCGCCTCCTGCTTACTCGCAAGTCCCGGGCAGCACCGCAGGCTCACGGTACCCGGCCGAGAAGCAAAGGCGTAGTGCCGCCGGACAAGGCTTCGCCGCCGCGGCCGCCGCGGCGACGACAGGGGCAGTGGCGACGGCAGCAGCAGCGGTGATGCCCGGCGGCCAGCCTCCCAACCAACAGGATCATCCTGCCTTTGCCAACGATCCTCGCCCGCTGCAGCCGAATAATGCCGTGCCTCCTGTCGTGAATGGCCAACCAGCGGCGCAGCCGGTCGTCTCGCAAGCTCCATCCCAGATCCCACCAGCCTCGCCTCCTCCTCTCCCGGAGGGTTGGATTGCACATCTCGATCCGAACTCGGGACAATATTACTACATCCATCTGCCCACTCAATCGACGCAATGGGAGTTCCCCAAGGGGCCCACGCCTCTGAATCTCAACGACACGCCATTGTCACCCGTGGGCAGCGTGTATCAAAACCCTTTGGCCTCGCCCGGCTTGTCTTTCACGCATATCCCTCTGGCATCTCCCGGCTTACCTTTGACGCCCGGCTACGACCAGCAAAGCATGATGAGCCAGCTGTCGGGACAAGCCGCGTTCACCGGACCTCCGCCTAGTAGCGGCGTGGACCTATACAAGGTCACGGCCACCAACGGCGTCTACTTTGGCCCCTACCTACGGTACACCAACATGGACCTCGAGAATGGCATCTGGTATGGATCCATTTTGCTCGTCACCGATGCCCCTCAACCACCGACCATTCACATCCACCAAACGGTCGATCTGTCGCCCAACCCACGCCAGCTCAAGGCGCTCAACATCGCTGCCCACCAACGATGGACGTTCTACAAGTACGAGATTGATCTCCGGATGGAAGAATCGGGGGCCGCCAAGTGGACGTACGCCATCACCTCGCATCTGGGATGTACGAGATATGAATTCTTGGTGGCGGGCCGGCACGAGACTAATTGGCGGTTTGTGGCCACCTCCGGGAACGATTTCTCGATCAATGTCAGCGCCAACGAGAGAGCGCGGTTGGGAGGGGTCGGCTTCATGTGGAAAGACATTATGCAAAAACACGCCGAATGTGGCGGTTTCCACTGTCAACTGGGCCTTGGCGGCCAGATCTACGCCGACCGCATGTGGAAAGAGATCCCTTCGCTGAAGCAATGGCTGGCCATGAGCGGCAAGGAAAACAGGAAGAATGCGGTCTGGACGGCCGCTCACGAGGAGGACGTCACCCACGCCTTTTTCCATTACTACACGAGCCATTTTGACCAACCACATCTGCGCGAGGCTTTTGCCCAGATCCCGTATATTTTGACGATTGACGACCATGACATGTGAGTGGTGCGCGCCCGATCCCGGAGGGCGAGGCTAATCATGACAGTTTTGACGGCTTTGGTTCATACCCGGAGCACATGCAGTTTAGTAATATGTTCAAGAATATCGGTCGCATCGGCATCGAGATGTACCTTCTTTTTCAACATCACAGTACGTTGGAGATCCTCCGCAACGTCTCCGACGACAGAGACCTCTTTACCATCACCGGCACCGGATGGCACTTTGTCAAGTTCCTCGGACCCGCCGTCGCGGTCGTGGGCCCAGATACCCGAAGCGAACGAAACCCTCATCAAGTCATGGCGGGGCCGACCTATCAAGGCTTATTTCCGAAAATCGCCATGCTTCCTGCCAGCATTCAGCATTGCATTTTGATGATCGCCGTTCCCCTGATCTATCCCCGACTCGACGCCGCCGAGCAGATCGCGCACACGATGGCGACTGGGAAGAAAGCCGTCACGGGGGCGTACAACGTGCTGGGCAAAGTCACCAGCTCCGTCGCCGGCGTGGTGGGGGCCAAGGCCGCCGTGGGCTCCGGGTTTGACTCGGTCAAGCGTGCGGTCGGCAAGTCTGGCCTGATGGGAGGCATTCTCAGTCCGTTTGGTGACATCGACGTCCTCGACGAACTCAAAGACCAATGGACTCATGAATCAAAGGTGCGTTTTCTTTGGCTCCATCTGTTTTTGTGCCGCCTGGGCCCCTCCCGTCGCTGACCGGCCTGTTCGTCAGGACCTGGAACGGACCTATTTCATCCGCACTCTACAAGGCATCTCTCATCAACGATCCATCCGCTTCACCTTTATCTCCGGTGCTGTCAACACGTGCGGGGCCGGCCTGGTCCACGACCCTTCACATCCGTCTGATCACAAGACCATGTATCAGCTAATCTCTTCCTCGGTCGTCAACACGCCGCCACCGTCGTATATGATGAAGTTGCTCAACAACAACAAGCCGCTGTATATTCCGGCCAACGGTCAACGGTCGACACCGTCGGTCCCGACCGACACCAAAGAGGATATGATGGAGATCTTCCCACATGACGTGACCGGTCTGCCCAACAACAATCGCAAGCTGATGGCCCGGCGGAATTATGTGGCCGTGGTGGCATATGATCCCGAAGTCGTGAACGGCACCTTTGGACGGACCGACATGAACCAAGGATCCGGAAAGCTCAGTCTCGCGGCCGATTTCTTAGTCCAAGGGGAGGGTGCGTATGGGAATGTGGTCAAATATGGACCCGTGGTCATCCCAAGCCTGGAATACGGTCGGTGATCAATGGTGACATGGGATCGCGACTGGATGGCCATGGTCCCATTCCTATCGCGTCATGCACGGCCTTTAGACTCATCTACATCGCCAGTCATCAGAGCGATGCTCCAATCCTGAGCATGAGACGGTAATCATGTTGTGATGACCTGTCATGTCGTCCGGCCAATGACTTATGTTGTATAATCAAGATCATTTCATTCATTCGTTTCTGTTGACTCAGTCTAGAAAGGAAAAGCCGAAAAGAGCCTGATTCAGAGAAACCAAACAAGCGCTGAGACAGGCGGTTGTATACCAAGAATCACTAGATCCGTCAAAATGGTAAGCTTGCCAAACCTGGTAAGTGGTCACAGCGGTCCGTATCGATAAGCCCAGTTGAGGGCTTCTCGGGTCTGACCTCTGACCTCGCCTTCCTATCCTAGTAATTAGCACATCTCCATGTCGGCACCAGTACATACAAGGTAAGCAAGTTTGTTATCTCCAATTCCATGTAGGCTCCCCTCACTCCGGTCAATATTTATCTTGGGCATCCTGTCGGGAGGGCCAACTTGCTTCTTTGTTAGCTCTCCCTGTCTCCACGGTGTTGTGAGAGCCTGGACCACAATGGCTACCACCACCCTGACCCAGGTCATTCCCCCTTCCACGACGGATTCCACCGTCCATGCCAAAATCCGTTACATTCCCTCGGGGCACACTCCGGAGCCTAGCCCTCACAATTTCCATCTCCCTGCGATCGCCGAGTTCGGCGATGTACGACGGCTGCCTCTGAGGGATATGCGACCCCTTCCAACCGCCGAAGAGCTTCCCAAGGCCCCCAAAGGTACGGCCCAGCTCTCGACGCATGGCTTCACGGCCATCAGGTATCCGACATCAATGCATTTATCCCCATACTCGCCCTCGAGCTGGAAGAACGCAAAGCTGCTGGAGGAACTTTACGTTCCCGAAACCGAAGAGATGGTGAAGAAGGTCACAGGTGCAAAGACCGTCGTCACCGAGGCGCTTCTCCTGCGCAGCGCCATCTGGAGCGAAGAGGATGCCCTTGCCACACACGCCGGACATGGGAAGCAGAAGACCCAGCAGGAGATAGAAAAGGAGACGGAAGAAATGAATATGCATTTCCCACAGTTCATCGGCTTTTCCCCCGTCACAGGCGGCGCCTCGCCAGCACCCAAGGTTCATCTGGACTATGCCCCCAACGGCGCGCGAGAACACATTCGTAAGTATCACCCCAAGCTGACCGCCGCCTCTTCGGACATCATCGCGGCGGAGGAGCGCCTTCTGGCGGCGAACAAGTCGCTCCGATACGACTACGCAGCCTCGGGCGAAGGACCCCGATGGGCACTCTACTCCATCTGGCGGCCCATCAAGCCCGTCAAACGCGACCCGCTCGCTCTCGGGGATGCCCGCTCCTTCGCCGAAGAAGACTACATCCCTATCGACGTCAAGGCGCCCAACCTCGGCGTGCCGGGGACCAACACGCACAACGTCGAGTCGTATCTCGGTCGAGGCAGCCAGAGTCATGAGTGGTACTGGGTCAGCAATCAGAAACCAGAGGAGGTGCTGGTCATCAACTTGTTTGACAGCGACAAGGAGAAGGAGACTGTCGCCGCGGGTGGAACCCTGCATTCGAGCGTGGAGTTGGACAATACGGAAATTGAGGAGGCCCGCGAGTCTTTGGAGTTGAGATGTTTGGCTATCTGGTGAGACCATAAAGATCGTGGGGCTAGTCCGAACTAGAAGGCATGGCCAAGAGTTACCGAGATTGGCCATATTATGATCCTTCCTTTGGCCAGCCTAGACAGAGATCGCCGTCATTTCCGACTTTCTCAATGCTAGCCTCTTCACACTATTGATTAAATCATTCAAACATCACGTCGATTACGAAACCAGCATCGACAGTCACCCGAGAGCAAACAAAGATGAGGATGATAAAGATGGAAAATTGACACGAGCCACCTACGGACCACCTACGGACCACCTGAGAGACAGGACAGCCACCTTTCATGCCAAAGCCTGACTAGAGATAAACTTACCGCTATCCTGAGAAATCACAATCGTGTTTCTGCATAAATTGCATCGGTAAGGTTCATAATGCATAAAGTTGACCCAGGCTGATTGCTCCCACATAGCCCTCGCAGAGATGGCGATACCAAATCAGTCTTCTGTATATAGAACGCAACGAGAGAACGGGAAGAATATGGTCTTCAACACACCGTCTCAGAGGTGACGAATTTCTTGACAGAATTCATCTTCCGGATTCAACGGCGCATCTGAAATCCACACAATGGTTGTACTGGACGGCCTCTTTGAATGGCCTCAACTTGACATCTTTTCACCGTCCGCCAAACGGTTGCCTACAACTTTCATCATCCATATCCGTCAGATTGCGGCGATCTAGTTCAGCATCTCAAGACTGCATTTGGTCTCTGTCTGTGAATGGAGAATAACATCCCTTTGCCAACAGACATCTTTGGAATGGCTGATGCCCGCATTGGTTATGTTTGAGCGGGTTCAGTTTCGAAAGCTGATGTCATGGAAAGAAGGGGCGATCGTGAATTGGTCGTTGCTATTGAGGTGGCCGCTCTGCTTCACGACAGCGCCGAAGGTGTTTGGGTCTAAAGTACGATTACACATTGAAATCGACAGCCATCATTGGCCTTTGACATTACCTATTTACCTGGACATGGACCCCTGGTCGACTGTTACCTTCGTAAAGAGTCGCACAGTCACACTCCCTTTGATACAGATATATAGTTTCTAGTTCGACCTCCTTCTGTCACAATCGACCATAGGATGAGGAGATCAGCACTTCCCGTTCGCTCAGTGGTACTTAAGCCTCATGCCGGCCGGTTAGTAGTTGGGTGGGTGACCACCAGCGAATCCCAGCTGTTGATTGTTTTTGTTTTCCGACTCCATGACCGCCAAGAAACCTACCAACCAAAAATCAAATTGGCTTCTGTTCCGATTCAGGCATTCCAAAGACACCATAAACTGGACATAAGTTTTAATATCTGTGTGTGCATGCTTCGAATTCTAACACAGATTGCTTCAAACATGCGTGTCAAGAACGACTTTTGGCTCCTCGAATTCTCTACTCTGGTAATGATTTTTTTTGGGGAGCGTCAAGATTGTATATCAGAATGAAACACCGACCCCAATAGTCCGTAACCAGTGCAGGACCAAACGCCACGACTTGACTATCTTTATCAGCCCGAGTGAGATTTGTGTAAATACATTCAAATAGGTGCTGACTGTTTTGATTAACAAGCTGATGCTATCTCCTGGATAGCAACTGCAATGCTGTTATACCCGTATTGCCCGCACATGGAAGCAATTCAGACGTGACAAAACCATCGACATCGTCCATCACGGGCGAGGCTTTGGTCTGTACAGCACTGGCCGCTAGTTTGTCTCAGTCTTGGATTGGACCCCAAGAGAGAAAGGCAGGTCTGGTGACCGAGTATCTGCGGCGCTGAACAGACTTCTGGGCGGGATATATGACGGCATTCCAGAAGTGGGTGTCATCATCGCCCTCTGCAACATCAGACGTCAACGTTCCTCGGATTTGCTAGCCTTTGACTTTCATGTCGAGTTGAGTAACTTGGACACGGACGTGCCCTAATCGATCCTGAGATTCAGTCTCATCCCGCTCGGCGAGTGCCTTTTGGCCAATTCAACAGTTGGCCGATAGATTTAGAATATCGAGAAAGAAAGGGAAAGGATTAGGAGAGTGACTCAGGTGATTATTTTATTCATTACAATCTAGCTGAGAATAGGGGTCGCAAAGGTAAAATTAGACAACTCAATAGCAACGCATGATTTAATTCTTCACAACGCCAGCACCCCAGTTTCTCAGTCTCAATAATTCAAGACTCAACAATCCAATACTATGGGCAATTTGATGCCTTGTCTAACGCCATGCTACCCAACAAGGTTCGAGACTGGCTCTCATTTCCTCTTCATAAATCTTCCTCCATTCCGGGTGGCGTCAACCAGGTTCAATGCATGGCTTCAATGAAAGGAATATCGCTGAGATCGACCCCGGTTTGAGAACGGGTGCGGACGCTCTTCCACGTAGCGCCAGCCTTTCCACTGACGCTCCTAGTGCCCGCACTGCCGCCAAATCCAGCGTCACGCTCGAATTCGTAACTCATTCCACCCGAATATCGACCAAACTCGGGTGGCGGATGCCGTCTCTCCACATCGACAGGGTGTAGTTCTTCAGCGAGCGAAGAAGAGAAGCTCTTAAAGCTGCCTGTGGGCGAGTGGGAAGTTGGGATATCTTGGGGCCGAGGTGGGGGTGTAGGCAGAGGACGTGCTGTCGGCTCATCCCAAGACGTGCATTGTTGTGCATCTGACTGATCCTGCATCCGCTCGCGGTAAGACCGCCGGAGTGACGGAAAGCGTTCTAGGGTCCGATACTGCTCGTGCGGCTCATTCTGCTCTTGTAAGGGCTGGTAACGCTGCGGGGACCGAGTGCGTGACTGATCATATTGTTGCGGGGGATAGTCTACTGGCAAACTCTCTCGCTGTTGTCTTCCACTGGGCGGCTGGTGGCGAGGAGGAATATCCGGGTACAGGGGTTCATCGTCCATGGCTCCCTCAGCGCATTCTTCCCTCTTATCCGTCTCCCACGAGTGCCTCTGCAAAGCTTCCCCCGCCGACTGTCGTTTCACTCGCCATGCAGCAGCCTGAGCAGTCCATGGATCACCTGTCATCTCCTGTGGTTGAGGAGAGTGCGGAGGAGGTGGGGGTGGGATGGACGTGTCTGCCTCTAACATATCCTCCAAATTCTCGTGGGACTCGATGTACGAATGCCCTGGAGAATGCGACGACGGGAGTGTGATGGACATGTTTCCCTCAGATATCTCGTCACCATTGCCGTGAAACTCTATGTATGAAGGACGTGGGGAATGGGACGGCGGGGGGGGTGCAGGGCTGCTGGAGAAGGTCGAGTGCCTCGTTTCCCCCCGATCTCGCGATGTTTGTCGCAGAAATTCTGGGTCCGGTAGTGGCGGTAGGGGAGGTGCGCCACTCACAATACTGGCGGGCCGGAGATTCTTACCCGGAATACCTCCTCTGTCATTGAAAGAAGAACGGCGCTCTCTCCACTGGTCCCGCTCCTCGATCGACTTGCTCCGTACCCGTGCCAGCGCTGCAGCAGTCTCATCATCCATCATAGAACGAGGACGCGTTGCAGTGGCCACCGAACCGTTGGGTACCCTGGCTTTGGACGTGATCCGCCCGTGTATTGGATGATAGGGGCTGAGGACCAGTGATGGCGTGACCCGATCAAAGTCTTGAATGATGGCCACGGCATCCGCCTGACTAATGCCACTGTTGCGTTGGGAACTCGTGGACGGTGGTTTGGAACGGCCAATCCAAGACCATCGATGACTTTGGGATCCTCGGCGGCGGTGAGATCCGGAGCGACGATGTGGTATCGGGTCAGGGGGTGGAGAAGGGAATCTTATGTTGGTCAGCGGAAGGTTCATGGTGGAGATGCTGGCTTGATTCCGGATGTGATTCAAGGATTTATATGTCTGTTCGAGCTCAGGAACCTCCTGTGAACGAATGCGCAGATTGTCTCGCGCTTCCGGTGGAATCGGTGGAATGGAGTCGCCGTCGACCGAATGAATACTGTGCACTCTGGTCTCTTCGGGTGGCGCCGGTCTAGATAGACGCCTTTTTTGTAGCTTCCTCCTCGCCTTGACCGACTTGATGAAATTGTTGTCCTGTGTGACGACAGGAGAAGACGGAGTCGATGCGAGAGAGATGGGGCGGAGATTGGCAAAGGTTGGTACCACCGGCTCCGTCCTTCTCGTTTTCAGAATGGACGGCCTCGGAGCACATCCATGCTTCTGTCCCGGGCTTTCAGTCGTGCTTTGGCTCAAACTTGACGGTCCGGGCCCAGGATTTTGACATGCGGGCGGCTGATTCCCATGGGCCACTCCGTCCACAGAAAGAGATCTCAGTGAAGTACTAGACCCGTATCCACTGTCTGATTTCTCCGATGGCCGATGAGGAGGGTGCAAGCGTTGCGGCGACGGCAATCGCTGCGGTGACCGCTGCCCTTGGATTTCCACCGCTGACTGGAATGCTTCTTCTTGGTCGAATGATGGGTCGATCGGAGAGTACCATGAAGCCTCGGTGTCGTCATCATCGTCCGCCGCGGCGGCCGGTTCTGGAGGACGATCCATCGTCTTGTCTTCTAAATGGTGAGTATCGGCGTCGACCGTCTCCGTGCCCAGGTGATGAACGGATCCGGTCGGCGAATGTGGTAGATGTGAAGCACTCACTGGCGAGAAGCTTCTCTCACCTTCAGAAAGATGAGGTGAATTCTGAACAGACGAGGTCGAATGGAGGTTGTAGAGAGATTCGTGGGACTTTGACATCCGTCCGGGCCCTGCCATCGAACTCGACTCGTGCTCTGAAAACGGACTCAGCGGCAATTCAGACATGTACTCCATTGCCATCAACGAAGTCCGGTCAGGACTGTTGGCACGACTGGGCGTCTGCGGTGGCACCATTTCCTCGGGCGGGTGTAACTGGGCGGCGTAATCGCTTGCGCTGTACCAGCTGAAGTCGCGATGTTGATGGACAAGATTGGGCATATGTCGTTGGACAGTGCTCTTGCTGGCTTTCCCGTCCGGGTATGTTGGGTCGTCGCCAATTGGGCCATCTCCATACTCGCTCGATGTATCACGGAGAGTCTTTGAACCGGATATTTTCAAAGTCGATATCTTTGACATCTCGCTGATGGCTGGAGAGGCTCTGCCGTTGACAATATGCAGTGAGCCAAGCCTGAGACCGCCGAGGTGAGTGTAGCCCAAGTTTTCAGGTGTCTCAGTCCGGGCGAAGGGTGGTGCAGGTGCTGGTGGTGGGAGGAACCAATCGTCATCCTCTTCACGAATGGAGGAGTCGTCCATCTCTGGAATGACATCATCTCCACGTTCTCCTGCCGATGAAAGAAGTTCACTGAACCTCCTCGTTGCCGCACCGGGAGTGAAAGATGCTCGGCGAGTGCGGGGAATAGCGGACGCATCAACAATTTGATCACAGGAAGAACTGAGATTAGCCGAGCTCCACGCCTCGTCAATCAAAGAGGAAACTCGCTCCTTGCTGATGCTGCTGTTGCTATTCAGGCTTGTCCTGCGCTTCCCGGAGAGTCTGCGACTGAAAACAGTCGACACAGACATGGTCCGGACGATGGAGGAGGCGAGGGTGCGCTGCGGCGTATTGGCGACCCTCTCGTTTGCCTCAAGTTTCCCGGCCACACCGCTCCGACTAGATTGGCTGGTCATTGAATTTGTTGGGGATTCATACATGTCGGAGTCAAAAGGCTGACTCCGGATAGGTTGTCTTCTTTCGGGGCTGCCAGGATGAGACGACAACGGGTCGCCTGCGACCACCTCAGTCGTACTCGTGTTTTGGCTCTGTGAAAGAGTCTCTGGAGCACTTGATATTGATGAATTCGTGGCCGACTTATTGGTCAGCGGTTTCGAGAGACGATTCCTTCGACGGGCCTCGACGTCATCCGGACCCGGCTCCTTGTAAATGCCTGATTTTCGCCGGCCGAACATCATGGCTGATCAAGCTTCGCTCGAGGTGTGAAGGAAGGTCGAGGATGTGTCGACTGGGACTTGGAGGCTATGCAGGAGGCATAGCTGTCGTCAGAGTACTCCGTGGCTCGTGCGAGCACAGACGCGGGGTGATATCGGGTCAGAAGGCGCCGAAGACAAGAATGAAGCGAGTGCGAAGACTGACAAGGCAAACGTCAGCCTGTCCAAATGTCAAATGACGAGTCGAGCACAGCGACCACGATACCACCACCCGCAAGCGCCGAAAGGGAGAAAGAGTAGAGAAAGAGAGGTCGAGCAGCAGGAGCAGCAGGAGCAGCAGGAGCAGCAGCAGCGGCAGCAGCAGCTGCGGAAACAGGACCTCGGACATGGCGGGCGTCGAGCAGGGTGCTATAGAGGAGTGCCAGATGATTGGCCAAAGGACGTCAGATAAACATTGGTATCCTGGGGGGACGTGCAGCAAGTGCTGGTTTCCATGGCCTCAGCCACCGCTAACGGACATCCTAATGCATGTCGCACAGCTGGTCCGGCTGCTAGCTGGGGCTAAAACGTGGCGCCGGTGATTGCGTGCCCCGTGCGTGCAACGATCGTGATCGGCAGCATATTCATTGAGGGGGATCACTGGCTTGAGTAGAATCGCTGATCTCGGTGCTGGTATGTGCGTATAGGGTAGAGCCGGGAACCAGGACAAGGTGGCACCTAACTAGCCTGTCTGTTAAATGCACGGTGTTGATACGGCTCTGACGGGCGAACGTGCAGCCCTCAGGCTCGAGCTCTTAAATCTGCAGGTCTAGCCACAACCACCCCACATGACGAAAGGACAGAGTATTGATTGAGAGACACACGGCATATCTCCACACACTGTATGTCAGAGAAGAAAGGGGAATTCTTGTCACGACAGATCAAGCATCTTTCTACGTTGAGTAATTACAGTCCATTGACGGTTGGGGTAATAAGTGCTAGTTTCTGGTGGTAGGTTTGGGAAGGAACGAGCTGATGAAATCCTGGAATTGTTCCTTGACGTCGCATATTCTGATTGTTCATATATTGTGCAAGATCGACCCATTTTATTTGTCAACCGAGCTATGATATTCCAGCTCAGATCTCCTTTGAGCCTGAACATGCTGGCCCAGCCCCAAGGCAAAACTCTTGGCAAAGTCTCCTTGTCTTGGTAGCTGAAGATGCTTAGAGAATGACAACTTCACACAACCTGAATCCACCACGATCACGCGGGTGTCATTGCTAGGCAGACCCTCCTCAATTGCTCCTCCTCGCATTTCAGGTTTTCTCTTGGATTGAGTTTCAGACAACGTGTGAGAGCTTGAGGCGCTATGCCATGGAGCACGGCTTGCCGATTCGAAACAAGTTGCAAAGGAGAAGGCCCGAAGAGATGGTTGATGGATTAGCTAGTTGGCTAGGCGGTTGACCACATCGTTGTCATCGACGACGCTGTTTGGCAAGTGCCCTTTATCTCACACATCAGGGAATGAATCTTGGACACCTCGCTTCTTGCCGTTGGTAAGGAAACAGGTGATAAAGATTCCTCCAGGGTAACAAACTTTCGCTGGACAAGCTTCGACTTGACAATGCCGTATTTTGCCTGTCTCGGTCCCGCGGAATGAGGTCGGATTAACTGAAACATTACTGAGTCTTTGGGAGACTCATCCTGGCCCCAACCTGTTCCATGTGATGAGAATTTCATGATCTTGTCCACAAAATCGGCGGTCTCAGCAACTGTGGGGTCTGTGACGTGTATTTGCCCACCTGATCGGGCAAAATCCTTGGTGCTGCCTATTTGATGCTTCTCTTCTTTTCCAGCTTGTTCCTTTCCAACTTCTTCCTTCCCAAATATAACTGCTGCAGCATCTCTGATAGATCGACCTTGCTTCTCTGCCCATCAGATTGAGCTTCACGTTCATCAGTTCGGTCTTTGCGTTCCATTAGGTCGGGCTGTCTATTCTACAGATCAAGCTTACAAGTTCTATCAGATCGAGCCGCTCTCCTACGCTGATTTCAGACCTAAACACGATGAGCGACTGCACACTGTCGGATCACGGGCAGATTAAGCCTGGCTCTGGGTCCAGGCTGGAAATGCCGTCACACCCCACAGCTCAGCAGATGAACAAGTGGGATCAAGACGAGCTGCTGCAGTGGATCCAGCAGAAGAAACCAAACCTTCTCAGCCACGACGATCTCGAGAAGTTCACAGCGGCCAAATTCTTAGGGGAGAGCTTCCTAAGGCGTGCTGGGGATCTGGATATTTTCACAAAAGCGGGCCTACCTGTTGGCGTCAGCGAAGTACTTGCGAATCTGGGAGATGAAGTCAAAGAGGGTAAGTTCATTCCATGACCTAACTCAGGCACCCTGACAGTGCCAGGCAATCCATCTGCAGAAGACAGGAAGAGGAAGAGTAGGGCCATCTTCCATGTCGCATACAGCCGGCGAGCTAATAATGCCCAGGGGATGGTGAAACGGTCACAACCGAGTCATCCAACGAGCCAGCAAAAAGAAAGTGTCAGGAACAAGGAGAACAAGAAGAACAAGGAGAAGATGACGAGGAGGAGGTGGATGAGGAGATGGGCGAAGAATTGGACGAGGAGGAGGTGGACGAGGTGGAAGACGGCAACGACAAGGACGACAACGAGGGTAAGGCCGACAACGACAACGAGGGCGACAACGAGGGCGACAATGACAACGAGGGCGGCAACGATAATGACAATAGCAACGACGGCCAAGACGACGACGACGACGACGACGACGAGGAGGATGGCGAAAACCTAGACGTTGTTCGTCTGGCGGATGAGCCACCGCATGCTTGGGACAGAAGGGTGGAGATTGAGAAGAGGATCCATGCCCTTGACGAGGAGCATTCCAATTCTCCCAATCCCACCTATTCCAAGTTTCCTCTGCCCGGAGCCGTGGCCCTGCTTTCCGACCCCAAACGTGAACACGTCATTCCATTTCCAATCGTCCGTATGGGAACGCCTGGTCGATTCAGACTGGACAAGAAATATTGTTGGCGATATATGGGCAGAGAGAAGTTTGCAGACCTTCTTAACGAACTGCAGCTTGTCCAGAGCAAGAGCAACTACAAAAGGCTGTGGGTCCATGGAACCAGCGGCTATGGGAAATCTCATCTACTCGCAGCTCTGGTCTGTTATCTTGCTGCTCTAGACAACCAGGTCATATACCTTCCCGATTGTCGCTTGTGTCTCGAAAATCCGATTGAACACCTTCAAACAGCAATGTTGTTTGCCTGGACGGACGAGGGAACACAGAATGAGATCCTCACGCTGGACACGGAGGAAAAGATAAAAAAGTTTTTGGGAAAGCAAGATGACGTCCTGTTTGTCATTGATCAGATGGACGCACTGTCGGAGGCTAACACTGAAAATAACGAGGATAAGGTCAAGCTGAGAGCCTTGATCGATAACTTGATATCAAGTCGGAAAGCAGTCCTCGGCACGTCAGCCAATGATCAGGAGTACCTCAAGCGGCAAATTTCGGAGAACAACGACCGTACCATGCGTGTCTATGGCGGCTTCACCAAGGTATGTCTCAACATAGGGAAATGATGATTCTTCTAACGCAGCTTAGGCGGAAGCTGAGCAGTGGTGGAAGCTGCATTCCACGGTGGATCTGGGAAACCACCGGAAGGAGGATATTGAAGATCTCACTGGCTGCGTCCCGTTACTTTTGGACTCATGCGTGGTGAATGGAAAGTTTGACCTGGACCTCCTTAAGGGAGCGGAAATCAAAGCCACGACTTTCTCGGACAACATCACCATGAAAACGAGGGATGTCGGTAATGAGGTCGATTGGAACCTGTATGTCCCCTTTATTCAATTTCTATCATGAGACTGACATTGTTAATAGGTATTGCGACTACGTGAAGGCTTGCCTTACTCACAGTCGTGTGCCGGATAAACTGAGGGAGAAACCCCATCTCATCGACCATCGTTATTTCTTCCAACGCGAAGACAAAACTGGAGGATACACTTGTGGTATAGTCCGCGACGCCATCGCAGAGGAGCTTTTTCAAAATGAACAACGTTTCCCCGGCGTCGACTTTTGGAAATCAATTAAGAAACCTTGGATGACATAGATATCTTCACGCAAGAAGACGACGACCAGCGGGTAGCAGACGATGGTGGTAAAAGATAGGGAGGAAAAGAGAAGGCCATGGAAAGCGACTTGGATGACCGGTCGGAACAAAGAGTTGGAGCAAAAAGAGCAATTGCTCCTATTCCTTACCGGGCTATATTGTGTCATGAGTCTCGCTATGCCTTTTCTTTAGGATAAGCAATGGTCAAAGACCTCGGGAGTGCAACACGAAGGCCGAGTTCACAAGGCTAAATTGTTAGCTGAATAAAAAAGTGTCGCCCTGCTCATCGTTCGTCGCCTAACCGTCTGACAAAAAGAGCTAATAGAGGAACCAATCTGAAGGCGTTGGAGGTAATCATGAATTAGCTTCGGTTGTGGTTATCTTCACAAGTCAGTCTCTGCTCCATGAGCTCCGTTATCACCTGGCCACAATTTGAACAGCCAGTCTGATAGAGTGTCAGATGTTTAGCCGGAGCGAACGGTGAATGATGAGGTAAAACACTTCTCTATCCAGCTGACGATCAGCCTAGATGCACACAAGGCTCAACGATTGCCTCGTCTGCTTTCCGAGGCGAGCAATGGTGCTGAATCGGTCATGTCTCCAGACCCCTGTCACAGGTCCATCTCCAAGCTGTGAGTCTTGGCTAGTTATTTCATGACATAAGGGGGATGACTATCAGGGATCATGAACAAGAACGGAAGAATCTTCGTGCTGGGCAGTTACCTGATAGTGCTCCACAACAGCCGGTTGACCCTGGCCAGTTGGCCCTCGACCAGTTGACCCTGGGCCAGTTGACCCTCGACCAGTTGATCCTGGACCAGTTGACCCTGGACCAGTTGACCCTGGACCAGTTGACCAGTTGACCCTCGATAGGACAACCAGTGTCCGACCAGTTGACCTCAGACCAGTTGGCCCGGCCAGTTGGGGATCTCTTGACTTGACCATACTGTGGCCTGTTCTGTCGCCTTGTGGCACCTTGATGCATACGAGCATGTTCTGTTTGAGGTCCAGGTGGTTTGAAGATGGAGGGAGAGTATTCCGCCAGTGTTCTTTGTGCTCTATCAAGGAATAAAGTAGTCGTCTCACGGCTGATGCAATTCTCTCTGCATGAGCAGATGCTGCCTCTTCACCAATGGTACGGTTCTCCCCAGTGGCCTGGCCCGTGCGCGGTATCAAAGATTGTCTACAATTAAGTAGAAGCTTGATAGGTTCCCAGTTGGCTGTGTTGTTGTCCATAGTGATCAAGGTGTGTTTCTGCTTGGTGGTAACGCTGGATTGCGATCGGTACCTGGCCTGGATGAGCCCAGTTCAACTGTCATCTCATTGAGGCGCTCGCAAACTGCGGCAACATGTGCTTCCCGAATGGCCTTGTCGATATATTGGATCTGTTCTGTCGAGCAGTGGGCATTCCCTGACATGCGCGTTGGCCGTGGATCGCAGCATCGTCGGTGAGATCTCGTTCCCCAAGACGTGGCATCTTTAAATCTTGAATCAGGAATTCATTTCAACAAAACGCAAATTCGAGAGGAAGGCTGAGCATTTCATGCCCGCCGCATTAGGAAGCCCGGCGTGGCTAGAGTTAGACAGTCAAGGATCCAAGTCCAACAAGCGCGAGACCGACCCGATTGACAATAGAAGGAGGCGCGCTGACCTAGGACCAAGGCAAAATGTATCACTCCGAGTAAGTAACAGCTGGGGTTACACATTGAAATCTGCTGGCCAAGTAATACGAAGTTGTTTATAGATTCAATCGAAGCCAACATTGGAGCACCGGCCATGCGACCACGTGACATCATTGCCTGTGAAACCCTTGCCTGAAAACACCCTTGAGTGAGGCGAGTTTGAAAATCTAGAACCTCTTCCAATGGCTTGCGACCGATGGACTCAAGCCGCTACTCCTCATTTTGAGTATTAGTCCCATATCCTCTCTACGATTCCTTCGAATATGCGGAAATGGTGGCGTCTCAATTCCGTGGTGTATGGTGCGGCTGAACCGAAATGCATGCTGGCATGAAGCCTCACACGTGCGCGGCAGGCTGCTCAGCCTGCGGCTCGCCAGCCTCATGGCGGCAACATCCACCATTCCAACACAATCACCTTATCTCTCTGTCCGAATGACGGCATTGAGTGACTGTTGCAGTCGAGGACTCGATGAGCTTTGAACCCATTACCGCACTTCGGCTGGCAAACAAGATCTGTGAGCGATTTGCAGATGCCTAGGGTTTAAAGTGGACAGTGAGTTGTCCTGGAAAGAAGAGTGCAGACACTGACACGATGGCAATTAGGGCCAAGAGTCTTCCCATTCGCCAGAAGCATACAAGACTACGAGGTCGACTGTAATGACAATTATAATACCCACCTCCTAGAATCAGTTCGGAAATGTTGACAAGAAAGCAAAAACAAGGTGATGACCAGAAACCCGTCTCTCGCGAGAGAAGAAAGCTAGAGCATAACGAGAGTCAAGGATCCATCTCCCGCGCGTCCAAGAGAAAACTAAGTCCCGATGAATATACAGTTGGGTGGATCTGTCCATTAGAGGTGGAGCAGACTGCAGCCCTCGTGATGCTGGACGAGGAACATGAACGTCTCCCCCAGCCGTCGACGGACCACAACGTCTACACGCTTGGTGGTATTGGAGGTCATAACGTTGTGGTCGCTGGACTCCCCACACCTGGGAATAACCCGGCAGCTGCTGTGGTCACTCAAATGAGGACCACGTTTCCGAACCTCAAATTCGGACTGTTGGTTGGCATTGGAGGTGGAGTGCCAGTGGTAACGGACAATGGGATGATCCGACTCGGTGATGTGGTGGTGAGTAAGCCGGCAGGTGGACATTCGGGGGCGGTCCAGTACGATCATGGTAAAGCAGAAGTCGGCCAATTCAGACGCACGGGTGCTCTTGCACCACCGCCAGCGGTGCTCCTCAATGCAGCCCAGGATCTGGCCGCGAAGCGCGCGAGGTCATGCAAGGACCCCGTCCTGGAGAATATCAACAGGGTCGACACGGACATCCCAGGTCTTCGAAAGTACCAGCATCCTGGCGCGACACACGACCACCTATACCCATCCGACTATGTACATGGGGATCCGACACTTTCATGCGACAGATGTGGATGCGATCCTACTCTGCGTATACAGCGCGACATCGATGAGGACGCAAATGATGAACGATATGTGGTCGTTCACAGGGGAACCATTGCATCGGGTGAGCTGGTCGTTAAGAATGGCACGCTTCGGGACGAACTAGCGAAGCAGCATGGTGTCCTCTGTTTTGAGATGGAGGCTGCAGGCGCGCTGGCCGATTTTCCTTGCATTGTTATCCGTGGCATCTCGGACTATTGTGACTCCCACAAGAATGATCAATGGCACGGTTATGCAGCAGCTGCGGCAGCGGCGTATGCAAGACAGCTTTTCTTCCATATGCCAATCGATGAAGTGAAGAGGTATGTAATAGAATAAGAAAGTCACATACCACTTGAACTGATTCTCTTTAGGTTCGTACTTCCAATACAAGACTCCATGAATCACATCAAACGCACTGAGGATCAAGAACGACAACTCATCTATGACTGGCTCACCCCGGTTGACTACGGTACGCAGCAGAGTGACTTCCGAAGCCGACGACAGGAAGGAACTGGGCAATGGCTGCTAAACTCGGACGAATTCCAGAAATGGGTTAATCAACCAAAGCAGACGTTGTTCTGCCCCGGCATTCCAGGAGCGGGCAAAACAATAATGACATCCGTCGTCGTGGATCACCTTGATGCCATGTTTAAAAACGACAGCGACATCGGCATCGCATATATATACTGCAGCTATCAACCACAGCGAGAGCAAAAGCCCGAAGATCTCCTCTTGAATCTCTTGAAGCAGTTAGCCCGAGAACAGCTGGCAGTGCCGACAGAGGTCCGTGATCTTTATGAGCCCCATAAGAGCAAGGGAACTCGCCCCGCATTGGACGACATTGTAAGAGCATTACATTCTACCGTCCAATTATACTCCAAAGTCTTCGTTGTCATCGATGCCTTGGATGAATACCATGTGTCGAACAGTCGAGGGCAGAAGACATTGCTATCAGAGGTATTCCGCCTTCAGAATCAACTTCATGTGAATCTCTTTGCCACATCGCGTTACATCTTACAAATCATGTCGGAGTTTAACGAATGTCTGCGGAAAGATATTCGCGCTCAGGATGATGACATCTCAAGCTATGTTGATATGCAGATACCCCAACTTCTGCGATCGCGGATTTCGAAACATGAAGATTATCCAAAACTCCAGCATATGATCAGAAGCGAGGTCGTCAAAGCTGCCGATGGAATGTATGTCCACTTTCTACTACTGTACCCTCAGCCTATTAACGCGAATGTTAGGTTCCTCATTCCGCGCCTGCATATGGATTCCCTCATGAGCGAGCCCACCCGCGGTGATATTAAGCGAGCTTTGCGGAATTTGCCCCAGGGAGCGAAGGGACTGGACGAGACCTATGAACAAGCAATGAGGAGAATTGAAGGCCAAGAGAAAGGCTATCGAGAACTGGCGAAACAAGTTTTATCTTGGGTTACCTACTCTAGGAGAGCCCTTTCGACTGCCGAAGTACAGCATGCTCTTGCCGTTCGAGCAGATATGACGGATATGGATGAAGATTTTCTTCCCGAGATTGAAATCCTTGGTTCTATATGTGCCGGGCTGATCACAGTGGATGAAAAAAGCGATGTTATACGGTTGGTGCATTATACGACACAGGAATATTTCGAACGGGCCTCTTCATTTCCAAATGCCCACACAGATCTCGCGGTTGCCTGTGTTACGTATCTGTCATTTGATACCTTTGAGACTGGATTCTGTCCCACCGGTAAAGAGTTCGACGCGAGACTGCACTTGAATCCACTTTACGACTATGCAGCGCGAAATTGGGGATATCATGTCCGTCGAGCTTCGACAGATGTCCAATATTCGACTCCGAGATTTCTTGAGAGTGAAGCTAAGATCGCCTCTTCGAGCCAGGCCATGATGGCTAACGCTCTCTTCTACGATTACAGTCAAGATGTGCCACGGAAATTGACAGGGCTGCACCTTGTGGCGTATTTCGGGTTGTTGCAGATAACGGCAGTGTTGCTCAAGAAAGGATATCAATCAAATCTCCAAGATTCATATGGTCGGACGCCGCTGTCGTGGGCGGCCGCGGAGGGGCACGAGGCGGTGGTGCAGGCGCTCCTGGCGCGGGACGACGTCGACCCGGACTCCAAGGACGGGTACGGTCAGACGCCGCTGTCGTGGGCGGCCGCGGAGGGGCACGAGGCGGTGGTGCAGGCGCTGCTGGCGCGGGACGATGTCGACCCGGACTCCAAGGACGGGTACGGTCAGACGCCGCTGTCGTGGGCGGCGGAGGGCGGGCACGAGGCGGTGGTGCGGGCTCTGCTGGCGCGGGACGACGTCGACCCAAACTCCAAGGGCAGCGACGATCAGACGCCGCTGTCGTGGGCGGCGGAGGGCGGGCACGAGGCGGTGGTGCAGGCTCTGCTGGCGCGGGACGACGTCGACCCAAACTCCAAGGACAGCAACGGTCGGACGCCGCTGTCGAGGGCGGCGGGGAACGGGCATGAGGCGGTAGTGCAGGCGCTGCTGGCACAGGACGACGTCGACCCAGACTCCAAGGACAGCAACGGTCGGACACCGCTATCGTGGGCGGCGGCGAGGAGGCACGGGGCGGTTGTGCAGGCGCTGCTGGCACAGGATGACGTCGACCCAGACTACAAGGACTGGTTCGGTCGGACGCCGCTGTCGTGGGCGACGGCGAGGGGGCACGAGGCGGTGGTGCAGATGCTACTGGCGCGGGACGATGTCGACCCGGACTCCAAGAAAGCGGTATAGCTGCTTCACCTCCTGCCCATCTACCCGCCGCCGCTAGCCATATTCTTATATCAGTCGAAAGGGGCAAATAGAAGACTCTCGAAGGTAGGAGATCCTTAAATGAGACGAATATTAATGTTATGTATTGGCATGGTCCTCAGTACGTAGGCATCGAGGTCATGCAGGCACAGCTCCTTGACTGGAGTCAGGAGTGTGAAAAGAAGTGTGATTAGGCGGTATCGAGCAAATGCAGCTTATGGCTGAGGACATGGCCGTTTTGTCAGGACTGAAGAGCTCATTCAGAAAATAGTTGGATGTGACGGTCCGAAGAGTAAGCACTTCTGCATCCGGCCGAATGTCGTATCCGACTAGCAGACAAAGACGTATATTCAAGGCAAGAGTGGGACTAGACAGGTGCTGGATGGCGTTGGGCAACATCATAGTAGATGGAAATGTGGCAATGAGAATGCTAATAGCAAACAACAGATCTGAATGGAAGACGACGATCCCAGAGCTCTTGCACAGCTGTAACCAGGACTGCTAGCCTCCTTGTGTCGTCTGCTTCTAGATCAGCTTCATCAAAAAGGGCTATTTGGAAAGAACATTACGGTACAGACCGGAAGATGCATCCGCTTGGAAAGGAAGAGTTGACAACGGACATTATATAAAGGCTGGTGTCACGGATATTCACAGAGTCATAATAGTTATTTGGTCAAGTATCGACTTATATTACAGGTCACACTTGAGTTTGTGACTCCACAATGAGTTGAAAAAGACAAGTGTCGACCTCAATGACCGATATATAGCTATAACCTTGATACTGCACGAGACGAGTCCACCAGTGCTGGTACATGCCAAGATTCCATCCGGTTGAAAACTCATGCGGCGCCACGCTCAGCAATGCCGACAAATGATTGAATTTGCGATAAGCCGTTTTACTCGATGTTGATCCGTCGGCTCTGTGGGGCCGACGCCTTGGGCACGAGAATGCTGAGGAGGCCGTTCTTTAGTGACGCTTTGACCGCCTCCTGGTCAATCCTCGACGGGAAGCTGAAGCTTCTGGAGAACTGTCCAACCGACCGTTCTGAGATCCAGTACTGGTTCTCCGGCTCCTCGGGTTTGGCCTCTGGCGTTGGCGTTGCAACCTCGGCAGACTCCTTGGCTGCTGCGGAAGAGGTGGCAGCTTCTTCTTCGTCTTCGACCGTGGGCTGGTGCGACTTGTCAATGGCAGCCTTCTTTTCGCCTTCCACTGCCTCAGGACGTCTTCCCGACTCGGTGTGGCGCTCGGTGCGACCCTTGATGGTCAGAGTGTGTTCATCGGTGAATTCAATCGTGAGGTCTTTCTGGTCGATGCCCGGAAGTTCGCCCTCAAGAGAGTAAGAGTCTTTGGTCTCCTTCAGGTCAAAGCGAGGGTTGAACTGCTTCTTGGCTTCTCTGGAAGCCCGCTGGAGTTCATTGAATGTGTCGTCCAAGAGGCTAAACAGCGGGGACAGTTCACGGCGGACGGGGCCACAGCGCACAGGCGCATAGGCGATGCGAGGGAAGAGGAACGACATGTTTCTAGTGGTGTTTGGTTTGATAATGATTTGAGAGACTCGTGGGATAGTTCGCGAAGATGCTTGCATGAGACTTGTTCTTGTTTGACGTCCAACGCTGGACCGCACCGCGTCGACGAGGACTTTATACCCGGACATGTAGAACTCTGAAGATGCTGGTAAGATCTGGTGATGAACAATCACCATCTCGTGGCTACTAGAACCATCTTGGACGCGCAAGTCCAGTCTGCCTGCTTCGAGCACATGCCGGAAGTGGCGAAATGTTTCTCCGGGCTGCGATCAGATTCCATGGTCACGTGACTGAACAGCTGGGTTGTGGGCGGCGACAGAATGAGGATTGAAAAGACAGTCTCCATGCTGCTTGCCGATGCGATGGACGAATCAATGAATGTCAGTGACGCCTGGCGAAGAGTAGAGTTCGAGCTTTCGATGACCCATCCGGAGGAGCGTCTCCACGGCGGCAAAATCCTTTTTGTCCACGTTCTTGTACCTGCGGAACTCGCGTCTGTGATGCTATCAGGATTCAACCGCCGCCTTAAGCTTTGACGTGATGACCCACCTCACGACATTTCGAAAGTTGTCTCTTGCGGCCTGCCATGTGTTAGCCGGAGAGGGTGGAAAAGGGGGAGCACAATGATAGAGATGGTTGGATCATCGTGACATACATCGGGCTTTTTGGCCGCCGCTCGCAGGCAGTGCCGGTAGAGCTTCAGTACTTCGCGCTGCAGTCCTGAGAGACGCATGTTCACCGCGAGGGCTTGGTGAGAATATTGGTAGCGGAGGAAGCAAAAGATGGCGCATTCAACTTGGGCATGTGGGCCAGATGTGGGCCAAGCCTCCTGTTTGCTCATTATGCCAATATGGCAACAATGCCCTTCTATGTCACCGCTTGCATGTGTGATGGATATTACGCAACAGCGTTCGTTTTGAGAGAATGTAACTATGCTCCGTTCTCCAGCGTCATCTATTCAATGATCATGCAGACTCTTGCCAACCCTTTTCTCTTGGGCAATGGCCTCTCTGCATCGAGCACTTCTTGCAGGCCGGTCGTCATGTCCACCTCGGCGGGATCCCAGGCCCACTTGTCCTTCCAGAAGACGATCCGGTGGCCAACGTACATGACCACAAAGATCGGAATGCCGATGTAGGCGGTCAAGAAGGAGCTGGCGGACCAATTCTGCGGCCAGAAACACGTGAAGCCGTTGGTCAGACACAGCAGCGTGAACATAAAGATGGCGATATAGGAGCCCCACGGTTGCAAGAAGCTGTGGTATCCCGATTCGATCCCTTGGGCGGCGGCGGCCTTGCGGAAGCGCAGATAGATGATGCAGCAGCACACCCAGGAGATCATGCCCCAGGTATTGGTCAGATTGACGAACCAGTTGAAGACGGTGCTGCCCGAGGAGGCGACGTTGAGATAGCCCAGAGCGGCGAAGAGGGAGCTGATCCCGACGGCGTAGTAGGGCACCCCCCAACGGTTGCAGGCTTTGAGGAAGCGTGGAGCGCTGCCCTGAACGGCGAGGGAGTACAGCGCCCGAGAGGAGATGTAGAGGAACGAGTTGCCCGCAGACCAGGCCGAGATGAGGATGACCGCGTTCACGATGGATGGGAGGACTTTGATCCCCGCGTTGGCAATGGCGACCACAAACGGCGAGGAGTGGGCACCGGCACCACCGTTGGTCAGACGCGGATCATTCGACGGGCAAGTGAGTCCGATCGCGAGCACGGACAAGACATAAAAGATGACCAGGCGGTAGAAGTAGCGCCTCGAGGCGATGGGAAGATTTCGTCGGGGCGACTCCATCTCGCCGCCGGTCACGACCAGGAGTTCGGGAGCGAAGGTGAAGGGGAAGACCGACAGAACCAGTGTCTCCCAGAAGGAGATGAAACGGCCAGTGTTACCGCCGAGGATGTATGGATGTGCGGCGCCCGGATTGTGCCAATACCGGAAACCCAGCCGGTCGCGAGTCGGACCACCGCCCCAGAAAAGGATGAAGGACAAGATGAGCAGGCCGATCATGAGGATGACCTTGGTGCCGGCAAACCAGAACTCTGTCTCACCATAGAATCTGAATCGGTCAGAATGGACATCCCATTGAATCCCGCGGGCTGGCCGCTTACCTCACAGGCAGGAAGTTGAGACCGACAATGACCACCATCATGATGGTGATCCACACGGCAATGTTGATGTCGTTGGGCCAATAACCGATGACGAGGCCGGCCGCTGTAATCTCGTAGGGGACCAGAATGCCCAAGGCATACCAGTACAGATAGCCCAAGGCAAAACCGAACGATCGAGAAACGTATCGATAGCCGTAGTAAGACATGGTTCCGCCGTGCACGGGTAAGTGAGCGGCCACCTCGGTAACGGCGGTGACGATACAAAAGACCAAGAAGGTCATGGTGACGTAGGCCGCCAGAATGAAGGCTGGTCCGCCCAGGGCCAGCGTTTGTCCAGACCCGACGAAAAGACTAGCAGGGACAGGTCAGTCAGCGATTGAAGCTGGTTAGACGGCGCCGTCGTTGCATCAGACACTAATAAAAATGGCAGAATACGAATCTTACCGCCGGGAGCAGCAAGAATCGGCACTGGAATCCACAATGCAAGACGACCAGCGCAGGTCAGGGTGCCAGCTTCGGGAAGATACCACTTACCCCGTCCCGATCGTGCCGCCGAGGGCAATCATTTGCGCATGCCTGCTCTTGAGGCCACGATGAGTGGTTTCATAACGCTCGTCGAACAAGTCGGCTGCGATGGAATCGGCCACGGACGACTTGCGGGGATTGGCGTCGGCCAATGCTGGTTTCTCCGCGATGTCGAGGCCCTTTTCAGGGTCGGAAGAAGTGTATTCCGCCATGGATGGAGTGGACGAGTGACCACTGTTTCGTGCCCGGGCAGCTTCCACTCTATCAGGACTGGTGACTCTGGTCGTGTGCCCAGGCGTCTCGCGAAAATTGGTTTGACCACGCTTATCTCTCCGCCTGACGGTGCTGAGGCCGTCGTCCCCGAGATGGGCTTCTTTGTAAAGACTTGATATGTGGCGAGTGGAGGCCGCTCTCACCAACAAGGCCGGACATGAAAGGCAATTATAGACATCGTTCCCAGCACTGGACAGGTCGTCTTCCCTGCTGGTTAGTAGCGTGACATTGCTTGCTGATGTGGGGGGTTTTCCTGATAAGCAGTGTTGCACCCCAGAACCTGGTGACTGGCGGTGCAGAGTATGGCAGGGTCAGGCCAAAGAGGCCGGCGGGATTGGCAGACACTCCACACTCATCATCATGGGAGGCGGGATCCGCTGTCCGCAATGGGGGCGGGATACCGTCCTGTACCAGCGCGCTGAGGTTGCAGAGCGCGATAGAAGATAAGCCTGACAGAGGCAAGACTGCAAGGACGCTTCTTGGCTGCTGCTCTCCAGCGATCGCACCGTATCGAGGGACAAAATGGCGTAGGGCTAAGCGGGTATCCATCGACCCGTGGCCGTTATTCTGGCCCTGGTCCGCTCGCTGACATCCGTCGCATCTCGCTTTGACGACAATGGAGATGACCTGTACAGGCATCATGATGGCCACGTGCGAAGCATTTCCAGGGGTCCGCACCAACAACCCTGCATCGATCGCTGATTTCCGCGTGACACATCTGCTTTCTCGTTATCTGTTCGGGTCAGCAGCAAACAGGATGGCCTAGAACGCAGGTTAGGAGTTGCCAGGGGTTGGTGTGCTGTCGCCAGTCAGGGAGCGTATTTGGTCGGATCTTGCTCGGCGGGCAGCCTTGTGTAGAAGGGTTGCAGCCAAGAACTCCACCCGAGGTTGGGCCTGCAACACGATAGCACTTATTTGAACCAACAGCGACCGCATCCTGATTTCCCTGACTGGGGCGTGATATATATTCATTTTGCTGCAATTCGCAATTTGCCTTTGCTTGCCTCAAAGAAGCTTTCAGCCATGGGGCGAGCCACAGCTGCCAGGAACCAGCGGTTCCGATCCGCCATGCGGACATGGCCGCTGCCTCTTTTCCTCAGCCATGGCCGCAGCTAACCACGCGGATCAAAAGCCACACAGGTGACCAACAGTTTCCTTATCTTGAATGTTCTTTGTCGGTCGCCAACCTCCAGCTCTGCGAGACTCAGGATGCTGACCGAGGGTGAGTGTGGCGAGCCAAGCGGCCACAATCAGCTCGAGATATTGACCATGTTTCTGTCCAGTGTCGACGATATCCGGCTGGCGCGCTGGTGTTGTGGTCGTATGCCTCACCCTTCTTTACCGCATCTTCTATTCGTATCTGAGGCCGGGCCTGCTGAGAAGCATTCCTGGTCCTCGTCTGTACGCGGCAACGCAGTACCGGTTGGCTCTTGACGCATGGAGGGCCCGTTCTGTTCATTCCATCGACGCGCTCCACCGACGGTATGGACCTGTCGTTCGTATCGGCCCGCAGCAAGTCTCGTTCAACAGTCTGTCGGCGCTGAGGACGATATACGGCGCGGGAAGCGGGTTCGAGCGGACTTCGTTCTACCGGATGTTCGACGTCTATGGCCGTCCCAATCTCTTTACCTTTGCTTCCGCAAAGGAGCATCGGGAGCGTAAAAAGCTCATCAGCCATATCTACGCCAATCAGATGATCCTATCACCGGACATCTCGGCCATGATCCAGAGCAAGGTCGCTGGATTTCTGAACATGCTCGAACGTGAGCCTGAGAGCGCGAGCGAAATCTTCTCCAGCCTGCACTATTTCTCTTTCGACGCGATCTCGGAATTCGTGTATGGCGCCGACCACGGTGGCACAGCCGCGCTGTCGGGGTCACGGAGCTCGCGTGAGCTGATTGCAGACATTCTGAATCCCTCTCGGCGGCGGCTGGCCTGGTTCGCCGTTCACTTCCCGGCGTACACCAAATGGATTACCACGCGGACGGGTCTGCTCGAAAGCATTCTGACCTCGTTCGGCTTGATGCCTATGCGCAAGCCTTTCACGTATTCTGGAATCCGCCAGCACGCATTGAAGGCGTTCCATCGCTTCGAGTCCGCCCCCGTCGAGGTGCAGGAGAAGCTATCCGAGAGCACGGTGATTGGCCGTCTCTTCAAGGTGCGGCACGAACACGGCTTGACCGATATGGACATTGCTTCCGAGTGCGCTGATCACCTCCTGGCGGGCATTGACACGACGGCAGACTCCCTGATGTTCTTGATCTGGGTCTTGTCCTTACCGCAACATGAAGGATACCAGCGAAAGCTTCGAGAAGAGGTGTCGCAAATCCCCGTCAACACACAAAGCATTCCAGCACCCAGAGATCTGACCCGGCTTCCCTATCTCAATGCGGTGCTTCGAGAGTCATTGCGCATGTACTCGCCCTTGCCGGCCTTTGAACCTCGCTCATCCCCCATCGATACGACCATTGACGGGTATGACATACCAGCGGGAACAGTGGTTGGCATGTCACCGTACTGTCTACATAGAGACGACCATGTCTTTCCGGATCCACTCTCTTTCCGACCAGAAAGATGGTTGACGGCGTCCGGCGCGCACCTTGCAGAGGCCGATCCCCGCAACCGGTATTTCTGGGCCTTTTCGAGTGGTGCACGGATGTGCATTGGCATGCATCTGGCCAACGCTGAAATGCTGACCCTGGCGGCGGCCGTCTATCGGAAGTACAAAACCTCCGCACGTCATCCTGACACGTCGCCCGGTATCACCAGCCGGTTCGAGATCTTCCACGACGAGACCATGCCAAAGATAGTCGAGCATGAATGCTGGATTGACTTTGAGCCAATCGCCGGGACGAACTGAAAAGAGTGTCATGGTTGTGATCCCCTTGGTCCATGCGGCGTCTGTGCCTTCAGCACCTGGTCCACTGTGTCTACCACCAGCTTTTCAAACGAGATCCATTCGGTGATGCCGAGGATGGACCGACAATTCTCTGATTCGATCTGGTAATGCGTGAATGTTTGTTTCTCCTTTGGCGGGGAAAGAAGACCAGGGAAATGCTTGTGCACAATGTCGGCAATGTCGGAATATACCACGCTGTTGGGTCCCAGGATGAAGCGTTGACCCTTTGCGTCAGGCGTGATCAACGCCAGGACGTGCGCTCTGGCGACGTCCCGCACATCCACCCAGAAGGGAAAGTCATTCTCCGGCAGCTTGTCATTCGGTGGGGAGCTTGCAACGTTCCAGATGAGCCTGTTGCTAAAGCTCAGACTGTCGGCGCCTTTAGTTAGGGGCAGGACACAGGGCCCACCGATATATGCCGGCAAGACGAGAGCGAGGTCCTAGCGGGGCCGTTCCCGTTCGTAAAAGTCCCACGCCGCCTTCTCTGCAAGCTTCTTAGACGCCATGTACGTAATGAATGGTCGCCACCGTGGCGACCAGACCGTCAGATCAAGATTGGGATCGGCCGCTTGTTCATATGTGATGGGGTTCCAGTCCGAGGGCGTGTAGGTGTATCCAGGACGAAAATCTTGGGCCAGATCGACGACGGACACAAAGGAGCCGGTAATCACGACCCTCTCGAGTGAGGAGGAATGTTGGGCGCTTTGCAGCAGAGAGAGCGTACCGCGAATGGCGGGAATCAGAAGGTCATTTTCCGTGTCTTTCGGACTGACGACAAGTGGTGATGCGATGTGTCTTATGTGTGTGCATGATTGCACCGCTGAATCAAATGCATGGGGCGCTGCAATGTCCTTGATCAGGACTATTTCGAGACCACCAGCCAAGATGTGCTCCCGAAAGACACTCTGAACTGCTGCAGCTGAAGACTCGGACCGGACAGTGGCGCGAACACGTGGCCTGCGGTGGACAGGCCGTGAGAGCAATTCAGAAAGGACGTGTTGGGCGACATGCCCATTTGCCCCAGTGATGAGAACAAGAGAGGACGAGGTAAAGTCGCGACGTATAGACATGGCTAAAGACCGACCAGAAAGGCTGGTGTATCAACCGCTTGTATCACCTCCCTGTAGAGCGACCGCATTGCTTTATGTCAGACGTTCGTTGAGAGAGTATGAAAGTGAACTCCCAGACTCATCGGAGTTAAGCACGCAATGTCGACGCAATAAACCCGAGATCGTTCTTCCACCACATGCTCAAGAGAGATGGCAGACGTACCACAGGTGTACTATTGAGATCGTCGCCAGCGGTGAGGTATGTCATTGTCCAACCGTGTGTGGTTGTCGAATTCTACTGGCTTTTTCAACAAACTTTTTTGTACGAAGCCAATATAGCCGCTTTCGCTGAGCGTCACTAGATGTTCGACTTCCGGAAATAGCAGGGAAACAGGGGCTTAAATCCGTGAAATCGAGATTGAACATAGAATCAAGGCTCAATGGAAAGGCGTTGCGAAGGACGACTGGACCGTACGAGCGTTTGACCCGAAATTTGGGATGATTCATCCGCGACATTCGAAGAGGCCGTCCGAGTATGACCCGGGATTCAGCACGGTGCCATTGCCAGGTCCAATGAGTTGAGATGACGGTTTGGCGTTGGTCAATCCTATCTTGCAAGGCCACGTATCTGTCGCTGGGGAGATTCATGTGATCCATTGTTCACTTTCCAAGCTGGTCTCGCTTCATCCAGACTCTTGCTGCCTCATCAATGCATGGCACCAGTGAGAGGAACTCGGCCGTCGATTAGATTGATGTGGCGGAGCTGCGTTCTGAAAGGGAAGCAAAGAGATATGTAGCGGGAACGAAGCAGCTATGCTTCCTTCCTGGCGAGCACGGCACATCACTTCTGAACGGCGTGTTCTCGTTCGTTGGGACTGGGTACCGATCCTGCATTTGTTGACAAGAAGCTCTCGCCAAGGCAAAGGGGGCCCTATGTCATGACTGAATCGAAATTTAGCGTCCATAATTGGACACAGGGCCGTGAAATGGTCATAGAGTGATGCTGGCGGGAAGGTTGAGAGATGGAGAAGATGAATTAAGAGATGTGGTGATGAGAGGTCAGGCGAACACGTGACATCATTGCCTGTGTTTGAACATGAAACTCAGGTCAGATCAACTCTTCAGTGCCAGCAAATCGTCAGACAATCTCAAAGCGGAATCAAGACCAATCTGTTGTTTGATAATAGAGATCAGGTCCGGTAGCCCAAGGTTGGCTGCTTGACTCGATGTCACGTGACGTCACCTCCATCAATCAGAATAGACCAGTCCTAAATATACATTCCTCCCACACGGAGGATCTGACTCATACAGCTCGCTGAATATCATATCCTCGGCCGTCTACATCAGACTGGTTCGACCGCCGATCTCTCGTTTACCCTCACCATTTGGCATCTCGCCATTCCGGCCGACAACAAATTCATTGTAAATGGCAGCAAGTCGTCTTCTTTCCTCGGAGCTGATTGAACTCCTCGTGGTGGCTAGCGACCTCTCAACGTGTTTCCATTCAATAATAACCACGTCTTCGTTTTCTTCCTCAGCTGGAACCTTCTCGTTGCGTTGGTCGTCTCTGTCGGGACGGCCGCGGGCATGGCCCCGGAGAAGGGCCTTTTCTTTCTTCCTTGCGATCTTTAGCTCATCTAATTTGGCGGCGATGGCGGCCTGTGAATCCGTGATCGAAGTTAGCCCCTTTCTGGCTCGTGCGTCTTCTTCGGGGTCATAGAGAAACTGAACAAAGTCGTCGTGCCTCGCGGCCCTCTTTCCCTTGGACACGGCCGGTCCCTTTCTCCCCTCCTTGGACCCATTAGCCAGTCGGTCCTTGGCTTTGTCGCTGGTTTTGTCCCCAAGAAGGTCGTGGATCGCTTCCAGGTGTGCGTTGTACATCAGCGCCTGCAGGTCCGCTCCACTGAAACCCTCCGTTCTCGCGGCGACACTGAGCAAGCGGTTCTGTACTTCGGCGGTCAACTTCAGTTTTTCGCTGACGGCCTTGAGGATATCCAGGCGGTCGTCCATGTCTGGCATGTCGCACAGCAGGCTCTTGTCCAGTCGTCCCGGGCGCAAAAGAGCGGGGTCGATCAGGTCGGGTCGGGACGTCGCTGCCAGGACATAAACTCCATCCAGACCTTCGGCGCCGTCCATTTGTGTGAGCATCTGGTTGACCACGCGGTCCGTCACACCGGTGCTGTCGTGGCCACGCTTGGGGGCGATGCTGTCGAACTCGTCGAAGAAGAGCACACAGGGTTTGGCAGCCTGGGCGCGTTCGAACAAATCACGCACGCTCTTCTCAGAAGCACCAATGTACTTGTTCAGGATCTCCGGCCCTTTGACCGAGATGAAGTTCAGGTTGCATTCTCCGGCCACCGCAGACGCCAGCAGCGTCTTGCCACATCCTGGATACCCGTAGAGCAGGAGACCGGACCGCAGCCGCAATGGCGACTTGGCGAAGATCGGTGCATACTTGGTCGGGTAGAGAAGGGTCTCCAGCAGAGTGTTTCGCGTGCTATGTAAGCCGCCGATGGACGAGAAGGTCGTTGTAGAGTGCGTCAGAGTGACGTTACGCAGAGAGGACGGGGTGAAATTCCTCAGAGCGGCATCAAAGTCGGCCCGGGAAAGAGTGAGAGTGCCGTCGTCCGAGGCCGAGGCAGAGACCGTGCGAATCAAGGACTCGTTGCGGCCGCGCGAGACGAGGAGGACCAGGTCGGCGGGCATGTAGCCGTCCGTCTTGCCCGCCACATCCAGGAGATCGACGTTTGGCGAGAGACGAAAGCCATCGGCGTGGGAAGAGGAAGAGCCTGGTCGGGTCGACGGGTTCGACGGATCCATCCACGAATTCTCGGATATGCTGTTGGAGTCGCTCAGGTTTCGAGCGTGCTGATATTGGAAGTTGTACACCCCTGGGTGGGAGGGTGCGCTGGCCGCCGTCAGGATCTCGAGGATATCGCGCCTCGTTTCTTTGCTCGGAGCCGGGATCATGACAATATCGCCGACAATATGGCCGCCAATGATGATGCTGTTCAGCGCGTCTTTCGATTGCGCCGTTGCGAGCAACGCCACTCCGGAGTGGATGCTGCAATATTGACGAACGATGGCACAAAAGATCTCGGTGACTTGGCGACTGCGTCCGTTGTCATTCCCAACTTGTAACTCGGTCTCGACGGGGCAGATTTTGTCTAGGTCGTCCAGGACGACGACCGACTGCCCGCCCAACCGGGCACACCACGAAGCAGACGTGAATAATCTCGTCAAGGTCTCTTTGATCGTTGACACCCGGGTTTCATCGGTCACCAGCTTCTGGCAGGGGAAATAGGTCACATTGAAGAGATAGTCTCCACGCAGACGGTGTGATATCCACTGTGCCACCGACGTCTTTCCCGAACCAATGCCGCCGGTCAACAAGACAGAAGAGCACAGGGTGAGATTGGACATGCATTGTTTCAGGACAGGATCAACCCCGATCAAGCGCGGGACCAGATCCGGAAGGCCGTGGGCGAAGGTCGGGAACAGCGTACCCAGCGGAATGGGTCGAGGGATTTCCGACTTGATCTCGAATTCGTGTTTCTGTTCACGACCCAGGACCCAATTGACATATTTGGCCGATTCTTGCTCCTTGCTCCCTGGCTGCTCAAACCGCAAGATGCCTCCGTCGAAGGAGGAGGACGACGCCGGATCACCTGACGGTGGCAGGACCATACCGTCCGTGAGGGGACCGGAAAAGAGTCCACCATCTCCATCATACGCCAGACGCAGTTTGCTGATCAATGCCTGCTTGGCTAATTTGGTATCGCCACCGAATTTGAGGCCTTCCTTTTTCCTCGTGGCGGCCGGGAGGAAAGGGAAAAATTGAAAGGATCTGATCGAGAGTCGTGGAAGAGGCGCATTCGCGGCTTCGATCCGGACGATAAACCCGACAAGGCCTTCAGCACCGAGAATCTTGGACCCAGTCGACGACAGCACGACATGTTGGGCATCCACGGCAGTGGGCCACGGCAGGACCCGGGCGACGATCTTGGACGCTGGCCGGCCCACCTCGCTGCTTTCCTCTTCCTTGAGTTGTTGAATTTGACTTTGATCCAATGGCGCGCGGAGTCCTGCCGGTTGGACAATGGCAATCGAGGCCCAACTCGCTTCTTTGAGACTTTCCGAAGAAATCATCTGTGGATCGAGCCAAATCCGGAGCCCCTCATTTTGACCATTTTCTGCCGAATCGTCAAAGAAATCGGAAGCAGCGACGCGGTCAACGGCCCGCATGAACAGAGCGTTTTTGCTGCTTGACCTTCTGGAAGCAGAGGTCCGGGCAGTACTGACGCCGCTTTTGCCACTTCGCCGACTGGCGATGCTTCTGGAGTCTCCTCGGTTGCTGCGACTCGGCCTTGGCCTGGTCTTTGGAGCCACGACGACCTCAGCATCGGGACCAATCTTGGCGAAAGGACAGGTACTGGGAACCGGTGGCAGGATCGACGTGACAATGATATTGGCCGTGGAAGTGGGCGAGAGATGTAAGGTCAGAGGATGGGCCTGCTCTGCTGGGACAGAGGCTTTGTTGCTAAAGGATGGATTGGGCACGGCCCGAATTTGCGACAATAGATTCAGCTCCAGAAAGGTCGCGTGGAGCTCAATCACCTCCCAATCTGATGGTGTCAAGGGTTCGATGTTGATAGTATGGGCGACGGGTGGGTCGAGATGAACCAGGATTCCAACCTTCTGGCCTTCGGTGAGACCAACCACTTTGGCGAACGTGCCGTCAATCTCCAGCAGCTGCACATCCTGCTCGCGGCTGCTTCCAGGCCGCGATCGATCGTTGTTGATCACAGATGCTGGCCGAGTCCGACTCGGCATACCAGTCCATCCGACATAGACCGACCTCTGGAATCCCGCGGCATTACCGCTGGAGACGGAGCTAGATGATAGGGCCTGTGAGCGGTACTGTAGTTCGACGACCACGTTTTGTGCGGGCTGGAGAGTCGACGTCAGCATCAGATGAACGCGCTGGGGAGAGCTTCTCACGGTATCCGCGCTGCTGAGTAGAGCAATCAAACCTGGTGGAAGGTTGACCAAACAGTTCTTTAGCGAAACAAAGGCCACTTCTGCTCTCACAGCGGGCGCCATCTGGGATGTCGTTCAAGAATTTTAGCCAAACAGAAGGTGCCGGAACAGCGCAATCGCTTTTGGTCACTTCAATCTTTCAAATACAAATACATCAGACGTGTGGCAGCAAAATCTTGGATGAAAGGTTGTGCAGAAGAGACAAGGAAATGTCATGGAAACATCTGAGAGCATACACCGGCAAGTGAGGCAAATCCATCAAGCGCCAACTCAACCGATATCCCACTGAAGCCTCGGCTCTTTCCGTAGGGCTGATGGTACCCCTGTTGTGGACTAGATACCTCTTAACGCGTGCCACGCGCGTCGCGTCCTGCCACTTCAGTTTCGTCTGTTCCCCTTTGCTCGGTGGGCTACCATTTCAACTCACGAGCATTGCCTTGGTCGACCTGTATCTTCATACCTGTCAAGATGGCGCTTCTCCAATACAAAGCTCTGGTCAATTATGAAGCGCAGCTGGATGCATTTCAGTCTTTTTTGGAAAAGTTCGAAAGCTCCAGGACCACAGCGCAGGACGAAGCCGCCGAAGCGATTGATGGCCTGCACTTGGATGGTGACAACACAAGCGATGAATACGACTTCATGGATGACGTTGCCGATCGAGATGGCGCTGCGGCGAGGCACAGGACGAAGAGGAAATACATGGAGATGTTGCAGGAAGTGGCAGACAGAGAGCGCTCTGATGTCTTGATCGAGCTGGATGATTTGCAAGAGGTATGCATGCCCTGCCCGTGTGATCGGGTGGTACTGACCGAGCCCACAGTTTGAAGAGTCCTTGGGCTCCGAATCGAACCTTCGGCTGGTGGAATCAATCACAAATAATACGAAACATTACATCGACCTCTTTTCCGACGCGGTCGACAAAGTGATGCCGAGAGAGAGCAAAGACATTTCGTGGGTGTGTCTTCAAAATGAGGTTCGCCTCTAACGCCGAGCCAGGTTCAAAGACGACGTGCTCGACATTATCATGTCTCAACGAGAACGACGCAACCAAACACTGTCTCAAGCACGGGACACCGATCCCAACGCAGATATCCCAAACTCGACGTTCCCACCAGAGCTCACGAGGAGGTACACACTCAATTTCAAGCCTGTCACCCCATCCAGCAGTGACAAGGCGAAGAAGGCGAAGAAGGCTCTGGCCGTCCGGCAGGTCCGGGGAGAACATCTGGGGCATCTGATCACGGTCCGCGGGATTGCGACGAGAGTTTCGGACGTCAAACCGGCGATACGAATACACGCGTACACGTGCGACAGATGTGGATGTGAAATATTTCAGCCCGTGTCCACGAAACAGTTCACGCCGATGCAAGTTTGCCCTTCGGACGAATGCAAGGCCAACGATACCAAAGGCCAGCTCTTCCCGTCCACGCGCGCGTCGAAATTCTTGCCCTTCCAGGAAGTCAAGATCCAAGAGATGGCGGATCAAGTTCCTGTTGGCCACATCCCGAGAACGTTAACGATCCACTGCAATGGCAGCCTCACTCGGCAGATCAATCCTGGGGACGTGGTCGACATCGCTGGCATCTTCCTCCCCACTCCATATACAGGGTTTCGTGCGATCCGAGCTGGTTTGCTGACAGACACGTATCTCGAGGCGCAGCATATCACGCAGCACAAGAAGGCTTACCAAGACCTGAAGATGGACGCCCGGGTCATCCGCCGCATCGAGTCGTACAAAGCCTCGGGACACATGTACGAGTATTTGGCTCGCTCCATTGCGCCGGAGATATATGGTCATCTGGACGTCAAGAAGGCGCTCTTGCTTCTGCTCATCGGCGGTGCGACCAAGGAAATGGGCGATGGGATGCGCATTCGTGGCGATATCAACATGTGCTTGATGGGGGATCCCGGTGTGGCCAAATCTCAGCTGCTGCGCTATATCACCAAAGTCGCTCCACGCGGTGTGTACACCACTGGTCGTGGCTCGAGCGGCGTCGGCCTGACCGCGGCTGTGATGCGAGACCCGGTCACGGACGAGATGGTTCTGGAAGGGGGCGCTTTGGTTCTTGCCGACAACGGCATCTGCTGTATCGACGAATTCGACAAGATGGACGACGGTGATCGGACCGCCATCCACGAAGTCATGGAACAACAAACAATTTCGATCAGCAAAGCGGGAATTACCACCACCTTGAACGCGCGGACCTCCATCCTGGCCGCCGCCAACCCGCTGTACGGCCGGTATAATCCACGAATATCACCGGTGGACAACATCAACCTGCCGGCGGCCCTTTTATCGCGGTTCGATGTCTTGTTCTTGATTCTGGACACGCCGTCACGAGAAGCGGACGAAGAACTTGCCCATCACGTTTGCCATGTCCACATGTACAATCGGCATCCCGATCCAGAGGGTGAATCGGTGGTCTTCTCGCCCGCCGAAGTTCGCCAATATGTTGCTCAGGCCCGAACATTCAGACCGAACGTGCCTAAGAGTGTCAGTGACTACATGGTCGGAGCGTATGTCCGGATGCGACAACAGCAGAAGAGAGACGAAGGCGGCAAGAAACACTTCACGCATACCTCTCCCCGAACGCTGCTCGGTGTTTTGCGTCTCAGCCAGGCGCTGGCCCGGCTCAGATTCAGCAACGAGGTGGTCAACGAAGATGTGGACGAAGCTTTGCGACTCATTGAGGTCAGCAAGGCCAGTTTGTATCATGACCAACGGAGTCACGGCGATCAGACCATCAGCTCGAGGATCTACGACCTCATTCGCGGCATGCGTGAGTCGGGTGCTGCAGCCGTGGGTGCCGGTCGAAGCGAGCTCAATCTCAACCGTGTGCGGGATTTGGTTATTGCGAGAGGTTTTACGAACGAAAATCTCGAGAGGACCATTGAGGAGTACGCTTTACTTGATGTCAGTGACACCCTTTTGTATTATCCGTCGATTGAAACGGTGAGACTAACCCTATTCCAGGTGTGGCAGGTCGCGAACAACGGAACCAGGCTCGTCTGGATTGAGGCGGGCGATAGTGATGACGAAAATATGGTGGACGGATAGGAGGAGTTGTAATGAGTTAAGAGACGTTCCTTTTACACACATCATGTGGGTTTGGCGCTGTGGGAATCGGGATACAGCCTGGACTGTAGGGGGACAGGTTCAGTCCTGATGTTCAGATTCCTTCAACCAACGGATACCAGCGTACGGCGTTCCGGTTAGAACATGACGCTTGCCATCATGCGAATGGTTTGTCTTGTCGCGATGGCTCATTTTGATGATGAAAAAATCGACACTGCATGAAGAGGCTTTTTGCCAGACAGGTTGATTTCTTGCCACGGTCTTCAGGCCCGCTTCTGCATGCAATAGCACCACTAGCACTAGTATTAGACAATATGGACATGAAGCTCTCATGGGCTTCTCCATGAGCCGCAGAAACGACACGGTCAAATCTTTCGCCCTCCAGCATCAGCAAGTATGTGTCCGTCATTGTTTTGGGTTCTTCAAACCCCTTCATGACGAAGTCCTGTTCCGGTTGGCTGCAGCGGCCTAATCGAGCTGATATCTTCAGCATCCTCATCACCATCACTGCCGTCGGGATGACCCTGGTCTGGACTTGATTGTCCTGTCACGCTCCTCATTCCTCGCGCCCTGGAAATCTGATCACGAAACACATTTCCCGAGCTCTCTGCGCGTGTAATCGGCGCCGCCGCTACCACGCCTCTGTATTCCGTCGTGGTATCGAGATCGACGTCTTGAGATCCGGGAACCGAGCGAGGATCGTCGGCCGGGTCGTACTTGGCTGGTTGCCTCAGGGGTTCGAGATTCACGCCATAACTCGTCTCGTCCGCGTAGTCGGTGTCGATGACGGCGCCGGTGTTGCTGTCAACGAGAACTCGCCCGGGAACCGGTCTCTTCAGCGGCACCCCCCATGTGCGGATCGGATAGGCGCGCCCCTTCTCCCAGACGTGGCTGACGGCCGGGAAGTACTGCCTATAACTGCCCCAGGCGCAAAGGATGCCAAGCGCGGAGCCGAAGAGGACGTCAAAAGGGTGATGACGGGCGTCCATGATCCGGGACATGGCGATACACGAGGCGGCCATGATGGGAACAATGACAATGACGGTGCGCCAGACTTCGCCGCGCTGATCGAGGATGTGCAGTTTGGCGGCGAGGTAGAGGGACAGATAAAACAAGCCGGCAAAGGAGCTAGAAGAGTGGCCTGAGGGGAAAGAACGGAAGCCTGGCATCTGTCAGTATTTGTCGTTATCCGTATCTCTCCCGGCCATTGCTCAATGGCTTGGTGGAAGTGTCCCCATGGATTCAATGGCATTCTGGAATCCACAAGAACCTTTCCTGATAGATCAAGCCGAGGGACGGAAAGGAAACGCTCACCATCCTGCATCATGGCCTTGTCGATCTGCGTGCAGATGGCCTTGCTGCTCAGCCCGAATACCGCCTTGTCTTGCGCCCCGGGCGTCGGCCGACATCGACTGATCAGATCGGGCCGTGGCTTGCCACACAGGTTCTTTAACGTCCCCGTGATCACGAAGGCCGCCCCTTGGGCGAGACAGAGGCCGAGGATCCCACAGTTGAGCTCCCAGAGCCGGTCCCAGATCGTATACTTATTGCGGAGGCCTGTCGTTTTGCGATGATGCGAAAAGAGCCCGTCGATAAACAAGGTGTACACCGCGATGACGACGAGTGGAAAGCCAAACGAGATGATGAGAGCTTCCGCGATGGAAATCCGCTCTTTGAAGGCGTAAGGGTACTGGATCGTATAATTGTTGAGAGAAAAAGGTTGCGCAAATGGAGTCACGATCTTATCGAGAGCGGCATAGATTACGGCTAGGACACTGCAAGGGACCATCTGCGTTAGGACAAGATGGCAATGACCATCGAGGAGCGCCCAGGTCGAAGGCCCGTTGGGAAGGCATCAGCTCACATGATGATCAGATAGTCAATGATGTAGCTGGTGGCACTCGTCAGATCATCACAGACTCAACCCAGGCTGAAAGAGCGGGCACTTACGAAAGAATGACCCGAATCGGGATATGCTGGCTCTTGCGAGGAAGAAAGTTGCCAGCCAACCTCTCTATCCTGTCCATGGCAGCTTTGGAGAGAAAATCAATTCAACAGGTGCTATGCGAGAACAAAGAAAGAATGGATGTATGTATGTTAATGTCAGTCCTGTCACTGTAAGAATATGAACAGCTGTTTCACCTGGCAGGCTGATTGTCGCGTGCTCAGGAGTCAAAAATGTCGCTGTCTAGTGCTGATTGGCGGGCCATGACTCTTGGCGGTGAGGCTGAATTTGGGTTGCGTGTGCTGGCTCTGTTGCTTTTTGGCTGCAGCGCCACATACCAGCCCTCTTTTTTTGCGGCCCAGCGCTAGCTGTAACTGCACCAGGTTTCATATGATGGGGAGGCAAGATTCAAGAAGGAATGATCGCTGGCCAGTCCTACGCCAATCATAATCAGCAGCCTCATGCGGGGATCAGGGCAGCGATGTACCTGATGAAACAGAAAAACTGTAGTTGGACCAGGGTGCGGAACCGCACGAGTATTTGAAGCTCCCCACGTCCTGATCGCACCCCTCATTAAAATTCTCTATATCTACTGGTTGTGACATGGAACCTGGGATTGACTTGGTGATCTAATTGGCGTCTGGATGCTCAACTCTTGACCGTCGCGCAGTGTCTGAAGCATTCAGCAGATAACAAGAGCTGTCAAAGACGTCCACCCTGGGGGGTCCATCCAAACCTGGTCTACCTCGTAAAAAGAAAGGACTGCCTGTTGTGGGGCTGTACAATGTATGGAATACATGCCACCGTCGCAACTCAGGACGATTCTTCAATAACTGGATGCAGCTGGGATGATGCTTCTAATGGTGTCATCGACACTTGATTATTCTTCTCCTGATCCCGGCCGATAGCGTGCCTAGGAACATATCAGCGTCTGAATATAAAAGTCTGACACCGGCCCAGGCCATCTGTCCAGGCCATCTGCCCGCCTCTTTGCATTGCAGTCCACTATGTAGACGATCCTCGGCGGCTGAGGCTGGCGGGCGCAAGGTTTCCGCATGCCCGGCGGTACCGACTCCACGGCACACCACATGATCCAGGATCGGCTGAGGCGGGACGTGAGCTGCGGGAGTCATTCTACTCTTAACCTTTGGTCGGTTGGGCTAGCGAAGAGCACAAAAACCTCTATCGGACCAATAACTCTGCTTTCTCCTCACGCGTGAGTACCGAGGCAGCGAGGAATAGCGCGGCACTCGTGCTTTGACCGAGACCATACCCCGCGTGAGTCAGGGAGTCCTGAGGTAAGAAAACAATATGCGATGGCGGCCAGCTGGGGAGGCGCCCTTCTCTGCTCCGTCACATTCGCACGCTCATTTCTCTGTCTCTGAGATCGCAGAGTCTCTCTTCTGTGTGTGAACCTCGCGGTGCAGATCTCTTCCACAATGGCGGACTACTCCAACCTTCCCGACTTCGACTCCCTACCCAAGGTCGAAAACATGCCCCAGGGTTGCGCCTGGGGTGTCTTCGACAAGGACGGCAAGAAAGACCGCTTGGGCTGCCTGAACCTTCTCACTCCGAAAGTGGTCCAAGAGGCTTTCAAAGAAGCTCGCGACGGCGTGTCGATTTCGCTCAACTGGCCCATTGGAGCCATCAACACGCCAGGCTTCCATCGCAAAGGTTTGGTCCACAAAGTCTTGTCGTTTAAAGAGGGCCCGTATGATCTTTGGGGGTTCGACGACGAGCTCGAGTTCAACACGCAGTGCTCCAGCCAGTGGGACAGCCTGGTCCATTTCGCCCACCAACCCACAGGCTTGAGTTACAATGGCGTTCTACCGGCGCGGGAAACATTGACACAAAGTTTCGGCAACGTCGACCTGAAAAAGTCGCTCCCTACACTCAATCACTGGCATGAACGTGGTGGCCTCGTGGGGCGTGGCGTCTTGCTGGATTACCGCGCGTACGCTGAAGCCAAGGGCATCAAGTACAGCTGCTTCGAGAACCATCCCATCAGTGCTAAAGCCCTCGACGCCGTGGCCGAATTCCAGGGAACAAAGTTCAAGCACGGCGACATCCTGATTGTCCGGTCCGGCTTTACCGAGGACTTGGGTACCGACAACGCAGAAGAACAGGAGAAAAGGCTCGGGACACATCAGTCGGTCGGCGTCCAAGGGAACAAGGAGTCGGCCAGATGGGTGTGGAACCACCACTTTGCTGCCGTGGCGGGCGACGCGATCGCGTTCGAGTCTCTGCCACCGATCCTCGAGGACGAAAACAACCGGGCTGGTACCATTGGTGACCTCGGTAAGTCAGCCATATCCACTGATGTCCATTACCACCCACCTTTAGCCAATCCGGCAATCTAGTCTGTCCGGTTGCGTATGGTCCGAAAAAGACATTGATCCAAGTGACTAACGCCTCGTCTCTGTGTCTCACTCGCACAGTTCTCCATCAGTACTTCCTCAGCCTCTTCGGGCTCCCGATCGGCGAGCTCTGGGATCTGAAGGCCCTTGGCGAGCACTGTAAAAAGGTGGGCCGGTATGAGTTCTTGCTCACGAGTGTACCTCTCAATGTGCCGGGCGGAGTTGGCTCGCCACCGAATGCATTGGCTATCTTTTAATCCTAAGGGATGGATACCGCAACAAGGCGTAAGTGGGCAGGCCAACAAATCCTGCATTTAGGAGGTGGAAGTGAAATGTGGAAGTGGAAGGAGAGGTGGAAGGTGAAGTGGATGAGCACAAGTGTAGGTTCAATCATGGAACGCCGGCGGCCCTGGTCGTGGGACATACAGTACCCAGCCAACTACACGTTATTTTCTCAGTTAAAGTAACAAAGTCCTTGCAAACACCTCAGTGAATCTGCCAGGCAATGCTTGATCGTAGAATTTTTGGTGTCTTTGTACATGGTCGATTTCCCTCACACCCTCACCCTCTTCCCAAACTTCGCAATCTCACCAATCATGCCACCACCGCTCAGGCCTCTCATTTCGCCCACAAACTCGTTGGTGATGCTGGTCTGCAAAAGGCCGCTCTTGGCATAATACTCCAACAGTCCCTTTGCCTCAGCACCGCTCAGTCCCGTCAGCGTCGTGACGATAGTCTCTCCGCTTCCGTGCAGCAGGTCCAAAATCCACGGGTCCACTTTGCTGTATGGCTCTGGCATTGGGAAGGTCGGGTCCGTCAGTGCGGTGCCGGCCTCGCGTGCGGCCATTTGACGCAGGAGCAGCGGAAACGATGGGAATGACGGCGTGTTGGAACCGGTCGTGGCGGCGACAATCATGCCCCCGTTGGTGAGTTGGTCCTTGGTCGAGAATAACAGAGAGATAAATTGGCGGATCAAGGTGAATTGATGTGCATGGATGACGTTGGACTCGGCAGACCGATACTTCGACGGGCCCATCCAGTGATCGAGACCGTCAATCGCGATCAGGACTGGTGGACGGGGCATCCCACCGGACCCTGGGCCTGTGAGTTCTTTCCAGAAGGCCTGCCACGCTGGCCATGCCCGGGTGTGGTCCTCGGCGCCCGCCAGAGCAAGGTCCCGCAATGTCATGTTTTTCTTGACGGGCAACCCCTTGGGAGGGTCGTTGTTCAGCTTGAGTTCACGCAGGACACCGTCATTCGCGTGGGCCGTGCGCGAGAGGAGGTCGGCTGTGAGATGGGGTTGGATGTACAGCTGTTCCTCTCGGGAGCCTTCTCGGAGTGCCAACGGCGCATACGACGACTGGTTGAGGATGTAGTCTTGTCCTGCCCATGGTCAGGAGGTCACTGGTGGTCAAATCTGAAAACTCACCTTCAGGCACGTGGATCACCACCCACTTGCTCAGGAAAGCCATACACATGGCCTGCAGGAGCATCACGCTCTTACCCGATGCCCTCTCGCCGGTGATAAGTCGTCGAATAAACGGAGCGCCGAGACCTTGGTCATGCTGACTGCCATTGACTTCTTTGATGTCCTGTCCCAGGTGGACGGTATCCCCCCTCATCAAGGTCGCCGGCTTTCGAAACATATGCCAGTTCTGCGTCCTCTTGAAAGCTTTTGCGTCGCGAAGCTGGTCGAGGAGTGGACCCTCGAGGCCCAGCATCTGTCCCACCTTCTCTGCGTCGCACATGTTCTTCACGCTCAGATCCTCCATCCCTTGCACCTCGAGTGCGTTGGTGTTGCTGAGCACAATCCGCCTCCTCGCGGCTCTCCGTTCGCCGACCGCTGGAGGCTTCGGACGTTCTTTGCCCTTTCTTTTAATCTTGGCCGACCTCGATTCGCGGAATTTCAGCGGGGTCTGCGTGCCAGATTTCTTCTTGAGAGGATTGGCATATTGCGTGGCCGAGCTGTGAAAGGAGGACGTCGATGCTGTCGTCGTCGCCAGGGACACGGTCGAGGCCACAATTTTAGACGGGATGCGTAGCTTCGATAAGCAGTCGGCACATATCGACAACGACATGGCGACAGAGGGCCATGCAGTTGTCGTGGCGTGGAAGGTTGGATGGCGATCAAATCAATTGAGCACGAATTTCCAGATGGCAGCTTTGGCGTTTGACTGGAGCGGTGGCCGCTTTTAGTGCTGTTCCCTCTCCTCATCTAAAAGCAGCGTCGCCAAAAGTTTTGGAGTTTTGTCCTCCACAACCACCACCCACTGGAGCATTTGGGTTACAAGCCAGCATTTTTGGGTCCGAAGAGACCGCCCCATGCGTGCCATGGCAACTGAGACTATGGTAAACACGGAAATTGCTGAAGCTGCCGGGACCGCCCAGTGGTCCGCCGCTTCAGGACCGGAACGACTGTAAGTATTTCCTGTCTTTGCTTCCTGTCTTTGCTCACGCCTTGTAGGCCGACTACGGTCCAAAAACCGTCACCGTATAGCTACGACCTCGGGCACCTTGCTGCCATCGATCCCAACCCCCTCCCGTCCACATCCATTCTGCTCTCCCAATCGCTACCCGACCGCAATGCCACTTTACGAGCCATCGCCCGTGACGGAGCCCAGACTCTCCTCAACACCTTTCTCACCACATGCAGTATCACATCGACGTCTGATGGCCTCGTTATGGCCCTTCCTCCCACCACACAACAACTCCCCCGCTGGAAGCCCCTCCCTAAACCCAAGCAACCGACGAAATGGGAGCTGTTTGCGCGCAAAAAAGGCATCGGCAAGTACGGCGGGAGCGGGAAAGGTGGTGCAGCGCTAGAGGAGCGGCGCAAAAACATGGTGTACGATGAAGAGAAGGGCGAGTGGGTCAAGAGATGGGGGTACAAGGGAAAGAATAAAGACGAAGAGAACGACTGGCTGGTGGAGCTGGATGACAAAACCATCAAGAGAGAGAGTGAAGGACTCGGTGGTGAGGGCCAGTCGGTCCGCGGGGAGGGCAGGAGGGAAAGGAAGGAGAGGATCAAGAGGCAGGACCGGAGACAGAGGAACAATGAGAGAAGGAATAGAAAGGGAGGAACGATCGACTAGGATGGATTGGATTTGGAATTTAACGATATTGATGTCAAAAATGTTGAAGATCGCCTGTTTCCCTCCGGCCACTCAGAGCTTGCTCTCATGGAGAGTGAAGAGCTTGATAGAGGAGAATCACTAGGTTTGATGTGGATGATGAGCGCGACAAAGGATCATGTCCATATGGGACAGGTTACTGAACCCGCTCCTTGAGGCCAGGTGTTGAAGGCAAACGGGACGGCAGCAAAGGTCGCTTCCCGGCTGGCATGAGTCGAAGACGGAGTCGAAGATGGAGTCAAAGATATTGATCATGGCACTGCATCCTGCCGGCTCAGGCAGTTAACCGTAATGGAGACGGCAGAGAGAATATTCAACGACATGGTATCACTCACACTGCACAAATCTTCTCGCTCCACGTTGAATCGGCTGTCTAATTCGAGCACTCTCTATCTTCCTAATCGTACACAAGAGTCCAAAGGTGGTACTCTATTCTCGTCCCCTCATATCTTCATGGTTGACAAAAAGAATATACCGGTCAAATTCATACCAGAGCGGCAAACGTCAATAATACAGAGAGAGAGCTTTGGAATGAACGCACGAGTGAGAACCTCGCACCCTCACATCCTGATAGGAGATAGTCCCGTCAACTCTGGTAACTGTGGTTCGGGGATCTGTGGTGGCTCCGGAGTGACCACCCGCGGGATGGCAGGCAGGCTTTGTGCTGGAACGTGTGTGGCGTTCAAGCGCGATCGGCCGTCGGTCGAGGATGACAAGCTCCTTTGCTTGGGGTGCCTTGTCGTCGACAGCGCCGACTTGGATTGAATCGCGGCATCGGCGCTCTTCGGCGGCCCCACGACAGGCTGGCTGCTCCCGCTCGACGAAACGGCTCGGTCATCCAGGGCGAGGTCTTCGCTCTCGTTCATCGATCCTTCACGCTCGTAGCGGTATTCTTCCTCCAAATACTCCTTTTCGGTCCAGCATCCTTGCCAACAATTCTTCCAGTCCATGACGAGGAATTGAAAGCAGAAGGCGTCAATCCGGAGGCACGGCTGAAAGCAGATGCACAGATTGCGATAGTCCATCTTGTTCTTGTCGGCGTAACTATTCAGCAGACTGAGATGGCAGGTGATGGCAAACAGAAGATAGTAATTGAAAGGGGGGAGCTTCGAGAGTTCATCCCGGAGCAACTGAGGCGCCGCCGTCGCACCAGCGCATTCAGCGCCAATTTTGTTCTGCACCGACTTGGGGAGAATCTCATCCGGTAGCTCTCGCAGCCATGACTTGAACATGGATCCGATGGTATTGATGTCATACAGCTCGGGTTCGTCGAAGAGATTGATGTCGTATTCGCTGTCGAAGCGCCGCTGCCAGTGCTTGACATCCTTGCCACTTCCTGGAATGCGGTACAGGCCCTCTTCTTCACATCCGTTCATATTGAGGTAGCTATGACAGTTAGCATCGACCTCTTTCTCGCAGAGGACGTTGTGACCTACTCAATGCATCTCCACGGCAATGCCGGCATCCAAAACTCGGTCTTGTCCTTGGAAAATTCAAGACGTCGTGCAATTCGGGTCTTCCGGGTTTGCTTCACGAGAGGTAAATTGATGGTCGTACATACGTACGTGTCATCGGTCACCACTTCGCGCTCGTTGCTACTGCCACTCCGAGTGATCTTGCCAAAAAAGCCCTTAGCTTTTCCGAGCCGATCACCGACTCCTTTCCCGGTCTGCTGGATGTTGGAAAACAGTTGAAGGGTCGAACCGTCTCGGGAAACGGGGCCGCCTTGACGTTCTTTCTTGAGACTGTTGGAATCCTCGCGGGCATGACGATCGGCCGATCTGTTCCGCAGCGTCGGGCTGTTCTCACCGGCCAACGCCCGGTCACGTTGATCTGGCTTGATCGGCGCAGTTTTCGGGGGCGCCTCGTCATGTTCATCACCACGATATGACGTGTCGATGTGAAGATGACTCGGCGTATGGCCTTTATGTTTTTGATTTTCTTCCATCTTGACCGTCTTGGTTCTGGTCAGAATACCGCCGAACTTCGACCGGCCTTTCTTGTTGACCGGGCCGAGTTCAATCGTCGCTCTGGAGGGAGCCGGCTCTGGTGCGAGAGAAAGGTTGCCATTGCCGCTCCCGTTGCTGGTGACGGGGCCGGTGCCGGTGGCCACGGTCAATTTGGGCAATTCTGGGGTGGAACCTTGCCTTCTGACCGAGTGAAAAGATCTGTCCTTGGAGCTGGCGCGACTCCTTGCCTTTGTCTTCTCCGGCGCCTCGACGGTGCCGGTCTCGGGGGGGAGCAGTTTATGAGATGATTTGGAGGCCATCAAGTTCGAGAAGAAAGATTTCGACGACTCGCGCCCGTGCTTGGATGAATCTCGCGTCGGGGATGGGGGAAACTCGGGCATGGCGGTGATATCGGGAGACACGGGCTCATTTCTCGGACCCGCTGAGACCTGATCCATCATGGAGGACGGTGGTGCGCCGTGAAGGGATGGAGATCCTGGCAGTGAGCCCGAAGTTTGGGGAGAGCGCGGAGACTGTGGGCTGAGCGTGGCCGGACTCAATTGGTTATACTCATCATGGTTCATGGCAGCGCTCAAATTGAGGGACGGTAAGGCCGAGGCTCCACGCATTGCCGCAACTCCCCTGTGTCATCCGCAGAGCCCACTGCAGGTAGCCGCTTGTTTTCGGGGAGGACAACAGACCCAGACTGTATTGCCCGGGTCAATGGCCCCTCTTTTGGACGGTTCCCGTGGTGTTGTTCCCTGCTTGTACCACCTCCTCAACGACAGCGATACCGGCCGACGTGGACGTCCGGAGGAAGAAACCTTCGAGGAGATTGGGTCTGCTTGGTCCAGCTCAGAGAGGCTCCCGCGGAGAAGGTGTGCTGTGCAGGGCGGTGGAGAGCTCAAGTGATGGCCCGAGGAGGGGTTTTGTCAACCACACCCTCCAGTCCACACCCACAGGGGTCACGCTCAGCCGAGAGGAGGGCGAGGCTGCGGTTGATTCCCGGCAGTGTGGAAGATGGGACTCGAAGTGACACTAACAACCAGCATGCGCTGATGCTTTTGCTGCCAGGCTTCTTGTCCCGCGCAGACTGCAAAGGTGCCGGTGGTCCAAGGGTGTTGCCCAAGGGAGAGTGTGCACAAGCGAGCACGGATCCGGAGCAGATCAAACGAAGGATGGTGGCGGCGACAGCGGCGGCCGCGGCAGCCGATCTGAGACGCCGGACGGAGATGATAGAGGGAGTCAGATGTCTCCGCATGCATACATACATACATGTGTGTGCTCGTGGAGCCGCGACGTCGACCGAGGAGCGCTACTACTGTATGTTTCTCCTTTCAGTCCAAGCCTACGTCGACCGACGGCGTGGTTGCAGTGGAAGTGGGTGGGGGCCCGCCGCCGTACACGCTTGCTCAGGGTCGTCCGTGCTTGGGGTCTGAGGGTATTTTGGCGCCGACCCACTCCACACAGAGAAAAAGGTTCATGGTCCAGAGTACTACTTTACGGGGCCCTGCGTCAAGTGAGAGCCAGGAGGAGGCCAAGGCACCAGCGCCATCTCTGGCACTGTATTATTGGCGAGGACATTGGGAGATGGCCGCTGGGGTAAAGCTGCTTTCATGTAATTTAGCGGTGGATCTGATCAAAAGCACCGGGGGCCTGCCAGGGGCGTCAGGCTGACGTGGTGTCGGGCATGGAAGATCGACCACGGCACAGTGCGACAGCATTACTAATGACATGGCTGCTTCTGATAAAATTGCATACATCGGCAATTCATGATTCATTTCCATTCTTGACGAGATATTTGGTTCCTTTTGTTGGAGACCGACCTACGAGCAGGAGTCAGGGTACCGAGTCTTTCAGTCTGGTGTGCTACAGTGCGATCTGTCACTAGCTGCATCGCCAAGCGCCGAGGAGTAAGTCAGCGCATACTGCAGCTTTAATCTACCACACTTCCACCGCACCACACTGCCCTGATCTCTCACAGCCTTGTCCCAGTCAGGTGGCGGGTAACCCAACTCCCGCATGCTGGGGCTCGCTTGGACGACAGCCGTGTTTGACGTTGCGTCTAATTGCTGAGTCGCACGTCCCTCCCCCGTCGCCATCTGTGTCTCTGTCATTCCACGCGGTTGCCTAGGACAATGGCCCTCGTGTCCGGGCCGGGGATTGGTGGCAGCGTGGCACCTCACAGTCTGCCAGCAGATCTGACCCTGGCCGTGGACAAACACGTCGAATACATCCAGAGCCTTGATAGCGTGCGTGCATGTAAGTGAGTCGGGATCGGCAGATGTTAATTGATTGCCAGCGGAAAGATGAGCTGGAGTACTGGTTGACCGAGCATTTACGACTCAACGGTGTTTATTGGGGGCTGACCACTCTTCATCTCCTGGGTCGTCCGGATGCATTGCCACGGGAGGCCACCATCCAGTTCGTCCTCGGCTGCCAGAACAGTGATGGAGGGTTTGGCGCGGCCCCGGGCCATGATTCTCACATGCTGTCCACCGTCAGTGCGGTGCAAATCTTCGCGACCATCGACGCCTTGGCCGCTCTCGAAACCTCTCGCCATGGGGGCAAGGACGTCGTTGCGAGATGTAAGTACGATCGATGTGGAACGGCTCGAGCAGGTGCTAAGACGGCCGGCCTCAGACATTGCCAGCCTGCAAGATCCCCACACGGGCGCCTTTACCGGAGATGAGTGGGGAGAGGCGGACACGCGCTTTCTCTACGGCGCCTTCAATGCCCTCTCCATCCTGAATATGATGCATCTGGTCGACGTCGAGAAGGCCGTCTCACACATCCAGGCTTGCGCCAATTTGGACGGAGGCTATGGGGTGTCTCCAGGCGCCGAATCCCACGCCGGGCAGATATTCACATGTCTCGGCGCTCTCACAATCACACACCGGCTCGACCTCGTCGACGCCGACCGGCTGGCCTCTTGGCTGAGCGAGCGCCAGGTCCCGAATGGCGGACTCAATGGGCGACCGGAGAAGTTGGAAGACGTGTGCTATAGCTGGTGGGTGATGAGCAGTCTCGCCATGCTCGGCAAACTCCATTGGATCGATGCGACCAAGTTGGCCATGTTCATTCTTCGATGTCAGGTAAGGTCTCATCAGCGTTTTCACGTCGACGGCTCATCAACCGTGCAGGACTCGGAGCACGGCGGCCTCGCAGACAGACCCGGCGATGCGGTCGATGTCTTTCATACCGTATTCGGTGTTGCGGGCTTAAGTCTTTTGGGATATCCAGGCCTGCTGGAGGTCGACCCGGCGTAGTAAGTCGCCATCGCCAGGATGGACATGTCTGACAGACTGCAGTTGTATGCCACTCAAGGTCACGAAAGCGCTACCATACTACCAGAAGCATCATCATAGTCAGCCTCTTGCAATCTAATAACCCACTTGATGAGCTGTCTGAAAGCTGGGATACAAGGCAAGAGCAGAGCAAGCAAGGGTTACACGATGATCTATTTCGGCTTCATACACTAATATCCTCGTCATTGAGGAAAATAGGCATCGTGAGACATGAAGCGGGCGTTAGAGTTAGGTGTAATGGTGGTGGTCGTGGTGGGTGGAAGAGAGGAAGAGGCTAGTACATCGACTCGTGTCATGACTGACCTTTTTCACTCCTCTTGTCCGTTGCGACTTCTAACAAGTATTCATCAAGCTTTGAGTTCCACGTTTAAGGCTTGTTCTCTCCACTCCCTTCCACCATTCTGGTTACAACACTGTTTGTTCAGTGCTGCCTCCTCCGGCTTACCCTTCTAGCCTGCGGCTGCATTCCTGAGCTTGCTTGCGTAACCATCGCTTTGAACAGCCTTTGCGCTTCCTCATTCTGGTGTTCAACAATACCGCGCCTAGCCGCCATGGCTGTGGAATTGCTCAGTTGCAGCGTTTGCCCCAAGCAACCATCGTTCAGCGACATCTCTCACCTGCTCACCCACGTGAGTTCCAAAGGCCATCTGTCTCACTTACACGAACTTCAAGTCCGAAGCCATCAAGAAATCGCGGCGGGAGTGCAGCTTGCGGCCTACAACCAATGGTATCAGCAGCATGGCCTGGGTCAGCTGCTGAGCGAGCGCATGCTTCGAAAAGAGGCCAAACTCGCCAGAAGAAAGGCGGCGGAGCCAGGCAAAGGTCCAACGGTGAAGCAAGAACACACGCTCTTGGACACACTTTTGAAACGGTCATCGCCACTGGAATCAAGGAAGAAGCCAGCTCGAGCAAAGAAGTGCACACCGAGGAAAACCGGGCGAAGAACCCATCGAGGAGTCGACGATGAGAATGAGACTGACCTCGATTATAACAGTAACAGCACCGCTGTCAAGAGGCCGAGGTAAGATTCTAGCCCTTCAAAAGGGCATATTTGTGGCTGAGAATGAAGGGGGGGCGTGCGAATGCAATCACCATGGCGCTCCCCCATCAAGCGTTCCTCGTCCGTCAGCAGCCTCTACGTTTCAGATCGAGACTGTCCGGCAGAAGATGACCCGCACCGTCTCGCCACAGGAGACAACAGATCAAAGGGACAAGTTTGGCCAGGTATGGCTCGGTTTGACGCGGCAACACCGGAAACGAAGCGAAGACGCAATCAAAAGAAAGACCAGTCCGTCTGGAAGCGCATCGAGAGACTCGCTACCATGGTGGCACCCATGGAGGTCGTCTACACACCTGGAGGCACCGTGAGGAAACAAAGGCACATTGATGATCTTGAGGACGATAGCAGTCTTGTTGAAGGCGAATCTCCACCGCCAAAGATCACGCCGAACCGCCGCCGTAAGAGACAGCCACTTGCAGACATAAGTATCAACACGTCCAGGCTCGTGAAGCAAAAGCCCATGGCTGCGAGCGGTAAAAATCGAAACCAGGCTGGCAAAATGACCAGAATACCGACCATCACCGACGTGCCGAACTCACCAAGGGCATCCTATGGTATGCCTCCTCGGTACTCACCAACGGAGCAAGAAAACCTGGAGTCCAACCTTTTGATCTCTGACTTGCCTGCTCGAGACAGGCCAGGAAATTTTACGATATTCCACGAGGTCAGCCCAAACAATACTGGAAGTGCTGCTGCTCCAGACCCCCAAGCGCCGTTCATACCCCCTCAGCAGTCATACGTTGCAGCACCAGGAACCCAACTGTCAATGCCATCCGCATCTTGGCTTCAGCCGCCTTCTCAACAGACCTCCTCCTACCATAACCCCCATATGATATACCGACCTGTCTATGGTCGACGTCAAACATTTCACGACATCAGTATTGGCCAAGAGAATATCCCCTCCTGGATCGGTCAGCCTTCAGAGCCAGGGATTTTTAACGCGAACCCGCTGCCGTGGGTGGACCTTCTATCAGCACCATATCCCGTTTTCTTTGACATCGCTGAAGGGGTCGCTCATGAAATCCCGTTCGAAGACACGAGAAATCCTCTCGCGGATGCTCCGGGGCCACTAGAGCCTGAGCAAGACCGACTACCCATCAAAGAAAGGACCACATCAGAGGATAATAGAGTTTCCAAACACAGTTTCTAACGAGGTTTAATAACAGCTCTAGACTTGTCATCTTTGCGGCTGCCGAAGAGGAAGTCAAATATGGCCACCGGAACTTGATCCCTGAAGCCAAATCATACTCTGCACCAGCCTATAGGATATGAATATAACCATGGAGGAATTCACCTGTGCAGGTCATCTTTCTGGTGAACCTGTGATTAGTGGTCAAAAGAAGATCGATATGGTGCGTGAAAGCCTTGTACGGCAGCACCGCCAGCTTTCTCAAACTGAAGAACGACGTACTGGTCAGGTTATCGGCACATCATTTACGATTGCAGTGGATGTATTTCCTCCATTAAGATTAGAACCACTGGGAGGATTATAACAGTCAGGAGGAGCAGGTGTCAAGAAAAGGGGCAGGACGCCAAGCTCGTTCATATACTCACTGCCCGCGTCTCGAGGATTCAAGGCCAGATTGTTCGCCAAATAGAAGAGCCTCACCTTGCCTGATTGTTCACTGCTTGCCTCCAGCCCCCATCACATAGCATTATTCATTCGGGCGTCATAGCGATCTTTGTACCTTTGTTCCTGGAGAGCGGCCAACCCCAGTAGAAACTCCCTGACAAGCTCAAGTTCCCTGATGACCTTCGGGTGCGGCTGTTGTTAGTACATTCCGTATACCACCAGCATTATCTGGTCGAGACGTGTCTTGGTGGAGTCCCTTGTGGGCATGTACCCACCACAGGCCAAACGTTACGCTGTCCCAGGGGTAAAAGCTAGCCTGGAGAGGTGGGCCAAGTCGCGTCCCCGGACTCGCGTTACCGCGTCACACTCGTGTCCATCTTGCAAGATCCTCTACTCGCACCTCATAAAAGATATTCGGCGATGGGGCCGATGCAGAAGAAGCAACAGACTTTGTCTGCCTTCTTCAAAAAGTCTTCAGCTCCTCCGGCGAAGAGAAATGATGTGGTGGATCATCTCCGTGACGACGATGTGGTGCTGCCATCACCAAAGAGACGCCGCATTAGCGCAGCTCCCGAAGATGAGGCAGGCCATGTAGAAGAAGTGAACAACGAAGATGAAGAAATCACCAGGACTCTCCAGCCAGTTGCAGCAAATGGACAGAGATCGACGACGACGACGCCCCCCCCCACTGCGTCACCACTGCGAACTGGCCGAACGTCGAAATATTTGTTCTCGTCGTCTCCCTTGCAGGAAAACCAGAAGGCCGAAGGGGAAGATGCGGCACAGAAACACCGAAAAGAAGAATTACATCGCAAGTTTGTCCGAAAGCTGGGAAAGCCTGACAGCATCGCTGAAATCAAGAGACGTAACCGCGCCTTCAATGATGCCACAGAGGAACAAGAGAATGAGGAGGCAGAAGACCAAGACGCCGAGGAAGAGACGGCTACTCCAAAGACGACGGCCAGAGGAAGAGCAGGGACCAAAAAAGGCGGGCACAAGCTGACGCCGATGGAGAAGCAGATCATAGAAATCAAGCGGGCCCATATGGACACTCTCCTTGTCGTCGAGGTCGGATACAAGTTCAGATTTTTCGGCGAAGATGCACGGATCGCGGCAAAAGAGCTCGGCATCGTCTGCATACCCGGTAAATATCGTTACGATGAACATCCATCAGAGGCCTATCTCGATCGTTTCGCGTCAGCGAGCATACCGGTCCACCGGCTTCACGTTCATGTGAAACGATTGGTCGCTGCCGGACATAAAGTCGGGGTCGTCCGTCAGCTGGAGACGGCGGCGCTCAAAGCGGTCGGTGATAATAGGAACGCGCCCTTTGTGAGGAAGCTCACCAACCTCTACACGAAAGGAACGTATATCGACGATATCGAGGGCATCGAGGACGACAGTCAGCGGAGCCGTCCGGCACTGCCATCACAATCGACCGGCTTCTTGCTCTGCATGACCGAGGTCAACGTCAAAGGTTATGGGAACGATGAGAAAGTCCACGTGGGACTGGTCGCTGTGCAGCCGGCCACCGGAGATGTCGTCTATGATGACTTCGAGGATGGCTTTATGCGGAGCGAAATCGAGACGAGGTTGTTGCACATTGCACCCTGTGAGTTTCTCATTGTCGGAGAGCTCTCAAGGGCCACTGAAAAGCTCGTGCTGCATTTGTCTGGAAGTAAGACCAACGTCTTTGGGGACAAGATCCGTGTGGAGCGAGTCGGGAAACCGAAAACCATGGCCGCTCAAGCGTACAGCCACATTTCAAACTTTTATGCCGGCAAGCTCAAGGATTCTCTTTCGGAGAACGACACGGCGACCAAGGTGCTGGATAAAATATTAGGACTGCCTGAGAATGTCACCACATGTCTGTCGGCCATGATCACTCACATGTCCGAATTTGGGCTGGAACATGTGTTCAATCTGACAAAATACTTTCAGCCTTTCTCTGCCAGGTCCCATATGCTGTTGAACGGCAACACTCTGACGAGCCTCGAAATCTACCAGAACCAAACGGATCACACGACCAAGGGGAGCCTATTCTGGACCTTGGATAGGACTCACACCAGGTTTGGAGCCAGGCTACTGCGAAAGTGGGTCGGCCGGCCACTGCTGGACAAAGCCAAGGTCGAAGAGCGCTTGGTCGCCGTCGAGGAGCTTCTTGAGACAGACAAGGCTGTCGTCGTCGAGAAGCTGAGACAGGTGTTGGCGAAAATCAAGACGGACCTGGAAAAGAGCTTGATCCGGATCTACTACGGCAAATGCACGCGACCGGAGCTGCTCAATGTGCTGCAGTCGCTCCAGTTCCTGGGAAGCGAGTTTGATTACGTGACCGATGCCGCGTCCACGGGTTTCACCTCGACCCTCATCGCGGCGGCAATGACCTCTCTGCCGTCCATGTTGACCGAAGTGGTCACCTATCTAGACAAGATCAATCTCCAGGCGGCCAAATCTGACGACAAATACACCTTCTTTCGGGAAGACCAAGAGACAGAAGCGATCGCGGACGAGAAACTGGGGATTGCCAGTGTGGAACACGACCTGGATGAGTTTCGGACGACGGCAGCAGAAAAGCTGGGAAAGAAACGTCCAGTAGAATATACTGCTGTGGCCGGGATTGACTATCTCATTGAAGTGGAAAATGCTTCGTCCATGATCAAGAAGGTGCCTGCATCTTGGACCAAGATTTCGGGCACGAAGAAGGTGTCAAGATTCCACCCGCCCGAAGTCGTCAAGCTCCTTCGTGAGAGAGATCAACATAAAGAATCCCTGGCGGCGGCGTGTGATCAGGCGTTCAAGGACTTGCTTGCCGACATCGCCACGAAATACCAGCTGTTTCGCGATGCCATCCAGAGCCTGGCCACGCTCGACTGCCTTTTGTCTCTGGCCACCGTGGCGTCACAGCCTGGCTACGTCAAGCCGACTTTCGCCGCTGACTCTCGCATCCAAGTGCAGGGTGCGAGGCACCCAATGATCGAGCAACTCCTGCTAGACGCGTACGTGCCAAACGACGTCTCGCTGGCGCGTGAAGACACTCGTGCCCTCCTGGTCACCGGTCCCAACATGGGAGGAAAGTCATCGTATGTGCGGTCGGTGGCCTTGATCACCATTATGGCGCAGATTGGATCCTATGTCCCCGCTACATCGGCACACCTCGGCATTCTCGACGCCGTCTTCACTCGCATGGGCGCGTTCGACAACATGATGACGGGTGAGAGCACTTTCATGGTCGAGCTGAGCGAGACCAGCGACATCCTGAAGCTCGCCACAGATCGGAGCCTGGTTGTGCTGGACGAGCTCGGCCGCGGCACGAGCACACACGACGGCGTCGCGATCGCCGGCAGCGTGCTGGACTGGCTTGTGCGTGAGAAGCGATGTCTGACCCTCTTCATTACCCACTATCAGGTCCTGGCCCGGATGGCCGACGGCTGGCCGAATGGCGAGTTAAAGAACGTACACATGCGCTTCACCGAGGAGGAAGGCAGCGACACCGTGACCTTCCTGTACGAGGTCGGCGAGGGTGTCGCCCATCGGAGCTATGGCTTGAATGTCGCGCGGTTGGCCAATGTGGGGCCCCGGGTGATCGACGTGGCCAGAGAGAAGAGCGGCGAGCTGGAGCAGAGGACGAGGGCCAGGCAGATGGGAGCGATGGCGAGGATGCTGTTGGACGACGCCGATTTCGATCAGGAGAGACTCGCTGGTCTCGTTGAAGGGATTGCGATGCTATAACACTGTTCCTGGCAGTGAGTGATTGGTCTCCGACCCAGAGATGTTGATCTATGCCCTCAAATCTGAGAGGTAGCGGTAATTTGGAGGAGAACGGATGGTACAGTATGTGTTGCAGGAGATGCCAGATGTCAGTCGGCATTGTCACGAGATGATTACCCTTTCCCCTCTGCCCGCATTCAATCACCCTAGTCATAGAGGATTCACAATATACAGGCGCTTTAATAACGGGGAGGCCAGGACATGGACAGGACTTCCCACCAGCAAGTAGCATCATCACCGTGACGGTTCTGGACTCACAGCCCACCACCTTCAATTAAAATGTTGTCATGTGCATTGGGCAGGCCAATGACTGCGATGCCCGCAGGTATTCTGGCCTGGCGAGCATTGAAGCAGGCAAACACTGCCAACTTGGCCAGCGCCGGACAGCTGCGGAAAATTCCTGCCATCACCTCCTCATCAACCATGGTCACAAACGACAAGTCAATATCCTGGAGGCAAGGATATTTCTTCTGGCCATCAAAGACCTCTGTCAGCGCTTGGTGCGAGATGTGCCGACAGGAGTGCAGATCGAGCCGTTCAAGACGGTCAGCCGAATGCAGCATCATGGCTTTGAAGGCTTCGGAACCGAACCCGACCGGCTCCTCTTGTGGTCCGTCAGGATTCATGCTGTCCACGTCCCGGTTATCCGAAAGGTCGATGTATGGAATCGGCGGGTTGCCAAAGTTGTTGCCGAATAGATCGGCAAAGGCCCGATCGGTACACATGGTGCTGCCGGTCAGTCGGAGCTTTCTGAGCTTGGTACAATGATTCTTGATGGCCTCAAGGACAGCGTCGTCGGCTTCGACAAATCCTTCGAGACACAGAGTCTGCAGGTGTGGACCGATGTTGGTGATGAGGCGGACCAACGTGTCGGACGAGGTGTCGTTTTGTGCCACGGCCAACGTCAGATGTTCGAGCTTGGAAAGAGCGGCGAATGACTGGATCGAAGCCTCTCCCATGTGTGAGCAAGACCGGAGTTTTAGTCGTCTGAGATTGGCGCAACATCGCACCATCTCATGGACCGTCTCGTCCTTTAGGGAGTCATTCAATTCCGACAGTTTCAAACTTTCGAGCTGGGAGCCGCGTTGACGGAACATGTCCACGAACGCTTTGTCCGAGATCAGGTTGGTCGCTCCCAGCTGCAGAGAACGAATCTTCTTGCACTTTTCAGCCATGTATAAAAGAGCGTCGTCCTTCATCTGGCCAGCAAACCGGAGATTGACGCTCTCCACATGGGGCATATACGCAAAAATCTTATGAAAATCTTCCTCTTCGAGTTTCCCGCAGTCATAGATTGCGATTCTGTCGACGTCAGGCTTCAAGAAAAGACCCAGGGTTCGCGATGTGAGGACGCGCTTCTGTGATAGGATCTGGCTGAGGCGATCGAGGAGGTTCTGCGGCATGTCGCCAAATTCGTCGATGTCATGAACCACATCGGCCACTCGGCGAACGCAGGCTTCCACAAGGCTCTTCGCACCAGGCTTCACGTCGCCCATCATTCGGTCACTCTCCGCTTGGCGACGTCTTCCTCTGACAACTGCTCTCTTTTTGGCTTGAGCCTCCTTCTTCTTCTCGTCATCTTTCCATTCTTTCGAGCATTTGGTGCACAGAAGGCCGCCGCCAGGACCCGTCTTGCTGTATGGGGTGACCGTGAACCTCTTCTCACATATCTCACAGTTCTCGAACTGGCCCGGAAGTGGCTTTGCCTTGGCAAGCATGTGCCGAGCAATCTCATCATCATCGGCGTCACTGCCATATTCTTCCTGATGCTCATGCTTTCGTCTCTTGAATTCCTTGCTTTGCTTGATCTTCATCAGCTGCTTTTCCTCCTTGCGCTTGCGTTTTTTGCGTTCGACGACGTCCTCATCCTCGCCACCTGACTCGTTCTCTTTGTTGTCGTTGTCATCGTCGTCGTCCTGCAAATCTGCATTGGATTCCCCCCGCTCCTCTGCCTCACGTAGACGACGCTGATAATCCGATGAGATTTGGTGCGCCGAGATATTGTGCGATGCAAGAAAGTCGGTGAGAGCAGACTGTCTGGTCAACGTCAGCGGTGTCTCGTCATGGCGAATGGTTCGTATCCTACGGTCCACGAATCCGGTTGACCGCCGCCGCACGACGGTTTGACCTGAGGTTACCGTGAGCATCGCATTGGAAGCATTGATCTTTTCAACTCACATCGTGGCGACAGCCGCTGTCGCTGCTGGCCTGGAGAATTCGATGAGGAGATGAAAAAAATCGAGAACACCGCACTGTGGAACAGGGCGGACAATAAGATCTGCACTGGCCCGGCCTGGTAGCGAGGAGAAGAAAACGCCAAGACACACTTCACGCGCGACGCGCCCTGCATGACGCGCTAAGAGAAGTCGATGGACGATCTTCAAACTCAAACTTCAACCCTCATCGATAGATGTAGAAGGCATCTGGTTCTTCTCCTTGTCCACCCAACCTTCTCTCTTGAAGACGCCCGGTCGAAATGGCCCCTCGAAAGGCCACGAGAAGAGTGAGCTCGAGGACGACTAGTTGTAAGTGATTTAAATGATCGAGTCTTGCACAACTGACCGTCAAACGCAGCCTCAAGAGTGGCCAGCCCCGTGAGGCTGCCTTCCTCGAGCAAAGTGGGCCGCCGTTCCTCAAGACTCTCTCGTGCCGCAGAAATTCCAGATTCCGATGAGATCGAGGATGTCAACCAGGAGGATGTCGCGGCCAAAGGCGCTTTCCAAGGTGTCGTTGTTCCTGGCACCGGACGCACCGCCAGCAGGCGCTCGACTCGACAGACCGTAAATTCGACAGCGCCCTCCTCGGTTGCTGATTCTCTGGAGTCGACGGAGTATGAAACGCCTGCCACGAGCACGGTACCGACTCCAACTGCATTGGAAACAAACCCTTCGAAGCCGAGTGTCGGCGCTACTGCTCGAGCCTTGGAATTGAGATCATCGGCATTCGCGCTGAGTGGTGGGCGGAGAAATTTGAGGAAGCGCAAGATGGATTATTTTAAGAACGATGACTCAGAGGCGGCGGATGAAAATGACGACGCGCAATTAGCTGCCCAGCTGCAAGCAGAGGAATACCAAGTCTCCGATGACAACAATTCCAAGGCCACCACGAAACGTCGACGGGGCTTCATTCAGGATCCGGTTGACTTGACGGAGAGTGAGGATGATATGCCCCTTGCAAAGACACGGAGGGCCCATTTGGTCATTCCACGACGCACTCAGACCACGCATTCGCCGATGGTACCCGGTAGTGAAAGTTCTGAGCTGTCTTCTGTGACCTCAGGTTCTGTCTTTGGTGATGATGCCGCGGCCGAAAACAGTGATGCCGCGGTCGAAAACAGCGATGCCATGGATTTCGTCTCTTCGGCGCTGCACGATCGGCTCGTCACGGCTGCTGCTCGAGGTGTGATTTCTCGGTTCGACCGTCGTGGGTCCGCAGATCCTGCTAAACGACGCGCGATCAGAGAGCGTGCACGACTGGAGAGTGCCCATCCTGAGATCCTGGTCATGTGGGATGAACTACGAGCCATTGAACCCATCAAGCCAGTTCCCGCCGAACAGCCTGTCGGCATCAGCCGGAAGTTAAAGCCTTTTCAACTGGAGGGTTTGGACTGGATGATCAAGCAAGAAAAATCTCGGTGGAAAGGGGGGCTCTTGGGTGACGAAATGGGGATGGGCAAGACCATCCAAGCCGTCAGCCTGATCATGTCCGATTTTCCTGCTAAGAACCCCACCCTGGTGGTTGTTCCGCCCGTGGCACTGATGCAGTGGCAATCCGAGATCAATGATTACACCAAGGGCAAATTGAACGTCCTCGTCTATCACACCTCGGCCAATCCGAAATGCAGGCTGCTAACTGTGAAGGAGTTGAAAAAATACAACGTCATCATGGTATCATACTCTGGTCTTGAATCGATGTACCGAAAGGAGAACAAGGGCTGGAGTCGGAACGATGGCATCGTCAAGGAGGACAGCATTCTCCACGCCATCCAGTACCACCGACTCATTCTGGACGAAGCCCACAGCATCAAGCAACGAACGACGAGCGTGGCCAGAGCGTGTTTCGCGCTCAAGGCCAAGTACAAATGGTGTCTGTCCGGTACTCCTGTTCAAAATCGCATTGGCGAGTTTTTCTCCCTTCTCCGCTTTCTCGAGCTGATGCCCTTTGCTTGTTATTTCTGCAAAGAGTGTAGCTGTCGGGAACTGCATTGGTCCCAAGATGAGCAGAAGATGTGCAACACGTGCAAACACAGTGGTTTCAATCACGTCTCGGTCTTCAATCAGGAGATCCTCAATCCGATCACCCAAGGGGAAGACACGCGCCTGAGGAAGAAGGGTCTCGACAAGCTCCGCCTCATTACAGATCGTATCATGCTGCGACGGATGAAGCGAGATCATACATCATCGATGGAGCTTCCACCCAAAGACATCATCATCCACAACGAATTCTTCGGCGAAATCGAGCGTGATTTCTCTCAAAGCATCATGTCCAATTCAACTCGCAAGTTCGACACCTACGTGGCGCAGGGAGTCATGCTCAACAACTACGCCAACATTTTCGGTCTGATCATGCAAATGCGACAAGTGGCCAATCACCCTGATCTGATTCTTCGAAAGAATGCCGAGGGTGGTCAGAATGTCTTGGTCTGCTGCGTCTGCGATGAGCCGGCTGAAGAAGCAATACGCTCCCGGTGTCACCACGAATTTTGCCGTGAATGTGCCAAATCGTATGTGCGCTCCTTCGATGGTCGAGATGGCGATGCCGACTGTCCGCGATGCCACATCCCGTTGGTCATCGATTGGGACCAGCCAGACCTGGAACAAGATGAGGACAATATCAAGAAGTCCTCGATCATTAACCGCATCAGGATGGACGATTGGACGTCATCGACCAAGATTGAAATGCTGGTCTACGACCTCTACAAGCTCCGCAGCAAAAAACAAACCCACAAGAGCATTGTCTTCTCGCAGTTCACGTCCATGTTACAGCTCGTTCAATGGCGGCTGCAGAAGTCTGGATTCAGCACTGTCTTACTCGACGGAAGTATGAGTCCGGCGCAGAGACAAAAGTCCATCGACCATTTCATGAATACTGTTGATGTGGAAGTCTTCCTGGTCTCACTGAAGGCCGGGGGGGTCGCGCTCAATTTGACCGAAGCTAGCAGAGTATTCATCATTGATCCGTAAGTGCCATGACTTTTGTCAGAATCCAAACTAATGCCATGTAGATGGTGGAACCCCGCCGCCGAATGGCAGTCAGCAGATCGCTGCCACCGCATTGGTCAACGTCGTCCCTGTGTGATCACCCGCTTGTGTATCGAAGATTCGGTTGAGTCGAGGATGGTGCTGCTTCAGGAAAAGAAAGCGAACATGATAAACGGCACGGTCAACAACGATCAGGTCGCCTTGGACAAGCTGACCCCGGAGGACATGCAGTTTTTGTTCCGTGGCTCTTGAGCATCTTGTAGATTCTCCACAACCCCATCCCTCGCTCAGTGAGACCTCTCCTAATCCGTTCACGCTCATTCTAGTCCGCATACTGGATGGGTACGTGATAGATGTGTATTTTAGCGACTGCGTTTTAACCGGGTTTACATTGCAAGACTGGTTTATTGCACGCCCAAGCCAGAGAGAATGAGGCAGAGAGAGCTAAGCAGACAGTGATAGAATCCAGCTGAGACAGTGGGTGGTGTCAATTAAACTGAACACAATGGCTGAGGCAAGAATGTGTCCAATTCCAACAACCACTTTTATTTGGAGCAGGGCGTCTGGCTACAAATTGACGAATTTACTCGCTATATATTTGGACAGCTTCCTACTTCTGTCTCAAAGACTGAGAAAGAGTGCTGCTTCGTATTATAACATCAGCGCAGTGTGCGACCATATCTACAAATGATCCCCCCCGGCTGCATGCTGGAATAATCCAGTAGAGGTCAAGATGAAAGCAAAAATGGGCGGCAGTCATCCGCACCAGATCGTAACCAAAGGGTATCGTGTTATTCATCTCGAGCTCATCTCATCCTATCAGATCCCATCAGATCCCATCCCATCCCATCACCGGACCGCCACATGTCCAATCCGCGACTGACCCGTGCCAGGGCTGCACGCTATGTCCCACTAAATTACACCTCATTTCCACCATCCAGCGATGACACAACCTCAGCCGTGGCAAAGGTCAAACAAACCCCAGCACCAAAGCAAGCGAACGCATGCGATCTATCGTACGGCTAAAAAGGCCGAGTGTAGCAAGAACCGAGCAGAGACCAGGAACCGGCGCGGTGGCCAAAAAAAGAGAGCTGTCTAAAAGAGGCGTCGTGTCTCGTGAAGAGAAAAGAGAGGGGACGTGACGAGGTTCGAGGGTTGCAGACTCTTGTCCGGGGTGATGACCGATTACACCGGCTCCTGCTCGGGAGCATTTTGTGGTTTATGGGGAGGTCGGGGTTTGCGACGAATGCCCGCCAGTATTGCCTCTCATGTACATGCTGTCACCAGCGTGGGCGCCTCCGTGCGCAGCCGCTTGCTGTGCAACCAGTTCACGGGCGGTAAATTCAACGAGCATGGTGCCATATGCTTCGAGTTCTTCCACCGGCACCGAAAGTCTAAAGTCGTTGAGGAGGAGAAACTGGAGTTCCAGATTGTTGAGCTCCGCTAACGGAAGACCGCCCACCTAGAAAATGTGAGTCGATGATGAGGTGTATGTCGGGATTTGTCCTTACCTTGGCATATCTTGAATTCGTATAGAATACATCCGAGAAGAATTTGCTCGCACAAGTGACACCGGCGATGACAAGCCGGTGGATATTGTAGCTGTCAACCACAAAGAATTGGGACAAATCGCCCGCCACTCCGGACACCGGCGGTGGAGGCATCGGTGCGTGGGCCGCCCTGTGGTCGGATGGAGCCATGGACCCCGACGCCGAGGGTATGCTTGCATCCGGGGGCTCGGGTGGACCATCGAGGTTCATGGGTACCGGGGAGCGTGGTGTGGGTGTTCGGGAATCAGTGGCCCCAGATGGGGACTCGGCCCTCTCTTCTTGCAATGTCTCTAACAGGCCTCGATTAACCACTTCGGTCATCCGGTCGAAATAGACCAACAGACTGAGAAAGACTTCGTACGTGGTCGGGCAATACTTGTGGATCCTGCTCAAATAACTCAAGATCCCGATGCTGGGCACGTTTTTGCCGTGGAAAGCCAGGACACAGGAGGCGTTGGGGTTCAAGTGGCTCTGTTCCTCGGTCAGAGGGACGGGGCGGTGATGTTCGTGCTGTCGGTCATTGGTCGTGGTAATTTTGGTCAATAAACCGGCAACCATCTCGATAATGTCGGTGACGGGCATCGAGCTGATTTCATATTGTATCCCGGGCTCGGAAAAATGGCCTCCGGTTCGATGACCCAGACGCGGCCGAGCCAAATATTCCTCGCTGGCAAAGCTCCGAATGTGGGATAGATCCCTCACTTTAATCCGGCTCGGAGACGTCGCTTCAGATCCTCCAAGAGATCTGCTGGAGCGATAGGTCGGGTGGAGTCGCGGAGAAGGGGGGGACGCCGACAGGACAACGCGAGGGTCGTTCGAAAGGGGGAATCCCGACTGGTCGAAGCCACGGCTGCGCTGGTTGACGTGGTCATGGTAATGCCGAGGCACCGTTGTGATCGGTTGGCCCGAACCCGGCTCTTGAGTAGCCGGTCGTGATGGTGGAGTGGATGATTGTTCTCGAGAGGAGCGGTGTCGGATATGGGGAGAATTCGAATCGGCGGAAGAAGCACCAGACCCCGAATGGCGCCTCGTGGTTGAGGAAGACGCGCTCCGGGTCTGTGAGGGCTGCGGCACTGTGCCAGAGGCGTCATCTTGATGGGAATCGCTGTCGACCATCATGTGATGATGGTGATGCTGACCGAGTCCCGGCACCACCTGGCTTATCACCAGCGATCCCATCTCAACCGGTCGCGTCGATTGCCTGCCACCACAGCGGATTAGTTCGTCCCGAAACAGAGAAACTCATGCGGCGGTCAACGAGATGTTGGGTGCCGCGCCGCCCAACCTGCCCGTCCTTCACCAGGCGAGAGGACCGTGTGAAGCTGAGTAGGGGGACTGCACCAGCGGACGATGTTGGTCCACGTCCCTCACGGCAAGGTGAATTTGGGACATCAGAGGCGAACGATCGCATTCACCACCGTCAATCCGTTTCCACGTGTGGCCTCCTCTTGTGCCTTGTATGAAATCGGGCGTGGGAATGCGCGGCTGCTGGTGGGCGGTGGGTTGGTGCAGCTAGCATGTGCGGATGAGAATGGTGGGGTTGGTTATAACTCACTAAAGACATGTCCGATTCTGCAGAGAAGGTATTTCTGGTCGCCTCACACGTCTATCTACACTTGCTGAGACGACCGCTCGGGACGCGGCTGGACGAAAAGGATAACACTTAGGGGAGATGGAAACTTGTTGTCGCAAGCTGCTGTCCGAGGGACCCAAGGACGAGAATGGGCCGCCCGGGTTCCTGGGCACCGTTGGCGTCATTTTGCATATGTTTCACTGTCCAGACCAAAAACTCCTTTACTCAGGTCTCAGCCAATCCTCATACCCGCTGATTGTTTCTACAAGGCCACCATCAGGTGACTATTCAAGGCCACTCCTGATAGATCGGAGTCGACCCCTGTGCGGCCACCGTTGTCCCGGAAAGCCTCGATTCCACGGCCCCAAAGACAACCTTACTGGATCTCTGTCGCTCTCCGTCTATCCGATTCACCTCGTGCCAGGCCCTGTATAGCCGTTGTCTGGCAGATACAGGTGCCTCTGCACACCCTTGGCTGTCAACACCACCATCCTGATCACGCCTCCGGAGCTGCCATCCCATTTTATGGCCTCTCTCAACGCACTCTTCACGAACTCCACCCCTTCTTGCTCCGTCATTCCTTCGCGCCAATGTGCATCACAGAAGCCATAGATGTAGGTCGAACCCGATCCACCAATGGCATAGGCCTGCTTGTGTAAGGATCCGCCCAGCGGTACGGAATACACCTGGCCTCCGTGCCGTCGATCGTAGCCCGCGATAATCATACCAGCACTGGTGGCCACATTAGCATGGATGCCGTGGATGCGGGTCGAGCGTGGTTACCTGAGCTGGTCCTTGTTTTCGTAGCACAACTCTTGAAACAGTGCGGCGGCCGTCTGCGTGGTGGGAGCTTCATTGTTCATGATTCCATACAGTCCGAGATGATATTGCACAATGTCCGCCACCGCTTGGGTGTCGGCAGCAGATCCCGACCGGCAACACCATATCGTATCGTGCACTTGTGTCAGTTTGTCCGTGACTCGATTTGCGATGTATGCCCCCGTCGTCGTCCGACTGTCCGCTCCCAAGATGACGCCGTCCTTGAAATTGATCGCCATAATTGATGTGCCCAGGTTGACCTCTCCTGATTTGAGATGGTTCATGTCGATGTGAATTCCATCTTCCCCGAGCATGCCAGTGCCAGGGCCGATCATCTTTGCAACGTGACCCAGGCTGTACGGCCGTGCGGCAGGAGGTGGAAGATCAGTCAGGTCAGGAAACTTCACAGGGTCGCAGTGGATGAGATCGAGGTTTGCAGAGTGTCTCTGTCAAGATGAAAACGGGAGAGATGTTATGTTTTACGTTGGAACGGCTGGTCTGGACAAGGCATACAAGGAAACGCGTTCCGCAAAAGCTTCCACCACTGCGCCTAGGCTCCATTTAGCGCGATGTGCCAGATCCTTGCCCACCGCAGCGCGAACGACAGCAGCCCCATGACCGCAGTCGCCATGCCCACTTGACGGTGATATCCAGCTCTTGCATGGCCTTTTGTACTTGACCTGCTACTGGTGCGACTTTGCCGGCCGGCCGAATCGTCTCCCAGTCTCCCTTTTCCAAGATCATCGAAACTTGGACGATCGGCCTGGTTGCAAATGGGGTCGATTTTCTCCTACTTGCGAATTCCATTATTTGCTTCCTCAGGCCTTGCGGCACTGGGTAGCAGCCTTCTCTACTTGAAACAAAACGATATCATCTATCCCGCATGCCTTCCTGCCGGCTCGAGGACGGAGGTGCCGTCGCCTGAGCAGTTTCAGCTCAAAGAAGCCGACTCGATCAAGTTTCCCACACCCGATGGGGAAACACTGCACGCATACCTCCTCCGACCTCCGAATGCGGCGCTGAAGAAGAATATCACGATACTCACATTTCACGGGAATGCGGGAAACGTGGGCCACCGTCTCCCGATCGGCAAGGTGCTGTCCGAAAGCCTCGGATGCCATGTGTTCATGGTGGAATATCGGGGCTATGGTTTGTCAACGGGCTCGCCAGATGAGGGAGGGTTGACGATCGACGGACAGACGGCGCTTGATTTTATCAGGAACCACGACGAGTTGCAAAAAACCAAGATCGTGTTGTATGGCCAGAGTTTAGGTGGCGCGGTCGCCATCAAGCTGTTTCAGGCCAACGAGCACATCGGTGACATCGCGGCCGTCATCCTCGAGAACACGTTCACCTCGATCCGCAAGTTGATTCCCACGGTCTTGCCACCGGCCAAGTACATCGCGGCTTTATGCCATCAAAAGTGGAACTCGGAGGAGGCCATGGAAAACATCTCGACCAAGAGCATTCCGTTTCTCTTTTTGTCAGGCCTCCAGGACGAGATTGTCCCGCCCATCATGATGAAGGATCTGTATGAAACATGCGCAACCAGAAAGGTGTGGAAAGAGTTTGCCAATGGTGAGCACAACTCAACGGTTGCTGAACCGGGCTATTTCGACGCCATTTGGGAATTTCTGGTCCAGGACGTGTTGGAAGAGTCGGCCAGCGAAGATGAGTTAAAGACAGCCGAGACCGATGTCAGTCGTGAGGAGCTGTGGAGTTAACGGTGCATGGATGCATCCACCGTGGGGGAACCCAAGATGTGGAGTGCATGCAACTCACGGTAGTCGTTCGGCCTCATCGACCAATTCCTCGAGGTTGAATTCTTGGTCACCTTTGCTGAACTTCTCCAGAAGACCTTGCCTTTTTTCGCGGCCAACACCACCACCATGGCCTTCATAGTCATAGAATCTCTGCAGGCACATCAAGAGCCATCGGCTTTCTTCCACACTCACCCCTCTACCGTCGACGACCGAGCCATGGAGAAGGACGATGCCATGGGAATCTGCCAGGTCAAGGTGGTGGGTGATGGTCGTATGTGGTTGGGCATATTCACCATGGAGTTTGAACGCGGCCAGATGGGTGAAGAGGACCGTGCTTGTGTGAGTGTTGGCCGTCTGTGCATGGGGACCAGGAGGCGCACCCGCGGGCGGGTGGAATCCCCACTGCAGAAAGTGGATGTCGGCTGCTGTCCGCTCGCTACCACTGGCGACGCCTCCATTTTCGTCCTCCACGGCCGGACGTGGGAGAGGGAGGATGAATTGTGGATGTGTTTTGGCTGTTTGATAGATACGGCTATAGGTCGGAAGGGGAATGATCGCGCAGAGCGAACGCGGGTCATTTGCATGGCGGAGCCTCCATATATACTCGATTTCTTTCTTCGGCAGCGTCGACACTTTTTCCAGGTCGAGGTAGGAGGACAACGGTTTGATCCCGGGGGCAGCCGCTGATTTGTTCGGTGATTGCTCAAGGCTCGGTTGAGACCCGGCAGAGGATTGTGGACGAGGCGGAAGTGGAGGAGCCGGCTGTGCGAAAGGAGAGGGTTTCGGAGAAGCAGCAGGACCGGTAGAAAGAGATGCAGAGCGGCGGAATTCTGAGATCTTGTCTTTGTATGCTTCTTTCAATGACGCTATGGACTCATGCCCTTCTCTAGCACGACGGTCAGCCAAGGCCATTGCCGTACTCGTAGAGCGTACTCTTTTGCCTTCTGCTCAAGCTTTTCCTTGTACCGGTTCAAAATTCGCTCTTGGTCTCGATGCGTTGCGACGAATCGGACATCGTTGACCACCCGCGCCCAACGCCGTTGCGGGCGAAGTAAGGCTGCGCAAGCTCCCAGAGTGTGGCGCATGGCCGGGTTGGACGGGGTCGACATGTTGATGCTGCACCTTGAGCGGAGATTGAAAGATTGATGGAGCACCTCCAAAAACAGTGAGACTTTGGAACTGGCTCGGCTCATTGGCACGCTCCGATTGGCCACCGCCAGGCAAGCTTGGCAACATCTGGCCTCCATTGTCCAGTCCGTGCGGCATACTTGTTATGGTTTGTTATTGTTGCTCCTGTTGTTGTGCCGTCCGCATTCAACAAGACCTTGGGACTACTACCACTCTCTAATAGCGTTCCAGCCAGGGATGTGAAATCATCACGAAAAATCGGCCTGAACTAGAAACGTCGATAGAACTTCAGGGATGAATGTAGTTGTAATAATAAAACAGGCCCCATAATAAACAACCTCCATGTTGATTGTCCAGAACTCCTTCATTAAATTCATAATCCTGATTCGAAGGAGTCGAGGAGTAATATGCAAGAGTGAACCTCCATATTCACCACGCCATTGTGCCCATAATGCATCGTTGCCGCCATCCACGTTGTGCAGTGAATTGTGACAAATACATGCCAGACCTCGTTGACGCCAACTAGGTAGATATGTGCACAGCAACTTTTGTGACAGTGTAAAGTATTGACTTGTCGATCGGCCATCTCTGTAACGCCACTCCACCCTCTTTCTTCGATAGTCTGACTGTTGGATATACCATGTACCATCTTCAACATCTGGTCTGGTCACTCTTTCTGAGAGACCAAGACCATCATGGGTCATGCTCTCCGGAACGTGGTCGGGAAGCGCGTGTCCATCTTCTCCTGAAAGAGCTCTGAGGCGGGCATTGGGAGCTAATAGGACGGCCAACAAGACCAGAAGGCACCGATGACCCTGTAGCTTGGTGGAAGGGTCCCCCTCTTCTAGAAATGTCATCATCGTCTCTGAGGATCTGAAGCGTCGCGGTAATGCCCGGCAGGCAAGTGCTGGCTCAGCGGTCGTTGGGTTTGTCTTGCGACCTCTGCCGTCGGCGAGAAGAACAGACTCGGTACATTCGAGAATGATTTTGGGAGTTTACTCAGATCGGCCATGTCGTGTGCTGACTCTGGGGCCGGATTCTTCTTCAAGTCAGGCAAAGCGGTGTATGTGATCCCGCGGCTGGCGTCTCGCTTGAAACTATGGTTGATCGACCATGAACTGAGTATCCGCCATGCAACAATCAGCAGAGCAATGAAACCGAGGGCGGCGCCGACGACAATGAAGACGAAATTTTCGGGGAGTCTGGAAGCCTGCATATAAGGCGCATTCGCCGTGGGCGGAACAGTGGGCGCAGGGTAGCTGTATCCGCCGGGGAGCGTGGGAAGATTGCTGTTGGTAGAGGCCACCATGATGCCAAATTCCGTTCGTGTCTGTTGTATTGCAAGCCAGTTTGGGTGTTTGTGGTTGGAAATAGGATTAAAAGGACAGTGGTATGAGTGGCTGACGAAGCCCCTGCTATTTTGGGGGGTGGACTGAGGCGCGGCTGAGATCTCCGAGATCTGTGCTACTCGGAATTAAATTTTGGATGCTGTCTAAACCCGCCATGGTTTGAATTTGTCCCGCGCTTCATCGTTGGCCAGGAGTCCTCCAATTTGTGGAAAAGCGGTCACTGCCTTACTCGAGGAGTGGTCGACAGCATGGGTGTCCAGAAAAAGACTCGCAAGTTTGCGCAGGTCAAGAGAATCATCGGCCAGCGAGACGCTCGGCTCAAAAAGAATCAAGACAAGAGCGCAGTCGCGGCCAGTAAGAAGGACGAGGATGTCATTCGAGAAATGTAAAGCGCAGACCCCTCCCTTTATCGTGTGGACACCTGTTGACCTCTCCAGTCCTCAAGTCTCGTCGGCTCTATTCTTTCAGTACAACACAGCGCTGGTGCCGCCGTACCAGGTCTTGGTCGATACCAACTTCCTCTCACACACGGTGCAGAAAAAGCTGGAGCTGCTCCCGACCATGATGGACTGTCTCTATGCTAAATGCATTCCGACCATCACCGATTGTGTCATGGCCGAATTAGAAAAGCTGGGTCAGAAATACCGCATCGCGCTTCGCATCGCCCGAGATGAGCGATGGGAACGGCTGAAGTGCGGACACAAAGGCACTTATGCCGATGACTGTATTGTCGATCGAGTCATGAGACACAAGATTTACATCGTCGCAACCAATGACCGGGACCTGAAGAGACGCATTCGAAAGATTCCCGGTGTGCCGATCATGTCCGTTGCACGAGGAAAATACGTGATTGAACGGTTACCGGGTTGGTTCTTTCCCATGAGATACAAAACATTGAGAAGCTATTGCTGACCGAAACCCAGACGCCCCAGAAAAGTGAAAGTTCCGTCGAGAGGGTGTTGGGACAATCTTCATGAAAAGACAACAAGGCATTGATTTCCACGGGGCTCAATCGCTCTTCCGTCGTTGCCCACTCACCACCACTGGTCCGACTCTGGCGTATCTAATTTGAGGCATTTGCTCGCGGCGAAAATGCTTGTCTCAACACGGCAACCGAGTCTCCACGGCGCGCACATTATGATGCTCGCACTCTCCACCGTGTCCACGCCTTTTCAATGGACCATGCAACGAGTGCGACGCCCACTCCACCGATCACACACATGGCAGCGATGACCCTTTTGCGTAATTGAAACGCGTCGTCGATTTCCTGCTTCGCCAGTTTGCGTTGATGGGAGTGATAGTACCCGTCTTTGCTGCCCGCCGATCCAAAGATGCCACCATAGACTTTGCGGTCGATGAGGAAAAGGGAAATCAGAAAAGAGACAAAAAGCACTGGTGCCACGATGAGACGCGTGAAGAGTGGTTCTGGAACCGGAAAGGCTTCTCCTGCCACGGCGCCGTTTGCGGCTTTTTTCGAGGACATTATTGTTGCAGTGTGGTGTCGGAGCATGTATAGAAACAGGACATCGTTCGTTGACTGCCCAGGACCTTTTTGGTCGTCAAGTGGCCTGTCCACGCTGCTGGTCCGTCTGCCCGTCTGCCCGTACGACCGGGGACACCGAGACCGGGGACACCGAGACCTGATAACGTAACGGGGATTCCAGTGCAATTCACAGTTCGATTTTGAATCGCCGTACACACCCCTCATTTCAGGAATCGTCTATATTGCTCGAATCGTGCCTTTGCGGGCTTGTCATCTATGACGTTTCGGATCGGGCGGAATTCTCCAGGTCTAGTTGGCTGAGCATTTGCCGAGCCTGCAGTCTATTTGTATGTAGAGCACGACTAAATAGTTCCTCTGCGAACGCCAACCTCTCCCAGCAGTATCAGCTGGTTGATGACAGAGCTTCCCCAGAAAGATCGACCGGATTGACGACTTCTCAAGTGGCAGTCCACATGACGACCTGTTCAGCCGGTTCTGGAGTTCGCTATGTCGAGCACTAAAATGTCCGTAGCACCCACTGCGGTCAACTCGTCCATGACCGTGGCGATATTCTTCTTCTCCACCATCGAGCTGACCGCGACCCATCCGTCCTCTTCCAGCGCCGTTACGGTTGGGGCACGCTTGCCCGGTGTGATCTTGGTCGCTTCAGCCAGCTTGGCCCTGGGCACGTTGTACTGACAGAGAATGTACTTTTGTGCAGTAATGACGCCTCGTATCCTTGCGGCAATCAAGTTGACGAGCTTCTCATTCGACACAGACGTCGACTTGATCAACACGGCCGTGCTTTCCACCACGGTATCAATGGCCTTCAGTCCCGCTGCCCGCATGGTCTCCCCGGATTCGACCAAGTCAATGATGCCGTCTGCCACGCCGAGGGCACATGCGGCTTCCACGCTGCCGCCCACAAACTTGATCTTGGTCTTCAACTTCGGAATCGGACTCGCGGTCCCGTTGATGCTCTCCTTCCGGCCGCCCAAGCCCTCCAGCCGAGCAAAATAATCCTCGGCTAAGCCGGTGAAGCTGGTGACGATGTTCTTACCAACCAGGTCGCGAACGTCCTGCACCGAGCCTTTGTCCGGGACCTGCACTTGCAGTTTGCACTTGCCGAACCCGAGGTCCATCACCTCCTCCACTCCGGACTGCTCGCCCAGGGCCAGGTGGGCGTCATGCTCGGCCACCTGATCCCGTCCCGTGATGGCCAGGTCCACCCGGCCTTCGCCCACGAATGTCGGGATGTCAGCGGCAGGAAGGAAAATGAGAGCTATGGGAAGGTTCTTGACCAGGGCGATGTCAAGTCTGGTTTCTCGACGAAACTGGATGTCAGAGCCGGTCAGGAGATCAAGCGATGCTTGCTGGAGACGGCCTTTCTTCGGGACCGCGAATAATAGCCTGTCCGAGAGGTGGTTGACCAGATCCATGACCAAGTTTCTAAATCTGGCGAGTGCGACTGTAGAGCTGGTGCATGTCCTGCCGTACAAGAAGTCTTCGAGCTCTTGAATGCGAGAGCAGAATATTAGGAAAATGAGTCAGGCACCTCTCAATCCACACGTGCTGCTCCTCGCGGTGCGTTGAGCTCCGGGAAAAAGAAAGGAGATGTCGCTGGGCTCTATTGATGTGATGAGCAGAGGCCCAAACAATGTGGAACCCTTTTTCACTTACCTTGAAGAGATCAAGCCAGAGATTTTTTGGTTCCAAATTTGACCATCCTGACCGGGCTTGGCATTTTCATTGGAGGAAGTCTTGGCGACATTTCCACCCACAAATCTCCGCCTGCGCGCCGACTGCGACATCTAGCAATACCGCATCCCATCTTTCGAGTGTCGCATATTCACCCGTGCGATCTCCTGCAAAACAAGCCCAACATGGATGCCGGCAAGGTCCCCGTCAAACTCGTCAAGGTCACCCGAGTCTTGGGTCGAACAGGTAGGCCTGCCGTTCTCGAACCCGATTCCCATCCCACGTGGATCCAAGCTGACCTGGCCTTGATTGATAGGCTCGCGAGGTGGTGTTACTCAAGTCAGGGTCGAATTCATGGATGATACGAGCCGAAGCATTATTCGAAACGTCAAAGGCCCAGGTAAGATCAGGCCATCCGCTCGAGATCGCGTGTTGGCTGACTTTTATTTAGTGAAAGTTGACGACATTCTGTGCCTGCTAGAATCCGAGAGAGAAGCCAGGAGATTGAGATAATAGGGGACGTCGAGGAAAGATGCGGTAAATCTCGGCAACGGTTGCCATTGTGACCGAGGGAGACCGGCGCATGTTGTGTGGGCAAAATTCGATGATCGGTTGACTTCTGGCTCACCAGGTCTAATGGGGGTGAATAGCCACGATTAGCAGAGTTGGGCGGATGTGCCATTCGACAATCCTACGTCAATCAGTCTCATTTCTTTCGGGTCTTCCGGTTGTCGATATCACACAGATCCATTCCGAAGCAGAGTTTGGCGATGTCCAAGTGAAGTTGCGACGACCCTCCAACATATTTGATTTATCGCACGAGCAGATCCGAGCCGCTTAGTCTTGCTGCTAGACCGTGTGTACGTTTGCCTGGTTGTTGACTGTAGAGCACTGTGCTGGCTGAAGGTTCAATTCGTTGGTCTACTCCTTCAAGCCCAAACTGTAGAATTTTGGATATGTAGGCGTCTGGACTGCCAGGATAAAGACAGATTCCTCCAACTGACCATCCTTGCCCGCTCCTTGCAAGGATGCTACTAACATTCACCAAAAGTCCTTCTCGTGAAACCGTGGCGGGATTCTTGGCGCCGGTGCCACCTCTGTCAAGGCACCGACAGCACGACGTGGACAGCATAGATCAGGCACGTACCGTGACAAAACCTTCTGATGGTTCTGCGCCCTTTTCTCACAGATCTTTTCTTTCCTTATCTAATGAGACATGGTAGGGGCGGTAACACCATCTGTGAACTGCATCATCTCATCCACTTGGGTTAGCAAGCAATAACAGCGGTCAATTTCGCGAATATTACCAGTCAACGGTGAACCAGGACTGAAAAGCTGCGAGTTCTCTGGATCCAGAGTGTGCAACAAAGCCATGGCCTCGGGATCAACACCAGATCCGGACCGAGAATACCGCTTGATCGAGCAACTGGAATTGCGGATTGCGTCTGCCGATAGCGACGAGAAGCTCGAGACGATCCTGCACAAGTTTTTGCCTGCGCTTTTGCTGAAGCTTGCTTCTGATACTCCTCGCAATCGCAACCTGGCGATCAAGGTGTGCCAGTATATCAACCAACGGTTAAAGATCAACGCGAGCATCACTCTGCCCGTCCCAGCTCTGGTCAAAACGTTCCGCGAAGCCGAGAATGCATTCGTCCGGCGGTTTGGTCTTATTTTCATTGAGCAAGGGCTCGGCCGCCTCCCTCCCGACAAAGGGGTGGCCACCCTGCCCGGTGTGTTGCAATTTGCCGTTCCCCAGTCGACGGAGTATGGTGCGGCCGAGAAGAAGATGTGGGCGATAGCATTTGACTTCCTGTTAGACGTCCTCCCTCAGTGGCGGATACCCAACCGTGAGAGTCAGGAAGGACTGGCGCTGAAAGAGACATTTGCTCTGTCCTCGCTGCAGACTGACTTACTGGCCGAGCGACTCTGCCAGTTTCTGCTGTACAGCCCTGCTGGGAACAGTGCCGCGGGGCCACAGGACGACGACTTCCAAGCCCCCCTTGAGAAACATTTCAAACGACGCTCGGAAACAGCGACCGCGGTGGCCAAATTTCTCTTTACGTCCATCTTTACAGATCAACAACGGCTGGTCCCCGCCACGATCATGACCGTGGACGCCAATGCGGGCGTGTCCAATATCGGTGACATGATGTTCAAACAGTGCAGTTTCGACTTGGAGAATGACTCGAATATCGACGCCCTGTTCTCGTTATATCGTCGAGCGAGGCCAAGACTACAAATCAAAGTCTTGTCGATCCTTTCCCGGAGCCAGAATTCTACCACCAGATCTTCCGAAATCGTGACGATGGTGGAGAAGCAACTCACGAGTCCAAATGACGGGCTTGAAGCGGCCAAGCTGCGCACGGCCTTGTTTTCGTACTTGACATGGACGGTCCGGGTTGGCCACAGCCTGGGAGAGATCGGCCACAAGGTCCAAGACATGCTGAAAGAATACATCCACGTCCAAGGCTGGCCCTCCATGAGTGACCGGTCAGCCGTTGAAATCGAACTACGGGGAAAGGCATATGAGAGCGTGGGCCTCCTGGCGGTGTCGACTCCGGCTTCCGATGGCAAAGAGACGGCCGATCGGACCCTTTCTTTGATCCATTGGCTGTTCACCAGTCTACGATGCGACACCACAAGAGACATCAAAAGCAGCATCGAAGAGGCCTTGGGTCGGGTGATGAACACGGCCACATTTGCTGATGAAGACGTGGCCAGGAAGTTGAAGGATCTCCTTCTTTGGAACATTTTGGCTACACCCGGGCAAGAAGACCCCGTCTACTTTTTTCCCACGGTCAACAGCACCAAATATCCGGCCGTTCGGTTTGCCAATAAATGCTTCCCGTTCAGCGACGTCGACGCCCGATATATCGACCTGCTGGCCCTGATCCCATCCGACCGTCGAGAAGTGGCTGAAGAAGGCGTCAGAGGTCTTGATCCCTACTGGCATGCCTCCAATCTCAAATTGGGGGGAGTTCCGGTGCAGGGAAGATCTCTGCCCATGCCACAATTCGACAAATTAGTCGCGAGATTTTTCGGATTGCAAGGACTCCCGGCTCTTCAGCCGTACTATCACGAACCTGCCGTGCTCACGGCGGCCGTCATGTTCTGTCGCAACGTCCTCATGAGCAATATCTTGTCCGACACCCACCTCGCCACGCGAGACTCGCCAGACTGGAAGCAACGGATTGATGCCTTGGTGGCCAACGACGTCGACGCTCGTGCGCAAATACGACGTTCCTTTCTCGACCGGGACCAGCAGCCCTTGATCGCCCGACTCCTTCATCATACCTTGGACGGGTTGCCCCAGGGTTCTGCCGCCTGTGCTGACCTGGCTGTCGAGCTTCTTTCACTTTCCCCTAATGCTGTATTGTCGGAGATCGTGCCGTCCGGGCTGGATGTGTGTGCCAGAGTGACATCGAACTCAAACCTGCAGCTCAACGCGGCCCGTGTTTTCGGTATTCTTGCCTCTCTCGGCAGTGAGAGCGAGGCGGTGACTGCCCTCGAGCTGGACAAATGTGCCGACTGGAGGACGGCGATTGGAGAAGAGGTGCTCAAAGTGCGAGGTCATTTGTTGCGAGCGACTTTCTGCCTCACGAGAAGGTCTCTTCGCGGCGCGCTGGACGACCCCGCGGCAGCATCTCTGCCACGACTGTTGGAGATGTTGTTGATGATGGTGGGCGATGCGACAGACAAGTCAATCCAAGACACCGCTTATAAGTGTCTTCGGCAAGTTGCTCTGTGCATCCCTCCGGCGCACTTGATGCTGCTGAAAAGCACATTGATGGACAAATTGATCGCGGACGCTAAGAAAGAGAATGACAGCGCTGTTGGCGCCCTGGGGCCCCTGATCGGAGTGTGGTATGTGAACACGCAGGAACCAGACTCGGCCTCCGTGCTCGACCGGGTTTATGCCCTCCACGAGGTGAAGCGAGCAGAGTTCCATTTTGCTTTAGGAGAGGCTCTGGCCGTGGCCTGTGCCGGCTTCAGATCGACGTCATGCCTGACCGAGTTTGACGTCGATGCACCACCGCCGACCTGGGGCTACAGTGAGACCCTCATGACCGCGATCCTCGGTAGAATCATCGAGGACTGCCGCACCACGAAGCCTTCTCTCAAGAAAGCGGCCGCTATTTGGCTATTATGTCTGATTCAATATTGTGGCGACACCGCCCCCGTCAAAGCACGGCTGCGAGATTGCCAGGCCGCATTTGCACGCTTGCTCAGCGACCGAGACGAGATTGTTCAAGAGACCGGATCTCGTGGCCTCGGCCTCGTCTACGAACGAGGGGACAAGCAGCTTCAAGATGACTTGGTCAGAGACTTGGTCCAATCGTTCACGGGAACAAAGGTCAATTTGTCCGGCACGGTGGATGAAGAGACACCGCTTTTTGACGCGGGAGCCTTGCCGACGGGCAATGGCCAATCCGTCACCACGTATAAAGACATTGTCAATCTGGCCACCGAAATGGGCGACCCCAGTCTGGTGTACAAATTCATGAACTTGGCGTCCAACAACGCCATTTGGACGAGCCGAGCCGCTTTCGGTCGGTTTGGACTCGGAAATGTCCTGGCCGATTCCACATATCTCTCGGAGAACAAGAAGTTTTATCCCAAGCTGTTCCGATACCGCTTTGATCCCAATCCCAATGTCCAGCGGGCCATGGACGACATCTGGCGGGCTCTCGTCAAAGACGCCAACGCCGTCATCCAGGAGCACTTTGATCTCATCATGGACGATCTGCTGAAGAGTGTCGTTCTGGGAAAGGACTGGCGCGCCCGAGAAGCGAGCTGTGCGGCCATTGCCGATCTCGTCCAGGGTCGGGACGTCGAGCTGTATGAAAAATACCTGGACGACATCTGGAAGGTCGCGTTCAAAGTGTTGGACGACGTGAAAGAGACGGTCAGACTGGCGGCGATGAAGCTGTGTCGGACCTTGACCACCATGTTGATTCGGAACCTGGAAGTGGGCGGCTCCGGCACCACCAAGCGCGCGACGACCATGCTCAATCACGCCATGCCATTCTTACTGCAACAGATGGACAGCGGCAGTGCGAAAGAGGTCCAGCAGTACGCCATCGTGACCCTGCTCGAGGTGGTCAAAAAGAGCCCTCCGAGATCGTTACAGCCGTTCGCGCCGGTGATTTTGGAGACCTTGGTCTTGTCTCTGAGTTCGCTGGAACACGAGAGCATCAATTACCTCCATCTGAACGCGGAAAAGTACGGTCTGACGGCAGAGAAGCTGGATCAAATGAGGGTCTCCAGCATCAATGCGTCCCCGGTGACCGAGGCGGTGGAAAAGTGCTTGGAGAGCATCACGATGCCCGTCGAGCACCAGAGCCCGCCTCAGCCAGATGCCATGGACGGGATCGAACCATCGACGCCATCGAGCTTCAAAATACACCACGACAAGATGACACCAATGCAAGATGCCATGCAGCGGCTGGAAGGCACGTACCGATCCGCCATTGGTCTCCCGTCGAGGGTCGGACTGAGCCGGGTGATGATTACCCTGGTCGTCCGTCATCCCACCGCGTTCCGGCCCTACGCTGACCGATTCGTGCAACTGACGAGGAAGCATCTCCTCGATCGCAACGCGACCGTGAGTATTGCCTTTAGCACCGCGCTGGGCTATCTGACGCGGTTGGCCTCGGCGACCGAGGTCGTCGCCACGAGTAGATATGCTCAGAAGCTGTACTTTGAGTCTCAGGAGCTGGCGCATCGCGCCGTCGCCGGGGAGATTGTCCAGGCCCTCTCCAAAGCCGCCAACGATGTCTTTATGAATTCGGCGACCATCTTCCTCCCATTGACATTCATCGGGCGGCACGACACCGACGACCAGGTCCGCGAGCACTTTGAGGAGACCTGGAAGGAGAGCGTCGGAGGGTCCCGCGCGATCAACCTCTACTTTACAGAAATCGTGGCCCTGTTGTCCACGCATCTGGCATCCCCGCTGTGGCCGGTCCGGCACGCGTGTTGCTTCGCCGTGGCCGACCTGGTCTCGTCGATGGAGGTCCAGGACCGGTACACCGACAGCGAGGCCGCCCTCCTCTGGCCGGTCATGCAGAACGCGCTCGGCGGCAAGACCTGGGAGGGCAAGGAAAAAGTGATCGTGGCCTTTCCCACCTTTGTCCGACACGCCAAATCCCTGTGGGCAGATGATCCCACGAGCCGGCAAATGAAGAGCTTGGCCGTGCGCGAGGCCAAAAGAACCAACGTCGCCTACCGGCCTCATGCCATCTCCGCCCTGGGAGAATTCGCCCTCGTCCGCAAGGATTTGGATCTCTCGGCGGAGGTCATCCCATATTTGACCGATCTGATGGACGACCTGACCGGCACAGACGCCATGGACCTGGACGCTCGCGAGGGAGCCGTGACCCGCGAAAGGTAAGGATGTCCCGCCATGATGCCTGCCACAAACGCTACTGACGGACAAATAGCAAATCCATCACAGAAGCAACCATGACCGCCGTGGTGACCTGCTTGTTCAAAATTCTGGCGACCCATGTCGACCCCGACGTTCTAGACTCTGCCCGTCAGCTGGTGGAAAAAGCCCATGCCATGCAATCGGCCGCCATTGACACGGCATTGTACGACGGTGCAACGTTCCTGATCACCACCACCCGAAGCGAGAATCCTAGCCTAGGTGATGGCCGGGTCGGGGAGAACGACGTCAAAAATGCCTCAGCCTCTGACAAGGCTGATGACCCGCGGAGATTTGCTCGCGCTTCGGAGGAGATCGGCTTGGCACTTCTGGCGGATCCCGGCGATTCTCCTTCCCTGCCTGGCTCGGAACCGGAAAAACTACGCATATCACGTGTGGCTCTAGGCATGGCCCTGGCTGAGAACGGGGTGCACTATCCAGACAAACTCGACGCCATTTTCGACCAATGGCTGAGAACCGAACGATCGAGGCCACTCCGATCGGACATTGAAAGGGCTAGGCGTGCAAATCGGAGACCAGGCGCATGAACCCCTGTCCTGACCATCCCCCGCTCCATGGCGATGTGAGGGAGAGTGTGGGTGTGTTTTTTTCTGAAAGTCGGCTTCCCTTGGGCGGTCCCGCACCCAGGATTGATCGGTGGTTGTTTCAAGCCTGCCGTCCATCGATCAGGTTGGCCGGCTCACGAGGTCAAAACAATGATCAATCATAATGGTAATGGCTCGATCGTGTTTCGTCCTCTAACCTTAGCGGGCATCTTAGGCCTTGCGATCAGCCGCGGATCTGACAACCTCAGTCTAGTCTATCCTAGCCACAGACACTTGCGGGTGAGGTGGATCATGTCCGTGATCCAGGTGGCTCGTGCGTCACCACGCGCAGGGCTGTGGCGCACATGCCCACCACTTCGGTTCTGCTGAAAGGGTGGTTATAGGGCGGATACGGCCGGTAGGCAGCATCATCTATCCGTCCAACCCGGGACTCCAGACGGCAAAGAGAAACAAGTCAGTCAGCAAGGAAAAATCTCTGTCGGTCTGACTCACCGCTCGACAGGTCGATCTGAACGCGGGTTGCTGGGATGCAACTTATTGCTTGCTCTGGTTTGGCGTACGCAGTCTGGAATCCTGGGCAGTGAAACCCCAGTCGGCAAAGAGGTGCATGGGGCTGGTGAGAGAAAAAAAACCTGGCCGCCAATCAGTGGAGACCGGCGGATCCCTCGGCAATTCTAGATTTTCCGGTCCGGCGTCGGGAGCTTGGTCAGTTCACCTTGAAAGGGCCAAATTGCATACTCCTTCATTCGCACGCTGATCCTCTGGCGTGGGCTTGTCCCAGAGCCGAAAGCCATGTCGCGGGCTGTGAAGGCCTTCTTTAGCTGCATGGTGGCTGCATCTGGGACCCGGAAGCGTCGCGGGCTCCATGGCTTCACACCAATCACTCCCTTGACCACAGTTGGGTCTCGAGCAATGACATGGTGAACGGCCCCCCACGACAGGAAACATTTGACCTCATGCGATCCTGCCCACTCCATATTTTTCCATCTTCTCTCCATCGAGATCTACAGACGTTTATGTCGCACTGTTTCTCGCTCATTTCCGAGTTTTCTACCGGTTGAGAATCGACCTGACCCCATAAAGACACGGCAACCATTCCGGCGCGCGCGGTCTCCAAAGTTCCTTATCAGCCTCTTTAGCATCCATTCTCCTCGTCCCCCATTGAAACCACCCCCTCATTCACCCTAGGCTCCCCTCCGGGGATGCGACCTGTCGTCTTGAAGCCTGGCATCGTGCAACTAATGCATCTCTGTGACATGTGGGCCTGATTTTGTCCCTCTTCCACCGACGCGGCCGCCGTCAGCTCTCATCCTCAATGACTACAACAGGGACCTTGGTAATGCAAGAAGACAGGCGAGGGGAATCCTCGAGAAAACAAGCACCGCAACGACTGCCCATCATCGCGCCCAAGGACGACCATTCATCGTCGACCAGCTCCAGCCGCAGCGGGCACCTCGGTGGCGTCGCGCCCAGCATTCCGCCTCGGGTGCGCCTCCCACCCAGGTCGAGAACGGGTTGTTGGACATGCCGGACGCGCAAGGTGAAATGTGACGAGGGTCGGCCGGTGTGCGGACAGTGTGCACGGCTGGGGCATCTGTGCGATTACAGTCCCCGTCTCGCGTTTCGAGATGACACGCCTCGGGTGGTGGAGCGTATGCAGGATGTCACGGTGGTGGGACGTTCAGTATGGGACCGTCAGTCGTATGCCCAGTCTTGTGTGTCGCCATCGCGCTGACGCGATCATCAGCAAATTCACCCGTGCCGACCGATGCCAGTATGGGATCGGCCGTGTCGGACGACCTCCCTCCTTTTGCCACCTTGACGACAGACGAAGACCGCGAACGAAAAGCCGAACGGTCGAGTCCGGGAACGTACAACGTGATCGTGAACCCCGACAGCTTCCAACATCTCCCCGAATATAGTGAAGACGCAGAGGTCAAGAGAGAGCGCTTGTCCCCTCTCCGTCGCGGCTCCGTCTCTGCCTCGCTCGCCAGCAGCCTCGGCCGAGATTCCGTGGTCGAAGGCATACCGGTCCCCGGCGACCCGAACATTGTCGTGCTGCCACGCTTCGAGGATATCGCGAGACGGGGGACGTTCAGTTCCAAGGATCCGCTCTCGCCCTCCACCCAGCTTTCCAAGGTCAAGAGTGAAGACTCCATGGCATCGATGAACCCTCCGCTCCCTCCGGCCATGATCGATGAAACTCCCTCGACCACCACCATTGACTCGAGATATCTGACCCAATTTCGACATGTCGTCTGGAAGCAACTGGTCCCGGCGGAGCTCGACCAAGTCGACGGGATGGACAGTTCCAGCTTCGACTTTATGGAGCTTGCCGCACAATCTTTTCCACCGGTACGTCGGCGTTTTCCTTGACCCCGTCACGGAGCTGACTGTGGCAGCTGTACCATGCCATGACGGCCGTGGCCGCGCTGAGCCTCGCCCCCCAAGACGGGAAAGAAAGGCTCGACGCACTCCAGCATTATCAGCAGGCCCTCCCGGCGCTCCAAAATAGTCTGAAAAGTCCGGAAGATCTGTCTTCGGACGGAGCCTTTTTGACCCATTTTCTCCTGCTGGTGTATGAGGTAAGGCTGAGGAGATGGACGGGATGCGAGCTCAACTGACGGTCCGTAGATCGCCGCCGCCGAAGTGGGACATTCAAATCTCTGGTCGCAACATCTCTCGACCTTGCTCAAGATCGAACTGTTGCGCCGAGAAGTTTTTGGGGGTGAAAAGTACCCGTTTGTGGTCTGGTGGATCTGCAATATCGATCTCGATGCCCTGTTTAGCGGCGCCGGAAGGGGCGAATTCGTGGGATCAATGCTCAAAAACGACATCATCCCGCCGCCCAGTTTTCACTTGTATCCCCTTGGACTCGATGGGTCGAGTGTGGTCTACGCCGACGAGCTAGACTCGTTGCCCACCATCCTCCAGTTGCATTACGAAGTCACCGTCCTGGCCATTCAACTGGGCTTGCTCGCGTACGAGTTTCGCCACGACCCGACTTTTCGCAATCAAGACTTGCGCCAGAGAGAAAAGGATGTGCGCCTGCGACAGAGTAGAGTCTTTGAATTACAAGAGCAGTTGCGACAGTTGTGGGTGGCGCCGGAGGTGACCTTCATTAGCCACCATGCAGACAGCCTCCCAGACCGGCCCAAGCATCTCTACGAGCATGCGGCCACCTTATACAGGGCCTGTATTATTTATTCTCACACGTCCATGTGGGCCAGGCAACGGCTTGACACATCCCCCGACTACGACACGGAAATCGCGGTCGCGGCCAGCCAGATCCTGCACCTGGCGAGACGAATCCTGGCCGAGAACAGATCCGGTTTCCGCTTCCTCGCCTTCCCTGTTTTCATGGCCGGGGTCGTGAGCACGGATGGAAACCAGAAAATGCAGGCCTTGGAATTAATCCGCGCTCTGGAAAGGTACGGCATCGGCCGGAACACGACGGCGACCCGGAAAGCGCTCTCGGTGATCTACGAACGGCAGAACGAGCAATTCATGAATACTGGACAAAGTTTGGACGTCGATTGGATGGAAGTGATGATGGAGCACGATTTGATGGTGGTGAACTTTGGTCTTTGATCCAGGTCGCGCGGCCAAAGGCCTGCAAGCAACATTTAGGACCTGAGCCCCAAATTTGGGGCTTGCCTTTGACAATTTCGAACGGCACGATTCCAAATCGTGAACAGCGGCCCTTTTTTTTACATGCGCCCTTATCGAGTCGGGATTTGAGAAAGTCCATGATACCAATTCGCTTGACAAATTCCGGCGCGACAGGATTTCGCCGATGTCCTTTTGAGAGATCAAAGGATTAAGGTTTTCGGTCATCGGCTGGAGCACTGGCTGAGAGCGCTGACCCACAATCGATTACTCTTCGAATTAGCTCAGCTCCCCTTCGATTTCGAATTCTTATCACTTTACCATTTACCCCCCACCTCCTTACCAGGGCGGCACCATCGGGCCAACGCCCCTCCTACCGAGTCAACAACAGAAATCGTTCGGATACACCTTGTCCAGCTGAAATGCCTTGTTCAATGCTTCGCCTTGGCGGTTGACTTAGTGTGAGGCAATCCAGCCTAGCACATGGATAACGACGAGGCCTTGCACCAAGATTGTAAATTCTCTTTGTGTAAAGATGTGGCATCACCGATCCGAGAGCAGTAGACAGAAAGTATAGTTTAATGCCTGGCATGGTGTTGTTGATTTCTGCCTGTAGGAGCAGCCTGTCACGTGATCTAAGGAAGCGCCAAAGGAAAAATTGACAATATATATTTTAAAATGGGGTAAATTTGTTTTGCCTTCGGGCATTGTAAGTTCCAGCTGGCCCACTTGGTTGGGCTTTTGCTGATTGCGACAGTGGTCAATTTGAAACGATACAGAGAGTGAGTCCAACCCTGCTCCCGTAAATGCCTGGAACTAACGTCCGCTTTAGAGATTAGCATGGCCCCTGCACTAAGGATGACACGCTCAATCAAAGAGAAGCTACAAGTTTTTTTTCCTTTTTTTGTCTTCGGCTTTTTTTCCCCTCGTCTTGGTTTGATTTTCTGTTGTGTGGATTTGGTGACGTGGCAAAGCTTGGCGTTATCGCCCTGCTCAAGATCGGGCGTCCCATCATTACCTAACCCTGGCTGGTGGTATGTATATGAAACTATCTCCTGAGAAACCCTTGATCGGCAGAGACTGTGTTGTCTGCACATGTCCCTGCACGTTGCATGGCGTCAACGGAGCGTTTGACACCCTAGCACGATTACCTCGAAGATCGCCTGTCTCTCTCTCATCCTCTTCTGGTTGAGAGGTCAAGTGTCGTTTGACAATGGCCTGGCATGGTTCCTCCTGGACGGTTGCATGCATCGGCATTTGAATGTAACCGACAGCAAGGATGCTCTAGTCCAGGATTCAACTGCCACCTGACCTCACGACGGGTGTTGTGCACCGGAAGCACCGGGTATACCTTCCACAAACCCGGTACTTGGGATCTCCTTGTCAACCTGTGGTGCACGCTCCATTCACCTTACTGGAGGGAAGGTCATATGCAGGAAGAAGGGGAGAATTATATCAACAAATGGAATCATGGCGACAATAAAACCACACGGGCAAACCTGAGACAGTCAATGTCGGGCAAGTGTTTCAGGAAAGGGACAGGATGCCCAGCTCATCCATATACTCCATGTCCCGCCTCTGAGAGCTGGGGAAGGTAAGTGTGAAGTTGTATGCAGTTCGCAGATGGTGAGCCAACAGAGATGTCTCACCCTGCCTGGTTGTTCATTGCCTGCCTTCAGCTAAAGGCTTGTCTTTCTATTCTCTTCCTTACCTCCAGGCATCCCCACATTTCACTTATCCACGGTTTCTAGAAACTTCACCGACTCATGTCCGTCGCCTGCTGTTCCACCTTTACGGCGGCAAGTTCACGGCCAGGCCAGCATGATCACGACATGACAAGACGAATCACATAACATGTCCTCTGATACAGCCCAGATACTGCCTGCGCCACACCAAATTGCCCAAAGTTCACCACGCTTCTCTATAGACACCCGTGCGCTAGACATATTGAAATTCCCACCTGTGAGGTGTGACATCCCAAGCACTCTCTTCTATATGCGCATATGCTGCGCTCAAGACTTGGCCCCAATTCGAGATTGAGCCCGACATCTCTGTACAACAAATACCTTCACCGTCCCGGACTGATGCCTTGTCTACCTATGTGTCCCAATAGCCCTACCACCGGTGGCAGCTGCAGCTCTTTTTCATGATCCCGACATCCTCGTTCTGCTGTATCTAGAATGTCGGTCAAGTCGAGGTGGTGGGTGCCGCGACCACGACTACGACTATTGCAAGATGCAGCAGCGTTTCTATTGTGGTGTCGTAGTTGGGTGTAAGATATGGGTCCGTGTTCGAGTCCAGAAACAGTCAACAGGACCATATTCGAGGTCACCGTACTGTGTAAGACAACAGGGATCCAGCGGTACAAGGAAGTTGGACCGTGGGCCGGTGTGGAGTGAGTGTGGCCAGTCCAGTGTCCAAAGATGCAGCACATACAATCTTCTACTATTTAAGTTGATGAGAGGAGTTTAAATATTGGTCATAGAGCCTTTATCCCCCCCTTCTACGACCGACCATGGCCATGTCTCTCTTACTCACTCCCTGCCACTGCCTCGGCAAAGTCCTTCAAGAACGCCCACTTGCCCTGCTTCGCCCAACCTTTCTCCTTCCAATGGGTGGCGTCCCTGGGGAACAAGTCCAGGATCGTGGACAAGGTTTCGTCGTGCGCAAAGACGACGAAGATATCGTCCCGCACATCCCAGACCTGCACTTTGTGGATGGTGCGTTCAGCCTCGTCGGCGTCGTGCGCGACAGCAGATCCGCCGGCGGCACGGGCCACGTCGAAGAAGGTCTGGCCCGGCTCCTTGCGGCCGCGGCTCGCGTTGAGTTCGCTGAATAGATGTCCAGGGCACGAGGAAGCAGCGGCACGAAGGGTGTGGGCAAACTTTGGAGCTAGAGAGAACGGGTTTGGGACGATGGAGGAGGGCAAGGGGAGATGCGGCGATGGCCGGAACTCACCGCCGTGGTGGGCCAAGTCGCCGCCCATGAAGATGAAGGACTCGCCTTCGGGGGATAAAGGAGAGGTCGTGCGTGCCAGGCCGCACAAATGGCCGATCGCATGGCCTGGCGTGTCGAGAAGGTAGAAGGACCCGTCGCCGAAATAGTCGTGGGCGGAAAAGGAGCCAATGACTTTGTCTGGTGCGAACGTGATCTCACGCAGTTCACGGCCCGCGTAATCTGAGGTGTTGATGGGAGATTGAGGATTGTCAGGGTAGCCGGGAGTAAAGCCCTGGGTGAAACCAGGGCCGACAACCAGCGCGGTGTTGGGTGGGAATGTGGATGGGTCGCCGGTGTGGTCAAAGTGCCAATGGCTACGGGAGCCCGGCATTAGCAAGAGCAGGGTCAGATAGAGACTGCGACTGGGAGTAAAGAGAGTGGCGTAATGACCTCCAGATAATCGCCTCGATCTCGCTTCCCTTGATGCCATTCTCCTCCAAGATCTCAATCGTGTTCTTCTCGACACGAATTTCAGTTCCCGCTGCTGCGGTAATGTGGTCAACCACCGGTTTCGCCATGTTCTGCCAATCTTTTCGCACTCCGAGGTCGAAGAGCAGCTTCCTCCCACTGGGGTGCTCTACGAGGAAGGAAAATGCTGGCGCCGCAAGGTGTGTGAAGCCAGGCATCGGCGGCGACATGAAAGGCGCGATGGGGATCTTGATGAAGCTCGTCGTGTCAATGATCCGCACCCGAACCGTCTCCCGGGCGGGAATGTCAAAGGAAGGTGTGCCCATCTTGCCTACTCTCAGGAAGAGGAACGATACCGAGAACAACGCGGAGATTTATGCGTGGGGTCATCCGGAGGACATGGTCAGAAAGAGGCTCTCGTCAGCGCTTGCTGACCGCAGGACGTACTCCACTATGATACTGTCCTCTTCTTTTATTGATTACTATGAGGATGTCACATCTCAGGAGTGGCTACTCGACAACTCCACCTAAAGACGGTTCCGCCGTGAGATCGGCCAAGTGCGAGGCACGTGTGAGGGGTCTGGCCTACTCATACGCCTGGTCTTTCCCCGCTTCTCGAAGTGTAGCCGGGTGGACAAAGTTTCCGGCAGACCATGCGACATTGAAGCTTCCACTGCCCGCTGACAAAGCTTAGCTTCTATACAAGAATCATCGAAATCGACTTCGTTGCCAACATTGCAACCATGCGTGGCCTTCGCTACCATGGGGCCAAAGACCTGCGCGTCGACAATGACCTTCCGGAGCCCAAGTGTAAAGATTACCAAGTGAAAGTCAAACGTCAGTGGCAGCCTGGTTCATTGATTGACATCTGTTTCGTGCCGTCGCCGACCACTTTGCTGATCTCATAGCCACGATCTAGCGGCGTTTTGTGGCATCTGTGGGTCCGATTTGCATGAGTACTCGTCTCCATCGTTCACGCCAACCAAGGAGCATCCACATCCGATCACAAAGGAGTCCCGACCCGTGGTCATTGGACACGAGTTCTCCGGCTCCGTGGTGGAAATCGGGTCCAAGGTGAAGAACGAGCAAGGGCTCAAGGTCGGGGACCTGGTGGCGGTGCAGCCGACGATCTGTTGTTTCAAGTGTCCCTCGTGCGAGGAAGGATTTATCAATTGTTGCAATTCCGCCGGCTTCCTCGGCTTCAGTGGAGGTGGAGGTGGTATGTCGGATTACGTCTGTGTCGATGCCTCATTCGTCTTCAAACTGCCCAACGGCATCCCGCTCGAGATCGGCGCCCTGGTCGAACCGCTGGCGGTCGCCTGGCATGCTGTCGACCAGTATCCCATCAAGGAGGGCGACGACGCCTTGGTCGTAGGAGCAGGTCCGATCGGTTTGGGGGTGATTCAATGCCTGAAAGCTCGCGGCGCGAAGACGATCATTGTCGCCGAAGTGGCCCAAGAGCGACAGAATTTTGCCAAACAGTTTGGCGCCACTCACGTCCTTGATCCACGCACCGAGGATGTGGTCAAGAAGAGCAAAGAGATTTGCGGGGGGGAGGGTCCGCATGTGGCTCTCGACTGTGCTGGGGTGGCGGCAAGTATCAAGACGGCGGTGTTGGCAGTGCGCTCCAGAGGAACGGTGATTAACGTAGCCATATGGGAGAAAGAGGTAAGCATAGTTTGTCGACCGACACCACCTCTTCTCCAACCGCCAATTGATTCATTCAACGCATTGCGTGGTGTTGATTCTGTCAGGTCCCCTTCCAGCCAAATCTTTTAGTATTTGGTGAGAAGAAGTACCTCGCAGGTGAGTGAATATCCATCCCTCATCCTTTTTCTTCATCTCACCTCCACAGTCCTGGGATATGTGCGTCAAGACTTTGCCGGAGTGATCCAGGCCCTGGAAGATGGGAGACTGAAACCAGAGAAGATGATTACCAGCAAGATCAAGATCGATCGCGTCGTGGAAGATGGATACAGGCCACTTATTGAGGAGAAGGACAAGCATGTCAAGATTCTCGTTGACTGTCAGGCTTGATTGAGCGGCCTTTCCTTCCGTGGCGCGGCGGTTCCATCAACGCCATGATTCACGAGCCATGCCTGTGTTGATGTTCACATTGCTGCATGAGACGAGCTAAATGATGACCGTTTGGGCTTGCCATGTAGTATCGGTGCTCTGCGACATGAGGTCGAGACAAGGATCGATCTGAACGTCGAGGAGAGATCCCTCAGTTGGAGGAGGTGGAGTTGCCGTACGCGGCCAGTACTGCTTCACGAAACCATGGTCCCTCTGTGTGACTTTTTCTTGAATTGTTGACTTGAGCGAGATATGGCCTATGACTTTCTCGGTCTATCCTAATCGGCGTCGTGAAATGGCTCAATCAAACCGCTTCTTGGCGCGCCTCAGGACGACGGAGCGAGGAATGTTGTTACTAAAGGCGTCCATGGAGCCGTGTCTATATCTACCAGATCTGTACGTTTGGCCCGTTGAATGTGCATATGAATGGCTCGGTCAAAGTTGTTTACTGGGATGCTCTGGCGCACTAGGTATTACAGGTTTGCACGGATGATAAATGGAACTCAAGGCAGACGATCATGGCCTCATCTCTACCACATCCCTACAGGACGTGCTGGTCGGGAATTGCGACTGAGACGGCCAGTCAAGACTTGTCCATGACAGACCAGGACCGAGGTTGAGAATTCGGAAAGATCGTGTGCCAGAAGGGAGAGGGAATGTGCGCTGGATTGGGCAGCCAATGCAAAATGTTGAAATTGGCCGTTCCATCCCTAGTGCCTGTCGATCTTCAACCTCGGCCTCCCACCAACCAGACCCGATCTTTCTCACTCCATACTTTCTCCCCCAATGCGTTGGGCGACTTGACAGCCCGGTGGTACCATAGTCATGGAAGTGGTGCGCGTGAGCCAAAGTATCGCTCGAACAGCAGCTCGTCGACAGGCCCCGTCTGTTCGCTGCTACAGCATCGTCCATGATGTGCCTCGAGTCGCTGCGACCTTGGCCTCCCCGCCCCCACCACGGCCCCAGGGAGGATCTGTGTTCGAGCAGGCCGTCAATGCCGCGGGTCCTCGCAACAACTGGACCAAGGAAGAGATCTCACAGATTCACCAAACTCCGCTGATGGAACTGGCCTTTGCCGCTGTGCGTCACCTGGTTGGTCCTATGAACAAGTGGGAGAGGTGCTTACGAAAAGGATAGAGCACCGTTCACCGTCGCTTTCACAAACCCTCAGCGGTTCAGCTGTGCACTCTGATGAACATCAAGACCGGTGGCTGTACCGAGGATTGTGCATACTGTGCCCAATCATCTCGGTACAAAACCAATCTCACAGCGACGAAACTCACCACCGTCGATTCTGTCATTGAGGCTGCCAAGATTGCCAAAGCCAATGGGTCCAACCGATTTTGCATGGGTGCCGCGTGGCGCGACATGCGCGGGAGGAGGAGGGGCTTGAATAACATCGTCGAGATGGTCAAGGGCGTGCGCGCCTTGGGCATGGAGGCCTGTGTCACGTTGGGTATGCTGGACAAGGAACAGGCGAAGCAGCTGAAGGAAGCCGGGTTGACGGCCTACAACCACAACGTCGACACGTCGAGAGAGCACTATCCCAGTGTCATCACCACCAGGAGCTACGATGAACGACTCCAGACCCTGGAAAACGTTCGGGAGGCTGGCATCCACGTCTGCAGCGGTGGCATCCTCGGTCTCGGAGAGACCCCCCAGACCGACCACGTTGGACTGATCTACACTTTGGCCACCTTACCAGAGCACCCAGAGTCGTTCCCCGTCAACAAGCTGGTGCCGATCAAAGGAACGCCGATGTTTGGACAGGAACCTGTGAAGCTGGAAGATCTCGTGCGTTGCATCGCGACCGCCAGATTGGTGATGCCCCAGACCATTATCAGATTAGCCGCCGGAAGGGTCAGCATGCCAGAAAGTGAGCAAATGCTCTGCTTCATGGCCGGGGCCAACGCCATCTTCACCGGGGAAAAAATGCTGACGACGGATTGCAACGGCTGGGACGAAGACAAGGCCATGTTCGAGAGATGGGGGCTGAGCCCGATGCAGACCGAAGCCAGTCAGATCGTCGAGGAGCCCAAGTTTGAAGGACAGAGTTTCGCTGCGCTGCGAGAGGAGAGCAAGCCGGCTGAGACAACTGCATAGATATAGGGTTTAAACAAAATCGAGGGATGCCGTCGGCCGGCACGTGCATATCAAGGTGCTGGATTCCATGCCCCAAAAGAACGGAGTCGTAGAGTGGTGATAGGGACGGTACGATGCTGCGGAATCAGCATTGTGTCTATTGGCAGGGCAGTGGGAGGGGACCAATGGCGCCATCAGACAAACGTCATCTGAGGCCAAACGCCAGAGGGCAGGCTGGCAACAACGTTCTTTCTACATTATCCTCTCAGAAGACTCTGGAAAACGAACCGGAAAATGATGATGAAAGGCTTCCATTTCATAATTTGATCGTAGCACTCGGTCCGTCATCCATTCCATACACTGTCCTTCAACTCTTGCAGTCTTTCGGACTCGATTTGAAGTACCTATCATATCACCATATCGATGGACTCTGCACCACGGACCACCGGCGGTGACGCTGGCCCGCCTCCTCCGTCTGCGGCGCCACGCTCTGCTGTTGATGAGTTGCCTCCAGAGGCGATCGCTTTAGCCGGACGGCTCTTTGATGCGGCGAGAATTGGACAGGTAGACGTATTCGAGCAGGCTCTGCCGAGGGGTTTGCCAGCCAATTTGACAAATGATAAGGGAGACACGTTGGTATCTCTGCTCTCTTCCTTTCACCCTCCTTTCCATCGATCTATTCCTCTGGGATCGTCCAAGGATGTTGTCAAGCAAGAATATGGTCTAACGACTCTACACCAGCTCATGCTCGCCGCGTACCACGGACACGCGCCGCTGGTGTCGCTGCTTGTGCGCCACGGAGCAGATCCCAACCGGGTCAACGACCTGGGTCAGTCGCCGCTCGCCGGCGTCGTGTTCAAGAACGAGCGCGAGGTGATCAAGATCCTACTGGAGGCCGGCGCCGATCCAGAAATCGGAGAACCGACGGCGCTGGAAGCGACCAAGGTCAGACCAACACATGTGTGCTGTGTCAGATTGTGCTGATCTTTGCATTTTTTCTGCTGCAGGTTTTCAAGCAAGAGGAATATGAGGGCATGTTCCGAGAGCAGATTGAGAAGCTGAAAGGAAGTCCAAGTAGAGCCGCGAATAGGGCGTCATGAAAAAAAAAGCCAACAGAGATTCATTCGCTTTGTCAGCAAATTATGAAGACGTCGATTCAGACGCCACGGTCGTCTCAGGCTCTGCTTGAGATCGTTGCCATCGGAGGCAAAGGTAGTAATGCACAGGTATACAAGGACCGTGTCTCGTGCTGGTCCAAAAGAAAACGCTTCGTCATGTTGGTAATGCTTCGTTGTAGAAGTCATATCACGTGATCCCACCAACGCCTCGCTCAGGTATCAAGCACCGCCAAACAGTAAAATTGCATATGGCTTGCCTCCAGACTCCATGTCGTTCGCCGCCCATTCATGGATGCTCTCTTGTCACTGATATGCATGGCCGGGTTCCCGGCTGGACATGCTCTGCTGCAAGATCTTTTGCGAAGGGATCTGAAGAGGATAGACCTTGGGATGGCAGGCCTGACACCAGTCGTATTTGCGTTTTTGGATCATGTGCATTTGATGGCACCATTCCGCCACCAGAGGCGTTGGCTCGAGGTCTACAGACGACCTCGACGACGTCGCCGATGTGGGCGGAGTCGACTTTGGTGGATTCTGCGGCACTTGTAGTTGACTGTTGTACGCGGCGTACGAGCGAGGGTGTGGATTGTGTGCCATGGCTCTGGCCGCGTGTGCCAGGTGGTTGGGAATGTCGAGAATTCGCGGCGGTTGCCTTCCAGAAGGATGTGTGGTCGGTTGTTGGACTGGCGTCCACGACGAAAATCGAGAATGATATTATAGCCAGGACAGGATTCGGAATTCCCAACGAGGAGTACGTGGCACAGATGACGTCTGTGGTGGGAAGGGGTGAGGTGACTGGACCTCTACGCTTGGTAACAAATATTTTCTGCTCGGATACGGGAATCCGGAGCATCCGAGGGCCAGTAGAGACTGGTCTTCTGGAAGAAAAGTGGACTGAGCAGTGTGGAAGGCAGGAGGAGCGAATAATAAGAGGACACAAAGAAGACTCCCGCTGGAGGTTGTTTCATCAAGGTGTGATGTGTGCGTGGGGTGATGTTCTGGATCTCGATGACATGCCACAGTGGATGTCGAGAGATAGGAATAAGACAAAGAAAACTGCAGAATGAAGCAAGGATCGGCACAAGCACATGGCATATATGTGCAGGCCTGGGATGTGGACTCCTCTGGTAACGCGGAAAGATGCTGGTCAAGGGGCGTCGGACGCGATAGCAGTGTCGACGCGAGCCATCGCCGTGGGAGACTAGAGCCACAAGCTGAGTGACTCACTGAGGCTGATGCTATGTGCCATGTGCAGATATCTACCTGTACAGATGGCGGTTGGGCAGGTTCTGTGCTAGAAAAAATTCGGCACCCATCGCTGGCGCAACGTGGAGAAAAGTTTTGCTCAGAATGGTCAATGCAGGCGGTGGCGCGGCGAAGCCTCCCTAAAAGCCCTCGCTTGCCGCATGGCCGTGCAGTAATTATGGCGCAACCAAGTCCCAAACAAAGGGAGAGACACAGATGCTAGTAAGCAGCTCCGCCCTGATTAGCACTGACAACACGAGGACATGGATAACAGGGGCCACTATTTTTAGGCCGACTCATCCACCCGCAAATATTTATCTACCCGGTGCAACGTTCAGCTCCATCGCGGCCCGCTGTCTCTCCATCTGCTTACGGAACTCTCCTATCTGCTCCACTGCCTTTGAGTTCAGCATGTGGTTACGATACCAACAGATCGGATTGGGCTTGGGACATCTCCACCACTGAAAGCTTCTTCGATCTTGTCTCCGCTGTGGCCATGCCTCTCCGTTCCCAACAGCCATATTGCGTTATTGTGACTGGACGGCTGTCTACCCACTTGATCGGAGCTTTTTGGAACCGGAAGGACCACTGGAAGGACTACTGGAAGGACTACTCCTCCCGCCCCTCCATTTCCGCTCAAGGGGTTGAAGAAGTCGAATGAAGGGTCAGTATCGCTGTTGGACGCACGGATCATCTTCGTCAGCTCTCAAGAGAGAACTGTCTTCCTAGGGCTGGCTAGGCAGAACCTTGCCCACCATAGTCGTCACATCTCGGGAGGACGGTTGAGGGAGACAAGGCGACGACGCACAGTCGGTCCAGCATTTATTGCACCAGCCCCTTTTGCAAGTCTCTTTCGTTTCTGGATCGGTGGTCTCTGGTACCCAACAACCAGTTGACCTTTCTTTCGTCTATCGTGAACAGACGGCTGCGGCGTGGACGAGTTCGTCCCCGGTTTGGTGTGACAGGCATGGTCTGGCGGTCTTCGGGTTGCTACTCGCTTGACTGGCGTCAAAGTATCAGCGCCGCTGCCGTGGAGCCTGTGAATCACCTGAACGACACACGTCTCCGTTCCTTGGCTCTGGCTGTGGTAAGTTTCCAAGATTAGACGCCCTCGATTTGTGCATGCAGTCTGGTCGGACGCCAGAGTGGTTGGCCAGCGAGCACGACCCCATGCTGGTCAAGATCTACTCATGTCCCAGAAAAGCTGCTCGCACAATCTGCCGAAAGCATCGACCCCAATTGAAGAATAATGATCATTGCCAGCGAGACAATGCAGGCTGCAATGGAGGTACAGCGCGCGGGGCTGAGAAGACTTCGCCAAGGCTGTGGATGAGTGACTGACAGGAAGAGCGCCATGCACTATACCGATGCCTGAGGTGGAGATCATCCGTGGCTGTATACAGATAGAATTCATGCACCGCGGGAAGTTATTCTCAGGACTGTCGTCATCAAGTCTCAATTACTGGAGCTCGAGCATTGGTGACTCGGACAGTCTGATGCAGCTGGAATGGAGGCGTGGCAGAAACGAGTCTGTCGACAAATGTCCAGGATCATGTGTTGGGTGGCTTCCAGTCGACCTCCAAGTGACTTTGCCGACGCACTCGATGGAGCACTTTGACGGATTCATCTAGTTTGCGTCGGTTTGTATCGCCAGAACAGGCTTGCCAGGCGGGAGTTTTCCTACGGAAGAGAACTGGGTACGTCAAGAACTGGGTGCGTCAAGAACTGGTACGTCAAGAACTGGGTACGTCAAGAACTGGGTCGTCAAGAACTGGGTACGTCAAGAACCGAACCAACGCCACCGTACAACCCGGCTGGCACGGCTGCAATAGAATGTGGTAGATGACAGGCTGAAGGTGAAGGAGCAACTCCGTGTGGTGGACGCTTCCTTCTATGGAACGTCTCTAGGTGAGAATTTCCCGTCGGGCTCTTCTGTTGTGGAAAGCGATGTCACATTTCAACTAAAGCAGGAACTGATTCCTCGACACATGATACCAACACCCTGGTCTTGGTGGAACCCGCTTTATCAACAGAGGAGAGTGACCCCAATGTAGTCTCTACCTTCATCTCTCAGCCACAGAACCAGCCAGCCTCTGGCTCTTTGTTGCGACTGATTTTGATCGAGAATAGCCATGGCACCCGGAGTGTATGGAAAGCCATCCACGCGCGATCAGCGGAGCCTTGAATGACCCAACGCAGCACCCCACAGAATGGTCATGTTTGTTTCCCTGTTGGCATGTTGCACGTGCCATGCCCAAGGCGGCATGTGCACCGGTTGCCTCGGCATGTAATGTGGACTTCTGGAAAATTGATTCTTCATCAGCGTTGCGATCTCACAACAGTCAGATGACCCTCCGCACAACCAATGGGAGGGTGCGAAAACTGATTGAGTGTGTCATTCTGATCACGCTCCGCGGTCAGGTCCTGCTTTGTGGGGAGCGTGTACTGGCCCCTGGGGCGGTGCCTGGCCAGCCATTCAGGATTCGGCGTCAGACTCGGCATGTTCATGACATGTGAAAGTGAGATCATGAGCACAAACATCCTCTGGTCCTTCTCTCACCTATGCTTTGTTCTCCAGACTTTCGTCTTTGACCGGTAACACTACCGTTTCCCACAGATACTAATTTGATTCGATCGGAGAGCTGTCACTACGTATCGAAGATGTCCCAAACCTTCTCCACAGCCGAAGTCGCATCGCATAACAAGCCGGACAATCTCTATATCATCATCGACGAAGACGTTTATGACGTGACCAAGTTTCAGGATGAACATCCCGGTATGCTGGGAGATATCCAAGTCACCTTGCCCACGAAATGCTGATCCGTCGCAGGTGGAAAGAAGAGTACGCGCATGGTCTCAATCGCCGCCTTCCATCCCCTTCTAATTCTGTCTTAGTCCTCCAGCGGGTGGCCGGCAAGGACGCGTCGAAGCAATTCTGGAAATATCATAACGAGGGCATCCTGAAGAAATATAAAGGAACCCTGCAGGTCGGCTCCTTGGACTCGAAGAAACCTGCCTCTCCTCCGACGCCTCCGGCCACGCCTCCGGCTCCGGAGAAGGTCGTCCCATCGGCAGAATCTCATCCTGTCGCGCCCTCGCCCGGGCCCGCAGCACACGAGCAAGAGTCGGAGGCATTGCCCGAGTTTGGATCGTTGATTCCCTTTGCCGATCCGAACTGGTACCAATCTGTGGGTGATGGCCGAGTTCTGATCCGGTCAGACGCTGACGTCAGACACAGTACCACTCTCCATACTACAACGAGACGCACGCGGCTTTGAGAGCCGAGGTTCGAGAATGGGTCGAGTCGGAGATCGAACCCTATGTGACCGAGTGGGACGAGGCCAAGAAGGTGCCCGAGAGTATCTACAAGCAGATGGGCGAAAGAGGCTATCTGGCTGGTCTCCTGGGTGTCGGATATCCAACCCATCTGACCAACAATCGCGTGAAGAGCGTGCCGCCCGAGAAATGGGATTTCTTCCACGAACTGATCGTCACCGACGAGCTGTCCAGAACCGGTTCGGGCGGTCTCGTCTGGAACCTCATTGGCGGCTTTGGGATCGGTTGTCCCCCAGTGATCAAGTATGGCAAAAAAGAGTTGGTCAATCGGATCTTGCCCGGCATCCTGTCGGGCGACAAGAGAATCTGCCTGGCCATCACGGAGCCTGATGCGGGATCGGACGTGGCCAACCTCACGTGTGAGGCCAAATTGACCGAAGACGGGAAATACTTTATTGTCAATGGTGAGAAGAAGTGGATCACCAACGGAGTCTGGTGCGATTACTTCACCACCGCCGTCCGCACGGGCGGCCCGGGAATGGGGGGTGTGAGTCTGCTGCTGATCGAACGAGGCGAAGGCGTCAAGACCAGGCGGATGGACTGCCAGGGCGTCTGGAGCAGCGGGACGACATACATCACGTTCGAAGACGTGAAGGTGCCGGTGGGAAACCTCCTGGGCAAAAAGGACAAGGGATTCGCGGTCATCATGACCAACTTCAACCATGAGCGCATCGGAATCATCATCCAGTGTCTGCGCTTCTCCCGCGTCTGCTTCGAGGAGTGCGTCAAGTACGCCAACAAGAGAAAGACGTTTGGGCAGAAGCTGATCAACCATCCCGTCATCCGGCTGAAGCTGGCTCACATGGCCCGGCAAATCGAAGCGAGCTATTCGTGGCTGGAGAATCTGGTCTACCAATGCCAGAAGATGGGAGAGAGAGAGGCCATGTTACGACTGGGTGGTGCCATTGCTGGGTTGAAAGCTCAGTCGACGACCACATTTGAGTTTTGCACCAAAGAAGCCGCTCAGATCTTTGGAGGTCTGGCATATTCCCGCGGCGGCCAGGGCGGAAAAATTGAGCGGTTGTACCGCGATACCCTTGCTTATAAGATTCCCGGTGGCAGCGAGGAGATCATGCTAGTGAGTTCACCCATGATGAAAAGGATGGAACCCGAGTCCGCTAACCAAACCAGGACCTGAGTATTCGACAATCCTTGAAAGTGCACAAAGCATTGGGAATGAAGCTCTAAAGGTGGGCTTTTGATGGTCATGATCCGAACATCCGATATAAAAGACGAACTGGGCCGCTGGACCCGGGGGAAGCAATGTACAATACGGTTGAAACCGCAGGGCATACAAGTTCGGCCTCGGAGTGTTGCAGGTATCGAACAAGCAGAAAAATGTATTGGTGGCTTTGACCGAGAGCTTCGAGAGCGAAATCCGTCCTCCTTCGTTGACCCTGTGTCCACTTTTGTACCGCGAGACAGGAGACTTTAGATTGAGACGTCAGATTGTGTAAGTGCACCTCAATCCGAGTTTTCCCCGACCGTCAGTGCCCGCCTGTAAGAATGAATTTCTGGCCTCAAGTGACTAACATTTGGGAGCAAGGCTGTGTGGTCTGATTTGGACCCTGGGAGCGTCAGCAAAACGGGTTGTGGGTGCCAAGGATCGATGCCACATTGGGCTAGAGCCAATTGCGTGCTCGCCTGACGCATTCCATTGAGTGGAGGAATGAAGGCATGGAGAGTTCATGCTGCCTGCACCAGTAGCAAGCAACGTCCAGCAAGCCGGCCGCCACATGGTGCGAGCGAACGAGCAAAATGGCCGGCCTATCTGGGACTTGCCGTCTTGCGCAAAGATTTGTCGTAGAGCACGCCAGCGATTATATCAGTCACCCGCTCCCACCTTGACCGACGACTTTTTCTCTCTCGAACCACTCGCGTACACACCCCACCTCTGAGATTCCGCTTACTGCCTTGTCTTGTTTCCACGGTCAGATTGTTCAAATACAACATGGGTTCCAACGATCAGCGCTCCGAGCCGTACGTTATTTTGTCCAGTGTGTGAATTGACGACTGACCTGTGGCAACCAGTCTCCGTCTGGGTTCGATCGCGCCCAACTTCAAAGCCGAGACCACCCAGGGCCCGATTGACTTCCACGAGTTCATCGGTGACAACTGGGTCATCCTCTTCTCGCACCCAGAAGACTATACCCCCGTCTGCACCACGGAACTAGGTGCATTCGCAAAGCTCGAGCCTGAGTTTACAAAAAGAGGGGTCAAGCTGATTGGGCTGTCGGCCAACACCGTGGAGAACCATGGCGGCTGGATCAAAGATATCAATGAGATCACCGGCAGCGATCTGAAGTTCCCCATCATTGGCGACAAGCAGCGGCAGGTCGCCCTCCTTTACGACATGCTCGACCACCAAGATGCGACCAACGTGGATGAGAAAGGCATCGCCTTCACGATCCGCTCGGTTTTCATCATTGACCCCAAGAAGACCATCCGAACGATTCTTTCATACCCCGCCTCCACCGGGCGCAACACCGCCGAGGTTCTCCGGATCGTGGACTCGCTTCAGACAGGCGACAAGTACAAGGTGACCACGCCGATCAACTGGGTGCCCGGTGACGACGTCATTGTCCACCCCAGCGTCAAGACCGAACAGGCCAAGGAGCTGTACCCCGATTTGAAGATCATCAAGCCCTACCTGAGAGTGACTCCTCTCCCCAAGGAGAAGACGACGGCGGCATAAAGCGGAGGATTGATCCGGCATGAAAGTGATGGCAAGGGTGTTTAAAGCTGAACTGTGGTCATGACCCGCTTCATGAAGGGAGAATGTTTCGCGTCTGTGCTTCGAGTGTAATGCAGAATTGTGCCGGTCTGGTCTGCTAGCCCAATGCCAACCTCGCAACCTTGAGTTCGTCTTCTGTGTGACTGTGATGAGCGCCTACGTATTTCGCCTCTCCCTGGTCTTCCACCAGCCATCCTCGCCCTTCCACAGGACATCCCAGGAGTCGCCGGTAATGCCCCTGTCATGCCCTCCAGCAGCAATGATGGCGTGGGGGTTGGCGACGGTCGTTGGGCCTTGCTGCAGAAAGGGTCCATCAACCACAACCATTGGCCGGACATGGCCAAGTGCCTCCCAGGTCTGCGGCCTTGGCAAATCTGCCCACATCCAGTCAGCACAGGCCAAAGGCCCATCGAGCAGCGATATGGAATTCTCCTCCTACAGAGACCGCAGATCGTGCGCCTTCCTTGAACCGCACCTACGACCTCAGTAAGGGGTGGATTTCTCAAACTGCTGTTGGAAACCGTCGTTGAGCACACGCTTTGTTGCTGTCGCACGTATCAGGCTGATTCGCCGCACCGGAACGGCCACATTTCTTTGTTCGAGGTAGGCAGTCCCGTCTTCGTATCCAGATCTCTTTCTGCGGTGCTCCTCCTGCTGTATTTCTCTTGCAATTCCCGACACATCCGCGTGCGATCAATCTTTGATAGCAGAGACATTGCTGGCCCACCAGGAGATCCGAGTCAGCGAGGAGGTGTGGATCATCCATGCTATACCATGCCCTGCAGCTCTCCGCGGCACACCCTTTTCGTCCTCTTTCTGCACTCTGGACTTTCTTCACAATCAAACCTGTCATTCTCAGTGTGATCGGCAAGCTGATGGTGATGGCCAGGCAAAGTGCGGTGAAGGAGCAGCAGGAGCCCTCCTCCCGGCAGAGAGATTCTCGCTTCCTCACCTCCCATCTGGAACCTCCATCTCCTGAGGAACCGGCCAAACCTGGGACTCTTTTCGTGGCTGCGGACGAGGCCTTTTCTACCTGTTTTGCTCGTTGGCCTACTTGGCCGTCGCCGTTACTGACTGAGCCTCTATCCGAACATCAGGGATCTGAGCATGTGCCGATCGACGCCTCCCAGTGCTGCATACTGAACATCCCTGTCTTTGATTATGTGACGGGCCAGTCGCCGGAAAACACCCATTCAACGCGGCAGCCACGACATGCCCCGATCATAATCCCTGATTGCACCCAGGCATTTTCGCAGAACATCGGCTCCGTCTCATCAGAATTCAGCATCCAAGTTCCTTCTTCGACTGTGCGGATCTCGCTCTCCGATGGTTGCGGCCGGCCATTAGTTACGGACGGGGAAGCAAATATGAACCAAACCCAAGTCAGCTTGGCTGCATCAGAGGCAAGCATCGATGGCGCGACTGGCTCCGCGCCGCCTGCGGCTGCTGCTTCCAATGGCCATGCCGGTATGTCGCCAATCGCCAATCCCAATCCCCCGGCGCCTGCGCCCACCAACCCTTCCGGCCTGGTCTGCAATGTGTACCGGACAACAGGTCAAGAGCCGCATGGCCTGGTGGGAGCGACCACGACCATTCTGGGCGATAAGCTCTATGTCTTTGGAGGACGAATCCATTCACGTACCAAGCCACAATTGACCTCAGATCTGTACGAGCTCGACTTGATCCGACGACATTGGACCAAGGTGGACGCCTTGGGCGATATCCCTCCGCCGCGTTACTTCCACAGTGTCTGTGCCCTGGGCGATTCGAAGTTGGTCTGTTATGGAGGCATGTCCACGAGACCCCCCAAACCGGTCGCTGCAGGCGGCCCAGGCGGTGCGAAAGCCAACCCGGAACCACAGCCGGAGGTGATGGTCATGTCAGATATTCATGTGTTTGACGTCCCGACACGCACCTGGACCATGATCTCGACCTCGGACGATCCACAAGGCCGCTATGCCCACTGCGCCGCGATCTTGCCCTCGTCGGCCGTTTTCACATCGGCCCACGCGCCATTGTCGGCCATCCACCACAACCCGCCGTCGTCTGATCCACATTCGGGCACATTGGGTGTGCAGTTGGATGGCACCGGCGGCGCCGAGATGGTCGTGGTGGGTGGCCAGGATGGCGTCAACAATTATATCGAGCAGATTAGTGTCTTCAACTTCCGCAGCCTGAAGTGGACGGCGATGACACCGTGGGATAGGAAATGTGGCGCATATAAGAGTATGGTCGCGCCCATGACGGGATTGAGCGCCGATTTGGTCGGTCAAGGCGTCTCTCTCAACGACGCCGAGGCGCCACGAGTCGCCTCGCGTCCGGGGACGTCGATGCTCATCTACTCGAATTACAACTTTCTGGACGTGAAACTGGAACTCCAGATCCGATTCCCGGACGGCACCATGGTCGAGAGGGCGATGACGGGGCCAGTCTCTCCTCCCGGCCTTCGTTTTCCCAACGGAGGCATAGTGAACAATCACTTTGTCGTCAGTGGAACGTATCTGACCGCGTCCAAGCACGAGTATGCTTTGTGGGCCCTCGATCTGAGGACCCTGACCTGGACCCGGATCGACACAAACGGGTCGATCTTTAGCCAAGGTAGCTGGAACAGGGGAATCCTGTGGCATCGGCGAAACACCTTTGTGATTTTGGGCCACAAGAAGCGGAGTCTCGTTGACGACTACAATCATCGAAGAATCAATTTCAGTCATGTGTGCATGCTGGAGCTGGAGGCCTTTGGACTCTACGACAATCCCCGGCGATCAGCACCCACCTCAGGCTACGTCTCGGTCTCATCTCCTTCCATCCCCGCGTCTCTGCCGTCGAATTTATCCGGTCAGAGCGCCGGTGGCCGACCATACACCAGTGCGGCCGAAAGGTTGGGTCAAGCCGCCTTGACGATCCCGGAACTGTCGGACATGGAGATTGTGGCCCGGTGGGGGGAAAGAATTCCATGCAACTCATTCATCCTCTCTCGACGATGGGGCCCGTATTTCCACCAGCTCCTGTTCGACTCGACGTCGACCCACGAGTATGGCAGCCTGTCGGATGCCGCGACGTTGCGACCGACCATGCGATCGCAAGCCAGTCGCAACTCTTCCATCACCATCACACCGAGCGTGGCCAACAGCGGCGTGGCGTCGGGCCCCGGAGCCAGCACCGACGCCATCCTCGATCCGCAGCGATCCCTCAGTCGCTCGACCACCCGGACTCTGGTAGAGCCCCCCAACACGACCTCTGTGCCGGCCTCCAGCCGGTCGCGGTCGCTGTACTTGCCACACATGGTGCAGACCATTCAGCTGTTTCTCCACTTTCTGTACACATCGGCGCTGCCACCGATTGGGTCCCCCCTCTGCACATCGCACACCTTGTGCTCGCTGTTGCAACTGGCTCGCCCGTACCAAGTTGATGGCTTGCTCGAGGCGACCGTCGAGCGCCTGCATGAAGTCCTCGACGGGCGCAACACAGCCGCTGTCTTCAATGCCGCGGCCATGGCAGCCGGCGGCGGCCGAGCATACGGTGGTAGTGCTGCTGGTGCTGGCGCTGGTGGCCCTCTCGATGCCCTCGGCCGTCGAGAAAGCGAGACTACCACGATTGGGGACCCGCCGAGCACACAGGCGCTCGCAGCGAAGGCGGCCGCGTTGAAGATCACGACCAATTTTGACAACGTCGCCGGGAACCTGAAGAAAGGCCACGGTAAAACTGGGTCGATGGATTCTACATCGACCGCGACATCGGCATCTGCCTCGACGGATCTTTCCCATACGGACACGGAATCCTCGACACAAGAGAGCAATGCGGAACAGTCAGCGAGAAAGGAGCGAGAGACGCGGGACATCTGGACCGGAGATGTCAGTTCTGTGATTGGACTACAAAAGCGAGCATTACGGGGACTGATGGAACGACGACTACGACGAGAACGGGCGAACACCATGGGCACCGAATGAGTTGGATGAGGAAGGACCATTCCCTGACGGCACGAATGTTAAGTGAACGGCGTGAGGCATGATATATTGCATGAGATGAGCAACCAACTGGATTCTTGGATGTCTGTCTCTGTCTGTTCTCTGTCTGTCTCTGTCTCTGTCTCTCTCTGTCTCTCTCTGTCTCTGTCTCTCTCTGTCTCTGCCTGTCTCTGGTCACCAGAGTCCAACATGGCACATCAGCTGACGAATTAGTGGCAACCGCTGCCGCTGTGGACCAAAGACACAGTCTGGACAGGTGAAGGCCATGAGGGGCACGGTCAGTGGAGGGGTTTCAGCACTGCGCCTTTTGTGACTGCTTCAGGCAAAGGCAAGTGGGGAGCTCGCGGTCAGCGTCATGCAGGTACGTCACACCCTTCCACAACTCAGCGCGCAGAGTTTTCCATCCTCCAATGCCTGCACACCCATGGCTGCAACCGGCATCGCATTGCATAACGAGACCACTGCAGGTCAGAACCAGAACTGCGCCATACGTGTCATGCTCTTTTTCTCCCTCACCCATGGATCGTGCTCGCTCGCGCCGAGGTGCCGCCAATATCAGCCTGGAACTGCCCCTGCTGATTTATATGCAGCCTTTTGCGCTTTGCGATTCTGTCGCCCTCGATCCGTAAAATCTCGCTCTCCCTGCTTTCTGTAATTATTTCCCCATCATCGATCGGTCCCATCACACTCGTTTCTGACCAGACTTCTAACCTCACCATCATGCGCACGTCCCCAGTTCTCGCCCTTGTGGCTGCCATTCCTTTCACCTTGGCGGCCACCAAGGGCTTCAACTATGGCTCGAGCGGGAATGACCAGGCCGCCTTTGAGGGCGAGTTCAATTCGGCAAAGAACCTCGTCGGCACTTCTGGCTTCACCTCAGCCCGTCTGTACACCATGATCCAGGACGGGACGACCAATACACCCATCTCCGCGATTCCCGCGGCCATCAACACGGGCACGTCATTGCTCCTGGGCTTGTGGGCCTCTGCAGGCGATGCACAGTTCGCCAATGAGCTTGCCGCTCTCCAGAGCGCGATCAGCCAATATGGCACCGCTTTCACCGATCTGGTCGTGGGCATTAGCGTTGGGTCCGAGGACGTCTATCGCACGACGGCCATTGGTATCGAAAACAATGCCGGAGTGGGCGTCGGTCCATCCACCATCATCGACTACATTGGCCAGGTGCGCTCTCTCATTGCGGGTACCGCCGCGGAGGGCAAACCTGTGGGGCATGTCGACACCTACAATACCTGGACCAACTCCAGCCAGAACGCTCTGATTGCGGCGAGCGATTTCCTCGGCGTCGACGCTTACCCTTACTACGAGACCACCAAGGCCAACTCGATTGACAACGCCAACGCCACCTTCTGGGACGACTATGAGGTTACCGTTGCCGCCAGCCAGGGCAAGCCCGTGTGGATCACCGAGACCGGCTGGCCCGTGTCGGGACCGACCTCCAACGAAGCCGTGCCGTCGGTCGCAAACGCGCAGACTTACTACGACGAGGTGGGATGCCATGCCTTTGGATCTGACATCAACACGTGGTGGTATACGCTCCAGGACTCATACTCGGTCCCATCATTCGGTGTGGTCGGCCAGGGGACCCCGCCCCCAACCACTCCTCTTTACAGCCTGACGTGCTAATTGTATAAGAGTGGTCGCCCAGAGCGGTCACCCAGAGCTGTATAATCTGTATGACACAACAATGATTGCATGGTGCATTGGAAAAGCAACGTGGGATGGGGTACATAGACATGGATAATGACAAATCTTGTGACCAAACTTGTGTGATCTCACCATTCCATGGATAAACTCTCAATTCATTGCCTTTGCAGAACTGGTGCGAATTTGGTCCAGTGGCTAGAGCAGCAGACGTGGGTGTATGGGGTGCCAAGCCAATCAAGGTGCCAGAAAGAAGAGGCGCCAACGCCAAATTAGGAAACGATGTCAACAAACAAGTCGTCCTCGACTCCAGACACATGACATGCGTAACGCGGCTTTGGACTCTTCCAACTTTGATCATTCTTAATTCCACACCTGGCATTTGCTGATGGCCAGGATTGATTGCATACCGTTGCTTTGAGTGCAGTGAATGACCGTCCATCCCATTCGGACGCGTTGAGGTTCGAATATCATCAACCCCATTGCACAAAAGTGCCAGAAAGCTAGTTGGAACGTCTCCATGGCGCCAGCAAGACAGCGACAAGCAAAATCGAAAACGAGTCCCATCAAAACTCGTCGGATCACTCGTGCGCGCGCAGCAACTGACACCGAGAGCGCCGCTTGGGATCTTCCGCCACCCAAACCTGCGAAAGTCGCGGCCGCAGGGCTCAAGTCTCGAACGACAAAGGCCACAAGTACGAGTTCCCGGAATTTGAGGAGTAAATCTGCCCCGAGAGACGGTCAGCATCAAGACGAAGATGATGAACTCGGCCGAGGAGAAGAGGCAGCAGCAGCGGAAGACAAAGAGGTCGAAGCGGTCGGGCTGAAGAACCTGAGACAGGTTCTGAGGCCAGCGACAAGCACGAAATTGGCATCGCTCGCAGCGGCGCCGAGACGACGCGTGAAGGTGACACCGTTGGAAGCTGTGCAGGCAGCCGAGCAGGCCGAGAAGGAGATTATGTCGGAGACCAAGGCAAAGGCGAAAAAGAGCTCCAGTTCGACATCTTCACGGACCAAGAAGACAGTGGCTGCCACCGCACCTGAGGCGGAGGAGGGAGTCACCGACCCGGCACCCAAGACGAGATCACGAAGCAGGACGATACAAAAGAAGGAGGGTGAGGTGGAGACCGCAGTCCCCGCTCCGAAGACACGTGGGCGACCGAAGAAAGAAAAGCAGGTTGTGGGACCGGCTGTTTCTGAATCAGAAGTGATGAAGCCATCGACGGCAACACACACAAGATCGACACGCACACGAGCTGGATCTGGCTCAGCAACAGCATCGGTGTCAATATCAGCTAGTTCACTGACCAATGCCATCGCCGTCGGCCCAACAAGAAAAAAGGTCACGTTCAAAGATATCCTCGAAGATGACAAGGAAAACCATCAGCCAGTGGCAACCTCGAAGATGGCCACTGCAAAGAAGAACGCCAGTGCTCCGGCTGCAACAGGGATGCGCGCAAAGCCGATTAGAAAGCCTGCTGCCGGAACCAAAACCAAAAAAGCCACGACGAATGCAAAGAGCAAACAAGAAGAACCTGTGACCAGAGTGCTGACGCCGAAGAGGATCACTCAGGTCACTGCGAGACCGACAACCCCAGCGGACGATGACGAAGAGGATGAATTAGCTGGTGATGTCAAGACACCTATTCGGGACCTGAGCCTATCGCCTAAGCGCGGGATGTCCCAGTCCAGCATGAAGGCCTTGCCAGCTATTAAGAAACTTGACTTCACCCCAGCGCTCTTCCCTCCATCACCCGCGAAGGCAAGCCAGCAACCGGCCGTTGAAGGTTTCCTTAGTCCGCCTCGGCGACCACCGCCCTCTCCTTTCAAAGACGCTCTGAAGGAGTCTCCACGGAGAGGCGATGCTGTGCCAAATTTCCCAGTTCACGTTGAAAATGCGACGAGCAATGCTGCGTCTGGCAACATCGGGCTCAGCTCTCCATCAAAGAATCAACCGGCCCTTTTTCAATCTCCTAAACGCGGTGCTCTGGACAGTACACTCTTTCCTCAGTCCGCTGTCAAATCACACAAGATGCCACTGAAGACGTCCCTGTTTTCATCTCCTGCAAAGAGACTTTTCTCTCCCCTCAAACGCCGCTCTCCGGCTCCGGTCTTTCTCCGAGAAGACGTCGAGAGGAACGAGATAAAGGCAGCCCGTCCAGATCAGGGCACGCCTGAAAGCGTCGTGGTGTCATCTCACTTCCGGGCCTCAGTGTCGCCTCAGCGCTCTGTTCAAGTACATCGGATGAGTGAGGACGAACTAGCCCAGGAAATGGAAGGCGAGATAGATTTTGACGAGTCTGTCCTCAACATCCGGAGCCCGCTGAAAGTGGCCCCGGCGGTGACGGGGAGTGCTGTTTCCCCAGAGAACGAAGATGGGGTCAACGGAGAGATGGCCATTGTGCAGAATAACCTCACTCAAAACATCGAAGAGAGAGATGAGTCCAAGACCGATCTTATGGCTGTTGATGTGGAAAATCGAGGCGCCGAGGTCGACAGAGCACAAAGCAGCAAGGAGATGGAGCCGAAAGCAGGAGCCCCAATCCAGCCCGAGTCTCTGACCAACAACCAGTGCACGAGTGCGATGGAGCATGTCGAAAATTCACCTACCTCTCGCTCTGTTCCCGCGCATACACCTGGCTCGACCCCATCCCAGAGGCAACGGCCCTCCCACGCGAATTCTCAACCGAGAATGTCGGCCCTCCTGTTTCGGACGAACCGATTCGGCGACGACGAAGATTCTTCTGAAGACGAACTTGCTGCAGACCCAACCCCGGATGACACACCCTCGCTTCAACCAAGCTTGATGAGATCACACCGTTCAGCCGGTGTGCCCACCCCCAGCGCCTCTCGAACCGTGGACTTTACGCCGCTGGCCGCACGGATGAGTGGATGGCTCGCGAGCAGTCCCGGCAAGCGATCTGCAAAGAGAACAAATTCAGGTGGTCTGTTTTCGCCTCTTGCACAGATCCACGTTGAAGGGGAGGTGCAGATAGCAAGACAGGCAACTCCAGGAAGGAAGTCAACGTCGGCGAGAATATCGCTGACTCCTGCGATGAGAGGCAGCCCCGCGAAGCCAGATTTCTTCGCCGAAGGAATGGCCTCACAGGATTTCGAGGTGCAGATGGGAGAGTACGAAGGGGATGAGAGGCAAGGCCAAATGCAGCAGGAGGAAGGTGGTCTGACAGAAAGTGTCACTACTGCTGAAGAACGTGGTCTCGCCGAGGACGATGAGCGTGCAGACAACGAAGCAGACCCTGCAAATGAAGAGGGCTCGCAGAGTGAAGAAGCAGTGGACCCGCTTGAGCAGAAAGACGGCGATCTGACAACGGACCTGATCAACTTCACGAATGCCTCAGACACGGCCCTTGTTGATCTGGCGGCTCTCGCGAAGGAGGCGGACGACCTTGCACCACGCACTGTGGCAGAGCAAATAAAAACGACACCTCCGACTCCGCCGGACCAAGCCTCTTCCACTGATGAGTCAGTTTACGGGGATGAAAACGTTGCTCCAGCTTCAGAGACCGCTGAGGTCGTGAATAGAATCACCGATGCAACCGCCGTCTTCCCAGGAAGCAAAACACCCGAGCCGGTCGTCTTGAATCATGCATTCGAAGCATCCCCCGACGATGAGAAAGACACGATGGCCGAGCTGGAGGCGGCAGTCAGCGTCGAACCGACAATTGAGCATGAGGTGGCGAATGCATCAGCAAGTATCGCGATCTCACCAACGGTGGCCAGCACTCTCAATCTCGATCTAGGCATGGTCACGCCCGTCCGCCCGGACCCTAGCATGCCTCGGTATATCAAGACCGTCGTTTCCAAAGTCCCACTCAGACCAGAAGGCCAGGTCTGCGACCTATCTCCAATCAAGGTGCCAAAGAAGCGAAGTCGATCATTGTCCGGAGGACCAGGACTGGGGCCAGCGAAGAGACGCAGTGTTGGTACCACCACAACCATCCCCGCCGTCACCGGCGGAGATGCTGCTCTCGTGTTGACATCTGCAGAAAGTGAAGCAGGCATGTCGCCTGAACGTCGAGTTAGGAGTGCTGCTCCCAGCCCGACGCAGAGCAATGCTTTCAGCACGCCGGGACAAATGTCTTTTACCGCGGACGACTTTGGAGATAGCACGCTTGATGACATCGACTTCCCAGAGGAGGATTTGGAATTGTTTGACCCAAAGGAAAACGCTGAAGTGCTTGAGGAGAGCATGATGAGCACAATTCCGACACCAACCATGACCTCGACGACAAAGCACGCCAAAAAGGCCCGCCATAGCATGGGTACCACCGTTGCTTCAACGCCCAAAGCTGCACATTCTGTGAGCAGGACACCACTGAAGGCAGTGGCAAGTGGCGTGCTCCATGGCGCCGTCGTATATGTCGACGTGCACACAAGTGAAGGAGCGGATGCCAGCGGGATTTTTGTCGAGCTGTTGAACGCCATGGGCGCCAGATGCGTCAAAGAGTGGAGGTGGAATCCTCGCGCTAGTATGGTCGGTGGTGAAGACGAAACAAAGATCGGAATCACACACGTGGTGTATAAAGATGGCGGGAAGAGAACGCTGGAAAAGGTCCGAGATGCAAAGGGCCAGGTCTGGTGCGTGGGGGTCGGATGGGTACTCGAGTAAGTGCGGTCCTTGCCCGCTTGTCCTGGCATGACTCCGGACGTCAATGGACTGACAATGGTGCAGTTGCGAACGCGAAAGCAAATGGCTTGAAGAGTCAACATATGCTGTGGACCTGTCCGTCCTGCCCAGAGGCGGAATGAGGAGGCGGAAGTCCATGGAGCCGAGAGCTCTGATCAATGAAAATGGGAGCTTGTCTGCAGTTCGAGGAGGAAGACGATCAGTCTCTGCTGAGATGATGCAGGAATTGATCAACACCCCAGTTCGTGGCGTTTTCGTCCCAAACAATGACGAGAGGGAAACTGTCCTTGCAGAAAGTACGGACACGGAGATCAGCTCGACCTATAATTCACCCGCAGGATATCAGCACGGAGGAGACGTGTCGACACCCACTGGCCTCCTGAAGGTCGACTATGACCCCCAGACAACGACGACTCCCATGACGCCGTATCTGATGGCCAAGGGAAGCAAATTGATGCAGATGAGTGCGCCGTCTAAACCAAATGGAAAAGGCCTGTTTGATAACGAGGAACACGAACTCAAAGACAAGATGAAGTTGAAGTTGGACCAGGCCAGGAGACGGACGATGGCTTTCAAGCCTGTTGTGGGAAGTCCGTTGAAGAAGGAGTAAGAATGCACGCGCCAAACGTCTGCACCTGGATGGTCCGGCTGATCATTGCGAGCGAGCCGATCTAAGCCTTCTGATATTTGGGCAGGTTTGGATTATTGCACTGTGGCATGGTTTGCTATTGCTGTAGAAGAGCGTCTGTCACCTGGCATGGCTGTGGTTGGGACTGTGCATTGAAACACATGAATGACCCTTGATGACAGACCCGGATGATATGGTACCCTCTGTGCAGCTTGATCCACGAGCTTGTTTCTTTGTAGGGGTGTCGAGGCTGGGCACAAATTGTCGTCTTTGTGGCACCAAAGTTAGCATTCATCTTGCCCATAATTCCACCACTGTCAGGCTCGGCCGTCTTGGCGAAGTGTTCATCATGCCTTGGATATACCCTGGAATGTGAGAGAATAACAACTTTCAAACCTCAACGAAGCAAAACAATCATATGCGACGACTGAGTCGCAGTCGATTGGGTGCTAAGCGTTATGTTGACACTGAGGTGCATTTGTTACAGTAGTAAAAAGTCAGGTAAGGTTATATGCTCCAAGCTGGATCTGGCCTGCCATGTTGCAGGGTAAGAAGGCAGCCCACTGTTCTCTCATGCTATCCAAAAAGGTAACCAGAGATCCGGGTATTGGATAGAAAAGGGATGTCCATCGCCAACAATGGCAGATGGTTGTGCCTCCAGCCGATTCACATCGCTATTTAAATTCTACCAGCGGCAAGCTACCAACCACAGATTTGATAAACTCCATCGCCTCAAAGACTTTCTCATCATTGTATCTCCGCCCAACAAGCTGCAGCGACACCGGAGCGTCAACGTACTTCTCGGGCGAATACAGCTTGTAGTTCCACTCGTCCTGTGCGTTCAGGGGAGTGTAACCTTCTTCAACGACGTCTTTTTCCTGGTCAACCTGCGTCACGGGGAATACCAGGGCGGGATAATCCAGAAGATTCCACTGGGACGTATATCCCCAGTATTTGGAATGCTCAAGGGGTGGAGCGGCTCCAGGGCCAGCTGGGCACAAGATTACGTCCACCGGATCTCCGGACTTGCCGGTTTCATTCCAGACTTGAGCGTACGCCCCGCGGTATTTTTCGCGCTGGATGGTCAGGTCCCACACTTCGGTAATGGTGTACTCCTTGACGCCGGGCTGGTCCTTGATAATGAAATCACTCAGCGGCAGCCAGGGCTCTCCGCTCGACTCGACGGCCGCTCGGTCTTGTTTGGCCCCGTCGCAGAAGTACAAGGAAGAAATGATGTCCCAGGCCAAGTCGTGCTTGTACGGCTTCCAGTCGACGATTTCCACTTCTGGCACCGCCTTGAGCTTCTCGCTCAATTCCTTCAGCGCCCGGGTCACGGGAGGGTGCGGCTTGACGACTTCATCACTCCACAAGACTCCGATCTTAATTTTCTTCTTCCCGTCGGCCTTGGTGAAGTAACTCGAGCTGTCAGGGAACTTCCACGGCATCGGGACCAGAGATGGATCGATCAGCCACGGTTTCTGGTCGATCAGCGTCTTCATGAAGATATTCAACCCTTCGAAGCTCCCGCTCATCGGGCCAATCACCGCCACAATCTGTTCCTCACCGACCATGCACGCCGTCAACCCGAGCAGTGGAAGACGATATGAGCTGGGCCGGAACCCCCAGATGCCACAGTTGGCTGACGGGGATCGAATGCTGCCACCAATATCCGTGCCGATGCCCATGGGACTGCCTTTCAAGGCGATCAACGCCCCTTCTCCACCCGAGCTTCCACCGGACGTCAACGTACGGTTGTATGGGTTCACCGTGACGCCGTACAGATTGTTTGCCGTCTCGAGGTGCATCAAGCACTGCGGCTCCGTCGTCCGCACGTACAACACGCACCCGGCCTGCTGGAGCAGCTGGAGAATGAAGGCGTCGTCCGAGGCGACGTGGTGCCACCAGCCGACGAATCCGCCGTTGTGGCCCAGGCCTTTCATGCCGACATGCTCTTTGACACTGATCGGGAGACCGTGAAGGGGGCCGATTGGTTTCTTGTGCGTGGCCAGGTAGTCGTCGAGGTATTTTGCTCGTTCTAAGGCTTTGGAAGGAAGAAGCTCCGTGACGCAATTGGTCTGTTTTCACCACATCATCAATCCCAAGCTATTTTTCCGCTATTCCTTTTACAATTGAGCAAAAGAAGGGGACCCAACGCCGCACCGGGGTGTCAAGCACAGCACACGCAAACGTACCAATTTCTGAGCGAGTCCCGCCCGTCGGAGAAAGGCTTTGGTCACCTCGACACTGGTCAACTCACCCGCCGCCAGGCGCGCGATCAACGTCTCTGGCGGTGTCTCTGTGATTTTGACTTCGGCGGCCGTCAGCAGTTGGCCGGGGAGGCCGGTCACGTTCAAGGGAAGCTGGGTGGGCACATCAGGCACAGTGGGTTGCACTTCTGCGATGGATTTGTCGCGCAGATCCTGTGCGATTTTAGCTGTTTCTTGCCAGGGTGCCAGGACCATTTTCGTTGTCAGGGGGGTTTAGTCTTCGAAGGCACCGGTGCAAGATTTCTGTGCTTTTCGTTGTTCCTCTGTTGCTGCTCCCGCTGAATTACGGCGGAGATGGCGGTGGAGATATACCAACGCAATTGATCTCGATCAACGAAAATTAGCACCCTCTTCTTTTCTTCCTTTTTTTGATCCAATGGGACGGGACGGGGGCTGGGTGGACTGGAATGAATGCCGATGTGGTGCAGTGGACTGAGACCAAGGACGAGCAGAAGGAGCGGGGATTTGAAATGAAGCCTAAGAGGTAAAAGGTGAGGATGTCTGCTACGATATATCTATCTAATATAGCTTGGTCCATGGTAAGTGCCTACCAGCTCGGGAATGGAAGATTAAGGTGTGGTGGGCTTCCTTATCTACGAGTGCGTTTAGAGATCCGCGCTGCACCGTTCTAAGTTGCCTCCGTTTCGGCTAGAGCTAACCAATGGTGGGCGCAGCTCAAGCGGAACAAAGCAGTAGTCCCTGTCTCAAGGGTGAGGTATATGGGGATGGTTCTACGAGAGGCAACGCTCTTGCGTTTCTTATCAGCAAACCAGCGCTTGATGACCGAATCGTTGGTGCAGGAGGAGAACAGAAGAGCCCAAGTCACGAACGCCTTGGCAGACACGGGTCCTGAGATACGACACAAGCACCCCTGTGCGCAATAATATCTTGTTGGCTAGAATTTTCTGCAAGTGCTGTCAGTGTACTGGCGGGAAGGGCTGGAGATGTCCGTCGGACGAATCGCGTCATATGACGCTGCGCCGGCGACGGGACCAAGTTGATTCAGATAAAGTGTGGGGTTGGGATCGGAGAATGGTGTTGACGAGAGATGCAGCAGTTCTGTCATAAGTGGATGGAAATTTAGGTGCTTAACCCTCCTCCCGCTTGGTTTGAAGACCGAGGTGCGTTGGGTCAAGCAGAGGATGATTAACCAGAACAACAGCACCTCCTCCCCTCTTCCTCTTCCGCCCTCAGCCGTGGCTGTCGGCCTCAAATCATCCAAAGACGTAAAGCGTGGCCCAGTGTTGACCATTGCAGGAGGAGTACTCTTCAAATGGGACTTGCGCTAGAATGAAAAGTGCTCTCCCTACGGATTACCGTTTGGGGAATACCCGGCCCATTGCGGATGTGGCCTTTGTGGCATGACCGTTCTGGGTACCGCCTTTCTGCAGACGAGTTGAAACTGTGCGGATGGTTGAATCTGCTTACCAAGAGGAGAGATGGGGACGAGCCAAATAAATCGCTAGAGGGTCCAGCACCTTTCTTCTCTCTTTATCCATTCGTCTTTGATTTACCTTCGATATACCGGGAACAGCTCCAGAACCTATACCCTATTGCGGACAAGACATCGACCGCTGTTGTGCAAAGAGAAAGAGGACCAACCTGTTTGATTCAGACACTGGTCCAGTTGGTGAACCTGATTTCCGTCCTGGACCAGAAGACTTCCAAAACTGGCCACACTGTTGTAACTTGCCAAACTTGACATTATCCAATGGCACCCCCGGCCCCTGGTCTTCCGGAATTCAGTCTGTCTCAACGCGTCGTGTGCGTGTCAGGAGCAGCACGAGGTCTGGGTCTGATCCTAGCAGAAGCACTGCTCGAAGCAGGGGCAACGGTTACGCCCTCGATCGTCTGCCGTCGGAGCAGTCGCCTAATTTCTCGCGCATCCATAAGCGCGCTGCTGCAAAACTCGGCACCATCTCTCCTATCGGCAAATCGACGTCCGAGACGTGCTAGAACTCAACAAGGTCGTCGGAGAAATTGCGGACAAAGGGCGAATGGATGGCCTGATTGCCGCGACTGAGATTCAACAGGAAACGCCCGCGCTGGAGCACACTCCCGAGGATGCCAACCGGATGTTCGAGGTTAACATCACGGGTGTATTTATGACAGCACAGGCGGTCGCCAAGCAGATGATCCGGTTCAAGTCGGGTGGCAGCATCGTGCTATCGTGTCCATGTCGGCCACCGTCGCCAATCGAGGTCTTATCTGTCCGGCGTACCATGCGTCCAAGGCTGGCATGGTGCAGCTGGCACGCAACCTAGCCAACAAGTGGGGTCAGTACAACATTCGAGTCAACCCGATCAGTCCGGGATATATTGTGACGGCCATGGTGGAGAAGCTGTTGGAAACCGTGCCCGAGAGGAAGGCCGAGTGGGTCACGCAGAACATGCCAGGAAGACCGAGTCTGCCGCGTGAGTATAGAGGTGCAGGTCTTCTTAATCAGTGACGCGAGCAGCTTCATGACAGGATCTGATCTAAGGATAGGGAGGACGATCTCCAGCACTGTAGAGTCGCTGTATGCTCGAGAGGGTATTGAAAGACCGCTATACCGAATACACATTGTGTCAAGCTCTTCGCGTATGCGAGGAAATGTCTGAATGACTGACTTATATTTGACCCTGAGACCAAAGGCACAGTACTTTTGACACGTGATATGCATATTGCCTTGGTACTTCCCTGCATTATTCTGGCACATTGAGATCTGGATGTGTGTAGTGTCGGAAGAAGTTCTAGGCGCCATCAAAATCAGGAAAAGTTTCTAATACACTTTCTTTTTCACTAGATAATACGTGGATCTACAACTTCAGTCCGAGATTCACATGGACTGCTTTGATCTGGCTATATCCTGCGAGCCCGGCCTCGCCCAGTTCGCGACCGATACCGCTCTGCTTGACGCCGCCAAAGGGCACCCTGATATCCGAGTCGTTGGAGCTGTTGATCCAGACCATGCCGGCCTCAATGCGCGCCGCGACTCGGTGTGCCCGCTCAATGTTGCTCGTAAAGACGGCACTCCCCAGGCCGTATGTCGTGTCGTTAGCCATGCGCAGCGCCTCGTCCTCGGTCTTGAATGAGGCGATGACCACAAAAGGACCGAAGATCTCCTCGCGATAGATTTTCATCGTGTCCTTGACCTCGGTGAAGACGGTCGGCTCGATGAAGAAGCCCTTGCCCTCGCCGACGTTCTTGTACGGCACACCGCCGCTGGCGAGTGTGGCGCCCTCGGTCTTGCCAGACTCGATGTACCCCAAGACCCTCTCATACTGCGCCTTGGTGACCTGTGGGCCCTGGAACGTCTCGTCGGAGAAGGGGTCGCCCACTTTGCTCGTCGTCTTGACAACCTCCTTGAACTTCTCGACGAATTTGCTGTACACACCCTCCTGGACCAGGACTCGCGACGTCGCCGTGCAGATTTGGCCCATATTACTCATGATGCCGATGTGGGCCCATTTGGCGGCCTGCTCGAGGTCGGCGTCGTCAAATACGAGCAGCGGCGACTTGCCGCCCGTCTCGAGGGTGATGTTCTTCATGTTCACGCTGGCCGTCTTCATGATCAGTTTGCCGGTGGTGGTGCTGCCGGTGAAGGCAATCTTGTCGACGTCCAGGTGGGCGGCCAAGGCGTGGCCGGCCTCTTTGCCGTAGCCATTGACGATGTTGATGACGCCAGGCGGGAAGCCGGCCTTGGGAATCAGCGTGGCGGCGAACAGGATCGACAGTGGTGTCTGTTCGGCCGGCTTGAGGACGATGGTGTTTCCACACGCCAGCGCCGGGCCGAGTTTCCACGCGGCCATGGCGAGAGGATAATTCCACGGGATGATCTGGCCACACACCCCGATCGGCTGCCTCAGCGTGTAGGCAAACTTCTCCGGCGTGGTGGGGATGGTCTGGCCGTGCAGTTTGTCGGCCCAGCCCGCATAGTATCTGATGGTGTTGACCACCTCACCCAGGTCTTCGTTCAGAGCGACACTGTACGGCTTGCCATTGTCCCACGTCTCGATGGTGGCCAGGGTCTCTTTGTTCTCTTCGAGCAGGTCGGCAAATTTGTACATGAGCGCGCCCCGCTCCGTGCCAGTCATGTCGCGCCATTCGGGGCTGTTGAAAGCGGTCCGGGCGGCTTTGACGGCTTTGTCGATGTCTTCGGCCGACGCGGCCTCGACGGATGTGATTTCGGACTCGTCGCTGGACAGAGTCGTGTCAGCGGCCTCATCTTGAAGCTGTGCTCGCCTCACCGCAGACTGACCTCGGGTTGATACTGGTGATCTTCCCACCAGAGCCCTTTAGAAATTCATTGTTGATGAACAAGCCGGTCGGTAGGGTGAACTTCTTGCCGTTGGGCGCCGTCAGGTCGACTTTCAGATCGGCCATGGTGGGGAGCCGCGAGGACGGAGAAAAGAATCGAACTGACGAGGATTGCAGAGGTTTTCCGGCCACCAGACGAGACGCTGCAAAGGCACAAGGACGGGCAGAGGCACGCAGGGCAGACGGAGCAGCAAAATAATTCAGCATCTAATCACCGATGAAGCTGATATCTGCAAAGTAAACAGCACCCGTGGCCGTACAATCAAGGCGGATTCGGTTACCCTTTCGAGCAGTGACCTAGCTCCCACGGACGAAGGCGTGCCGAGCTATGTCATTGTCCAGACGCTGAGCTCCGATAAGACAGGCCGGCCAGCCCAATGTGGGAGGAGCAGAGACAAAAGAGGGGATCGTCTGGAAGTGGGTGGAGGGGCAAAGCCGCTTCCGATAACGGGTCCGACTGCCTGTTGCATCCTAGCGGTGGGCATGGTGGAGGAGGGGAAGTCAGCCTCGTGGCGATCCTCGCTAATATCATCGTCCGTTTAACTAATGAAGTCCGACCAGGGATAATCCTTGGAGTCGTGCGGAAGGAAGAGAAGAGACGAAAGCCAGTGCAGCCACAAAAGCGCGCGGTCGCTGTCGCTGGTGCCCGCTGGCCCAGTCTTATGGTTTTCAGCACGTGGCAGCCGGCCCAGCACCGAGGCTGGGGGCAGGATAGATAATGAGATCACGCTCCAGCTGCAGGTACCCGCGGTCCATACACGAGGACAGCCTAACTCCTAGTTAGTAGCCCGCCAGAGAAGGGGAGATCTTGGACTAGGGGCGCCGTTTCTGGCCTGTGGCATCAGCCCGTTGTTGCGTGGCTGAAAATGCTCCGAGCATGGAGCAGGCATCCAAGACCCAGGACTTGACGGTATGACCTGCTGACATTGTGTTGTCGCATTCGAGGGGCTCGTAATCTTGTGCGACATGTTTTGGAGAGGAGGGCCATTAAATTCTCAATGGTGTCTATCAGAGCCTAAGGCGCCAAAGCCCCCCTGCTGATACGTCGCAATCTCGGGCCGGGACAATTAATCCGGACTGTACAGCGGTTGCATCATTACTATCCTCAGCCTCGCCCTCTCCAGCTTCTTCGCAACACTTTTAACCCCCCATCTTTCACCAAGAGCACACGGAATCATTACGCTACCAACCGGTCTTCCTATTGAGATCATCTGAATCGATCTCGCGACGCAACCTGTGTGGCCGCCAGAATGCCAACGTCAACACCCAACGAAAATAGTGACTCCGACATTGACGCCCCCCCAGACTCGCACATCTCGCACGCCACGTCGCTGAGTTACTGGAACAGCGTCTCCCCGGACGTGTCTGGCATGCTCGGCGGTTACCCGCAGGTCTCACGCATTGACTTGCAAGGCTCACGCAACTTTGTCACCAAACTCCGCCGCCTCGCTGTTCGAAATTCCAACAAAGGAGGAGGAGGAGCTGCTTCTGCGGCTGCTGATGGCTCTTCCTCACTCCCTCCCCTCCACCACGTCGTCGACTGCGGTGCCGGCATCGGTCGCATCACCGCCAACTTTCTCTCCACCATCGCGCTGCACGTCGACATCGTGGAACCAGTCAGCAAATTCGCGTCGGTCGCAGCGACTTGTGCACCGGGGCACATTGCTGACGTATTTATCACTGGCCTTGAGGCGTGGACGCCGCCGGCGGGGCGTCGCTACGACTTGATCTGGAACCAGTGGTGCCTGGGCCACCTGACTGACGACCAGCTGCGCGTATATCTGGAGCGGTGCGCCTCCGCCCTGGCCGACGGGGGCTGGATCGTGGTCAAGGAGAACCTTAGCAGCCATGCCTTTGGCGAAGACCTGTACGATGACCTCGACTCCAGCGTCACGCGCAGCGATGGCAAGTTTCGCCAGCTCTTCGACGATGCCGGGCTTGTTATCGTCCGTGCCGAGCTGCAGACCGGCTTTCCCAAAGGCTTGGGCCTGTATCCCGTCAAGATGTATGCCCTGAGGCCCAAATGAAGGCGGATGACGAATTTCCTTTTTCTTCCTTTCACGACGCAGAGATGCTTACAGTCCAGCGCCTACACTCTACTATTACTTCCTTCCATCCCGCCGGTCATGCATGGGGGTGGCGACCAAAAGCCGGCCTGCTCTTCTCGGATCCGCGGCTTCTCTATCAGATTGTCTCCTTTGGTCATGCGTTGTGTACCAAATCAGGACTCTCTCCAGCGACTTCCAGAATGAAGCTCCATTCCTGAGGAGAGACGGCCGAGACACTCAGTCGACTTTGCTTGAGCATTTGCATCTTCTCCAATGCACCTCCAGGCTGGCCGAACGACCGCAGCGTCTTCAATGTGATCAAGTCCTGGAACTTTTTGACAAACTGCACATGGACCAGTTCCCACTTGGGTTTGTCTCGGGAAGACTTTGGATCGTAGTAGGGGTGGGAAGGATCAAATGCACTCTCGTCGACCGTGTGCTCTCCGACAATTCTCATGATGCCTGCAATACCAGGGACGGCGCAGTTGGAGTGGTAGAAGAAAGCGAGATCTCCCTGACGCATGGCCCGCATGTTGTTTCGTGCCACGGCATTGCGTACTCCTGCTTCTGTCAGTCTCTACCTCAATTTCTCAAGTCCAAGGCCCATACCGTCCCACCCTTCGGGCTCCGTCTTTGCCGCCAGGTCGTCGATCGAGAACTTGACGTCGTGACCTTTCTCCATCCGCGACTCCGGCTCCGCCTTCATCAGCCAGTATTGAATGTTCGTGACCGTCTCTTGCTCGACCCCTCCATCGGTCTCTCCTGCGACGCTTTGGCCGGCGTCGATGGCGTCCGCGCGTGACGGATCCCCTGGCGAAGTCAGGGACCCGGTGGGCTTGTCTTTTCCCTGCCCTCGCCGTTTGCTCGGAGGAGGAGCGGATGACAGATCGCCATTTCTTCCGGTGGTGGGTCTTGTCGAAGACTTTCCTTTGCTCTTGGGTTTTGCAGCCGCCTCCCCCTGAGTTTCCGCCGCCGCAGGTCTTCCTCGCCGCTTGACGTCCACCTCCTCGGCGGTCGGCGTGTCCCGGGCTTCCGCTCTCTTGGTGTCTGTTGTCCGTCTCTTCTTCAGGTTGGACGGCGGTTCGCTGATCGACGATCGCTTCTGCCTGCCCGTGGCCGTCGTGGATGAGGAGCCAGAGCTTTCTCCAAGGCGAGCTTTTTTGGAAGCAGTCGCCTGTGTCGCGGCCGCTTTCCTCTTTGCAGGCATCTTGACGATCGATCAAGAGATGCCGAAGTGGAAGCTACAGTGACTAAGCGAGCGCCATACTGGGGCAAGGAGCCGCACCGCGCTGGAAAAGTCGAGCCAGATGCACGGTCTCGGTCTACACCCCAGTCGCGACAATGCGTCCCGAAGATCCAAGCCGGTAAATTAAGCTTTGAGTACGGCACGGCACTCCTGCATCAGGATCCTGTGACATACCATCCTTGCTCCCACCAAGGTCGACCGATTCTGTCTACAAAAGGCATTTCGGAGGGGTCGGCCGGCGTCAGAGTCCGCAATGTCCAAATAACCGCTCCCACGAGATACATTTGAGCGGCGTCGTGGCGGCTTCGAGGCCACAGACTCGAGGATGCAACCTCAGACTACAACATGCAAGCCAAGTGAGCGAGCCACTGGCGGACGAGAGCATCTTGGAACGATTGCATCAGTGAGGGTGAGTCGAGGCACGCAGTGGATACGGACGTCAGGGCGGAGCCCGCGACCGAAAACCTTGGGTGCAGCAAAGTTCCGAGAGATGTGGCCATACGATTAGGCCGCGATTTCTCTGTTGACATGCGTTAGATCCGAGATAGCAATGGGTCATGTTACTCCAGCGGGTCGATCATCATCGTTTTCGGATGTGCTCTGGCAGGATTCGGACCGCAAAATGTCTCGAGTCACAGAAAAGGCGTTCATCATTGGCCGCCACGTGTCGACATGCGATTTGAAGGGCCCTGGCAGTTAGGGGGGTGACCAACAGCCGGGTTAGCGATTGACACTTCGGTTCCATTCGTTCGAGGCGGATATTGTTGCAGGTTGGGTGGAAAGGCTTGACGAGTTCACCTGCAGGCGGGGATGACCACTCCTGGGGACCGACCGGCATCCAGTCAGGAGTCCCGTCACCGTGGCAGCGCACACTCAGGTGCGGGCGAAGGAGTGGAATGGCCATGGGTATGTTCGTTTTGGCTGGTTCCGAGGCGCTTTTCAGGAGAATCGTGCATGGAGGCGAGCGTGCCAGATGTGGAGGCGAACAGCTCCGTTGGCGGCTGTGGTGCTGCTCGTCTGCTGCTAGTCCTCGGTGCGGGATGCATAAGTGCATGCTCCACGTGTGGCTTTTCCTGTTGGCCTTCTTCTGCCTTGCATCGTGCTTCCGGTGGAGCAGGGCATGGAACTTGCCTGGTGGTGCCGTCTTTCTGTCCGCAGTCTGCGGAAACGTCCCCCAACGACAATCAACGACTGTCGACCATCCACTGCCCTCGCCCGCTGCCCAAAGCCAACGGGGATAATGACATGACGGAGCTGGATGGGTGCACGACGTGGGCCAATGGCAACGGCCGCGGACATGATCCGGCGGCACGCCTCGGCCATCTCGCGGCGGCCAGAATGCAGACGGACAATAGGTAGAGGATACGAGAGGGTGATCTGGTTGCTCGCCTCGGATTTGCTTTGGCCCAAGGTCTCGACTCAGCATGGCCAGTGGCGCCTCAGGCGGAAGGGGAAAGTGGATCAGAGCATGACGACGGGGGACGACGAAGAAGACGCAAACGCAGCCGCTGGTCCCATGATCTCGGCACCCTCTAGGTCGACGCTGAACAGGAAAGGAAGAGGAGCAGAAGAACCCCTGCGCGATGTTTGCTTGCATCAAACCTGGTGAACGGGCATGCATGTATCAATTTCGATAAGGCTCCCTGCGACGCCATCCGCCACTGCATCCGCATCCGCATCCCCAGGCTCACTACTGTACCTAATGTCGGCCCACGCCACCAGCAACCTGACATCAACATGGACGCTGCCCGTCATCGGGCCCACATGTGCGCACATGGTCTTCAGAGCGGTCGCTTTCCAATTTCGACCACGATGCTACATTCGTCGTCACCACCACCGCTACCATGCCATCGACCTGTTCGCCCGGTCGAGTGGTGGCGGCCGGCGTCCCCCCTTTTTGGGATCGCACGCCGAAGCGTGAGTGAGCTGAGCACATGAAATCACGCAGGCCAACGTCCAGACGTCCAAGAAAACCAAACCACTTAATTTCTCGCGCTCAGATCACGCGTTCACAGCAGAGCCGATGCCAGGTAGCGCGGTCCCAGTCGAGATCTGGATTCGTTCGCAACGTGGTCTGCTCTATTAGCTAGCCGCCTCACGGCCAAATTGGCCCATGTCAATGGCGGCGTTCAGTGAGATACACGACCCAGTCCACGCCGTCGATGCCGCTCAGTCATTTGCATCGTTCTCCATCCGTCAATGGCGGCCGAAGATCGCTCATCAGATGTCTTCTAAAAATACCATCTTGTCCGGTGCACGTTGCGCACTGCGCCACCCAGCCCAATCGGGCAGCGATCTGTTGTCACCCATATTGGGAGCAAAGGCGGAGAGACAGGAGGGAGATAGTAGTAGTCTTGAGACAGAATAGACAAAAGGAAAATAAATACAACGCCGATTGAGATTCCGGCAGTCTGGTTCTCTCTACACAGTAAAATCCTCAGGCAGTCCCACCAGCGTTCCACCAGTTAGCATCATCGGCAACAACCAGGCTGATGACTCGCATTCTGTTCCAACGCCACCAAATAATCATACTTCTCGGGGGTATCTTTGTGGACGCAAATTGAATGATGAATAGAAAAGAAAACAAACTGGAGAGAAAGATAAATGTTCGTGCTGGTCAAATCGGCCGTAAAATGGGGTCGGTGGGTAGGTGCAATTAATCCGGATCTGCTCGATTGTCGCCCAGGGGAGGGGAAGAAACCGTGTTCGGTGAGGTTGCCCTCGGCCCATTCGTCTAAGAGTTATGAGAGTAAGGGAATGATGGCCGGCCGACCGACTGGCGGGCTGGCTGGCTGGCTGGTTGTTCCTCCGCCGGCGGACCTGGGTCGTCTACCGACCAGGATTCCAGCTCCGTTCAAAGGGGTCTCGGCGGAAAGGGTCATACGACTGTGATCGCGGCGTCGGTGGCGGAGGCGGAGGTCCGGGAGGCAACGCCCGCGGTGAACCATATGCGGGAGGAGGTGGAGGGAGTGATAGTGGAGGTTGCGACTGGAAAGATCCTCCGTACGCACCAGGCGGCGAGCGTGTCTGCTGACCGCCGAGAAAGGACGGCTGGTAGTCTGCTGTTCGGCGCCTCTGGATGGTCGAGGCCGAGTCTGATCGGTCGTGATATTGCTCCTCTGTGATGGCAGCATTGTTTTCTGTTGCTGGTGCCGGTGCCGGCGCTGCTGCCATCCGTCGACTTTGCGGAGACGGGGGCCGCGGAGGGATTTGAGTGGAAGGGAGATTTCTCGTCGCCAAATCTCGGAAATAGTTCCTCTCCGCCCGATAGAACTCTCGCTCTTCAACCAGGTCCCGGAGTTCCTGCTGGAGGCCCGCGATCGTTTGCGACGCCTCCTTCTCCTTCTCTTTCCGTCGTGCTCGAAAGCGGGCCGATGCCCCCGCGTTACGTTTCCGTTTCTCGTCGGCCACTTTCGACGCTTGTTGGAGGTCCAATTCGACCGGGACCACCATCGGTCCTTGATCCGTGTCAAGGGTCATTTGGTACGAAGCCGACCCTTGCTGATAGCCCTCGTGGGGCCCATGGACCTGACCCTCGCGACCGAATCCACCAGACGCACTGGCAGCCAGCGCTCTGAAGGCCGCGGACGGACCCTGAGAAGGAGGAGGCGGTGGGGGCGCCATTCCAAATCGAAAGATCGGGGACATCTGTTCGGGCTTCGGGTAAGACGCTTGGGACACGCCAGAACTCTCGATTTGACTCGAGGGCCCGGACTCGACCGCCCCTGGTGCATGGCTCACATGGCCCGGGGCGAAGGCGGGCGGAAGAAGGGATTCAGGAGTACCGCAGACTGGGGGGAGGGGGGGACGACTGGTCAGCCCCAGTGTCGGCAAGGGAGGAATCTCTGGATTTCTATACGGGTTGGGATCGGCGGTATAGGTTCGATGGATCGATCCTGACAGCGCGTGGAGAGTGTCACCGGTGGAGTGGAAGGTGGGATTCCTCCTGGCCCCCAAACCCGCGGCGCGAAATCCCGGTGATTTGGGCGTGAGCAAGCGTCTCCCTAGGCGCGCGGATGATGGCCGTTCTGGTTCTTGAACAGGCGATGCGGGCTCCGTACGCTTTCGACTGCGGGGGGACGGAAAGGCCGGTGGGATGAGGGTTTGGGTGATGCTCATGCTTTGTGCAAGGCCCCGTTTGACCACCTCGTTTCGTTCCTCTGATTCGGAGGGGGGATTCAAGATGCTCTGGACACCTAATGACCTGGATGGCGTTTGAAACGCCGATTCCGGTGACCGTCTTCGCTCATCCTGTGGCGCACCGGCCTCAATCTGCGCCCGGGCTGACGCCGGACCGGGGAACGGGCCATGACCTTCAGGCCGACTGGCACTCGCAGTACTCGGTCGGGATGAATCTGTGCTGAGAGCAGAGCCTGACGCGGGCCCACCCACAGGTCCGAGAGTTCGAGGAGATGTAAACGACGACGAACGTTCTGCTGCAGTGGGTGAAGATTGTGACATGTAATGGTTTTGATGTTGCCGCTGCTGCTGCTGCTGGTGTTGTCCAGTGTACAACCATCGACCGTCCTGCTGCGCGATTCCTCCAACTCCCCTCCTCCACCAAGAAAGCGGGCCGGGGTCAATCCCGTGGCTGGAATAATCTGACGATTCACGGTCCTCCCACGGGCGATCTAAAAAGGTAGCAGCAGTCGTCGTGGGGGACCGTGGAATTCGAGGCAGAGGAGAGATGGTAACGCCGAGAGTCGCCAGGTTGAATATTGTCAATATCCTGTCCGGGTCAGACGAGGGCTGCCGAGCAGGAGTTCGACTTACGACCAGCGAAACTTCGCAAGGGGGTCGTGGGCAGGAGCAGCGGTAGCGGCGGACGGGCCAGGCGGTAGTTATGGCACATTCCTGGGTCAGAAGCATTGACGAGGGCGACCAAGGCTGGCGGAGGTGGTGGGTTGATTTGCCGCGGTGCTGATGCAGGCGGCAAATAAGATTCATCCGACAGAGGTTGCAGTCATAAGAGGTCGTAATGGTCGATTGCTGGCCACAAGACACAGAATCAAGGCGGCCAGGGACTGGTGATGGCAAAGATCCCTCGAGACTAGCTCGCGGTCAGCCCGTAATAATACAAACACAGTAAGCAGAGAAACGGTCATCGGGACCGGCCCTCGATTGCTGGAACGGGGAAGCGATGGCACAGATGGTTCCCGGTTTCTAGCGTTCCAGGCTTACGTCGCCACGATCTGAGGGCGTCTGGGACCTGAGACGGGTCTGGCGAGGGAGGAAGCACAACATCGGTGTGCACACGGGTGTGGGTCGCCGCCTTAGTCGTTGCAGCAGGCCAGTGACCAGCTCGTTGGTGGTCCAAAGTCAAGCAAAACTAGCTTGAGCAGCCATAGCAAGTCCAAAACCGGACCCCACCACGGTGGCCATGGTCCAGGGACGCGGCGACAAGCACACGCCACATCCAACGCTGCGTCCACGGATTCGCGCTATCACGTTGCTGCCCAGTGCCCGGCATCCCGTCAGTAGCGCCATCACGCGCTTGAGCTTGGGATTTGGGGTAGGGCGACCAAGGGGGGCCAGGTGGGCCCCGTGAGCCGGTCCACCAGGGGTGGTGGGTGGTGGTGGTGGAGGAGGAGGAGGAGCAAGACCGTCGTCGAAAGTGTCGGGCGGGCGGCCGGCGAGATGTCGACGACGGGAGTCAGGGCCAGGGCCATGGCCTTGGACGAGGAGGTTCGGGGACTGAACGGGGCTATCGTCAAGCCATGCATGGCATGGTACAGTGGTGTGGTCTGGCGGCATGACAGGCGACCCAGGGCCGAAAAAGTCAAACTTGCAGGATGTCAGGCATGGGACGCTAGCGCATCTCACCCGGCGCCGGTGCTAGTTCCAGGCTTTTTGGCTTGTCTGAACTGAGCAGCGATGTGCAGCTGCCTCCTCATTGGAGCGCGGCTCTTCTTTTTTTTGGCCTGGCATCAGCCTTCGAGGCCCGACCCCTGTGACAGCCGACTTCTTGGGCGTGCGTTGAAAGTTCCAATATTCCGAGCTCGGCCTATGTTGTTTTCCTGCAGCTCAAGCAGGCCGTTGCCGCTGGTGCAATCCGTGCAAAGAACTGTTGCTAGTCCTCTTGTACTCCCGGATCCCTGTCGGAAGACGGTGGCCATCATGACTGGCATTGCTTTGGAATGAGCGAGCGACGCGCTGGGGGAAAGCTTCCACCGTGTACAACAGTTTGCGTGCTCAGCGATTGGCCTCGCAAAAGCCATCCCAAACGAGAGAGTGTAACCCAGGTCTGGACTGGGGTGTTTGATGCCGACGACAACCCACGCCGCTTCTGCTCGTACTTCTTCCGCGGGCTCACCTCGAGAAGGACAGTGGGATGGATAAACAGTAAAGCCCCTGTCGACCACAGGGGGTGACCTCAGGGGTTCGACTAGACGCTCCAGGAGCGTTGGCGAGGCCCGTTTCTCTCACCTCATCTGCCTCCATAGCCCACAGGCCGGGGAGATCCGCGCTCAGATTTCTCAAGGCGGCCATGAAGTTCTTTATTTCGACCAACGGTGGCAATTTGCGCGTTGTGGTGTCACCGATTCATGCTAGTCTGGGACTTGGCTTCCAGATGCGTTTCATTGTATCTGTAAAGCAGGCGGCCAAATGCAGAGTCAAAATCCCACGTTCGAAGCTGCGTGTGGTCGCCCTGGGGTTGGGATTAGTTTGGCGCTGCAGCAGCAGCCATGCTTGCTTGCATCGCGAGTGTGCTGCAGCATCTCCGCGCGGCCCAGTGGTTCGGGCGATAAGCTGGTCAGGGCCCGTGTTGATGTCATTGGCCTCTCCCACGCCTGTCTCCAAAGTAACGTTGGGATTTGTCTGTCCTGTCAGCATCACATAGTTGAGAGCGACGACGCGTGCTGCAGCTGTGCTTCATAGCGCATTCCTTATCGGCAACTTGTCGCCAAAGCCAGCGGCCCATTGGAGGCGAAAAGGCCCCCAGGTTGGCGGGCAGCTCCGCCTTCACATCCAGAGATCTCCGAGAGCCAGCTGAGTAATGCAGATCTGTGCAATAAATGCTGGGGTGGCTGAGATATGTCCGGCGCAGCAGAGGTAAGGTCAGCTGCCCCGTCAAAAGAGGTGACCTGCATCAAGGCGGGCTCCAGCCCGCAGCCTGTTGCAGCTTTATTTGTCCGAGCCCCAGTGTCGGCTCCCAAAGCCCAAGATGGTCGCCATACCGAGACGTGGCTGGCGGCTGGCAGAAATTTCTCAAAAAACTCCCCCGAAAGAGGGCGTAGTCTGCTTGCCTGTGTCGATCATTTCCTGCCAGAGAACAAGGACGGGAGAATACCCAGCGCCATTTTCATCCTCGATACGCGAACGGGGCGGATGGATGTGGTCATTCTTTTCGTCTTCTGCAACTCAGCTCGCCGTCATCTCCCCCACCCCCACGGCGGTCTCTGAACAGCGGTGGGAATTTGTAAGTGTCATCATAACCGGCCGACGTTGACTGACCCACCCACGTTCAGCGTCTGGTCGTGGGTGGGAGGGAGGAAATTGGTGTCGAGGCGGGCCGACCACGTGGGATTGGTGCCCTGCGACCCGCAACTCTTCAAAGTCAGCATCAGTGCCCAGCAGCAAGCCCGGAGATGCAGCCGTTTCATCCGGAATCGCGAGGCGCAAAATGACGCTGGCCCAGCGCGGGTTGCTCCGCCGGCGCAGTAAGTGATGCCCACCCACTCCGACGGCACGACATGCGCCAGTCGCGGCATGGGACATATATGACCCCCCTCATCGTCATCCTCATCATCATGATCCATCATTCATGGGGTACCATCACCATCAACGGCAGAGCTGGCATCTTCGAGGGGCGGTATTCTCTCGAATCCAGAATTGGTGAGTGCGTGTCGGTGTGTGTGCCTGGCGTCGTGAAAGTCGTTCTCATCCGTACCGCGACACGGCGTTGGGCGTCCTCCGCGATGCTGATGGCCGGGCCCGTACACTTCTTCCCGCTGCGCAGGATTTAGCGTGCAAGCCGTCAGCGATCTACCAATTCCCGCCTCGCTGGACCGAGGTGCTGGCTGGCGGCACAGTCTAACATCGTTCCAACAACACATCCCCGGTCCAGTAGTGCTGCGTGAAAACCCCCTTTTCCGCTTCCGCGCCTTCGGGGTACCTACCGGCAAAGGCGGAAGTGTGGAGACCTGACTTCTCTAGAGTCCAAGCTGCCAACAGCCAACTGTGGCCACGTCTGATAACTGCGTTTTGACTTTATAAAATGCCATCAGAGGCGTCGGGCACCTCTTCATCGTGAGACATAGCTCTCCAACAGTCGACCGGAAATCAATGCTGTTCTAACTCGATACGGAAGAAGGTCGACGATCACATTCTCAGGGCGAAAGGGTCCTCCAGTGAAGGGAAAACTGCTGGCGGCGGGATCCCGCGGTGTCCTGTTGTCCCTCCGTGCCAAAAATATCGTTGGCTATGTGTCGTAGCGTGCTGGTCATACATATGTCGTTGCCACTTATCTAGCAGCGGGAGCCAGGACTCGTCCACGACACTGGCCACGACACTGGCGGTCTCGGTTTTGTTCCCTTTTTCCTTTGGCGTGGTAAAGGTTTAGGGACCGGTCGAGGGCGCGGTGGCATGCATCAGCATCGGCAGCGCTACCAGCGGCAAATGCGTTCCGGTCTCCATAGAACTCCCCTTTTGAGCTTTGGAGCCCACCGCGGGTAACTCTCACCAGTCGGCCGGCGCCAGGGTGGAATCCACCACGGTTTCCTTCTGTTCTACGCCAATCGTGCTTTGTGCTTCGGCATCCCCTCGACACCGACGTCGACCCTGAACAAATTCCCTGCAAACTTGGCCGACTCTGGGTACTTGGCAGGCTCGGCTTCTTTAGCACTCGTAATGAACAGTTCGGTACCTGCAAAAGTCGGGCAGGTGATGTTGCGGGTTGGAAGGTGGACCACGCCGGTGACTTGGCCCTCTGGCGAGATTCGAATCACTTGGGAGTTGCCATAACAAGCATGCCAGATATTGCCTTCAATGTCCATCGCGTGGCCGTCAGGGTGAATGCCCTCTTCCTCCAGATGGAAAAACACTCTCCGATTCGAGATGTTCCCGGTCGTCGAATCGTAATCGAACGCGTACACGTTCTGGACGGGGGAGTCGGTGAAGAACATCGTGTCGTCTGTGCGGCTCCAACTAATCCCGTTTGGAATCGTCACCTTGTCTTGCATCATGTGCAGAGTGCCGTCGTGATCCAGCCGAAAGAGTATTCCCTCATCGGTGGGCGCTTCAATCGCGGGATCCACAAAAGCCTCGACCCAGAACCGACCCGCGCTGTCGACGGCGCCATCATTTGATCGCATCCTTTTTGCTGGGTCTCAGAACCGGGGGCAGGCAGACACGCAGGGGCCATCATGATTATCAGGCGACTCACCGGCGACTCTGGTCCGCTGCCGCGGCTCCACTCCAGTACCGGGCGATGTACTCGTGCTCGCCAGTCTCCAGATTGAACTTGGTCACTCCGTCCTTTGCTCCTGTCAAGATGATCTTTGCAGAATCTTGCCCCTCAATGTCCGCCGTCACTCCGATCGGCATCCCGGTATCGATGATCTTTAGTGATTCAGGGCCTCGAGCGAGGTCGATCACGAACAACTGGTGATTGTTGATGTCCTGTGCTCTCTGTTAGAGCGCCTGGCTCGCCGGAATGATTGGTCGGAGCGCGGCACGCACGAGGTAACGGAGTTCATGTCGCTCTTTGTTGTAAAAAGGTCCTTCTCCGAGACTGCATTGGGAGGCGACATAGGGCTACCGTCTAGATAAGTAACGTCTGCCAAAGGGTGCAAAGATACCTGCCTCCGTTACAAACCACTCCTGGACTGCCACGGTGTTGGAGAGTTCTTTGGCCATTCCAACGGCGTCGAAGAGTCTTCACCGGTACGACGTCAATGGTTGGTTAATTGACGGTCCGATTGATCGATCTTGCCTTCTCGACACCAAACCGTGTGGATTCAGTTCGCACTGGGGAAATGGATCAAGTTCACGAATAATGGTTGGTAAGGATCGGGTGTGCACCATGTGATCATTGTGTGAAGTTGGAGTCAAAATCCGCAACTTTACCGAGTGTTGTGGAGTCGACCACGATTACGCCCCAAAGATAAGCTATAGTGAGGTAAGTCTTAGCACTTCTTTTTCCACAGTATAAAGTCATCGCTATGCCACAGACAAAGCTATCTATTGGCTCGCCTAGGTGTGTGAACTCCCCACCCTTCTCATCTTCCGCGTGTAGCCCGGGGAGGGGGCCATGAGACAGCCCGGGGCCGCGTCTTAGCTTTTGGGCCTGACAAGAGATTTTCGAGACCGAAAAATTCTCAGGTGAGTGGTTCAGGCCATTTCATTTCAAGAGCCGGGTGATGTTGTCGGCGACGATCAGCGTGATAACCCTGTTTCACGGTCAGGATTATTCTCACAAGTTAGAACCAGGTTTACTGACGAATGTGGTGCCATTCTCATGAAATAAGTCCAGAAGCCGCGATAGAATCGCAGCAAACCCTCCGTCCTGGCCACCTTGACAAAACAGTCAAATGTTCCCCTGTACGGCGGGGCCCCATCGACCGTGGATGTCGTCTGTCTCTGGAGCCTGGTCTTGACAAAGTCAAAAGGCAGACTGAAGAAGGATGCGAAGAAGCCGGCAATGGCAGAGGCCGTAATGGTGCGAGCCTGCTCGGATAAATTCGTCCGTGCTTGGAGTTGGTGCTTCGATTCTGAAAAGAAGGCCAGTTGGCCGAAATTCGTCGACATGGCACGGATGACCGTGGGAGAGGCACCGCTCCAGAGCGCGAGCACGCCCTCATTCCTGGTGATACGAGCCAACGCGTCGAACACGGAGCGATAGTTGGCGCGTTGCTCTTTGGGCTGCAACCCGTCGGATTGCATCCGAATCAAGGCCACTTCCGCCGGGTTTCCAATCATGGCTCCCAGGCCACCAGCACACAGGCCGGCCAGAGCACGCTCTCCAAAACCCAACGTGGTCCCTCTCTCTTGGGCCCGTTTCTTCAGCGCATCTTCGAATGTGAAGAAGAGTCCCAGGCGGGACGTCCCATACACGACCTGCCGTAGGAGACCAGCTGACAAGCCTTGGTACAGATCCAGCACTTTCCCCTGGGTGACGATGTCTCTCGCCACAGACAACGGCGTAGGCTTGGGACCACCTCGAGCGCCTTCACCGAAAAGCTGGAGTCGCACTTTGACCATGTCGATTGGTTGGATGCAAGTGGTTGCCACCATTCCAGAGAAACCCCCGATAACGAATGGACGGGCCGCTTGAAGCAGACGGCCCTGAACCACGCCCTGGCCCGCCAGGTCGGAACTGTGGCCTGTCGACATGGCAGCCAGTCTTTTCCCTCTAGATTTGTCGTGGAAATATAACCTCGCAAAATAAAAGGTGGTGGGCGGGCCTAGGGGCCCCTTCTAAGGATATCGGCACTGGTGTGCCAGTTACCCGAGGTTTGTTTTTGGTGCCGCTGTCCAACAACAATGTCCTATATACACCGCTCACGGCCATCACGCGCGCGGTGGCGGATATGTGGTAACATGACGTTTTGCAAGCTCATCAGGACATTATCATCACCGGCGGGACCTGTCCGTCGACTCGACTCCAAGTTTACCTGTCCCGAATCTCAAGAGGAGGTCGGCTGTCGGTATCTGCTTCATAGCCCCACGCACCCCCCGAAGCTCTCCGCATTTCAGTTTCTTACCCGACAACCCTTGCCAGGTCGGCTGCAACGTGCCGACATGAGCCCGACCAACAGCTCGGGCGCCTTCCACCTGGAGGAGGCCACTTGCTGAAGTATCCTCGGGTATCCCGCTGCCCCAGGGCCAATGGCAGACCACAACAGCACGTGACCACTGCTCTAGCGTTGCACTCCAACTCTCACGCTCCAAGGGGCCAACATTGAAGAATTGGGGTGGCCCGTCTTTTTGACACGATCCAATGTGTGCGTGTCCGCTGGCAAAAATGTTCAAGATGCAAGCTGGTCGTTCCTGTTTGCGACATATCACCAGACACGGTGCATCCAACCTCAGACCTCTTTCTCCACAGCCAAGGTTGCTCCACTCGCGGGCGACAGAATATCTTCCATCTGATCAGCCCGACTTCACCGACTCGCAGCGAACCGTGCGAGAAGCAATCGCGAAGATATGCTCCAAGTACCCCGATGAATTCTGGCTTCAAAAGGATACCGCCAAGCAATTTCCTCATGAATTGCACGCCGACCTCGCCAAGGATGGCTGGCTGGGAATATGCATGCCGTCAGAGTACGGTGGTTCCGACTTGGGCATCTCAGAGGCCACCGTCATGATGCAGACGATATCGGAGTCCGGCGCGGGAATGACCGGCGCCTCGTCGATCCACATGAACATCTTCGGCTTGGAACCGGTGGTCAAGTTTGGCAGCGAGGAGCAAAAGAAAAGGTGGCTGATCCCGCTGATCAAAGGAGAGGAAAGGGCCTGCTTTGGTGTGACCGAACCCAATACGGGCCTCGACACGCTCAAATTGCAATCCCTCGCCAAGCGGGACGGAGACGACTACGTCCTCACCGGGTCAAAGATCTGGACATCCACCGCTCAAGTGGCGAACAAGATCTTGATCCTCGTCCGCACGACCCCGTTGGAGGAAGTGAAGAAACCGACTCAGGGCCTTTCGCTCTTCTACACCGATCTCAACCGCTCGCAGGTCCAGGTGACCGAGATCCCCAAATTGGGCCGCGCCGCCGTAGATAGCAACGTCCTCTTCTTTGACGGATGGAGGGTCCCGGCCGCCGACCTGATCGGTCAGGAAGGCAACGGCTTCAAGATGATCATGCACGGCATGAACGCCGAGCGTGTCCTGGTCGGTTCCGAAGCTCTCGGATTGGGTTACGCGGCTCTCCGGAGGGCCAGTGTGTACGCACAAGAGCGCGTCGTGTTCGGACGGCCCATTGGCCGGAACCAAGGAATCCAACACCCTCTGGCCGACTCATGGATGAAACTGGAGAGTGCGAGGCTGATGATCTATCTCGCCGCGAGACTGTACGACCAGGGCTATGAAACAGGAGAATATGCCAATGCAGGGAAATACCTCGCCGCCGAGGCCGCCTTTGAGGCATGCGAAAGAGCGGTCCTCACGCACGGGGGGATGGGTTATGCTAAGGAATACCACGTGGAGAGATACCTGAGGGAAGCGATGCTGCCCAGGATCGCGCCGATATCGAGGGAGATGATCTTTAATTACATCGGAGAGCGGATGTTGGGACTGCCCAAGAGCTATTGATGCTCAGCGAAGGGGCGGGCATTGTCAAACGATTGTCAGAGGTCGTTCTAGCTTATTTATATATACTTATGTTGATACTCGGAATTGCACTACAGCGGCACAATTTCTCCAAGGTTTCCTCACGCACTCATATTGATCAAGATCGTCTTCGGTTCGGTGAACGCCCTCAGAGCATACTCGCCAAATTCCCGGCCATACCCAGACTGCTTCTTCCCCCCAAAGGGCGCCTGCATGTTCATGTAGCTGACACAATTGACGCCCACAACACCAGAATCCAGTTTTGCGGATACCCTCAACGCGCGAGAGACATCGCTCGTGAACACACCGGACATCAGACCGTACTCGGTATCGTTGGCCAGCTTCAGGACCTCCTCCTCGGTCTCGAACGTCTTGATGACCGACACGGGCCCAAAGACCTCATTCTTGTAGATCTCTGCGTCGGGTTTCGGATTCAAAAACACGGCGGGCTCGATGTAGCACCCCGTAGAGCCGTGCTGCACCCCCCCGACCACCAGCTCGGCCTCCTCCTTGCCGCGTGCAATCATGCCCTTGACGCGTTCGAATTGGGCCTGGTCGACAAGGGGCCCCAGCTTGACGGACATATCCTGCGGGTCGCCGAGGTCGGACGCGGCCGCTTTTATTTTCTCCGCGTACTTTTCGATGAATTTCTGCGAGATGGACTTCTGCACGTAGACTCTCGTGGCCGCGACGCACACTTGACCCGAGCGGGCCAGGAGAGCATTGGTCGTCCAGGTGATTGCGTTGTCCAGGTTGGCATCTTCGAAGACGACGGCCGGGCTCTTGCCGCCCAACTCGAGCGTCACACGTTTCAAGTTGCTGAGAGCCGCGGCGGCTTGGATCTTCTTTCCGGTCGGAATGCTGCCAGTAAAGCTGATCTTACGAATGCGCATGTGACTTGACAAGAGTGCACCGGTCTCACCTCCACCGGTGAGGATTTGGACGACGCCCTTGGGAAAACCTGCTTTTTCAAACAGCGGTCCGATGGCCAGGGAGCCGAGAGGTGTTTTCTCCGACGGCTTGACGATCAAGACATTGCCGGTGGCCAAACTTGGGGCAGCTTTCAAAAACAGGGTGGCAATGGATGCATTAAAGGGGTTGATCGCCGCACAAACACCGAGAGGTTCATGGCGGACGATCTTGACGAAGCCTGCGGAACAACCGTTCAGCTGCGGTTATGACTCGTGCTGCTGGGCTCAACGTACCGTCATCGGCCGGCAAATAATCACCTTTCTGCTTGTCCGTCCACCCGGAGTAATACAGGATACAGTTCTTGATGTAGTTCTTCTCACGCGTCGGGATCAACGAGACAGGATTCCCAGAGGTAAGAGAGTCCAGGGTGAGGATGGGGATGAGCTGTTCTTCCAGCAGCGCTACCAGTTTCTGAAAACATTCCGACCTCTGTAAGGCAGTGAACTTGCTCCAAGGCCCGTTGAAAGCCTCCTCGGCATATTTGACGGCCAGGTCAACATCCTCGGATCCGGCGATGGGGATATTTTCGGCGACGATGCTATTGTCCTTGGGGTTTTTCACCGAGAACGTTTGCTTAGATTTGGACTCGACATATTCGCCGTTCAGGTAAAGCTTGGTGAACTGACGGGGATCTAGGGCCGAAGCGTCGCCCATTGGAGAAGAATGCTGACCGTGGGAAAGGATTCGAAGTTGACTTGTCAATGCGTTATCCTGGACCATGGATCAAGAGATTTTGATCCTTCTGCAATGCTTGGGTGAGGGTTCAACTATACCTGGGCTGGAAAAAATTAGCTTCCGCTGGAAACCTCTTAGACTGACCGAGACTGACTAATTGCTGTATAGTAGCACTTGGGGCGACATCGCAAATATAAAGACCTCGGTCGAAGTCTCCATTCCCCTCGTCGGACAGGGCTAAGCCGAGGAGCGGGCTAAGTGAATCGGGGAGAAGGGGGATGAGGTATGAGGGGAAGCAAGGCGTTTGAAGATCAACCGGGCTCGGAAACGGCTATATAATCCGTCTGCCCCGCAATCTTCAGCCGAAGTATAACGACGTCATTCGATTGATGTGTTTGGGATAATGGGCAATATGGAGAACAGTGCTAAAAGCACAGAATCAGATTCGAGCAATCTCAGCACACGATCACGAAAAGGTCTTCCGGACTGAACGGTAGCCTAGTTTCATGTGAAACCCTTATGCGCCTGGGAGCTTCAGATCTCGAACCTTCTTCCCGTCTTTGTATAGGCCATCGACCAACTGAGGCCTCACGGTCGTCCCGTTGTAAGGCAACTCGCTCAAGAAGCCCCAATGCGCTGCTTTCTTCCATCCTTTCTTCTTCCAGTCGTTCATCGTTCCTGTGGGGAAAAAGTCAAAGACGTCCAAGGAAGTCGGGTCGTGCGCAATTGCGATGAGAATGTTGGGATCCGCGTCGAATTCTGTAAGGGCGATGGCAGATTTTTGTGCCAGAGGAGGATCGGTGTAGAAGGATGCCGCATGTGTAGAAATTCGGAGGAAAGGGCTCTAAGATCTCGGTTGTCAGTCATGGAATGATTGATGGAAATAACTGAGTGAGTGAATGAGAGAGAAAATAGAGACTAGTCTTCTTGCCCGATAATGTCTTGTACGCACCGTTCGTCCATTGCCCGGGTCTTGATGTGAAGATAAGAAAGCCGAACATGGGCATGGTCGTGGGATGCGTTTGTCAAGAGCCGTCTCGTCAGGAATATAGTCTGGGATCGGGACATAGGTGGTGGGTCGAATGACGCCCGTGAAGTGGCATACGTCCCCGCCGAGAAGCACGAAAGTGTCCTCTGTCGTTCTGACAAGGCTAGAGATATGGCCGACTGCGTGGCCAGGGACATTTAAGATAAAGAGACTGCCGTCTCCAAAGTAGTCGTAAGCCTGGAATTGGCCGATCTTGAAATCATCTGAAAAGGGCACCTCGACGACATCTCGTCCGGTGAAGTCTGCTTCATGAAACGGCGAGTCCTGCCGTGATGGATAGCCTGGCAAGAATGTCTCTCTGAATTTTGGCCCGACCACCAGTTTGACCGACTTGGGAAGCGCTGATGGATCTCCGCAATGGTCGAAATGCCAGTGACTCAGCACCAGCGCTTCAACATTGTTGATATCGACGTTGCCCTCTGGAAGTATATCGAGCACGTCCTTTTTGACTCTCAACCCATGGACGTGGCCGTCAACGAGGCCTGCAATGTGCGGGACTGAGTTCTGCCAGTCCTTGCGGGTTCCCAGGTCGAACAGAAGTTCTCTGCCAGATTTGTCGTTCGTGATATGAAAGGCGAATGTGGGGAGATTGATCCAATCGTAGCCTCTGACCGCAGGCTCGACCAGATAATATGGCGGCACCGTTATATCGCAAGTAGTGTTTATAATCGAGAGTCGACAAGTGTTGATACTCTTGGGTATTCCCAAAGAAGGGGCTGGTTTGGGACTTGTATCGTTCGACATGGTGATATTATTGCAATCCTTTTTAGATTTAAGGTGGAGAAGCTTTTTAAACGTTTGACCGTGAAATGGCAACTTTGACACCGCTACCGACGCCGATATCGTGGCCTTCAGCGTTGAGGTGGAGAGGGGGTTTCTGAGACTGAAAGGCGGAACCATGCCCGGGGGAAGAGGGACGCGGTCGGACTTGGAATCCGCTGTAGTGCTGTGTTGATGATGTCACACTATACTCCTCTACACCGAGGGCATACTGTCTAACCCGAGGCACAGCTTGCGGACGGGTATAGAAATATTTAAGAGCCTCGTGTTGGGAACATAGGCGGTGTTCTTCACTTCATGAGCGCTTGGCCTCCGGCACACCTTCATCACCATCGTAGGCAGCATCTTAGATAGCATCAATCAACCATCTACTCGGTGCTTGGTTCATCACCTCGTTCTTCGACGGTGGAACTAAGGAATGGAAATGTCGAGCTCTGTGTCTGACAAGGCTTCACTTGAACATAAGGAGTCGGAAGAGCTTTTGCGACCGAGATAGCTGGACAAATGAAAGAGGAAGCAGTCTATCCCGTGAAGCAAATATGGCAGGATGGTTCTGTCTCGGAATCCATCTCCGATACCCGAAGAATGTGGCACGGCGGTCTTCATATAGCTTCAAATTCCACTATGGTCATCTGGCAGATTCGGTTCCGTGTAGAAGTGTCTGTCTAAAGACACAATCGGAATAACTGATGCAAGTCTTCTGAATACATCGTCGCCACTTCCATCTATCACCATCATAGCTTTGCGTTTCGGGAAGCCCAAAATTGACCCCAATCTATTCCTTTGATTTTCTTCTGGAACTGTTCAATCCCGAACTTCCCTTCAGATCCGGGTGCCATCATGTTCCCAAAGGTCTGCTCGATAAAGTGGTCTTGCTTTGGCCCTCCAGCATCAGTCCAAGCAAGTCTCACCAGCTCTTTGCAAGCGGCTGTGGACTGAGGGGCACATTGGGCCAACTTATCTAAATAGCCTTCGGCCAATAGGTGTAACTTGTCGGTGTCATCTGCAATCCCATGAACGGCACCAATTCGATGCAGCTCGGTCGAGCTGACCTCTCTCCCGGTAAGCATGGCCTCTCGCAGAAACGATATGCCCCACTCTCGAATCATGTACTTGGAGATAATCGCAGGGCTCAAGCCGAGTTTGATCTCTGACAGCGTCCAACTCGCTCGTGTTGACGCCAGACGGATGTCAAACACGAAACCCAGGCCGACACCACCAGCATAACACGGGCCATCGATCACGGCAATGGTGGTTTGTGGCGCATCATCGATGGCAGAAAAGAGATTGAAAACCTTGGAGTAGTAACTGTCCTCGCCGGACATTTCGGAAGTGTTGGTGCCTCCGCTCAGATCCATGCCTGTACAGAAAAACTTGCCCTCTGCTGCCAAAACGATATGGAAGATGGATGGATCACGGGCGAGACTTCGGAACAAGCTGGTCAGCCCATCTACCATCGAACCCGTCAAAGCATTTCCATTCCGTGGTCTGGTCAATGTGACCTTGACAGCATTGCCCGCTCTTGAGACGGTGTATTCTCCTGTGTCCTGGACCGTTTTCCACGTCCGACGAGAAGGGGGGATAGTGGATGATGATGACGACGATGATGATTGTGCCTTGGCAAATAATGCAGCACCGGCACGGCTCCCATTCGGGATTCCCAGTTGTCGCGAAATCCATTCGCCCACGGAAACCAGCTTTTGGAGATCAATCCCCGTGCTGATGCCGGACTTCTCAAAGGTATAGACGATGTCCTCCGTGGCCAGGTTCCCCTTCGCTCCCTTCGCGTACGGACATCCTCCCAAACCAGCAACGCTGCTGTCAAATGTCCGCAAACCCATGTCATATGCTCTGATGACATTCGCGACGGCTTGGCCATATGTGTCGTGGAAGTGACCGGCCAGCTTCTCTGAGGGAATGTCTTTCAAGAGAAGCTCCAATAGCGCCTGCGTGTCTTTTGGTGTACCGACGCCGAGAGTATCCCCAAGACCGACTTCGTAGCAGCCCATGTCCAGAAACCGTTTGGCGACGTACAGAACGTTGGCCGGGGGAGTTGGTCCAGAATAAGGGTCAGAAAAGATGCAGGATATCACGCCTCGAACGGCGACACCATTTTTCAGGGCGGTCTCGGTCACCTTCTGGGCTGCCTCCAGCGCCTCCTCGACCGTGCAGTTCTGATTCTTCTTGCTGAATGCTTCGGTAGCCGAAGCGAAAACGACGACTTCCTTGGCTCCACTTTTGATGGCATTCTCAAGTCCTTTCATGTTGGGTGCCAGAACCGGAAACCGGAATGGCTTCTCCTGTGCCAACGGCAAGATTTCGCTCATCACCTCGGCGCCATCTGCTAGCTGAGGAACCCATTTGGGTGACACGAAGGACGTGGCTTCGATGTTGCGCAACCCAGTCGAAGCCAGTCTTTGGATGAGTTCGATCTTCACAGGGGTCGGGATGGATTTTTTGATGTTCTGCAGTCCATCCCGGGGTCCGACTTCGAGGATTCGAACAGCGGGTCCATATCTGAAAGACGAACTGCTCAAACCCCGGTAATGATGCGCAAGCGGGCGATTTTGAACGATGAGCGGGCGAATTCGAGGCCCAGAAGACCTTCTGCAGATGCCGTTAACCATTGTGTACGTCCTTCATCATAAGACAACCCGCGTCGTCTCGATCCGTGTGTAATGAGTCTCTTGGAAAAGGACGACATACGTCACCGCTCATTTGCCCCTGAGCTTTCCACTGGCCTTAACCGAGGTCATCTTATGTAGCCTCCAGCCCCGCACAAGGCCACAACCTTGGGGAACGCGTCGGGTGCAGCCGCTTTCGGGTATGAATAACCGAGCTTCGGGTCAGAGTAACCATTTCATTGATCGATCTTCATCTCGGCGTTTGTGCTAGTTTACACCCGGCGGACAGGGAAACAGAATAGTGAAATTCGATGTAGACTCCTTGAGAGGGGGGTCCATCAGAGGATACGGCTTCCTCTCTATCCAACATGAAGCACGTATCGCGGCTGTCTGTGAATAACTTGCTGGTCAATTACCGGACCAAGTGGATATCTCTGGTTCGAGCAGAAGCTCAGTCAGGACATTCAATCTCGCAGGTGGTGAGAGCAAGGCTGCGTCATTCGTCCACGCTTGCGAACTCGAGCGGTGCCCCAGATGGAGCGCTGAAGGGGGTGAAAATACTGGATCTGTCTCGCGTCCTCGCTGTACGTGCCGACTCCAGCCAGACATGAGCATAACTTTACCTGAAAGCCAGGCGGACTGATGTGTCGAGGGCAGGCGCCTTTCTGCACCCAAATACTTGCAGACTATGGTGCTGATGTCATCAAGGTCGAGGATGTTGGTCGAGGAGTAAGTCCATTCAAAGAATTTACCAAGCCTCTTCGCTAACCCATCGGAATCAGGATGACACGAGATACTGGAGAGTCAACGGAGAAGATGCCGCGTGGAAGGAGGAAGCGGGACCGATATCCAACTACTTTGCTGCCGTCAACCGAAACAAAAGGTCCATTTGTCTGAATCTGAAGCATGAGAGAGGGCGGGAAATCTTTTTGCAGTTGGTGAAGCAGGTGGATGTTGTGTGAGTGGGAATCTTGATCATATCCTCCTGCTCGCTTAGCACGCTGGTTTGCTCACTGATACCCAGAGTCGACAATTTCCGTCCTGGCGCCTTGGACCGACTCGGTCTGGGATATGAAACATTGGCACAGACCAATCCCCGAATTATTCATGCAAGCGTGTCTGGTATAGTTACCGTGGCCCATTCATCTTTGACCTCTGCAAGACTAAAGGGATGTCAGGATACGGAGCGTCAGGGCCCTGGGAAAAGCGAGCAGGATATGACATGATTGCTGGCGCTGAAGCGGGCCTCCTTCACTTGACCGGTGAGCGTGGTGGCCCCCCGGTCCGACCTGGTCTCGGTCTCACGGACATGACCACGGGTCTGTTTACTCACGGGGCCATCCTGGCCGCCCTTTATGCTCGGGAAAAGACGGGTCGAGGTCAAAAGGTCGACGCCTCGCTCTTCGAGACGCAGATAGCCTTGCTCACCAATGTGGCCCTGGCTTGGCTGAATCTGGGTCAGGAGGCCGAGCGATGGGGAACACAGCATCCCAGTGTGGTTCCCTATGACGCGTTCAAGACGAAGGACTTATATTTTGTCTGCGGCGCCACCAACGACAAGCAATTCGCCACTCTCTGCCAATTGCTCGGTGTGGAGAGTCTTGCCCAAGATGAGAGATTCAAAACCAATATCGATCGGGTGAGAAATCGCGACGAATTGTTTCCCCTCTTGAACGGACAATTTGCGACCAAGAGCACGGATGAATGGATCGAAGCATTCGAAGGGAGCGGAATGCCCTATGCACCCATCAACACCATGGAAAAGGTCTTCTCCCACCCCCAGACCAAGGCGAGAAATATGGTGAAGAATATCGACTTCAGTCCGGCCAAATCGGGAAATATCAATCTTTTGGGTGCGCCTCCGTCGTCTTTTGGTATAATGGGCGAGACTGACAGATACACAGGATCGGCCGTTAAGTTTAGCGAGACACAACCTACCATTCGCCGAAGGCCCCCCCTTCTCGGGGAGCACTCGGAAGAGATTCTAAAGGAGATTGGCCTGTCCGACGAGGAAGTGAGGTCTCTCAGGGAGAACGGGGTGATATAAGACCGCCTGCTCTGCTCATGCGCTGGTTCCCTGATAGGTGTGCCGGCTCGAGTCTGAAGCTGTCATTGGCCGCAACGCTGATCGAGAGAGAGTTGTACAGTCGAATGTTGAAGAAAAGGGGTATTGTTGAGACCATCTATAAATCTTTGTCTCTTTATGATGGCCTTTTCAAGGGCGTGAACGTGGAAATAACAATAAAAGACCGGCCGTTGGCAACGGCTGAGAGCATTTCGGTTTCGGCTTCAGAACCGACGTAGAATTCCGAATTCTGTTATCACACATCAAATTCGGCTGTGACGGAATTATCCAGCCGAAGGTAGCCCAAATCTTCCTTGAAGATGGCATCAGAGGTTGAGAACGCACCTCTCTCTTGAGAGTGACTTCTTTAATGTAGAAGGGGAGGATGGCAAATAGTAAACGCTCTGCGTGATGTCGGTCTATTCAACGCACAAGCCGCCGTCTTCAACCGTCGGTCCTCCCTGGCAGCTGCCAGAGGCCAGCTTTTCGGGATGCTTGACCTCGGCTTTCCATATGCGGGGAAGGCTGGAAGAGCTCGGGAGCAAGGAAGTCTGCTCGGGGGGTATATCCAGGCCACGTCGCTGTGAGATATCCTTTTTGTGCTTGACAGCGCTTCTGCTTCCCTGGTTATCATTTACGTCTCCGTTCAGGTCCAGAAACAAAGCAGAAATATGGATATTTGGGCGGTGATCAAGCACGAGCAGCCGCTCCAGAAGATACAGGTGCCCATCCCTGAGCCGACCGGGACAGAAGTCTTGATCAAGGTGACGCATTGTGGAGTGTGTCATTCCGACATCCATTTTTGGGAAGGCTGGTATGATCTGGGAGACGGCAAACGGTTCACGATCAGCGATCGCGGTGTGACGTTGCCCCGGGCCATTGGACATGAGATTCTCGGTGATGTCGCGAAACTGGGACCGGACGCCAAAGGAGTGGCAGTGGGTGAGCGCAGGATTGTCTATCCCTGGATAGGCTGTGGCAAATGCCGTCGTTGTCTGCAGGAAGAGGATAATCTGTGCCCACAGCAGCAGAGTCTGGGAGTCATGCAGGATGGAGGATTTGCATCCTTCGTCCTGGTGCCACATCCCAAGTATTTGGTGGATCCGGGCGATGTTGACCCCGCGGTTGCATGCACATATGGTTGCTCTGGAATCACCGTATACAGCGCAATCTCCAAAATACTCCCTCTGGAACCACAGGACCCCGTCGTGTTAATCGGCGCCGGTGGTCTCGGGCTCTCGGCCATCTCCATGCTTCGCGCCTTGGGCCACCAAAAAATCTTCAGCGTGGACATCAGCGCCGACAAGCGTGCGGCGGCCATCAAGGCCGGTGCCATTGATGCGATCGATGGAGCAGGGGCCGATCCCATCAAAGCAATTCTGGCCGCCACCGGGGGCCCTGTGTTGGGAGTGATAGATTTTGTCAACAACTCCAAAACCGCACCGCTCTCGCTTGCTATTCTCGACAAAGGCGGCAAGATGGTCCAGGTCGGCGTGATGGGAGGTGAACTGAAGGTGTCCTTGGTCGGTCTCATATTCAAGGCGGCGACCATCATGGGGAACAACACGGGCAGCCCTGCTCACCTCCGAGAGGTTGCCCGCCTCGCACGGGAGGGCAAGCTGGCCCCGATCCCGGTTACCATCCTCCCGGGGGATGAGGCGAACAATGCATTGATGCAGCTTAAGGATGGGAAGATCACGGGCCGTGTCGTGTTGACAAAGCCCTGACTTTAAACATGGTTGTGGTCTTGGACGGCAATGTTTCTCAGATTCGAGTTGTTTGATGGCGGTTGTCGCTGATCCAAGCAATCCCGACTCTCCCCTGGAAATTCATAACCGCCGAGCTCGACCAGCTAGCAGGGTTCGTGAAAGACAACATCGCTCGGGGTTGTTTACACATCCTGATTCAGTGATATCAATCACAGTGAAATCAACCTGGAGCGCTTTAACATAAACACACGTCACGGCGCCCTTGGTATGCGAGTCTATAAGTCTTGACATCCACCGACCATACTCATAGTATATGTAGATCCGATTATGGACCACGACTCCAATGTGGGTGGCATAGCCATGTTAGTGCCAGGAGACAGGTGACTGGCCCCGTATGGAGGGACGTTGTTCCTGCGTACTAAGAGTAAATACCGTTACATCAACTATCTCATCCGGAGATAAAATGCAACGTAGGAACCTCGAACCATCTGTTGTGGAGTTGAAACAAAGGCTTGACGGAAGCGGATGGCTGGTTGAGCTTGAGGTCATCAGAATGCTAACCGGACGGTACCTGAAATTCAAACCCGGATTGATTGCGCTCCTGCTACAATGGCCCACCCAATCGCTGGTCCTTCTGGGAATTCATTGAGCCATGTCCGAAAAAAGCCGGTGACGAGGTTGATGTTGGAATGAAACTGCAGGACGGTCGTGCCTCGACGGATGCCCATTCACCAGATAAACAATTCTGACCTTCCCAATCCCGCGAAGCAATACGCCGTGAGCGTGGACAAGAAGCCTTGGCCACCAGCCAGTGTGGAGCTGTAAATGATAGCAGTCAGCAAGCACGACTGTGTCTGTCTTTGGTCGAGAAATTCGCGATCCATTGGCAATATCCAATATCGATCGTCCCACCTCCGGTAATGGAACCCAACAGGGACCACTGCTGCCTAGGAGGCAGCCGTTTTCAAAGCCAACAACAGAATTAAAGAGCATCGCGCCGAGTCTTTGGCGTGTCTGAAATGCTGCCATCTTGGCGCGTGAGACGGTTGGCATCTCGTCAATGTCGAATTGGTCTAGCTTTCCCTAAACAGAGGGTTAGGTCATCCCGAAGAAAGCGAACAACAAGGGACGTACTGCTGGCGGGACTTTCAACTCGCTGTTGACGAGTTGCTTCATCAGAGTCTCCTGTCGAGAAGGACTTGAGGCAGCGAGATTGGCTTTCATGAACAAGAGCTCAAGAATTGCAATACATCGAAACGTGACGTAGTCCTTGAGTCTCAAGCTTGAGAGTCCGCCCAGGACGATGGCGATATATATCAGGCTGAAGAGTTGACAAAAGGCCTCTCCGACCAAATGAAGCGCCCAGCTCGGTGGAGTGCCATCAGAGGCAAAGTAAGGTGACCCCTGCCCACGACCATCGAAGCGAGGAAGCAGAGACAAAATGTTCCGGCCACGAGGACGTTGAGAACCAGATCCGACAGCAGCAGATTAATCGCCACGCTTGCCGCAAGAGTCGAAGCAAGAAGGAGAGCGCCAGTGTTGGTGAAATATAGCTCGGCCAACTCGCCATCTATATCGTTGGAGAACACGGATGTATATGCGTCTAAAATTGCTGACGCGCGAACACTCTGTACGGCCTCCCTTCTGCCATGACGACACTTGCCTAAAGGCCACGTCGGTAAAGGAGCACGGCCAAGTTGCAAATCTCTTTTGTGATAATGGTCAAACAACTGTGAAGGAGTATGGCAGAGGCGACGTTGATCTGCTGCAGCCAAGGAATGTGAACCACGCTGGAGAGGAAAGACACTCCAGAACATGCTCATGAAATCAAAAAACTGGGTGGAGAGGCACCGCGGTTCCATGCGACGACCAGGCTGAGATTGTAGGCGGTCAGCCCCAAGGCGATTGCTACTGCGGGATTAGTCATTGTTGGACAGCTCGTGCTACAGTGCACCCCTGTAAGGTAGACAGGCACACTTAATGTTGCCATGAGGCGTCTCGGCAAGCACCGACCAGAGTGGATCATCCTTGGAGCAAAGTCGCAGTGGATTTATCAACTGTTTCAAGATATCGCACTAGAGTGGACTCATGTAGCCACTCGTCAAGTGATGTTATTTGATTGGTTGATCCCACATGTCTTCAGACTGCATGCAACCAGGATCCAATACTTGGGTTAGCGGCAAATCACAGGCATTCACCGTCAGGTTCCATGTGCCGCATATCGTAAAATGGGCCAATTCAATATGACCTCTGATGAGAGATGAATTTCGATATGTGGCCGGCTTCTTGCTCCAGCCGCCTGGAACGTCGCTTCTTAGATGTCAGACAGGCGGTTGGCAGTGCAGGCAAATTGTCAGAAGCCGCGCCAAGCCAGGCACCTGACCCCCAACACCCTTGCACTGCCCTGCGTGACTGCATTTCCACTCCATATAATTAATGATTGGTCTGGTTGATGGCCAGTTGAAGGGTACGGTGCTGCATCAGTGGTATCCGGTGACTATTGGAGCAAATGTGCTTTGGTTGCAATGGTGCGCACAGACGTGGTGATGGAGCTGTGTGTCCGAGTGAACTAAATTGCACAATTTTTGCGCCTCTTAGAACACTCATCGTGGGCTCTTCAGCACCACTCATGCCACATTCAATGTGTGTTTCCCTCCTTCTTTTTCCAGCCGTTCTTTGTGAGCGCTCATCATCCTTGACTTCTGCCATATGTTGCGTTATTTCCGTTGAAGCGAGATATAATCAAGTCTGAAGTTTTTCTGGCCCTTGGGAGTCAGTCTAACGGATCCCCATGGACTCAGAACTGGCCTCAACAGAGGATGACGCCCATACGACGACATTAGAGGGCGTTGAGGCTCCAATGCTCATCAGTGACCGGTCGACCGCTAGCGCTACCCTATTCCACCACCACGGCAAACTCGTTGAGTGGGTGGTAAAGAATGATGGCTACTTACACCCGAGTGTCCAAATCGCTCACAGCTTTCACAAAGGATTCCACGCCGTGGTGGCACCGGGCAGGAGAGTGTTAGCTCGGACTCGCATCGCCAGCTGCCCCATGCCGGCGACGCTATCAGTTCTGAACGCCTTGGACGCCACGCCTTTTTCGTGCCGCGGCACTTATTTCCCAAGAGGGTTCTTGCGCCAGAACTTGGGTCAGCCGGAAATGATCCAGGCCTTCTTTCTGATGGAACAGTTCATCATCGGGGATAAATCCTGGTGGGCACCATACATCCGCACCCTCCCAACTCTGCGAGACGTCGAGGAGTGGCAGTGGGAGAAAGGGGAAGACGTCGAATGGATTGAGGGCACTAATCTCAAGATCGGTGTCGCCGCGCAGGTGGCCAAATGGCAGGATATGTACGCCGTCGGCATCCGCCAGTTGAAGCAACTTAAATGGCCCAATGCCTTGAACGGAACTTGTACATGGTACGTCGACTGGCGACACCGCCAAAAAGCCATCAACTTCCGCGAGACTAACATGGACACAGGGAACTATTTCGGTGGGCGGCAACCATCTTCGGGAGTCGAAGCTTCACGTCCGAGGTCCTTGCAGACACTTTACCAGCGGACAAGGCTCGACCTGCCGGATGCGACAGCGAGGACCACGAAGACCTTTGCAAGCTCTTTTCAGACCGCTTTGCCGTCCTCCTTCCTCTCATGGATCTGCTCAACCATCAGCCGGGCGCGCAGGTGGAATGGCAGGCACGGTACAGCTTCGTCGGCTTGCAGGTCCTCCAGACGCACGACTCCGGTCAAGAGCTGTGCAATAACTATGGGCCACGCGACAACGGCGCCCTGTTACTCGCGTACGGTTTCGCTATCCCCGACAACCCATTTGATCATGTCATGATTGCCCTCAAGGCCCCACCAGGCTCACCGTTAGCCCACGCACGGAGCTGGAAAAGGGATCTCCGGTCGGACCAGGACGGCCGGTGCTACCTTTTTGGTGTCAATCATCCACGATCCCAGTCGGCCTCTTTCTTGGAGACGTCGGTTTTCTCTTTCGATTTGCTGGATAGTATATCCGTCTTGTGTGCCAATGACCGGGAACTGCAGGCCATGTACCAGCGACAACAAACACTGATGAGTTATGCGCTCACTCCGAAGCACCGCTTCGACGACTCTCGGAACGTCCTGAGCACGTTGAGTCAGCTGATGAGAGACTGCTCGGCACGAGCAGCGCGACTGCAAAGCACAGACCCGACACGATCAGGCCTTGTACCGACCAGCACAAAGCAGCAATTCGCTAAAATATACCGTGACGGCCAGCGCGACATTGTCGAGACCGCCATCGCGGTCTGCCGATATGTCCTCCGGCGCGCCCTTTCCAAAGGCCGAGGCCACCATGTCTTGCCTCACGTCATAGAGGACACCCCCGAGCAAGTCGCAAAGTCGCTGGAAATTCTTGTCTCCCGACATCCCATGCTCACCCGGGCCGAAGAGCTTTTCACCGGCTCCGACCTTCTCCAAATGCTACCACCAGCATTGGCGTCGACGTTGCGACTGTGCCTCTCCGAACTCGAAGTCAACCTCGTCGCCGGTCACCGTCATCGGGACGGATTCGCATCAAGTCACCAAGACATGGAAAAGAGTCGTCTCGCCTTTCTCCTGTCGGCCATGTATGCCGAATACTCTCGTGGTGTCAAACTTCCGGCGAGATTGAACTCCTGGGTCACCGAACTCTCACATTGGTATCCACCGGATGACGAGAACTGGTCGTCTGTGCCACATCCAGGTCCATGGGCTCCCGGGGAGGAACCGGATTCTACGTTGATGGCCTTGCTCGCCGCCAGTCGGTCTCTGTCTCCCTCGGTGTCGAACGGCCGGTCATGGTGGAAGGCCGAAAGGATCTGCTGGGCGTGGAGTGTCGTGGAAGAGGAAGGCGTGCAGATCCCCGCCGAATTATTTCAAGATTCTGTCGCTCGACAGGATGAACGCCACCGAGACCATGCTTTTCTCGTGTACTGCAGGCAGTATTGAGCTGTACGCCCTGGAAGGTCGGCTTGGGCAGGATTAAAAGGCGGAGCATCAACAAACATGGTCCGCTGTTGACGTGCTTTAATGCTTGATGTCGCTGACATCAACACCTCCCTTGGTGTACTCAGAGGGTTGTGCATTTGGTGGCCGGCCGCGCTTTTGGCGCTAGTAAGCTTGGGTGGACTCCCGATCCAATCAATAGCTTTCCCATTCCAATCCACTACTTCATCGGCCTGGCACCTCATTCTGCACCCTCCCTTCACACTCCCGACTCCTGCAGAGTGTGCCGTGCACATCCCATCATTACCCCGGCGCCATGATCGTTAGGTCTTCCGCTCAGTCGGTCGCAAAGGCCGCGTCGGCGGCCTCGCGATCTGTCAAGAATTCTCCCGCCGCCGCCGCTGCCGCAAGCTCTCTCTCCTCACAACAGCGATCATACGCCACCGTGCAGGAAGGCCAGCCGCAGAAGAGGCAGTATGGCGGACTGAAGGATCAAGACAGGATATTTCAGAACCTCTATGGTCACCATGGCACCGACCTCAAGAGCGCGATGAAATACGGGGACTGGTACCGGACGAAAGACATCATCCTCAAGGGTCACGATTGGCTCATCAATGAGATCAAGGCCTCGGGTCTCCGTGGCCGAGGCGGTGCTGGGTTTCCTTCGGGCTTGAAATTCGTATGTCCCGCTTTATCCGCCCATGTTCTTGCCGGCTGACGATCCCCCAGTCTTTTATGAATTTCAAGGGTTGGGAGAACGACAAGAAGCCTCGATACCTCGTGGTCAATGCCGACGAAGGCGAACCCGGGACGTGCAAGGACCGGGAAATCATGCGCAAAGATCCCCACAAGCTTGTCGAAGGATGCTTGGTCGTGGGCCGAGCGATGAACGCCACGGCAGCGTACATCTACATTCGCGGCGAATTCTATCACGAGGCCACCGTTCTGCAAAGAGCCATCCAAGACGCGTACAAGGAGGGCCTGATTGGAAAAAATGCGTGTGGAAGTGGCTACGACTTTGACGTCTACCTCCATCGGGGCATGGGAGCGTACGTCTGTGGTGAAGAGACATCGCTGATTGAGTCGCTCGAGGGAAAGGCGGGTAAGCCACGACTGAAGCCACCGTTTCCCGCGGCAGTCGGTCTTTTCGGATGCCCATCCACCGTGACCAACGTCGAGACGGTCGCGGTGTGCCCGACGATTGCGCGACGAGGGGGCAAATGGTTCGCCGGTTTTGGCCGGGAGAGAAATCAGGGCACCAAGTTGTTCTGCATCTCCGGCCACGTGAATAACCCCTGCACGGTCGAGGAAGAAATGTCCATCCCTCTTCGAGAGCTCATCGAGAGACACTGCGGCGGTGTCCGAGGCGGATGGGACAACCTCCTAGCCGTCATTCCCGGTGGTTCGTCGACACCGATCCTGCCCAAGCACATCTGCGATGACCAGTTGATGGACTTTGATGCCTTGAAAGACAGCCAGTCCGGTCTCGGCACGGCGGCGGTGATCGTCATGGACAAGAGCGCCGACGTCGTCCAGATGATTTCCCGGTTATCGTCCTTCTACAAACACGAGAGCTGCGGACAATGCACGCCGTGCCGAGAGGGCAGCACCTGGACCATGAAGATGATGCAGAGATTTGAAAAGGGCCAGGCCCGTGCCCGCGAAATTGACATGTTGCAAGAGCTCACGAAACAGGTTGAGGGACACACGATTTGTGGTATGTATTCCCGCTCCTTACCATATGACGAGACGACCCGTGTTGACGAGACGTTAGCACTCGGCGAAGCTTTTGCCTGGCCCATCCAGGGTCTGATCAGGCACTTTCGCCCCGAGCTCGAGAAGCGAGTCAAGGATTACGCTGCCCAAGCCGGTGCGGAGCCATTGGCTGGTGGTTGGGACCATGACGCCGGCAAGAAGGGACTCCTGGTGGCGCCAGGACAGTAGTCGTCGAAGTTGCGGGGTCCTATTTTTGGCTTGTACATAAATTCCGACGACAGCATCTGGCTGAGTTTACGCCGATGGCATTTATGGTAGAAATAAAACGTTGTGGCGATGAAATTTCAAGCTCTTGCAACCTTTGGAACAGGTCTGCTTTGCTCCAGACCAAAACACCAAGGACGTCTGGCCAGCCACTTCTTCTAACGAGGATGGAGATTTATGATACATCTATAATCTGGTTGGAGCACGACCTTGGACACGCCACACGGTTCGAGCTTCATCCTGGTAGTACCTCTCTAACCCTCTGACATCGGATCTCATTGTCATGGCGTGGCATGGCATGCATCTATAGAACACCACGCTCGTTAATCCGAATCCGATCGAAATCAACCATCCATTCACATATTACAATCCAAACAAAGAGTCGAGGTTTTGCGCGGCCGTCAGGTGTCAAGTCTTTGTCTCGTTCCAGCGAGGATGATTCCACCGAGTTTTGAGACCCTTTTGTCACGCCGCAACGGCTGTCAGTTGTGCAATCCAATCACCCGGTGCTTGTCCGACATTCTCCAGTCCTGGCGCCGGTGTGGGTTCTTCCTTGAGGGCCGGTTGCGGTGTCGTCGTGGAAGAGGTGGTCAACTCCTTCTGCCTCTTTTCTTTCTCCCTCTTTCTCTTCTCTCTTTCCTCCTGAATCTTCTTCTCGGCCTGCTCGATCTTGGCCTTCTCGATCTCCAACCCTCTCTTCCTCTCTTCCAGTTCTCGCTTCAACCGTTCTCTCTTCTCCTTTCCGGTGCGTCCGACTCTCCTCGCCTCGACCCCGTCGTCCACGAACTCGGTCTTCAGGACCATAAAGCTCACGCCATCGTGGGGGGTCTTTGCATTCTGATCCTCGGGCCAGCTTCGACTCTTGATGCCAAATCTGACGCTGTCATGGTATCGCTCTAATTGGGGCAAGACGAGCAGCGTAATGTGGAGGTCCTTACCCTCTTCGATCTCTTGAGGTTTTTCCGGGGCCGGGCTCCCTTCAATTTTCGGGTTCTGTTCGCCGATGATTTTATCCAACAACGTCTCATCGACGCCGTTGGGATGCACGGCTTCAATGAAGCCGGCATGCATCGCCGCCGCCAGAGGATCCGAGTCGTCCGTGTATATCCCAGAGCCCCACAGATAGCGTTCCGCACACACCAAACCTCTCTCCCGTGGCTGTAGCCAGAGCCGCGGCACGCGCACGGTGTAAGTACAGTTGACATGATCCGGGTCGGTGAAAGAAGGAAGCAGCGTGGGATGCACCGAAACGTCCAACTGGAGCGTCCCGGGCCTCTCGATGTCGACGTTGGTCACCTCTGGATTGTACTTGAAGGACCCGAGGTGACGCCGAGGATTGCGTCGCGCCAGCGCCAACACTGATGTGATCCTGATTGTCTGTTTGGGCTTGAAAATCGGTCCATGCTCCACGGCCGCCGACTGACGTAGCAACTGATGGTGAAGTGGTTGGGGGGTTACGGTGCTTGAGCTCGCGGCGCCGCGGATGCCGGTGGGCATGGAAAGGGGGGTGTTTCTTCTCTGACCCAGGGCGACTTCTTCCAAGTCGGCCTTGTATGAATTCTGAAATTTGCCTCTCTTGCTGCCCCGCCCACTGGGGTTGTGTCGCTTAGAATCCCCCATATCACTTTCCGCTCGCCCTTCGTCGTCCTTGAAATTGCGCGGTCTTTTGCCCATTCCCGACGCGCTTCGAGACATCTTCATGAGATTTTCCTCGCTCAATCGAGATGTTCCCTCATCACGCTTGAACGGACTGGCCGGCAGAGCGTTTGATGTGGCCGTCGGGCCCGTCGACGTCGTGCCGATCCCACTGCCGATGCCTGAGAATACTCTGCCGTGCTCGGTTTTGATGCCGGCATCGGGCACCGGTGTGTGTGCTTGAGCGCCTTGAACCGCTTGCGGCACGGGCGAGTATCTTCCTCTCTTCGATTCGGCCGACAAGCCGAGAATCGCCCTGTGTTGCGAGACTTCCTCACTGCTTTTGCGGCCTTGCTCATCAACGGGCCCTCCCGACGTGGCCGATCCCGCGAACGGCGAATACGCCCGAAAACGCGAACGATCCCCGAACACTGACCGTTCACTGTGTGTCTGTGATTGCATCGAATCTTGCCTCACCATGCTCGGTGCATTCGGACCTCCTTCTGATTGCTGGTTGAGGATCCCGGCCAGGCCGCGATTCTCGCTGCCGTTGGGCTGCAGACGACGCAGCTCGGGGGAGAGAGACGGGGGAAACGGTCGATCGGCGGACGCGGAGAGGGCTAGAGTGGTCGACACCGACGCGGGCGGACGTGATAACCCTGCGATTCCTGGAGGTCTCGTATCGTACGCCCCGCCTGGTCCATGGGGACGGGTGGTGTCACCGGTCACGGTTGAGAGCGCAAAGCGATCGGTGCTTCCGACCGAGGCCGGAATGCTGTCTGCTCGACTGGGCGGGGGTGGATTCTGTGGCAGTCCGCTCAGGGCCGTGCTGGGTCGAGGTTGACTTTCTGACCGCTGGAGAAGGCCGCTGATACTCGTCCGGCGTGTTCGGTCGTCCAAGTCATCTTTGGAACCGAAGCTGGCCCCAAATGGCGGCGTGGGTGCTTGCTCCGAAACTCGTCCTAGCAGCGGTTTCGACGAGGCCCTGTTCTGCTGCTGCTCATAGAACGGTCCGGGGGGTTGGATCATTGTTCCCGAACTCGACCGGTGAGGTCGTGTCCCTGGCATCGGCTCCGAGAGCCCATCGGGCGTCTGTGACCTGGGCTTGTACGAGTATTCCCCGATCCCAGCTTTGGAGGGGTATTGTGGAGGGGACATGACGGCGCCCAACGACATCGACGGGCCGGACACGGAGGCATGTCGTGAAGGCGTTCGCGACGCGTGGTTCGGGTACGGGTCGGGTCCTGGCTTCTCGGGTTCGGCTCCTAGCATGGACGATATCGACATACTGCTTCCTGGTCTTTTGGGAGCCGGCGGAGGGGGGCGGGAGTCGGTGTGCGTGACCGCGGTCGGGAGCGCCGCTGCTGGAGGAGGCGCTTGCGAAAATCGTGGAGGGAAATGCTGTGGAGACGGTGGTGGCATGGGAGGACGAGGAGGTCCATACATGATCGGTGGCGCTGGAGGTTCCGAGTAGCCTGACACAACGACAGGTCAGTAACGACGGTGTATATGTGCGACGCGGAGGGCCAGCGAGTGTGTCAAACAGGGTGACCGATTTCAGCCGGCAGTAAGTGGAAGCGCAACTGCACACCTCGGTCCTCCACAGGAAGGAGCGCATACCGATGAAAGGCCTGGGAGGACTGCCAGGACCAGTGTAGGCTGGTGAATGGCCTGGCAGGGCCATGGTGGAGGGCGGGAGAGTGGTGTGCGCGAAGAATGCGGGATGTCGGTCACCAGCGAAGTGGTAATGCGGAGGCTGCGCGACTGGGGGAGGCGATCGGTGTTAGCATCGACATGGAGGTTGCCCTGAATGCGGCAAGTTGAACAGTAAGGCAGAGAGATGGTGTGAGTGTGTCAGCAGATACGGTTGGGGAGAGAGGTGTGCCAGGCACAGCTGAGTATGTGTGCGTGTGCGTGGGTGAGTGAGTAGTTGCGGAACAGCTGTGCAAAGCAGAACCAGGGAGCGTAGGGCCAGGATCCATGACTGGATTAGGACCACCATCGGCGAGTCATGCATGGATGGAGTCATGGGCCCGTGCGGAACTGAGGAGAGGCCACAGCCAGCAGCGGCAATGACAACGGCATGGTGGCCAGCATTTCGGTGGCGACGGCGTTTACAAAAGTATGGTTAGGGGTATGCAGGGTGAATGCCCTGTCCCCCGCCGCTTCTCCACCGCTCTTCTGGCGCCGCCGGCGCCGTCGCCATCCCATGCCAGTGCCAATGTCGCGCTCGCCCAGTCGTGTGTGCTGGTGTGCTGTTCCTCGTGTCCGTTTCGGTGTCGGGATCCGATAGCGAATGCCAGATCGTTAGTCGCGCCGTGCTGTCGATCCCTATCCCAATCAATGACGTCGATCCGGTTCCAATGGGCTTTGGGTCTGTTGTTGCTGGCGCTCGCTTTGTTGTCACTTTCCGTCAGCAGTGCCCAGCGCCTCGGAGTGGCTGAACGGCCAGGAGCGCTCTCTTCCAGTGACCTGGCCTGTCTCCCTCCTGTCTTGCGAGTCGGAGAAAGAGGGGGAGGAGGAGGAGCAACAAGCGCAGCAGGCGTCCATACCGGCATGCAAGTCCCACACCAATGCACGCTGACAAACGGGACTTGGTTGGCGGGCACAGGCACACTCGCGAACCACGTTCACTCAAACACCACACGACACGATTGGGTCAAGGTACAAGAAAGAGACAAGAGATAACGTACCTGCGTTGTGGCCATTGATTTGCCATTCGTTCGCCATTGGCCGCTTCTTGCAGTCCTGAAACTCCATCATCGCCACCGGTTCATGCGGCGGAATCCAGATAGGGCCAGTGTGGTCGTGAATCGTGTGAACCGTGTCGTCGGAATACACAGCTGTCTGTTGATTAACCGACATGGGCTGGCCATACCACCCAGGAGGGGGCCCCACGGGCCGGGAGTGGTGGTGATGGTAGTTCTGGTCGCTCTCGAAGCCCATCGGGATGCTTGGTCAACAGTCTGGGTTTGCAACGGTCACATATGAAGCGTGACCGTGGGCGATGTTTGTCGATGAGCTCGAGAAGACGCAGCACATGAGGGCTTGCCACTTTCTTCCCTAGCCCTGCTGGCTGGATGAAATTCGTTCTCTGGTACCCCGCACGTGTACATTCAGCGTGGCCAGGAGTAAAATGCGAGATTGAACGAGGACCAGATCGAGTCAATGTTGTAGGAGGAGGTAGGACCAGATCGGAGGGAAGACCAAATCAACTGTTGTCGAAGAGGGACTCTTGTGTGGTCTGCGCCCCGAACTTGACACCGCTGATAGACCCGTCACAATTTTGCGTCCACGCTGGGCAGCTGCATCTTGGACTGTTCCTGCAGCTCACTAGTCGCGGCAAGCCAGGAAGAGCCGGCCACTGTTTTCGGCGAGAGGTACTGGGGGAGGGGGCCCATGATGCACTAACTTAGCATTGGTATGACTGTGCGTTTGACAGTGTGGAGCTGGGCTGCAGTGGCAACGGACTTGAACGTGCTCCATGGAACCCGTGTCACTGAAGAGCTCTCCTGTCCAGCCAACCACTCCTCTCGATCCTCGACTACAGCCCTTTTACAAAGTTGACATTCAAGGCAAGACTCCCACCTTGGCTGGACAGACCTGCAGGAGCCAAAATGCTACCAAGCAAAAGCAAAACACCAAGATCATCATGCTTTGCTTCTTTGGAATACGTCAAACGTGGTAATAGCGGCACGCCACTCCACCTTCGTCACATCCCATCCCATGCCCACGCTCATGCCCATGTCCATGTCTGGAAAGCCTTACCGACCAGGTCTGGCTCCACCAATCGTCTCGATCGAATTGCCGTCAGTTGTCTATGATACAGTGCGTCTCGAAACTGGCCTAGGACATGGCAACTTTTCCTACTTCAAGCCAAGGGTCGTAGTGGGTCATACTTTTCCTCATTTCACCGGCAGTCTTCATCATCGTAATGTCAATTATGGTACGGTGATTGTAATGAGCAGGCAATAAATCGAATTGGTGCCTACACCGTACTTATGGAGTACGGTAAGTGAAATGTAGACTCTTTATCAGGTCCTCTGCCGCGCTGAGTGGGGAAACCTGGGGCGGGACGGGGCGGGCCCAGCATAGCTTTTGACGCGGGCCAGTCCACTTCCATGGGTCGGCCACCGTCTCGTCGCGGTGGGAGAGAGGCATGATCGCGCAGAGCCAGCGGGAGTTAGTAGGGAAGCATCCAACAGGTTAGAGTCAGTCAGGCTGGAAGGAGAAGTGGGCAGATGTGGGCAAGGCGGGGAGGTACTTGCAAGCGCCCAGCCGGCTGGAGCCAGAATTTCCAATTCCCTCGCCGGCTGAACAGGTCAATTCTTGGACAACCGCCTGTCCAGCCTCTTCATCGCTCACTTCGCGTCTCTAGTGAAATTGCCAAATACCAACAGCATGGCGGAAGCGGTGGGGCTGGCTGCTAGTGTACTGGCTCTTGCTCAGACAGCCTGGATTGTGGCCGAAGGTGGTTATCCTGCAGCCAACTATAACTCCAAACCCGGCATTATCTTCATGGGATCTAGAAACCATGACTCCAACCCCGACAATATGTCCATAGGATCTAGAATCCAAGCTGCCATATGAGCGTGCGAATTCACGTTCCTCTCTAGCGAGGACAGCATTTCCTACAATATGGTAATCTTCCATGATTGGGAAAGCCTTGTCAAGCCCGGCGGGAGAGTCCGATTGCTCCTGGACGGCGAGGCCCTCCGCAGCTACATAATAGGGGAAAGATTCAGAAATCCGTCGCTGAAAAGAATCAGATTGGCTCAAATGGCAGCTGCTAATGCCAGCCTTGGTGTCCACCAAATTATATAGATCCATTTAGTTGTACGCCCGGTCTTTGTCCTCAACCAGTATTCTACTCAATCCTCGGTTCGGGGTCCCTGTGTCACCTTGCCCAACTCTTCACTGAATAACAACGCTGGCTTCGAGCGTGCAATAATAGTCCCCCCGCCCGGTACAATATGCACTGCAATGACAATACCGTAGCCAAATCCATTCATCGGTGATTCGCGGTTGGAAAGGACAGACTATTGTAGATTCGGGGAAGCGGGTGGTCCACTTCCGTCCTTGCTTTGGATGAAAAAATGACAATGTGTCTTGAGGGGAGGGCGGTTTCGGGAACCCCTGTACCAAACCTGCATATTCGGCTGCAGCAATGTACCAAAGCGGTTCGCTCTGTCGGTAGACTGAGGACCGGATGATCGTATCTCCTGCTGGACGCCTGAGGCGAGGCGTGGACAAAGTCGCGGAGGAATAATAAGCCGATGCGGACAGTATCCTGACAGATTCATCCGTTCCTGCACCGTTGGATCAGCCGCGCGTCCTATTCGCGTCTCGTCGAGATGTTTTCCGGCTGACTGGCGTCCCCACACAACGGTAGACCAGTGGATGTGGAAAGAGTCAAATGGGATTCTGTGAGCGGATTCAGCGCGCTCCACATCATACCCTACAGTTTCTTGCAGTAGTTCCTCCCATGGCGGACCTGCCAGTTGCACAACCAGACCTCAAACGCCATGCCCAGGAAGCCGGCGAGGCAGATACCGCCCGAATCGCTCACCGTGGTCGCCGACAGGGAGAATTCGCGGTCCTCCTGGGGCACGGTATCGCTGATTTCGGCAAACGTGTTGACGTACACCAACCCCCCCAGCAAGCCTTCCCAGAAGACGATGGCAAAGACGACGTACACGGACGGGATGAAGTGGAAGAGTGCGTGCAGGGTCAGGACGGCGAGGTTGACGACTTGCAGAGAAGACGGCAGGTAGAGGTTGTGCACCCGCAGGAACGGCGTCGATGACCGGGAGATGAAAACGCCGGCTTGGTAGATGGCGTTGTACGTGGGGTAGAATGCGCGAAACTGCTTGAACGGGGTCTCTTTCAGGGGGAAGAGGAGCGTCGGCGACACACCTTGGTTGATGGTGTACTCGGCCACGTAGACCAGAAGCAGCGGGAGCATGTACGGGACGAACAGGCCTCGAGCTCGAGCCAGATTATGGCGAAAGCGGCTCCAAGCCAACGATTCATCCGCGTGCTTCTGGTCCAGCCCGGCGATGTGGGGAGAATCTGGGGCCGACAGAAGGCTTTCTCGCTGCTCGGCCTCTTCTTGTTCCTCCTCTTCCGCCCTGTCCGTCCTGGTCGGGCGTGTACGGCCAACTCTGGTTGCATGCCGCAGAGGACCGTGAGGGAGAACGAGGAAAAAGCTCAGGAGCATGACAGCCGGCAAGCCAGCCGAAGCCAGCAGCGTCGCCTTCACACTCAAGCCGAGCGAGTTGGTGGCCATTGCATATGCGCCCGCTCCAATGAGGCCTGCTCCGCCAGTCCCGCTGCCCCAGGCCGCCAGACTGAACGGTCCGTAATGGTGGACCAGCCCGACAAAGGTCAGCTCCCCCCCTCCACTGCTCAGCGAGGCCAGGACGACTCCGGCCATTTTGGTCGCGATCGTCCCGCCATCGGTGTTTCCAGGCGTCAGGGCAATCAGAAGCATGCCGCAAGCAGAAAGCCAGACACAGACCAGGATTCGAACCCAGTACGGGATGGCATGCATAAAGTATGGAGCGCAGAGTTTGGTCAGGAATGAGGGGATCACGTCGGCGAGGAGGACGACGCCTTTGGGCACATTGGGCCCGACCAGGTCGAGGGCTGCTGAGAGGATGATGACGTAGAGAACATTGTTGATCAGTCCTGTGTGATCGCGGTGGTCAGGCCTGGTCCAAGTTCATCTGTCGCAATCACGTACCAAAGAGCCAGAAGGCCGTACAGACGCGAGGGTCGGCCCCTCGGAACGTATGCTTGAGACGTTCTCTGAACATGGCCCAGGAAGACGACGGTGAACCGGGGAGAGGCAATGTCATCGGATCAGCTCGTGCCTCTCCCTGGTCCTTGGGTGGAATTATCGAGCATCATGAGACACGTCTCCTGTGCCACTGCTACCGACTGGTCGGTTTGGTGTTTGGACAATGAGCTGTGGTCGGAGAGAGTGAGTCCGCCAAGGGCCGTGCTGATAACGCGTGGGCCTCCGCAGTTCCCCGACAGCCTCGTGGTTAGAATGGACCCCAAGACTCGTACCTCCTCATACTCTGAACTGAAGACCTCTTCCTGTACTTTATGTATGTCGTCTGAAGAGTGCCATATGCACAGTCAGGTTTGCATAAAATTGATTTGCGAGGTGTTGGAAACACAGGCAGTGCTGTTCACTTCGAAATCTACCACACCACCGTAGACAGCATCTTGGATAGAATCAACATCCATCTCATCTGATCTAGTTCATCACGAGGTTCTTTCCGCCAACTTGACCCTGGCGAACACGACCAAGTCCCAGGATGGCCGCTCCCACCTCCAATTTCCCAAAGTCTAGGTAGGAGAGCTGACAGACCGATCGTGGGTGGCAGACCATTATCTACCTTTCCGACACAGAACTGTGAGATTAATTTCCAACTTCACAGCTTGAGAGCCGTCGTAGACCAGCTCGGGCTTGGCAGAACTCGTCGTGGATGTCCTGGATCCGGTCCGTCTCACAACCGTGGCCTGATATCAGACGCGGCAGGTTTGCTGGTCGCTTCTATTTCTGCAAGTAACACACCTTCAGCAACCTCATCCCCATCCTCGTTCTCCAGTTCGATTGCCCACTTGACCCGGCCGGTCCGAGGGCTTCTAATCTCCAGCTCCATCTTCATCTGCTTGACAAAGGCAATGACTTGGCCTTCCTGGATCTCGTCGCCTTCGTCAATCAGCACTTCGACCAGCTTCCCGTTGATGGGCAGGACGATATGAGATTTGTTGTTCACATCGCCACGACGATGCGTCGAGGAGGTCGCATCGGCCGAGGCTGTCGTGCTCGTCAACGTGATCTTATACGGTTGGGATGGGGCTCCTGGAACGGTGTACGAGACGTCTGCCACGAAAGCATCTGGAAACTCGTTTCTCGACACGCGATCGATGCGGAGGTGGTGAGCGGCCGGTTGTCCCGTGGGGGAAGACTGGTCGGCTGGATTCTCCAGGACAACAGACCAAGCATCACCCTTCCGAAACAAGGTGGTGGTCGAGCTCGCGAGTCCTGCACTCGCATTGCTGGCCAATGACAACGGTGGGAGGTCAGAATTTGCCTGTGCAATTTCTCTGCCGATCTGCTCCGCCGACTGGACCAAGTTCTGCATGTTGCTCTCCAGCCAAGTTGTATCGGTTTCGCCCGACTGGAACGTCCCATCGGCCACGATGGCCCTCAACAGATCCAAGTTCGTTTTGACGCCGACAATGTTGGTCTCTGCGAGGGCACGACGCGCTTTAATCACGCAGTCCTGCCATGTCGACGCGGTCACGATGATCTTGGCCATCATATTGTCCAAGTCCGAACCAACCGTTCCTCCTCTCGACAGGTGGCTGTCCACGCGGATCCCGTTCCCGCTGGGAAAGTGAGCGTCGGTGACCTTGCCGATGCTCAACGCAAAGTTGGAGCTGGGATCTTCGGCACACAGTCTCAGTTGCACGGACGATGCCGCCGGCGGCTTGTCCGCCTCCCACCATTCTCCCAGTCTCAGATCGTCCTGATTTTGCAAACCTTGAGCGAGGAGTAGTTGCTCCTTGACCAGATCGACTCCGGTAATGCACTCGCTGATCGTGTGCTCCACTTGCAACCGGGGATTGATCTCGAGGAAGAAGAATTTCCGTTGCTTGACATTCACCAAGTATTCCCACGTGCCCAGTCCCAGATATTTCAGTCTTCTGGCCATCCTCATGGCCGACTCCACCACCTGACTGATGACTCTGCGGTTGGACACCGGTGCGGGTGCGACCTCGACGATCTTCTGAAACCTTCTCTGCACGCTGCAGTCTCTCTCCCACAGATGTTTGACGCTGCCTCTTCCGTTTCCGATGATCTGCACTTCAATGTGTTTGAATCCGTCCACTGCCGCCTGCTCCGCAAAGACGGTCCGACTGGGTGATTCACCAATGCATCTGTCCACGGCATTCTGGAGCTCATCGTCGCTCCGGGTAAGCCTAATGCCTCGGCCGCCACCGCCATCGACCGCCTTGATCATGATGGGATATCCCACACTCCTCGCAAAGACCCGCACGTCAGCGACGTTGTCGGTCGGCCGTGCCATGGCCTTGAGGACGGGCACCTGACATTCCTGTGCAAGGGCCTTCGCCATCAGCTTGTCGCCCGTTCGCTCCAGGACTTCCCATCCCGGCCCGACGACGAGAGCATTCGCCTCGAGCCACATGCGCCGGCTGAATTCTGCGCTCTCGCTGAGGAACCCGTATCCGGGATGCACAGCGTCAATCTTGTTGTCCTTGACCAGTTCGATGAGGAAGTCGATGTCCATGTAGGACGTCGCGCTTGGGATCTGAAGCGCATGATGCGGTCTCCCGAGCGACACGTGTGTGCTGTCCCCGTCTATGTACAGCGCAAACGTGGTGGGAGGGCTATATAACTCATGGCAAGCTTGCAGGATGCGGATCGCGATTTCGCCGCGGTTGGCAATCAAGATTCGGGATATGGGTCGCTGGAGAGGTGGCATTGCTCCTCAAAATATATTTTCTATGCAAAGACTGCAACAAAGCTCCGTCTTCTCTCTTGGTCCCAGTCGTATCTATAGTAATTCTTTCATGAGTATCTGACGCATCTTGATATCCGTGGGTTTTGTTCAAGAAGCGCCAGTTGGCGTCGGCATCTAGGACTTTTCAATACCGGCCGAGCCGAGGCTTGAAGACAGAAGCAGGTTGGTGTGGGGAGGAGACTGTGGGGTTTGAGTTGGGGAAAGTAATGTTGTACGATTTGAGCAAAATATTGAAGTCGGGCGATTTTGCTCGACTGGGTCGGCTACGATAGAGACACATCATATTAACCTTCTAGTATTTTTGTTCTAGAATTTCTTTTGGAAGTTGTTCAGGCCAATGGGGAAGGTCAAGGGTGATCCAAAAACCTGCGATCTGTCTCCTCCCTGATGGTCAGGAAGGCCAGACGCCGGTTATCGATCGGCGAAATCCCAGCTCCTTGATCCGGACACATGGCGCGAAATTGGGACCGTGGCTGGCACCGCGACATGGATGCGAGACTCGTGGAACCGGCAGGCCGAGCATGTCGAGAGCTTCGTACCGTCCAACAACCCCAAGGCTTCGGGAGCATCACCTGTCCACGGACGGGACAGAAGCAGCAAATTTACTTGACCGCCAACGACTTCTCAATCTACTCAGCCACGCGGATGGCAGCAACGGGCTCAAGACGCCGTACGCGAGAAACTCGCCTTGAAACTGAAAATCCCCGTGGTCAAACTGGTCGACGGCAGCAGCGGTGGCGGATCTATAACGACCATCAAGACCCATGGATGCTCGTGCCTCCCCCACGTCGTCGTCCTGAGCACCGTCGTCAAACAGCTCAACGTCGGTATCCCCACCTGGGCGCCGTCGTCGGGCCGGCCATTGGACTGGGTGCGGCCCGTATCGTCAGCACCCATTTCTCCGTCATGGCGGGCGACGTGGGCAGCCTGGTCGACGTGGGCAGCTTGTTCAACGCCGGCCCAAAGGTCGTCGAGGGCGCCACGTTCGAGGAAGGCCTGAGTTTCGCGACCTCGGCGGGCCGGCCATGCACTGCACCAACGGCACCATTGACAACCTCACGCCCGACGAGGACGGCTGTTTCGAGCAGGTCCGGACAGTTCTGGGCTATCTGCCGGTGGTCGAGTGCACCGACGACGTTAATCGGGCAGACTTGTCGTTGAGGTCCCTCATCCCCCGCCGGAAAGTGAGGATATACAATCCGTACACGGTCATTGAGAACGTCGTGGGTAGAAGAAGTTGGTTTGAAATCGGAGTGCTGAGGGGACGCATGGGGATCACGGGCTGGCGAGGCTGGGAGGCCGGCCAGTGGGAATACTGTCGCTGAACTGTCAGGTCAATAGTGGCGCCCTGGACGCCCTGGACGCCCTCGGAAGTCAAAAGCTGATGAAGATGATCAAATTTTGTGATGTGTTCAACCTGCCGATCGTGCAGTTTGTCGATGTCGGTAAGTACCATTCCTGCCATGATTGTGAATTAACTCGTCGACAACGGCTAATTAGTCCATCAGCCGGCTATGCGATTGGGACCGTGGCCAAACGGACGGCCACGATGAAATGGGGCGTCGAGCTTGCCAAAGCGTACCATTCGACGACCACACTCATCTTCGTCATCACCCGCCGCGTCTACGGTGTCGCCGGGGGCGTCATGCTGGACTCTCGCGACCCGATCATGGGGATTGCGTAGCCGAGCGGCCAGGGGGGAGCCTCCCCCTCGATGGCGGATTGAAGTCGGACACCGCCACGAGCTGAGGCAGATCTCCGGCCATTCCAGACAATTTAGGATTGCTTTGTGGTTAACCAATCTTGCCGAGACCTTGCAGGCTCAGATAGACATCTGTGCCCCAGCCGTACATGCTCTGCACAGCAATACCGCCGCCAAAGTATTCTGCATAGGCACGGCCCAAGGGCAGGCCATATCCTAGACCAGCAATTGTACTGGTGGGACTTCCACCGGTGACGATTGCGTTGATACCATCCGAAACTCCGCTGTCCGCGGCGACGGCGGCCTCATCGGCGTTGAAGGTGGTAAAACTGTAGGACCAGATATTCGGAAGGGCCTCAGGCGGGATGCCGCCACCCCGATCGCGAAATCGAATCGTGATACAGGGCGCAGCGGCGTTCAACGGCCCCATGCTGTCTTCAGAGGAGCAGTACTCGTCGAGACCCTCCTGGGAGAAGTCATATGCCGTCGTCGCATCGACAGACAATTTCTTCAGCGCGTCCAATTTCGTGGTGGTGGCGACATCGGGAGCGATGGCGATGGTGACCTCGACGGGCTCTCGCTCGTTGCCGGACTCGACCGTGGCCCGGAAAGCATTTTTGAGCAATTCGGTGATGATATATTCCAGGTGGACGGGAATGTGAGCAAACTCGGCATTCGCTTCTCCATTGATCACCAGCGACGGCCGAACCCCATATTTGAGCTCACAGATCTCGGCGACAAAATTCTCACAGGAGCGCACAACGTCTGCCGGACGTAACGCCATGTCAATGACACCGATGTGGTGCGATGACGGTTCGTGTTGCCGCGCCTCAGGAGTCGACGCCATATGTAAAGCCAGATGCTGTTCGGCCACCAATCTTGTTCCGATCCTGGCCCGGAGGTGTCGGTCCAGGAACCGGGTCACCTCGGTCGGCTCGATGTACTTCCTGCATTGTAGAAAGCCCTGCGCCAGGATGGGGATCGTGTTGGAATGCGTCCGCACGAGGTCGGCCATGGCGGCCGTGAATCGTTCCTCCTCGTCGATCGTCTGGATGGGCCGTTTGTAGAACGGCTCCAGTGTCGACAGAGAATGCCGATAATTATTGTAGATTTTGGAGACATATGGGTTGGACACGACGATAAAAGGGAGATTCTGCAGCGCTTGGATTCGATGGGCCAGTCGGGCCGGGAGCAGGGACAGAGTAAAGTTCGCGGACGAGAGCAAAGCTTCATCGGACAACGGGGGTTTTCCATGTCTATTGGCCGTCAGTGCGGGACTTACCTGGGCAAGACAAGCCGTACTTCACGAGATCTGCCAGCGTCAATGGCCGCCGAGGTTTGAGAGCCAGCCTGCTGATCTCATCGTCGGAGATGGTGGCATTGGATCGCGGATGGGACCACTCATTGACGGCCGGCGGAAAGCTGGCGATTCTGCGAGCCCGCCATGTCGAAGCTGCTCCGACCTGGGGCCACCTTCCGACCGCACGCAACATCCTGCATGGCCGTCGCTGTGCATACGTGGTTGATTGCGCTCGCCAGCAAAAACGAAATCCCGGAAGATGGGTTTGGATGTGGAGTTTGGGCCATACTCGCCAGATCGGGCTTGCCTCAAATTGGTATAGTCCATGGCTCGTCCCGAGAGGACAAGTCTATCTTCTTGGCTGCGACCACTGGCGAAGCAGGGACAGCTATCTTCTCAAGCTAGGCATGATAGCCTGCAGCTGCATCATCGCTTAAGCAGATTCGTTCTTTTTGCTGTGCTGCTGAGCTTCAACTCGATCGGCATCTTACCCTTCTTCTCTGCCGCTGCACCCACCTTCCTCGCCCGCGCCGCACTCTAGCAGCCAGGCATGGCGGACACGTTCGACCCTCGCATCACGTCGATCAAGCCGCGATTAAAGTACAACACCATTGGGGGTGTCAATGGGCCTCTCGTCATTCTCGACAATGTAAGGGGCCTTTGTGGAAGATCTGAGCTGTTCTAACCAGCGTCCGCACAGGTCAAGTTTCCTCGATACAACGAAATCGTCAGTCTGACCCTGCCTGATGGAAGCTCGCGGTCAGGACAGGTGCTGGAGGCTCGAGGTACGGAAAGGACGACGGCGCAGGCAGAAGATTGCGCCATCGTTAACCTGCTTCTCTTCTAGGGAACCGAGCGGTTGTTCAGGTCTTTGAAGGCACATCGGGCATCGACGTGAAGAAGGTATGGTTCGATGATGATCCTCCTCCCGGTCCGCCCGTTCTCTCGCTGACGACGCATGAATGGTAGACCAAAGTCGAGTTTACCGGCCACAGTCTCAAGATTGGTGTGTCGGAGGACATGCTGGGTCGGATATTCGATGGATCTGGGAGAGCGATCGATAAAGGCCCCAAAGTCCTGGCAGAGGACTATCTCGACATCAACGGCAGTCCAATCAACCCCTATGCTCGGGTAGGTGCTGACCAGAGCCTGGGCTTCCATCGGCTGACGCGACCGCAGGTTTACCCTGAGGAAATGATCTCGACCGGTATTTCCGCCATCGACTGCATGAACTCGGTCGCGCGAGGACAAAAGATTCCCATCTTCTCGGCCGCGGGTCTCCCTCACAACGAAATCGCGGCGCAGATATGTCGACAAGCCGGTCTGGTGAAGCAACCTCACGTCACCAAAGGGGTGCATGATGACCATGAAGAGAACTTCAGCATCGTCTTCGCCGCCATGGGTGTCAATATGGAGACCGCCCGCTTCTTCACACGCGACTTTGAGGAGAACGGGTCGATGGAGCGAGTCACGTTGTTCCTGAACTTGGCCAACGATCCCACCATCGAACGGATCATCACCCCTCGTCTCGCGCTCACGACGGCAGAATATTACGCGTATCAGCTGGAGAAGCACGTCTTGGTCATCCTCACCGATTTGTCTGCATATTGCGATGCGCTCCGAGAAGTGTCGGCCGCGCGAGAAGAAGTGCCGGGCCGTCGTGGATATCCCGGTTACATGTACACGGACTTGTCGACCATATACGAACGAGCGGGCCGTGTCGAAGGCCGGAACGGCTCCATCACCCAAATCCCTATCCTGACGATGCCGAACGACGACATCACGCACCCGATCCCCGATCTGACCGGCTACATCACCGAAGGCCAAATCTTCGTCGATCGGCAATTGCACAACAAGGGTATCTATCCGCCGATCAACGTGCTCCCCTCGCTCTCCCGTCTCATGAAATCGGCCATTGGTGAAGGCCTGACCCGGAAAGACCACGGCGACGTCTCCAATCAGCTCTATGCCAAGTATGCCATCGGCCGTGATGCTGCAGCCATGAAGGCCGTCGTGGGCGAAGAAGCTCTGAGCTCAGAAGACAAGCTTTCGCTTGAATTTCTCGAAAAGTTTGAGAGGCAATTCATCACTCAGAGTCCGTACGATAAGCGAACCATCTTCGACAGTCTCGATATTGGCTGGAGCCTGCTGAGGATCTTCCCCAAAGAGCTTCTGAATCGGATTCCCGCCAAGATCCTTGATGAATTCTACGCGAGGAAAGGCCACGGCAAGAAGGACAAGGCCAACAAGGACACCAGAGATAATGCGGACAGTGGCGCGCAGGTGAACGGGGAGCAGAATCTGATCGATGATGAGTGAGCGGGCATGTGTCAGGATGTTGAATGATCATGGACTCGTTGAGTGGCCCAAAGAAGTGGTCAAAAAAACAGCCACTCGCTGGGGCGATTCTTGTTCTGGCACTTCTCCAGCGTGGGCGACTTCACACTATACGGATAGCGATCAAGTATGAGGACATACAGTAGATGTATAATCCAGAAGCTTACATCAGATGGAGGACAATTCTAAATGTCAAGCGTAATGTTGTCGCCGAAATGGTTTTCTCATCATTATTGGACACGGCCCAGTATGTCATAGGCATGGGCCCTTGATTAGCGAACGCTTCATCTCCTCAAACCCCGATGCTCTGCTCCTTCCCCCTTTCACTTTCACACGCATTGAGGACCGCTGAAACGCCTCTCACAGGTACAGCGCTCGGACACGTCCTTCAGCCAGAATCTGGTAACGATGCCGCCAACCACAAAATGTCTTCGTCCTCCTTGACAGGTAACGAATTTTCTCACCCTTCCGTACGATGTCACGTATCTTTCTGTCGCAGAAGCATCTGCGTTTCTTCAGGGCCGGTTCGCAGACGTCACAGGCGATCGACACCTGCGGTTGACCTGAGTCCGGCCGACAGAGAGCGGTATAATCCACCTTCGAACTTTGCTGACGTTGCGAGAACAGTTTCTACCTTACGATTGCGTCAGTAAATGCATCGATTTTGGCCAAGTATTTGGCTCATTTACGCGATTCATCGCACTAAACATGCCACCAGACTGGAAGCCGTGGTGGAGCGAATGTGGCGGGAGTTTTCGGCTGCCCTTGCCCTTCGCTATCAGACACGCACCCTCTTCTACAAACCCTTCTGATATGGGGGGACCAGCAAGACTTCACTATTCGATAAGATGAAACGATGTGTCCGTGATTCGGCCGGCCGCCTCGTTACCAGCACACTTATCGGTACGCACTGCCATCCGGTCATGAACACGCAGGCCAAAGATGTTTTCTCGGGCGAAGGTTGGCCTATTGTCTCCTACAGCTGACCAGTTTGTTGCAAAGCCCCAGGCTGCAGCGACACTGCAGATTGATTGGGTTGGCTTAAGCACCGTCAGTGCTCTGGAGGTGCAGTATACTTTGCTCTGCCGAGGGAGCCTTTGTGGAAGTCGTCACATTGGCTAATGCAGCTAACGAACTCGGCTGCTGCTCAGCCTCTGAGCCTGACGGAAAGGCGTTCGCGGACCGCGTTGCTGGCTCTCCACCGCAGTCCCAGATCCTGGGCCTTGCCAGCCTGTGACATAATGACGACAAGATTTGGCCAGAAGATTTGGTCGGATTCTGCCTCTCGTGTCAAAAGTTCCTCTCAGTCCTTCTGGTCAACGGCTGGCTTGAGAGTTGTCTACCACTGGAAGTTCGCCCAAGGCTCCTCCGCCACTACGAGTGGCGTCAGTCGTGAGTGGTAGCTTTGGCCCTGCGCCTCACCATTGAGGTTTGGCATTTTGCTCCCCGATCTACTTTTGATGGCCTGGTTGCCTGTTTTCTATTGCAATTGCCCCCCAGTCCGACAAACTGCCTCTTTTATACAATTGCAACCTCCTCCGGCGGGTTGTGTGGTCTCCTATCATGACTATTTCCGCTCCCTTCGCCTCCTGCTCCTCTTTCGTGTACAACTCATTTTTATTTCAGGACTCGCCTGACCAAACCTTGGGTCGACACCCTTACGCACACGCCCGTCGTGACCTGTTTGATTCACCGCTCTTCGGACACTGCTGACGCCATGTCACTGGATAATTATCAATACGAGCCTCTTCATGAGGACCAGATTCGTCTCCTCGAACTCGAGCTAGCCTCCCCGGAGAAGGAACTGGCGGGGAAGATCCACGTCATGAAGCTTCCGCCGCCGTATAAAGTGGACGACGCTGAGACCGACGTATACACGGTGACGGGCAAAAGCAGAGAGGACACGGAAGTGAAAGACTACCTCGCTCTGTCTCACCATTGGGGTCCCCGAGATGACGAAAGGTATATCAGAATCATCAAGGACAATGATTCTTACCAGCTGAAGATCCGAAAGAGCCTGGAACCTGCCTTGAAGGCTCTTCGACAGAGGATCATGGACATGGACAAGGACAAGGACAAGGACATGTGCAAGCTCGTGTGGATCGACGCCATCTGCATTAACCAGGGAGATACAAATGACAAGAGTATGCAGATACCACGCATGGCACATATCTATAATGGGGCAAAGCGGGTCTTCGTCTGGCTGGGGGAAGCCTTCACAGACAGCGACTCTGGCATGAGATTCGTCAGAGAGCTCCAGAATCTGGAAGGGCTGGGGGGCTTCCTTACCAGCCAGGATAGTGTCACCCAGCAGAAATGGAAAGCATTCCTGGAGTTGACGCGACAGGCCTGGTTTCACCGGCGGTGGATCGTCCAGGAGATTGCGGTGGCCAAAGATGCTGTGCTGGTGTGTGGACCAGATGCTGTCAGTTGGGATGAATTTGCTGGCGCAGTGTCGCTCTTTGCCTCCAAGAACGACGAAATCCGAACGCTGCTCAAGCGGTCAGCTCAGCTCGACCACCACCCAGACTACATCGGAGAAGTGACAGAATCCGCGGCAAACAAGCTGGTGGAAATGACCGACGCCATTATTCGGAAGCGCGATGATGGAACGATTGCCGAGCATCTTTTGTCGTTGGAGGCGCTCATCAGCACTCTCGCCGTGTTTCAAGTTTCGGAGCCTCGCGACATCATTTATGCTATTCTGCATCTGTCCAACGACGCCCGTCCCGTCAAAGGACCCGACCAACTTTCTGCCCTAAATTATCCAGAAGCAAACCGAAGTCGAGATCAGACGCCGAGTGCAGCCAGCCCTAGTAGCGACTCCGGGGTGGTGATCGACCGTGGAGAGGAGTTATTTTACCATATGGGTGCAGATATGCAGGGCCCTTCCCACCCCACAACCGAGGCGCCGGACAAGACTGATATCGATCTTGAAACCAGGCAGGAACTTGATCGATCAGTGGGCCCTTACTTGAGCATCCCGGAGATGCCAAGTCGTGTTCAACGAGGCCAATACGAAGACGCTTCAGGCCAGGTGCCCATCAAAGTTGACTACAAAATGCCTGTATTCAATGTTTGCAGGACCAGCCTTAATTTCATCATCAAAAAGTCCCAATCACTCGACATCATCTGCTTTCCCTGGGCTCCCAAGCCCGAGAAGGATGAGCCAAAGCACCCGACATGGCTGTCGCTCAACGACGACGCCCCCTTCGACTTTGATTCTGGCGGAAGAGAAAGAATCTATCGCCGGGTCAGAGCAGATCCATTGGTCGGTAAGCCCGGCACCGGCAGCACGACTTATCTCGCCTGCGGTAAAAGAAAAGCTAAAGGGGCCCGGATTGAGGATCGATGTCTCGTTTCGCGCGGCCGCATCCTCGACCGGGTTGAGGAGGTCGGATTTCCTGCCTTGGAAGGCGTCATCCCAGAAGGTTGGCTCAGAATGGCGGGCTGGACCGACCTGACAGCAGCGCCACCGGAAAAGTTCTGGCGCACGCTGGTGGCCGACCGCGGTCATGACGGAGCCAAATCTCCTCCACGTCGATGGCACATGGCTTGCAAATGGGTGTTCCAGCGTAAACCTGCCCGCGGACAACTGAACCCCTCGCAATCGATCAGCTGGGGAGAGTGCCCTGAAACGGCAAAGGAGTTCTTACGGCGCGTGCTGGCCGTCGTTTGGAGACGCTGCCTCTTCACCGTACCGAGCAGCAAAGGCTCTGAGGGCCTCTTGGGTCTCGGTCCAGAAACAACCAAGCCTGGCGATCTCATCTGCATTCTGTACGGGTGCAGCGTACCGGTCCTGCTTCGAGAGATCCCAAAAGACAGGAAAAGGACCGCAGCGCAAGCAGGTCTAGATGACAACACCGGTACGACCCTGGAAGTCATGGTTGACGGCGCTGAAGAACCGACCTACGAATTCGTTGGCGAATGTTACGTCCATGGGATGATGTCTGGAGAGTGTTTCAAGTACACGAAGCAGCGCAGGCACAAAGAGCAAGACTTTCATATTTTCTGAAGACCAAGAGAAAGGCAGATCGGCCGATACTTCCATGATTGTTGGCTGCATGTCTTATTAGACCGGTTGTTCCTTGGGGTTGTAATGGTATTCTTCTGTCAGTCTAGGGTCGCCAAGACAAGGCCACTTCTTTCCAGGGTAGGAACGGTCTGAAGACGAGTAATGCATCCCAGTGAGTTGGTTCGGAGCGAGTCTCTTCAAAACTTCCTTGCATGCAGACTGGTCTCGCACTTCGAGAGGGCAAATAGATTCTCAATGGTAGCTTTACTATCTGCGCAGAGTCTGCTAGACCCGTCAGGCTAGCACCATGCAAGGTAGTTTTGCGCAACAAGGATGTGGCACAGCCCCGTTCTCAGCATCCTCACCTTCCGCCAACGCATTGCACTTCATGTCCGAGCGATAGAGTTGACATAAGTACCACCCTGCAGCTGGATGGCCGCCCGCGTTGGATCCACCAAGTCCCGTCCTTTGAAAGGTTCATCATCAGCTGGAGGAACGTTCTCGGGACCGCAGTGCTCGGGTGGCTTGTCTTCTGATTTTCAGGGAGTAAAAAAGAGTTTCTCTTACACGAAAGTGTGACAGTGACGACCGCCGTCATCCATCGCGTGTCTGCTGTCTCACTCCATGTCTCTGCATGGCCTGTTCCTCTCCTTGCCTCTTCATTGACAGCGGCAGCCTTACCACAGATATGTCCCCACAGCGGATCACTGGTGTGAGGCAGATGGCCGGGGCCAGTGTGCCACGAACCAAAGAAGAATGGGATTCTCACCGGACCGTCATCACCAGGCTGTATTCTGAGCAGGATTTGCCTCTGAGGGAGGTCCAGCGTATTATGGAGTCACAATATAAATTCAAGGCGACGTATGTCCTAGAACGGCCTTTTTTTTGACATGGAACAAACCTGACTGGAGATTCCAGCAAGCGAATGTACAATACTAGACTGAAGCAGTGGCGGATCCGCAAAAACTACCGCTCTCAGGATAAAGACAAGTTGGCGCAGCAAATTGCTCTCGCACTCGCTGAGAACCGCTCCGTGGCAGACATGACGTTCAACAGTCGCCCAGTCAAATTTGACCGTGTGCTTCGACATTGCAGAAATGCCAAGCGGATGCAAAAGACTTCCTCATTCAGGCCGCGGGGAAGCATCAAAGGCTCAGACACAAAACAACGCGCCAGTTTGGCTCCAAATGTGGACCAGGATGAAGGGACCAAGTTGGAAGGCATCATCACTCCTCAGACTAGGACGACCCCAAACACCGACCCGACCTTTACGCCTGTGAGCAGCGCTGACGACATCCTGGACAGTCCAGCCGGAGCACTGACGCCGTGTACGCCGTTGAGCCCACCAAAAGATACGGTGAACGTGGCAGTTGTCCTCCACCAGACCCAGGCGTATTACCTGAACCACATTGACCAAATTTGTGCGGCAACGGCCGACATTTACACCACCACCGACAAGTCGTCCATCTTCTGGACCAACATCAAGTCGGCTATATATCTGCTGAAGAAGCAATCACCCGTCCTCGCGTGGCCGTTGCTGAACGAGGCGTGCAGGATCGCTTGTGACGTGCTCAGGGATGCTCCTGTGCTGTTTCTCAATGGCCTCTTCACCGTCTTATCGCCCGTGAACACGGCGCGGTGTCCGAAGGTGCGCAACACCATGCTAATTTACCTCGGTGAGATGGCCGCCATCAAATTGAGCCCATTTCATCCTCTGTCTATTGTGTGCCGAGAATTGGCGCGTGACCAAAACTGCCGGGAGATGTCAGAGACGGCACTCAATCTCACACTGGATTTGTTCATCAAGACTTTGGGCCCCCGCCACAGTGCAACATTTCTCGTTCATCGATCTCTCATTAGCCTCTCGCGACGTGGCCGACAGCTCCAGGCTGCCGAGCGCCTCGCCAAACAACTGGTCCAGGCCACTGAGCAGGCGTTTGGGAGTCATGACAAGCCAGACAGAGACGCCAGCGTCGAGCTCTGCATCGCCATGACCGAGCTGGTCCACGTCTACTCCGACCTCGGCAACTATGCCATGGCATCGGAGCTCTGTGCGTCTGTGATCTCGAAGTATCAGTCGATCCAGAAAGACCGGTTTCCCGACAGTCGGGCCGCGTACGCGATGGAGGACATGGCCGAGCTCTGCCACTACCAGCACGACATCGACCAGAGCGTCGTCTGGTTGACGCGAGCACTCGCTGCGTCGTGGGAGATCCGCGGTGGCACGGCATCGACGATCCACGTCAGAGAGAAGCTGGAGGCACTGCTCCTGGCTCAAGGGAAGTTCAAGGACGCGTCAGAGCTGAGGACACGATATCCGCGGCAGGTTGAAGAGCTTGCTTAACATGTGATGTATGCCATCGAGGACCTAACCTCGCATGCAGACGAAGAACAGCTGAATCCACAATCTATGACACCGGAGAGAGCTACACGAATCCTGTCTCTCACACTCTCACCTAGGCAGGCAAGGAAATGGGAAATGGCGCCCAGTCGGTGAGCGGATTGCTAGTACATAAGGCCTCACAGTTGACTCTACTCGAGGAGAGGAAGGCCATACGTGGAAATGAAAAGTATTCAATAGGTAGCAGTATTTATTGATATTTAACTGTTAGCGTGGATTCTCACTCCGTAGAATCTGTGCATCTTGACTTGTATGACTGCCTGTCTTCTCATGTCCTCTCATTTTCATCTGGAATGTACCGGCTGATGTCGTTCTTCCGTGACTTCGTCTGCAATAAACTCGTCGGGCGAAGAGTGCCCGTGCTGGTGATGGTCGTGATCAGGATAGTGGTAATGATGATAATGATGTACCACTCTGTTCTCCTTCTTCTTCGAACTCACGACGATGTCGGCTCTGGTGTCGGTCGAGCCGACGTCTCGACCTCTCCGCCTCAGCAGGGGGGGAAGGCCTCTTGACGGAGAGGCGAAGGGGGAACAGGTCCGCAGGTCCTGCCACAAGGCTCGACAAGCGGGCAAGCTCGTGGCGATGTAGACCATGGTATTCCAGAAGCCTTGGAGCGGAAGAACAAGGCCTGAGGCCAAGTCGAGTCCGAACGGGACAGTGTCGGGATTCACAAAGGTGTAGACACGATTGACGGTCGAAGGAACCCTGGAAATGTTTGATTAGCTGTGGACGGCGTCGAGCCGGATGATGAAAGACACACCAGGTGCAGAACAAGGCAACGAAGAACAGCATGGCCGTCTTGCAGTAACTGATGGTCGCCTTGTTGGCGTCCACGGTCACGACAGGCTCAGGCTCAGGCTCAGGAACAATGATGTTCACGGGCCTCCCCGTTTGAAATGCTGTTTCATTGATGGAAGAGAATCTCTCCTGAGGAGGACTGCGTGGTCGGTCGGGGTACCCTCTGCTCGACGAGCTCAAATGTCGAGCATGATCAGGCGAATGCGGAACCTGACTCGTAATGCTAACCTCATACGTTTTGGCCACCACGGTCGAGCTGCGCTCCGGCAGGTGAATTTCAGTCGGCAGCGATTCGACCTTGGAGTCCATGGAAAGTAACTGCTTCCGCCACTTGAACACCAAGAAGCCGACTCGGATGTAGACGAACATGATAATGAGGATGACCACCCACACGGGACCGTAGAATGTCGCAATTCGAAGGGCGTTCCACTCCTCTGTGACCCAGCACCACAACTAGCAAGGTGAGCGTGCGTCGGGTTCAAATCCATTCGACCGGTGGACATACAACCGCTGAGCCGTACATCCTTCCCCGATGATGCGACCGGACAAAGAGATAGACCAGGGCGGGGATCAGAGGGACGCCATAGCACGCGCCGAGGTATTTCCACTCCAGTTGTCGAAGTTGCGCGGCGTCGTAAGAATGGAAGAATGAAAGGTAGACGTTGCACGCCATGGCAAAGGTCCACAACGCATCAGCGGGCATGAACCTGGGCCGTGAGTTAACTCTGGGCGGCAACATATGGCGACCAACCCTACCACTGGATGAGGAAGCCTTGAAATTGACAAAGAGAGGATGTGACGCCCAGGCGAATGCCAGACCTTGAGATGAGAGTGGCGACATTGGCGAAGAGATTGCCCCATGCTGCATAGAAGACAAGCCGATTGATCGGCTTGCGAAAGTTGGTATCAAGGAGGAAAGTGGAAATGATGAATGCCGCTCCGACCACCGAAAGCACAGAAGACACCTTCTCCGCAGTTTCAACGGCGGAGGCCTGGGACTCTGTTAACGACATGGTGAAAACACTGGACGAACATGACCATGAGACAAACCACAAATGACCATAGCAGCGACAGGAGAGTAGCAGTACTTCGCGGAGCGAGCCAGTCTTTTGATCTCTCGACATGTGGTCGAGTCGGCTCCCCACGTCAGGGGTCCTGGCAATGAGCCTGGCAGATGGATTAGGATCTGCACTTCATCGTCCCCGTCTCGCTTCATCGACCTGGTCACGCCAAACCCGGGGCAAAGGGGCGTGCTTAGCCGTCGACATGGACAGGACAAAGGTCCGCATGAGCTAAAGTTCACAACCCTGGTTCGTCTTTCTTTTTTAGGTCCACGATCCATCCATCAACTAAGCCCAAATACGGGAAAGGGCATAATAACCGTGTGAAGGCTGGCTGGACCAACGTAGGCGAGCTGGCCTAGAATGCTAGAACCACGAAGAGGTCAGTCGGATGTGGCACGGGTCGCGCTGCTGTCAGATCCAAGTCTAGGCATTCGATCATGAGCTGTCATCGTGGTAAGCTCTGCGTCGAACCACAGTCAAAGATCCGAAGTGCGGAAGACGGATAGACACCTGTCCAGCTGGGGGAATCAACTTTGCCTGCTCACAGAAGACGCTCAAGGTGGTGCGGATACCTGATACCTGCTACTGCAGGCACCAAGCACATAAGGGGGGCGACGAACGATTCTGGTCCTCGGTAGTGAGACGATTCCTCCGCGTGGCCTTAGATGTCGTCGTTCGCTCAGAAGCAGGAACAAGGCATGCATCAGTTGCACCCCATGTACGTTGGCGCCGGATGCCCGGCAAGGGTGCGGGCGAGCGGCAGAGGTGGAGCGACACCTCACACCTTCGAGTTACAAGTCGTATAGACCGGGTAGCAGCATCATCCAACGTGCCAACCACAAAGCTTGCACTTCCCCGCAAGCCAACAGGGAGGCCGGGTGGCGGGCGCACCATCCCTAAACTGCCTAATTGTAGCCCCAGCGGCCATTGTTCCCTGCTGAAAGATGACCCCAGATCCTGGACGCCACGATAACGGGCGATCATAGCGCTGACTCCTGGCCAGAGGGTAGAAACAGGAATGAGGATCAACCAAGGGTTCCTGCATTTGCGCAATTGAGTCGGTGCAATGACGAGCGAAGGGGGCCTGATGGCGGAGAGCCAAGCTGTGTGGGGACTAGGTCATCGACTGACCTGTTCGCTCGCTAGAGTGAAAAATGATGAGGATGGCGGCGTTTGAGGCATGTGCAAATAAATGAAGTGGCCTGACAGATATGCAAATCGAAGCAGAGCAAGGATCTAGACGGTCAGCTAGGAGCGCAGCCCTGGTGCGCCGTGACCAGCTAACGCAAACGATCCCAATTAGCGCGTCGCGGGTGTTATACAATGGAGGAGAATGCTCAGCAGGACCCTAAAGCGAAAGAGTTCGACGGTCAGTGTAGGAGCCAAGGCGAGAGGAGAAGACAGCCTTGAAGCTGTGGACCCCATTTCGACCAGGATACAGCCGCCCAGCAGATGTTACAAATGCTGAGTCCTGCGATAAGCATTCCTCGTTTGTTTGACCTATACCCAGCCACGGGGATACAGCCAGCAGCCATCCGGCGCCTGTCAACGGGGCCGATTGTGGTAGAGATGTGCGGTTGGGTTAGGTCCGAAGTTTTGCGTTCCCGAAGGAAATCCGTCGGCCCCTCATTCCGCCAGGTTAGTGATGTTCACAACCAGTCCTCACGGACCAGAACCGTCGGTCTCTGGGCCTGAGTCTCCTTCAAGTGACGAGGCTGACGGATGCACCAAACAGGTGGTGGCTGGACGGAGATTATGCTGGCATCCCATCAAGGAATGCAAATGTCTCGGTCGTGATATCGCTCCTGGTCATGCTGAGAAATATGCCCTGTCTCAAACCGACACCCAGATCCTCAAGCATTTTCCCGGTCTCGTACGTCCGGCATTCCCCCTCATGGACGGGAGTCCGTATCGTTATTCATCTTCCGTGATGGAGGAGTCTCAGGGCTTGTGTCGTAGTCAATGCTTGTCGCCATGCCCGTCAAGACCTGCTCCAATCTTCGCACATAAGTTCGCATCTCACTTCTTTTCTCTCGCCGTACTTGTTCCATTTGTTTCACCCTCTCCACGAGCTGTTGGATCTCCTCGGCCTGCTGATCTTCTCCTCTTCCGATGCCAGGCAGTTTGGAGATGAGGGTCTCAATCTGCTGCCCCTTTTGAACCAGATCGTCGGCCAACTCATGCTGCGCAATGGCAAACGTGTGAGGAGAAACAGGACGTAGTGGGTACGGAGCTCTCTCAGTGTCTTCAGCGCCCGGCGCAATCGGAGCGGGTTGTGTGCTCGGGTGCGTGCCAACCGAATCTTGTGTTGAATGGACCACCGTGCCCGGAGGCTGGGTGTAGGGGTCACCGAGCACCGGATCAGGAGCGACCAAAGGATGTCGCTGTGAGAGATAACTAATGGTGGAAAAGAATTGGGTCAGAAGCTGGTCGTAGCATGTTTGGAGCTGAGTTAGAATATCGGACGCCATGGTAAGAACGGCAGCGGAGGCGACTATCGGTGAGTGACCTGTAATCTTCTCGACAGACACGGTTGAGTCTGGTCCAGGTCGGTCAAGGACCAAAACAGAACGCCTGCTCACGCGGTCCAGGTCCCATGGCGATTTTTCAGATCAACTGGAGAGATGAGTGGAGGGGTAGTAGTATCTGCGAACTCGAGGGCGACTAATTAAAGTGGAGACCTAAAGCGGCAGGAAAAGCCTAACTCCGGCCACAGGCGCAGGCGCCATGAGGTCAGCCTTGTGGCGCCTGTGGCATCATTCTAACACTTTCGATATCTGACCCCTCGAACTCGACACCACTGCAAAGTTCTTGACACCACTGCCAAATCCTTGACGTCAAAGTTCGACGAGTCTATGAGTATGTGGAAGTCACTCTAAATCGCCGAATTCGAGTTGCTGGAACAGCAGAAGCCAGTCTAGTCGACTTTCATCCCACCTAATCCTGAAATGCATCAGTCTTTTACTGGAAATGCTCGAAAGACCCGTCAAGTCAACCTCTCCGGTCGTCACACCGTAAATCCATGGGCGAATCTTCCCGGCTCGACGACATCCTCCCACGCCACCGCCGGCACCCATATTACGGTGGCCCAAGCCCAGGCCGAACGAGCCAGAAGACAACATGAGAGAGAACGAGTGCATGCTGCTCGCAGCCTGCAGAGGGTATGGAGAGGTCATGCAAGTCGGAGGAGACAAAAGTCGGAATGGCGCCAGACGTGGGATCAGCAAGAGCAGGCTCGCCTCGGACTGGCTACCATTCATTATGAACGCATCTTGGACACGCACGATCGTGTACCGGCCTACGAGTCTGCCGATCTTCTTCGGTCGCAGCTTCGCCTCCTTCTACACTTTCAGGACTTCAAGAACGGTGTGGTGAGGGATGCATCAGACACCCTCAGGCTGTTATACTTTGAAGAAGCCCTCCAACAGGCCATCTCCGACTCGTCGCCGGCCCTTGTTCTCGATGACCCTTGTCGACTCAACCTGTCCAAATTCGGCATATTGGCTGCTCGACATCTCGAGAGCACCGTGTCCGCACCTTCAACATACCCCCAGGACGTCCTGGTGCCACGACTCACCAAGATGGCTACTCTGCTTACCGATGTCATCCCAGATGAAATGGGTGCGCACGCGCAGACCTATTTTGCTGCGTTCAGGCATGTGATCGAGAAACAACAGTCATGGCAGCAATGTGCCCGTGAAGCCCTGGCAGCCATCCTGAGATCTTCCCGTCGCCAAAAACCAACAGCGTATGCCGCTTTCGCACGCGAAGTGCTTACTCGGGACACTTTGTCCAGGAACCTCAGTGTCCTCGAGTCTCTGGAGCAAGACCTGGACAGAGATGCCTTATCGAGAACGATCACGCAGGAGGTGGAAGAGGCCGAGCATGGACACACAGCTGCGTTACGCGTCAACGAACAACTCTGGCAACTGTCTTACCTGATATACTTGCATACATTCCGGCGAAAGGGCTTTGCGGGTCGCGACGGGTCCATCGAGGCATTGTCCGCTCTTCTCGGCCAGTGTGCCAACGAGATTGCGGAGAAACTGGATGCCGAGGACCAGCCGATGGCCGGAGACAGTGCCAGCTCGATCGAACCGTTCCCTGCATTTGTCCGTGAAATGATCGCCACCATTCCTCAACAAAACAATGTTCGGGCGGTCATCTCTGAACTGAGCAGGCCGACCAGCTTCCAGCAGGCCAACCAAGAATCCGATTTTTCCTCGGCGAAGCAATTAGCCAATTACGCCGTCGCGCTTCTCAGAGCGTTTCCGAGCAAAGCACCGACCATTCGCATGTGGCTGTACCAAGGTTCGATCACGTCCACGGAAGGCACGGACCTGTCGACCATTCAGTATTTTTGGAGGACGGCACGACGGACGTTGGTATTCAGGAAAGTGCAGCAAAATCACCGAAATGTCATGTCGATCCTCAGAGAGGCGGCCCCGCCCCCGGAAACAAATCAGATCGGTCGTGTGCCCACGTCGCCGGCTGCCGTCGCCCGGTGGCGAGATGAGTGGCGCATCATCCTCTTGTTTCTCGAGCTGTACACCTTTGTGTTGAAACTGATGGACGACGATGAATTCTTTGCCCTCGACGAATCCCGCCACCTCGGCGGTAGCATCGTGAGCACTGCTCCCAAAAAGGGCGCTCTTCCTCTCGCGGACATTGCTCTGATGACGACGTTTCTGAAGAATCTCGCCTTTACCCTGTACTGGCACGCCGCCGACTTGGTCGAAACGAATGACATCGATGACGTCGGAGGTATTTCGGCCCTGTTTGGAAATCCCGGCCATCAGGCGACGAGCGACAAGCCCAAGCCACAGACTTTGACCGGTAACGGCGTCTCTCAGGCCTATCTCAAGGGGTTAGTCACCGGTCTTTTGAGGATGTTGCATGAGAGAGACTCCCGACGGAAATTTCTGCCACCGAATCATTGGCTGATGACGAGCCAAGTCGACATGGCGGGATTCATCCCCGCCGTCGTCGCCGAAGAAGAGAAGCGACACGAGCTTGGCGACGACGAGGAAGAATTCGTCGAAGATGCGGGACAAAATGTGCACGAGTCAGACCTCTCTTTAGCTCTCGGTGGGCCCGGAACTTTGATGAACACTCTTTTTGGAATTCGAGAGCCGCACATGCCCCGGAATTGGCCGTCGCGACAAAGTCAAGCGCTCGAACGGCAACGAAACCAAGCCCGGAAGAAGAGACAGCTGGAATCGCTGGTGCCGCGACTGGAGATCCTGCGCAACTTGCCATTTTTCATCCCCTTTGAAACGCGCGTCCAGATTTTCCGCGAGTTTGTCTATCGGGATCAATTGAGGCGACGAGCCGGTTACATCGACCCCGACAACTGGCGCATGTCGATTGCGAGCAATACCCAAGGGAGAGGTCTGGATGGACGGCCTCGCGGCTTCGATATCATCAGTCGACACCACGCCGAAATTCACCGGGAGAGCGTCTTTGAGGACGCTTTTGCGAATTTCTATGAGCTGGGAGAAGGCCTCAAGGAGCCGATCCAGATCACCTTTATTGACAAGTTTGGAACCCCCGAAGCCGGCATCGACGGCGGTGGAGTCACGAAAGAATTCCTCATGAGTGTGACCAGCGAAGCATTTGATCCGAAAGCCAGTTTGAATATGTTTCAAGAGAACGAGCAGCGATATCTGTATCCCAACCCGACCATTTTCGACGAAACGGCAGAACACCTCAAAAGAGCGGGGATCCAGCAGGGGTCGGAAAACTTTACCTTCCACATGCGGGAGTTTTTGCGCCGTTTCGAGTTTGTGGGCCGTGTGGTCGGAAAATGCTTGTATGAAGGAATCCTGATCGACGTCAACTTTGCCGGCTTTTTCCTGCTGAAGTGGGCCTTGACCGGAGGGACCACGTCGGCTTCCAACGAGACGGCGTATCGTGCCACCATCAACGACGTGCGCGAGTTCGATGAGGAGCTCTACCACGGTTTACTCAACCTGAAGAATTACCCCGGAGACGTGGAGTCCGACTTCTCTCTCGACTTCACCGTCACCGACACCATCCCCCTCACCGACGAGAAGGGCAAAGAAGTCGTGCACACCATCACGCGCGACTTGGTCCCAAACGGGTCCAAGATCGCGGTGACAAACGGCAACCGACTGGCATATATTGACCGGATTGTCAGATACCGGCTGCAAGAGCAACCAAAACTCGTCACCAATGCTTTTTTGCGAGGGCTGGGCCAGATCATTCAGCCCATGTGGTTGGCCATGTTCAATCAGAAGGAGCTCCAGAAACTGGTCGGCGGAGACAGCTTGGAGCTGGACATTGCCGACTTGAGACGGAATACCCAGTATGGCGGTCTCTACGTCATTGGAGACGACGGCTTGGAACATCCGACCGTCCAGCTGTTTTGGAAAGTGCTCCAAGAAATGAACGACCAAGACCGACGGAAAGTGCTCAAGTTTGTGACCAGCACGCCGCGCGCCCCGCTCCTCGGATTCAGCCATTTGAATCCCAAGTTCAGCATTCGTGATTCCAGCGAAGACCAGGAGCGTCTTCCGAGCACCAGCACTTGCGTCAACCTCCTAAAGCTCCCACGGTATGGGGATGCCAAAACGATGAGGGAAAAGTTATTGTACGCCATCAATGCCGGAGCAGGCTTTGATCTGTCATGAGGCCGCTTGGTCGACGGAAACGACGTCGCTTCCACAGGTTTAGATTGCCCAGTTGCTGACACCAAGAGCATGCATAAACATAAAGTCGTTGTGACGGTGAGAGCCAGTGGAGGAATATCCCTCGTAATAAGGCTCGTTTGTGTCTGACGAGTGATGATCAAAGCATCATAATGACCTCGGCAATTACATAGTCCAGCGTTCGAAATACACATCTCCATCCATACAGATTCTGGCTGCTGTGTCAGCCACTGTGCATCCACCATTCCTCCTGCGTGAAGGTTAAGTTCTATTGACTGACTACACCAATGCCTGTGGCAAGTGACCGGGACTCCTGCCATTCGCATAATGACGCAAAGACCACTACATTTGCCGAAGCCCCTCTTGCTATGGGATTTTGTGGATCATATCCGTGGTGTAGTCGGTTGTCCTGCTTCCTTGCCGTGCCACCAGTCCTAACTAGCCGAAATGCAGACAATTTCCAACATGCACAATCCAAGTACGCCCTAATCGGCGATCATGGGAAGCGCGTCTGGTTCCATCCGATAAGTCTGAGGCTTCATCGAGCCCTGGCTGTTGCTTCAGACCAAAGGTGCATCGGTGAAAGCGTTCGAAATAAAAGAGCGCTTCTCCATGCTCCGATCTACACCAACAGGCATACCAGTCCGAAATGAATGACGGGACGAAGCCACGGCTAAAGAGGTCGCCACACTTAACTATGTGGGGCAGCGAATCACTTCATCCGTCTCCCGCACGCCTATGCACTCAATCCGGCACCCTGTCCAGTATTTTCGCTACGAAATGCCCTTGCGGATCAGTCCAGCCCTGATCCTGAGCCCCCCACAAGATCTAGTCTTCAAGATGCGATCCCGTGCCAATAATATCTGTTAGTTGTCGCCATTTGTGAGAAGGCTGCCGCGAGCCTCATGTCGAATGTGCGGGAACGTCTCCAGAGCGCAGCCTCCTGACTCCTCCAACACCTTGACTCCTGTTTACCGCCAAGGTCACTTCGGTCCAGGGAGACCGGCGCCAGCCGAGCGGCCGATTGAACTGACCACCTTCGCCGAGAACAGCGGGTTTCACACCTCCCGAGAAGACAGAGAGACGAGAAGACGGCAGAAGCGGGTGGCCAAGCTCGAGTGTCTGGCGGCACAGGAAGAGATGAAGTTCTCGCACAGCATCCAATTTAACGCGGTCCCGGACTGGAGCAGTCAATACATCTCTTACAGCAATCTCAAAAAATTGATCTACACGCTTGAGAAGCAGATCAACCGCCCGGCGGGTGAAGCACAGGATGAAGAGAATACGGCACTCCTGGAGGAGCAGCTTGACCCAGATATCACGTTCAAGCGCATGCTGGACTCGGAGCTGGACAAGGTATGCTCCTTCTACCGGTTGAAGGAGCTGGAAATTTTCGGCGAGGTCGACCAACTGCTCAAAGATGTTGAGACGTACAAAGCCGAGACTCTGGGAGTCGACATGGACGAGGTCGCTGAGCTGGAGAGTCGCCGCCGGATGAGATCTTCCAGCATCTTCAACGTGCCACCGCCGTTCCGAAAGAGGAGGAGGACTTCGACAATGAGCGTGAGCATCGAAGAGCCGGCGGTCGAGGACGACAGTGATAGTGACGCCGATGACAGTTCTGCCACGGCGGCCATGCTGAAGAGGAGACCGGAGATGAAGCAGAGGAGTAAAACGAGTTGGGGCACGGGTTCCGAGCAGATGGATGGCCGGCCTGAATCCAGAGATGACCGGAGATCGTCACTCGACTCGCCCTCTTTCATGCGCCGAAGACCTAGCCTGGCGATCGACCTCGACTCCTCCGATCCGGGTCACGTCTCGGTGCTGTATGACGCGGGCGTCAACCTCAAGAAGAGGACCATCAGCTTATATGTGTCGCTGTGCGAGTTGAAATCGTTCATCCAACTCAACCAGACGGGCTTCAAAAAGGCGGCCAAAAAGTATGACAAGGTCTGCAATCGCGACATCCGCAAAGACTACATGGACAAGGCCGTCAATCCGTCATACCCCTTCCTTGAGACGACCATGATGCATCTCGAGACGAATATACAACAGATGGAAAACGTGTATGCCGATATTGTCACCAAAGGTGACCTCAGCTTGGCCCGAAGAGAACTTCGACTCCATCTTCGCGAGCACGTCGTCTGGGAGCGGAACACGGTCTGGCGAGAGATGATCGGGATCGAGCGAAAGGCGCAAGCCGCCAATTTGGGCATCAGACGGACCCTTCTCGGCGGCAGCCAGGATCCCTCTCACGCCCGTCTCCAAGGCGATCGAGAAGAGGCCGACACCAAAGAAATCGTGACGCCCATCGGCCGGGTCCGATGTCCCAGATGGCTCTTCAGCTCGACCTTCTTCGCTCTCTTGACCATCCTCGCCGTCTTTCTCATCCTCCTCTTGGTGCCGATCATGAAAAAGCCAGAACAACAAAACTGCCTGGCCATGCTCGTCTTCATCTCTCTCCTCTGGGCCACCGAGGTCGTCCCACTCTTTGTCACCTCCCTCATGGTGCCCTTCCTGGTCGTCGTCCTCCGAATCATGCGTTCCGAGGATAAACCGTACCATCGTCTCGACGCCCCGGCGGCCTCGAAAGCCGTCTTCGCCGCAATGTGGACGCCGGTGATCATGCTCCTGTTAGGCGGCTTCACCATTGCCGCGGCGCTGTCGAAATATCACATTGCAAAAATGATGGCCACTTTCGTCCTCAGCAAGGCCGGCACCAAAGCTCGCACCGTCCTCCTCACCAACATGTTTGTGGGCATGTTTCTCAGCATGTGGATTTCCAACGTGGCCGCGCCGGTGCTGTGCTTTAGCATCATTCAACCCATCCTTCGAAACCTGCCCGCTGAGAGCAGCATGTCCAAGGCGCTGATCCTGGGGATCGCTCTGGCATCCAACATTGGCGGTGCCGCCTCTCCAATCGCGTCGCCTCAAAACATCATTGCGCTGCAGAACATGCGGCCTGGCCCCAGCTGGGGCGTATGGTTCTTTGTCGCACTTCCCGTCTGCATCTTGACCATCCTTCTCATCTGGATCCTTCTGCTCGTCTCTTTTCGACCCGGCAAAGGCACGACCATCGTGCCCATTCGGCCGATGAAGGACAGGCTCAGCGGCGTGCAGTACTTTATCATCTTCATCACACTCCTCACCATCGCCCTGTGGTGCACCTCGCATCAGCTGGAAGGTGTCTTTGGCGACATGGGCGTCATCGCCATAATCCCGCTCGTCCTGTTCTTCGGCACCGGCATCCTCACCAAAGAAGACTTTAACAATTTCCTATGGACCATCATCATCCTCGCCGCTGGTGGTCTGTCCCTCGGCAAAGCCGTGTCGAGTTCTGGATTGTTGCACACCATCGCCAACGAGATCACCGAACGCGTGTCGGGTTTGTCAGTGTACGGGGTCCTCGTCGTCTTCGCCGCGCTCATCCTCGTCGTGGCGACCTTTATCAGCCACACGGTCGCCGCGCTGATTATTCTGCCTCTGGTGGCACAGGTGGGCACAGGAATGAAGGAACCGCATCCGAATCTACTGGTCATGGGCAGTGCATTGATGTGCAGTGCCGCCATGGGCTTGCCGACGAGCGGGTTTCCTAACATGAGTAAGCCTTTCCCCCCTCTCGACCCTGTTGAATGTCCAATCTCCAAAATAATGCTAACGTGGTGTGTGCAACACAGCCGCAATCATGATGGAAGTCCCCGAAACAGGCGTCCGATACCTGCAAGTCAAGCACTTCCTGACACGTGGAATACCGAGCTCGATCATCGCGTTCGGCATCATCGTCACGGTCGGCTATGGGCTTATGATGGCTGCTGGGCTTTAAATGGCATGAGGAGTTTGTTGTGTGCTGCTCTCTTCTCGGATGGATACAGTCCAGAAATGTTTTTGATATTGGATATTCAATATAATAGATGGCCCAAGGGGAAATCGATCGATCGATAGACGGCCGATTTCTGAAAAATGTCGTCGTGATCTCTCCACAGGCGTGCATGCCACCGCCATTTTCATTCTCCATCTTCCATGTATCAGTGAAGGAGTGGTGGCTGTTGAAGCTGTCAGATATTCTTGCCGACCACAGCGTAGTACAGGTTCAGGGTACAGGTTCAGGGTACCATAACAACCATCCTTCCAACACGGTGACCTTGCCAGTAGAGCGGTAATGAGACCGTTCCAAGTCCTAACCTCCTTGGCCTGGATATACATCGATAGCATAAGAGCCGTAGGTGATATAAATGATAATACGTGGCTGTAAGTCCAGTCGGCTCTTGGTGTGCGCCTTCTTGGACCACGGCACTGAAAGCTGTAGTCTCGTCAATTGGACGCCAGGTCTGTTGGATGAGTTCATAAGTCTCACATGCTATCGATGACCGGCTGTGACCTGCTGAGACTTTGGCTTCGTTCTTTTTCGCAGAGTTGGCGGAGATAACGAACTAGCGGCCTCTTGCCTTCTGCTCTGAGACTCACCAATACCCAAATGTAACGTCCTCGAGCATGACTCGATTCAGGCGCACGGCATTCTCCTGGTTGCAGGTCGGGCAAGTGATTCGAGTCTTCAATAAGGTGAGACTTCCTCCAGTCTGCAGACACTGGGTCATCCGTCATTCGCCGCGTCTGTATTGGTTTGCCCTTCCACTGGCTTTTGCCTCTTCACAAAGAAGTAGTCTCCCTTCTTCCTGCCTTCAGACCCAGCACCCAGCTTAAACGGATTCCAATTGAGCTCCGACCGAAGACGCCGACTTTGTCCATCCTCCAGTGCATCTTCGTCCTTCCTCCGTCGAATTGTTCCGTTTGGCCCAATTTTCTCCTCTCTGGCCAGATATGGTTCTAGATCTTGGAGAGTGATGGTTTGTTCTTGTACGGCTTCATCCGTCTCGTCTCTGATGGCTTGCAAAGGTTCCACTCCGCTGGTGTCCACTTGCTGGATCTCCTTGACGAAGTGAATTTGGGATTCCAGAGTTTTCAGCATCCGGCTCTCCTCTTCCTTTGTGGCGGGCAGTGGGAGGGCGGAAAGGCGCAATAAATGGTGCAGCTTCTCAGGTGTGATCTCTGGTTTGGCGGCCAGGTTTGGCTTGGGCAGGAGCGACTTTACTGACCACGTCGGCGTCGCTAGGAGCTTCTCGATCTGAGGAGATACAGTGATTCGGGGAGGATGCACCACATTTCGGGCCCAGTCAGTTCCTCGAAATACGGCTCGAATGCGAGGATCGCCAGACATGGCTCTGGATTACGTTCGTCATCACACTTTGGGGACTATAATATGAAACTCTATGTTCAGGTCTGCACGTGGTGCTTGGCGAAAAGCAAGCCAATTAGTCGGACATAATACAGGCTCTATCTCTTCGAAAATAAAGCTTCTTCTGGTGACTACAAATATAAAGATACTGCGAGCTAGGAAATGGTAGAACTAGGTTCAACCATTTCTGGGACTTGGACTTGTCTAGACCAGTGCCACAGCGGAAGCCGTTTACTGCCTGCTTCCCCAAGCTTCAAAACTGGAGACTGATGAACTCTTGGCGTGCTGGCCTCCCCTCTGTGCTGGCGGTCTGGTTGAGATGACGCAGCTTCAGCGACCCTTGTCACATTTGCACTGACCTTGGAACTAATTCTCTTGCCAATAATTTCTCTGTCCAAGAGTAGAGGATCCTCGATCGTCGAGAGCCTATAAACTATTTGACTGCCTCCTCGTCCGTCATCACCATGGCGCAAGACCCTCGGTTACTACTGCAGAGGGCCGAGAAAGCAGCGCAGGGCGCCACCGGCGGATTCAGCTTGTTCGGCGGAAGGACAGAGAAGTGGGAGAATGCAGCAGATCTATACACCCAGGCTGCGAATGCATTCAGGGTGCAGAGGCAGAGTAAGCCGATGCGGGTAACGGGGAGGATGTTGGCGAGTAGAAACACTGACCAAGCGGCCACTAGACTATGAAGCCGGTCAAGCCTTTGAAAAGGCCGCATCCATACAGGCGAATCAGTTAAAGGAGCCGGACGACATGGCGAATACCTTGACCGAAGCGTTCAAAGTATACAGAAAAGACTCTCCGCAGGACGCGGCGCGAGTGCTCTCCACAGCGATCCAGCATTATACAGCAAAAGGCAACTTTCGGCGGGCGGCTACCCATCAACAAAACCTCGCCGAGGTGTATGAGATGGAGATTGGAGACCAGAAGAAAGCGCTGGCAGCGTATGACACGGCGGCGCAGTGGTTCGAAAGCGACAACGCCGAAGCGCTGGCCAACAAGTTATATCTAAAAGTAGCTGACCTTGCCGCCCTGGAGGGCGACTACCAGAACGCTATCTCCAAGCTCGAGGCTGTGGCGAAGTCGTCGTTGAACAACAACCTGATGCGGTGGTCCGTCAAGGACTACTTCCTGAAGGCTGGCATCTGCCACATGGCCGCAGCCGACCTGGTGGCGACAAAGAGAGCGCTGGAGCAATATCGCGAGTTGGATAACAGCTTCGCCAGCACGAGGGAAAACATGCTGCTGACCGACCTGATTCAGGCGGTTGAGGATGGCGATCAAGAGGCCTTCTCGGACAAGCTGTTCCAGTACGACCAGTTGAGTAAGCTCGACAAATGGAAGACGACGATCCTCTTGAGGGTCAAGAACAGCATCGAGAAGGACGAAGAGGATTTCTCATAGAAAATGACAGTGCAAATGAAGAGTCAGCGCTTTGGCTTTGACCAGCGGTGACTGACGAGGGCTGCATTTGCGAGGCGTCGAGGGTGGGTGGGTAGGTGAGTGCACTAATCAGAATATCATATCATCCGGACAGGGTCTATCCCTAGAGTTGAGGACTTGTCTAGCCTGGAGCGAAAACACTTTCATCGTCTTCTTAAGGTCGTCGTCCTTTTGTCTGCGCGGAAGCTCCAACCACGATCTGATCATTCTTTTCCACTTTTTTGAATGTCGATACCAATCACTACTCTGCTCAGACAACAGTACCCACCAATCCACCACGATGTGATTTGATTATTCTACGCCAGAAACTATATTTTGTTTGTGACCACACCTTTTCTAGTTTCACATATATTCCCTTGTCAAAGGCCGGAGGCAGCCAGCCTTTTCTGCACTTGGTACCGCACTGTATCTATCCAGAGATGTAAAACATGAGTCGGAGGTTCTCCATTCCCTTCCCGAAAACTAATACACATCGTCCAATGTTGGAAATAATTCGCTGTGTCCTTCGACAATGTCGGCAGCGGTTGAGGGACCAAATGAGTGGACACCATTGTCCATGCGAGAATTGTGTCGATTTTTATCTTTCTGATTGTTCAACACCAGGTGAAAAAAGGTTTCTTGCTCTTGACCGTCTCCAAGCGCTCGACGATGACTTTTCGCTGGTGATGTTCCATGTCCGATGCGGCCGCGTACCCCAGATCGCCTTCAAGGTCATCGCCCTCATAGATCAGGGTTGGTGGCGGCCTGTTCTTCCCGCTCCTCGTGGACATGGACCTTTGTCGCCGACCACCGCCCTTGGGAGTGCTGCGAGGGAATTCGAAGCTGAGTCTTGCCTTGCCTCGCGTGCCTAGTCGTGAAGGAGGTAAAACGCTGTGCGACAAGTTACTCCTCGCTGCTTGGGCATGCGTTTCGGCAAAGTCAATAAAGTCAACGCCAGCACTCATAATTGGGCTGAGATGTCCCTCTTCTCCAATATTTGACAGGTCTGCGGCACTGTCGTCACGAGTGAGCTCGAAGCGGTTGGGATTTGGGAGCTCACTCGTCGGGGACCCCAAGAGGTCGTACGGCGGTGCGGTGGGGCCGGGGGCCGATGCATAGGAGGCGCCAATATCTATTTCTTCCGGATGATCCATCCGAGCTTTCCTTCGGCTCATTTCGGACGACGGGACTCGCATCGGGATGGCCACAGGGACATCCACCAGATCGTCCCACACACATACTCGCGTTCTTCGGGTCAGCTCCAGGGGTCCGTGATCGTTCTGCTTTAGCGTTTCCACGACATTCCATGCCTGTCCCTTCATGACGGCAATCTGTCGAGCAAACATGCTTTCTTTGAAATCAGCGTCTTGTGCAAAGACTCGGCGCAGCGCCATTTGGGTTTCACTCCACCACGCCGTGGAGGTCAACAGGGGGAGGAAATGATCTCGTGTCTTTTTGGAAAAGGGCTGTCCGATGAGAGACACGGGCAAGAAAAGCCAGCCGAAAGGGAAGCTCCGCCACTGGTCATCGCGTTAGCAGAAACGACACCGAATGGGAATGGGAGTGCACTGACGGCATCAGGATGTTTCCATGGCCATGACAGACTGTTGTCGATCGCGCCTATTTTTATCGAGGGACCGTGGTCATCATCTCGTGAGTTCGACGGCGTCCCCGATCGGCTTTCCATGGCTTCGTACCGACGATACGGCCTCGACGTATTCGATTCAGGCCTCTGGGGGCTGACGGAGACCGGCCGAGGTGGACCACCGTTGGGCGTCGATCCATTGGCTTTGGGGGGGTCGATGACGATCGAGACTTCCTCGGACTTGCAGTCCACCTTGATCATCCAATTATCCAGACCACGGTCCGTATTTCGCATGATGTAATCCAGAATGACGAGTTTTTCCAGCTCTTCTCGAAAGGCCTGTTTGAGAGGGCTGGTCCAGTGGAACTTGGGCGTCTGCTCCTGCGGTGACGGCGACAAGAGGGCGGGAGATTCGTCTTCGTCATCAGACTGGGCGCCACCAGGGATGCAGTTGGAGAGCGGCCGCCGTTTTCGTGTGTGTTCGAGGTCCTCACTGAAATCGGCCGTGTTTTGATCCGGCCAGGGATTCTCGCGCAGGAAGATATTGGCATCTTTATAGCCCTTGAGAAAGACCTGAAAGCTGCCGACCTTTGCCGGCAGGCTTCTCTTGCCACGCCAATAACTCCGGCGCTCCCAAAAGTCGTAGAAAAAGGACTTGGATGACAAGTAGACCACGTCGGTGTAGGGGACCAGATGTGTCCGGAGCTGGGTATCGAGCACGTACGCGGCCGCCTCGGAGACGTAGGACAGGTTGGGGATGAGACAAGCTCGGCCAAAGAAGAAAGGGAACAAGTTTCGATGGATCCATTTGGTCCATTTGGGGTTGCGGGTCGCATATGGTTCCTCGTCTTTTGGCTTGAAGACTCCGACCACTTTGCCCTCACTGTTTCTCGCAAAATAGCTGCCCGAACTGCCCTGCGAGATCATTTTCGGGTGAATGCCCTGTTCGATCGCCACCCGGACGCTCTCCACAATGTCGTCAAATTCTCCCTTGGTCATGAGTTCATCCTCGGCGGCGGCATAGGATGCCAGTTGGTCGGCCGTGTAAGGACGGACGCCTTCAGGGGCTTGAAAGACGGAATGGTGGATCTCCAGCTGCTCCTCTTCGTGCGTCTTGCCCTTGACCGAATTGATTTTGAACTTTGATGCAATCTCTTCCGCCCATCTTTCCAGCCGGGCATTGATGGCTTTGATGTCGACGCCAGAGGAATTCCTCCTCATTCGCCGCGTCGGTCGTTTTCGGGAAGGGGGATGAGAAGGGGGGTTCGCCCGCATGAGCTCGCGGGGGCCCGGCTGAACAGAGGCATATCGGATCGAGACCGGCGACGTGCCATAGACTTCATCTCCGGCCGAGTCTTCTGAAAATCTTCTCTCCTCTTCATCGGCCTGGGCCAGCCGGGCGTAGCCAGAGGTCGCGGGTCGTTGACTCGGCATGCTACAGGATCATCCCGACCACATCAAACAAATTAATCATGCGAGGGAAAAGGCGCTATCGGCGAAGGGGCCATGGCACAGCAGATGCCACTGGGCTCATGCTCTCTCAGCGCGATTAGACGCGACAAAAATTGCGTGGGAATGAAGAATACCTGAGGGCGGATCCAGATCTTGGTTTTGCACACGTTACACTAGCATTGCAGCCAGGCATAATAAACTTAAGCTTATTTCCTTAGCCGCGCCGAGCCGCAATCATAGACAACCCTTCATCAAGCACAGACTCCTGTAATCATATCGGCCAATATGCCAACCTCTGACGGGCCCGTAATCTACGAGCATGATCTGGCCTTTGACCGATCGACATAAGATCAATTACTCCGTTCTAGATCAAGCCTCGAGACGGGCATCCATCCCCAAAGCGTCGCGTAGCAAGGGTGGCACCACGCCACACATTCATCAACCGTTCGAGCGTCCACGTATCATATCTTTATGAACTGCTCGGAACTTGATCGGCACGAGTGCAACGTGGACCCGCAAACTGTGTGTCTTCATGGATTGGCATGCTCTAAATTTGGCATTGGCCGTCTGCGTGGAAAAGGGGGCGCTTCGGAAGCGGACCTCCACCCAGTGGAATTGGCAATTTCGCAGCACTTCCCCAGATTCGCGAAGCGCCCACTACTGGCGCCGTCTCTCGCACACCTCGTAGGGGCAGCCAGCCTTGCTGGTAATGTTCCAGGTGGTGCCCTTGGTCGGTCAAGATAAGAGACACAGCAGCAGGTATGCAGACGCCTCCTCCTGGTCGGCGGCGCTCCTGGTGAATGATTGACCAGGCAAGGGCAAGACCAGGTCATCTCAATAGACGCGTCCAAGCTCCGACACGGCGCAATTAAACATGTTTAGGCCGACGGGCGGGACCAAATACCGCTCGCCTGAGACCCCTGACTCTGAAATTGTATTGGGTAACCAAAAGCCTCGAGGCTGCCTCTATCGATAGACATCCTCCAGACTTACTCGTCGTAGTCCCTCTGTACTCCTCTTACAATCATTCAGCCTCCGTATCGGCACCACCGTCATTGCGAAAACAACCTCTTCGGTGAGCCTGCAAGGCGTCTCCTCCACTCTTTCCTCCGTCCATCCGTCGAGACCGCGTTGGTCTCACTCACCGTAAACACGGCGTCCGCAGTCGCGGCCTCTTCGCTCTTCCGAGCTTCGCCTCTTGACCCGACCCCTCGACCGGTGTCCACTCCTCTGAGCGAGGGCGAGTTCGACAAGCAACACGCCGAGGGTCGACATGACCACCGTGGACTGTCGCCTCTGCCGCCGTCCGTGTTTGGCAGAGATATTTCACGGCCGTCGTCCACATCGACGCAGGGATCCTCGACCCATTTTCTCTTCAATCAGCCTCAGTTCCACCATCGAAGCGCGAGTTTGAGCCTGGGTCGTGAATACAACCAACAGCACCGGCCCGCCCTACCGGGCTTAGCCGCGCTGGCATCACTGGCGGCCACTCCTCCCAACATCAGGTATGAGAAGAGATGGTGCCTGCTCGGCGGGGAGGGGACGGATGGATAACAAAGGTGCAGGGTATATTCCACCAGCCATGCTGGTCCTCCCATGAACTTCCATGCGATGATCCCGCCAATCCCGACGCCGGGAATAGCAGGCAGTGCGCCGGTAAGCTGAGCCCTGTCCAACCTGAGTTTGGAATGTGCTTGTCCGTCCCTGCACACAATCCCCTGCCACCGCGCCAAGCCTTGCCGGTTTCCCTCCCCCGAGACAGCTGACCTTGCATTCTTGCGCTTGCTTTATCTTATCGCCCCCCTCGCAATCGATAGCAACTCTTCGACTTTGCCCTCTCTCTAATCCCAGAAACATGGCCTCATTACCAGGGACTGACCACAACTTGCCTTTTCAACAGCCCGTGTGCCAAAATTGCCAGACGTCCACCACGCCCCTGTGGCGCCGCGACGAAGCTGGTTCCGTGCTGTGCAACGCCTGCGGACTTTTTCTCAAGCTTCACGGCCGGCCTCGGCCAATCAGTCTCAAGACAGACGTGATCAAGAGTCGCAATAGAGTCAAGTCTGCCAATCAAGGTCCGAAGAAAAAGGTACGGCGGCCGATTCAGCTCACGGTCCGGTGTGCAAGTCTGACTGACGACAGTTCGAGCAGAATGGCCTCCCTGCCTCTCAGTCGGAACAGATGGCGACGCCGCCACAAAATGGAGTCAATCAACATCGTCGCGTGTCGCAGATGGCCGCCTCGATCGCCTCGGACCGGTCGCATTCACCCATCTCGCGGACAGGGACGCCTGGGGCCCAGCCAGACCCCAACATCGCGCCTCAACATCTGTTCGATGGCGTGACCCTTCATGACCACCCGTTCAACGGCTCTCCGTCTTTACCTGCGCTTCAGCTCAACCAACCGTCTCCCGGGGCCATATCATTAAATAATGACCGACACCTGGACGCACCCCTGGCCTATGATCAGCTGTTGGCCGCCAACACCAACTTGCGCACGCGAGTGTCCGAGCTCGAGGTGATCAACATGGTCTACTCGGACAACGAAAACAATTTACGGAGCGAACGCGACTCCGCCCTGAGAGAGCGAGACGAGTTAAAGAGAAAGGTCGAAGAACTGGAAAGACAGCTGAAGGAAGTCCGTGAACCTGAACACCCGTCCAAAAAGGTGCGACTGTCCGACGCCAACGGCGAATGACCATCCTCTCCGGCCTGTTGCCGGCACACCTCATCATATTCTGATGCCAACGGTGGTCTAACCGATCCTCTGCGATTCAGCGTCTCTCCTATCATTGATGATACCCTACGAGTTCCTTTTCTGCCTGGAAGCTGCTAAACGGTGCGTCACTCTCATAATCAGTAATTTGGCATGACTAGCTCCGTGATGGCTTTAATAATGGCCTGAGGAGACGCTTTTGGGGCGTTGGAAGTCTCCATGCGGCGCATTACCGCCAGATTGTGCGTGCGCGGTATGACATGAACACGGATCATGGAGGCCGGAACAAAAAGTTTGTGCTCTGGTTGGTGCTAAAGGGTTTGGGACATGGTTCTGTCCCATTGAGCAGGTCGAAGTCGTCTCGCATGGCGGGTCAGGATGCTTAGAACTGAAAATTCCCACATGATAGCTCCTATTCTTTTCCGCGTCTCCGTGGTCCGACATATGTTGTCTATAACTGAGTTGATCTTTAGCAGACCATACCAGCCAGACTGGCCGAACCTCGGATGCCAAGACGATAATATCTTGATCCACTGGCCTAACCTCTCCTTTTGTCACTTGGTGGTGAGTTAATTTGACTTCACATCCTGAACCTCGACCCTTGACCTCCTGTTTGGCAACTATAAATATTCGGAAACACCTTGGACCCCATCTCCGACACCATCTCCTCCAACAGCTTCAGATGCTCTCTTCCGTGCGGCCGTCAATGCACCACCTTTACCCCGCATTCATCTCAGACCAGTCGGTCGGTTGTGCATTTGCCAAAGCATACTTGTTATTTGATGGCTCGGCTTCGCTCTACCCGGCATTGCTTTGTTTCCTACCGGCTTGATCTTGTCTCTCTGCGAGCGAATATATCTTTTGTGCTTCACCCCCCACCCTTCTCTCCACTGCTGTTCCCTCCCTTGATGGTGTCCACGTGACTTGCCTGCCTGACGATGGCCTACACTTCTCTCCCTGTCTCTCCGGCACGCATCCCATCTTCTTTCAACTTCGCGAGTCATGTCGTGGACTACTGGGCCAGCAAAGACCCCACACATGTGGCCCTCTACTGGACAGATCAATCCCTGAGGAGCACCAAGAAACTGACCTACAGCCATTTCTCGCGCCAAGCCCACCGTATCGCTGGCCTGCTCTCCTCGCTCGGGATTGAGCAAGGGGAAACGTGCATTCTCATCCTCCCCCGAATTCCCGAGTGGTGGGAAATTGCGACAGCATGTCTGCGCGGAGGAATTGTCATGTGTCCTTGCACCACCCTCCTCGTTGACAAGGATATCGAGTATCGGCTTCAAATCTCTCATGCCGCGGCCTTCATTGGCGACCCGACGTCGGTCGCGAAATGTCTCCAGGTCCGCAAGAATTGCCCTGACCTCCAAACGGTTGTACAGGTCGGGGGCGAGGTCGGGGGCGAGGCTGTCGACGGCGCTGTCGACTTTCATTTGGCTCTGTCAAACGTGCCGTCCGAGACTCAGTTCCCTGTCCCGCTGTCTCTCAGTCCGGCCTCCCCGGCCCTGACCTTCTTCACCTCCGGTACGACGGGTCCCCCGAAAATGGTCCTGCACACACAGACGTCCTATCCTCTCGCCCATGCACTGACCGGCGTGCACTGGCTCCAGCTCTCACGCGGCAAGATATACTGGAATCTATCGGAACAAGGCTGGGCCAAAGCATCCTGGTCCTTCTTCTCGACTTGGAACTGCGGTGCCACACTATTCGTCCACGATGACCGATTGGCCTTTAATCCGCGCCAGACGTTGGAAGTCCTTCACCGGTTCCCCATCACGACGTTATGCGCGCCACCTACCGTCTATCGTCAATTAGTTCTCGACGAAAGTCGCCGGTTCTTTGCCACGGACGAGGGCAGGCCGCAAGCACTCGTGCATTGCTGCGGCGCTGGCGAGCCGTTGAACGAAAGCGTCATCCGGACGTGGAAGAACATGACCGGTGGGATCGAGATCTTCGATGCTTACGGCCAGACAGAAACGATCGCCATTTGCGGGAATCAGAAGGGGAACAAGGTCAAGCCTGGGAGCATGGGGAAGCCAATCCCGACCGTGCCATTGACAGTCATCGACGGCGCAGGCAACGTCACCAAAGAGGGTGTGGAGGGAGATATCGCCCTCGAAATCAGGGAACGAAAGAACGGAGACGGGTTCTTTGGTGTTTTTGAAGGATACATTGACAAGAGTACGGGCACGCTGGATCGCAAGATCAAAGATTTCGGCCCTGAGAAGAAGTACTACTTGACTGGAGACCGTGCGAGCCGGGATCAGGACGGATACTTCTGGTTCGTGGGCAGGAGTGACGATGTGATCAACTCGAGTGGATATCGAATAGGTAGGCGTCTTTTCTTATATGGATGGAAACCGTGGTGTCAAGGGAATGAGGATCGAACATTGACGACCCGATAACAGGGCCTTTCGAAGTCGAATCGACACTCAAACAGCACGACGCCGTGGTCGAATCGGCCGTGGTCGCCTCCCCAGACCCACAGCGCGACGAGGTTGTGAAAGCCTTTGTCGTGCTGACCAACGTCGCGGCTTCACGGGTCGCGCAGGACCACAGTGGCCTCGCGCGCGACCAATTGATCCAGGAGCTGCAAGACTTTTGCAAGCGCAACGCGGCGCCGTACAAGTATCCACGTAAGATCGAGTTCGTCGACGCCACGTTCTTACCCAAGACCATCAGTGGGAAGATCAAGAGGGCCGATTTGAAGAAGTTGGAGCGCGACAGGTATAAGGAGGCGATGGGAAAGGGGGCGAAGCTGTGATGGAAGGACAGGGCACTGTGATGGAAGACAAGAGCTGCAGCGACACAACAACCACAACCATGCACAGGCATTGTGTTATTGACAATCGATGCCTATTTACAGCATGCATGGACATGATAAATACGAGGGAGGCATTCACGCGGATGCACAGGGAGGCCGGAGTTTCTCACGAGGCCATCTTTTCTCAGGAACTCAAAAGAACACTACAGATGCCATGTGCCAGAGATTGAGAGGAAGAAGCGTCTGGTGTGGCTCTCTGGGAGAGTCGAAAGAACAATTATGAAGCCTGAGGATTGATACAAATATGGGCGAGCGAAAGTGGTTTAGCGGCTGGCTGTTGTTTTGGGGCCACATTTCAAGCTGGCCAAGTCATGGTCATCAGCAAGTAAATCGGTTTCTAGTATAAATACCTTACACCTCGACTTCAGTATCGATTGCCTGCCTATACCACACCCCATGGGATGGTGTGAATATTATTATCCAAACTCACCTAAACTCGCAAAAAACAATTCGGATAACGAGTGTGTCCGAATCAGACTAAAATGGTCAACACCGACACCATCATCTTCAACGTCTGTGTCTTCATCTCAGGTCTGGTCCTGCTCGAACGTGGCGCCGACCTCTTCATCGACCAGGCTGCAGCACTCGCAAAGCGCCTGGGCGTCCCGGAAGTCGTGATCGCGTTGCTCACCGCGGGTGCTGAGTGGGAAGAGCTCGCTGTGGTGGTTGCGAGCGCCGTTCAGCGCCGTCCCGGCCTGGCTTTTGGCAATGTATTTGGGAGTTGCATCTCAAACATCCTTGGGGCTTTTTCACTGGGGCAACTACTGTTTCAGCCGGGCGTCGTGCATTTTGATCGGAGCTCAAAGCTTTATACCGTGATCAACTTTTTGGTCACCACCGTGGTGTCGATTCTCTCCCTGACAGGCCACCTTCAGAAACCAGAAGGCATCATCCTCATCATTACGTTTGTCCTGTATGTTGCTCTTGTATGCTGGTCGATATATCGTGGCATGCTAGCCCCGCCAGAGGACTCCGATTCCGACTCGGACACGGATTCAAACTCGTCTGGACAGTCCACGGCAGTGACAGCCGATGGTGATGCCAGAGCTGAAGACGGGGATCATGTCAACGAGTCCAGTCCACTGTTCGGAAGCAAGAAAAGGCAATCGCCAAGCACACTATCCCACGTGGTGAAGCTAATTACTGGCTTCATCGCGCTGTCCGTGAGCGGATACCTTTTATCGCATTCCTCCAAGACTCTTGCGGAAGGCTTTCACATCTCCGAGACAGCCTTTGGTGCGACATTGTTATCACTCGCAACAACGCTTCCCGAGAAGTTTATCGCCATTCTGAGCGGATTTCGAGGACGAGAAGGCATTGTGGTGGCCAATACAGTGGGCAGCAATATTTTTCTGCTGACGCTCTGCCTTGGCGTCGCGATTCTGAGTTTTGACGGGGTCGATGGTCGCGCCAGCTATTTCCACGAAGTCGGATGGATGTGGGCCTCGTCTGCTGGCTTGACCTTAGTTATTCTGTTAGGGTCTCACAGGATGCTGGGGGTGGTCTCGTTGGCTGCCTATGTCGCATTCTTGGTGCTCGAATTCACCGTATATCGGGCATGAGATGGTTTCGGTTGCTTCCTCATATGGGGATGCCCATCGCCTCCTCATTGTCGCTGCCGTCTGGCACAACATCGCCATAGACCGTGATGGGGATGATCACTTCGAAAGTCTCGCACTCCAAGTTTTCGACGGCGATGTTGACGGAGCCCCGTTCATCGTGGACGACCTCTTCCAGCAGATCCGTCACCATTCTCGTCTCGCCGTCCTCCTGCTCTTGCGGCTTGATCGTCCCGAATTCGAATCGGAGACTCCACTCCAGGTTCACCCCGCTGGTCACGAAGGTCGGAGTTGCCAACGCCGGTATGCTGGGCGAAAAATTGGCGCGTCTGACAAATAAGACATTTTCCGAATGAGACGCGTATACTTTTTTGGTGATCCTGTTGATGGCAGAAGCAGATCTCACCGCCAGTGACGGGCTCACTCTCTCCGAAGACTCGAGAGTCGCGTGCAGTGAAGCACACGCGATCTGCCCATTCGAAAAGTCAATGACGGTCGTGATGGTCTCACCAAGCCGATGGAGGGCGCGGTCGAGGATCACGACGGCCACACGCAGACCATTTCGGACAATTTCAAACCGATTCGGACTCGACTCCTCTCCCAAAGAGAGCTGATTACTCAGGAGAATGGCCCGATTGATGGCTTGCATGGCCGGTCGAGTCTCCTGAACATCCATTCCGCTGAATAAGGTGTCCATGGTGCCGCTACTCGACTGCCGTCGGCGGTTGTGGTCGAGCAAGGTGTCGACAAACTGCAGAAACTCCACGGTGAAGGCGCTGGGTGATTGTGCCCTGGGAGTTGGCGGTTCGCCTGGAGCCTCGGCCGATGCCACAGACCGTGTCCGAGCCAGGTCGCGGAGGATAACGTGAGGCTGCATGAGGTCATGACCAAGGATCTCGCCATCTGACCGGACGCTGGGAAAGACACGTATTGGCACGCTGATCCGGCGCACCGCATGTGTGTCGCGACTGCCGGGAACTCCCTGTATGCCCACCGTCAAATTGTAGCCGATTTTGATTGCTTTTCCTCGATAACTTGAGGGCAGTCCTTTTGGCAGCGTGTATTCGTATTCGTAACTTTTCTCCTCCCCCGGCTCAAGGTGCATGTCGACAAAGAGAAGCGATTGGGGCGTGGAGAGGAGCGGGATCGCGCGCGCATTGGTGACCGCGTTCATTTCCTTGACGCTGCTCATGTCGTCGGCACCCGTGAAGCTGCCCAGTGATTCTCCAAGACGAGAAAAATTGAAGTGGCCTAGAAAGCCGCTGCTGGGCCGGGCTTGCTGGACCCCTACCACGCCTCCACCAGCGTGGCCACCGAGGAATCCTTTGCTCTTGACCTCGGCAAACTGAGTCTGATCGACCAGTGAAGCATCAAGAATGAAAGTCGCACTGAGTTGTGCATATCCCATGAGAAGATTGGCGGCTTGACCTCTCTTTTGCGGCTTCCTCAGGTCGAGCCGCTGAGGAACAGGCCTGGGGATGGCCGGACGCTCCGACATGATGGATGGTTGCTCGGACATGAGTGTTTCTTGTGAATGGTTACTCAGGGAATAAAAGTCTCCACTGCTGCGCTCACTGGCGCCTTGACTGGCCCCAGAAGTGACTCGGCCGGAGCGAGATGGACCAAGGAAAGTGGAAGGCGATTCATCTCCCAGTACGAGATTGATCGCTTCGTCTTGATCCGGGACGACCGGTTGCTCTGGAGGGAACTTGAAATCCGGAGTGGACTCCCGACTGGTTCCCCCAAGAGGCGACAAAGGGCTGCGGCGGCCATTGCGCGTCGGGAGATGGAGACTGGGCGAAGTTTCGGCATAGTACTGAGGAGGTCGCCGCTGCGAAGCTAGATGCCCGCCGTCAGCTTCTCCGTGAAAATCGGCGCCAGTCTTACCGTGATGAATCTGAACTGTCGAAGAACGTTGATGCGATGGTCTTGTTCGCATGCCAGGGTGGGTAGAACCGCCGTCCGTGGCGTTGGGGAGAACTGAAGATGGGACAGAAATGATGGACACGGACATTTGCTTCTTATGACCTGGTCTCGGGGGCCGTCTGGCATTGTCGAATCCGCCAGAGATCGGACTGGTGGTCGACACTGCTGGCGTGTTCAAAGATGCCGTTGCTCGGTGCCGCCCTGACTGATCAACGGTGCCTTCGGCGGTATTGATCGGCCATCCATGAGGCCCGCCACGCGCGGCACTGACATTGCGACCAGCTTGCGCCGCGAGTTGACCGATACTTTCTTGCCTGCTGCTACGCCGGCCGTGGAAAGCGGGCGTGGTCGGCTCTGAGAAGTTGGCGACGTTTCTGAAGGTGATGGTGCATTTGAGCTGTTCGCCAGCAAAGACACATTGCTCGTGAAAGCGGACGGCAACATGAATGTCCGAACGCATTCCACACCGACTCGACTTCCCAGTCGAGGCGTGAGAATCCAACCGGCTCAATAACAGTCTTCCAAATGCTCCGAGACCCACAAAGTCAGACCGAGAAAAGGAGAATCTGGTCAACGAATCTCGATGGCCAACGGTGGGTAGACACGGTTCATGGTGGCTCCAGGTTACCAGGAGAAGGTATTGACTCCCTTGATTGACTCCATCCAAGCTTGTACCCTGCTTTATGGAGGATGTCCAACAGCTGGATGACAGGAGCAAGCCATGCTGAGCGGATGGTTCCGCGCCAAGACCTGGAGGTCAGGCACAGAGAGTCCACCAATAAAGTGCACTGGGAAGAGGAAAGAGACTATGTTGACAAATCCGTTATATACCAGATTGGCGGATTATCCCATTACACGTTTGGAACGAGATGACAAGTCTTGTTCTTTCATTTGCTCTGCATTGGTCCATGTCAAGGCCACCATGCACGGGCCAAGATCACTTGATGATTTCAGACATGGATCTACACTGGGTGGGGTACTGGTTCCGCCAGATTGCTTCATATCTCGCAGTTGCCCACCCTTTCCTGCCCATCAGTCCAGGAACACGGCCTTAAATCAGCAAACCCAAACAGCGAAGATGCTGGTGGAAAGCTTCTTCCGTCTGTCAGCTCGGCGCTTGAGACACCTCACCAGACTTTCCCTGGAATGCCCTTCTTGACATGATAGGGATAGCATCAGCAATTGCGGAGGGGTCCAGCGGAGGGGTCCAAATTTCTGTCAGCCTTCCTGCTCAGTGACACCGCAAGCGAGAGATCGTCGGCTTGGCCGTCAACCAGAGGGGTCTGGTTGCAAATGGGTGCCCGAGAATCCAGAGCATGAACTCTCAGGATGTAAGAGGTCATTCCCCGTGCTGAGTCGCGATTAGCAGCCTTTCTCCCAAACTCCGACAGACAGACACTGTCGCGAACATGTCGGTGTTGCCGTCAAATTCTCTGGTGGTTGAGATTGGAAAGAATGATCAAGAGGGAGCCGGTCGCTGTAGATCTCAAGCCCGGCTCCAGGGAGAAGTAACGATAGCAGTGACTGGGATCTGCAGGCCAGAACTGCTTGAATTCTCCAAAGACATGAGGAGGCGTGAGGAGTGACGGCTGAGAGGGATGATGGGTCGTCGCATCCATCGCTTCCCTTCTTCCACGATGTCTGGTATTGGCCAATGCTGGCATGTTGAGAAGACTCGTCTGAGCATCAAGACGCAACTCCGACTTGTGCAGCCAGCTTCTCCGTGGTCCTTCCAAGTCCGTTGTTGGCGTAGAAATCCATGGGATATGTTCCGTCACCCTCTTCCCAGCTCTGCCTTCCACCCAGCACCACCAATGCCTCGTACGGGGTCAACAATGGCCGGGGAAACGCGTATCCCCAGTCAATACTCAACCTGGGACATGCTATTTGCACCCAGCAGTCCACATCTTCAAACAGAGCCAGCTTTCCAGGAAATATCTCGCTGAGCAGGAGGTTCACGAACGGAATGCCCTGTTGGTTCAAATAATGCTCTATCATGGTCAACGTATGTGGATTGCCTTGTCGTCCCAACGCTCCCAGGATCAGTCCCCACTTCTTTGCTCTCTTCGCGGTGTGAATAGCCGACGCACGCATATTCAGCATCTCGTCGTGCGAATACGTCTCTCTCGTGAGCTTTCTCGAGTATGGGTCGTATCGATATGCTGCCATGTCCGGGTTGGCAATCATGGCCGCCTCAAGATGGAACCGACCATCCCCCAGATACAGGATGAGATCGACATTCGCATCTGGTGCAATTTTCGGCGCGGTACAGCCGAGCACCTCGCCCTTGCTCAGTGGCAGCACTTGCGGGACGACCAGCTTCAGGCCTTCGGCTTCGAGCGCAGATCGGATCGTGTGCAGCGTCGAATTGAACTGGATCGTCCCCACCATGGCAATCGTCCTCCCGGGAGGAATGTTGCGTGCAAGCGTGCTGACCAGGTGTGCCGTGTCAATCGAGATGTCCACGAAGATGTATAAAGTGGCCATCTTGGTCGTCGACACCGGAATCAAGCAGCTATGTGCATAGTGGACCAACAGATCACAGCCCAGTGCTCTTGCAGTGTAGTCGTCAATGCAGCACGCGCCATACGTCACATCTCCCATGATCAGCGTCTCCGCGCCAGGACAGAATTGTGTCAGAATGTCCGAGATGGTGGTCGCAAACATAAGAAGGCCTTCAGGAAATTGCAGCGCCACCCTCTTCGCTCCAAGCGTACGGATACGATGGATGGTTTTGGGGATCTCGAACGAGTAATTGTGAGGCAGCAGGCCTATAGCAGCGTTGATGGCTGGGTCATCGAGGATCTCCGAGGGAATCTGATTCAAAGCCCGTGGGGTTCGCTTCTGTGCTGCGCAAGTTAGTTTGGTGACCTCGCTGCTCGACAATCGGCAAGACCCTACCTCTGGGGATGACAGCCGTCGTCTCCTCCACCGCAACATCTTGCTTCGACCTTTCTTGCGTCTCGGCTGTTCGACGCCCAACGAATCTTTTCCTGGGCGTTCGTGTTGTGACAGGCTCATCGGTGGCCATCGGGAAAGCCCCAGGAATTGGGGTCTCTTCCATCCTGAGGGAGACCTCCTCCTGTTTGCAGGAAACCTTGCACGGTCAATCGTCAAGCGAGACTTGAGAAGCGCTGCATCGTAAAATGTGGCGTCAGATTGCAGTGGAAAATACGTCGATCCTTTGGCAAGCGGAGCCCTTGATCCTGTGGAACCTGGCCCGAACTAAGAACCAAGATCGGCCCACCAAGGTCCCCCAATTCACTAATATCCACAGACAAATGGCCTCTCCAGTGGTCCCTTGCGCAGCTCCGGATGGATATGAAGGCGCTGAACCAGCCCCACTGGTCGTCTCCGCAACTGCGGCGCAACACGCGGCCAGTTCTACAGTTCCATGGGATCATTCCGCTGCTGAAAGTAGTGGAGCTGGAGGAACTGCCAAGCCCTCATACCCGGTGAATAGCCGTGATTTCTTATCACGTGATTATAACCCCAAATTAGGGACGCTTCTCCAACAGCTGTGACAATGCCTTACAACACCGGCCGGAGCTATATCTTTGATTTGGGCCCATAACGCTTGCTGTTACTACCTAAACGAATACCTATTAGGTGTCACTGTTGAGGTCACAATGGGCTGACTGACTGGAAATTCAGTTGTCATGTTCTGGCCATTGAGCGCGGCCACAACCACGCTCGTATTACCGCCTGACCTTCCTATACAGTTGCTTGTTCACTGCCAGAATCATTTCCACCTTGTAAACACCAGAGTCATCTTCCACTCCTCCTATTACTCCTTTGGCCACAGGCCCCCAGCGACCTCCGTGCAGAAGACCGCTGCTATAGGAGCCTGTAGGCCCTCTGATTGCCTATTCGCTTCGCTGCGACCCTGGTATGATTTTACCGAGATCAATGCTTACACTGACGGGCTCTCCGAGCTGGCAAATCCTATTATTTTACGTGCACGGGTAAAAGTAGGTAGCCTCTGCCTGTCCTCTGTGACAGAAAAGCGGGATCATCCTGGCATCATTAACCTGATGCAGTTTCTTCGAGACTTGTCAACACCAGAATCATCTCATCTTCTGAATACCCAGAATGCCACAGCCTGCACGTGATGCAGAGTTCAGACACACACAGCTTGGCGTGTGACAGGTATAAATTCCTCATGTACAGTCGGTTTTGAGAAGGCATCCATCTATCAATAAGCAACCCCGTTCCAGCGAGTCCATCGCACAGAACCATCTCCTCAGTCCTGCCTCTACTCCTCTCTTTGCACCCCCTTCTGCCACAAGTGGAAGACACTTGCTCAAGCTGACGTTCCGCCTTGTCGTACGCCATCAGATTATATCTCCCCTGTGTTCCCTCGTCGATTCACTTGACACTTTGGCCGATGGCTCCCTCACGCAAATCTAAGCGGACTCAGCTGAGCACTGAACCTCTACCGACACTCCCCACAGTCGAGGAGATGCGGACGTGGGATACGAAAAAGGTGCTTCGGTGGATCCAGCAAAGAGAACCCCACCTCCTCAGCGATGACGACGTGGAACGCTTCTTGAAAGCAGGCATCACCGGTACAATCTTTTTGGCGATCAATTTCGAGTTCCTCCGTAAAGGGTGTGGTATCCCCCCTGGACCCAGTCTACTACTCACAAGGATTATGAACGAAGTCCTGAGTGAGGTCAAGAGGAAGAGGGATGGTGAAAGCGTCGCACCGGAGTCACCCACCACCAAGTCGCTGAAAAGAAGGCGTCAGGACCAAGAAGAACAAAAAGACCACCACAACAGCAATGACGCCGACGTATACAATATTTCGCTGCACAAAGAACTCGAGTATACCCGGAAGAGAAGGGAGGCCATTAAGAAGATCATCACAGACCTCGACCAGGCGTATTCCAAACAGCATTCTCGTTCTCCCCATCCAGCATATTCCGAGTTTTCTCTGCCTGGAGCCGTCGCCCTGCTTTCCGATCCCGAACGTCAACACGACCTTCCATTTCCCGTCACCTATATGGGGACACCTTCTCAATTTGCAGTTCGCCAGGGTGTTTGGCGATATGTGGGGAGAGAGAAGTTTCCAGAACTTCTACGTCAGCTGAAGTTTGTACAAACGGCAATGTCATACAGCAAGCTCTGGGTCTATGGAACCAGAGGCAATGGGAAATCACACCTTCTAGCAGCACTTGTCTGTTATCTGTCAGCTCGAGGCGAATGTGTCATATACATTCCCAATTGTGGCGACGGGCTCCGTAATCCTGTTGCTTACTTTAAAGCAGCAATGCTCTTTGCCTTTACCGACAAGGCGGCGCAGGATCGGATCCTCACAATGGAGACGATGGAAGAGATCAAATATTTCTTGGATCGTTACGCGCCGGTCTACTTCGTCATTGATCAGATGAATGCATTAGATACCGAGGTCGGGGATCAAGAGCACAGACGTTTGGCGAAGGCCCGTCTCTCACGCTGGATATCTCTTTTGACATCCAGTCGCAAAGCAGTCCTCAGCTCGTCAGCCAATCTCCAGTGCCACCTCAGGCTACGAAGTAAGGAGCACTATAACCACACCATGCGCGTTTATGGTGGCTTGACCGAGGTATGTCCCCATATAGGGTTAGTACAATCTCTAACTGCAAATTAGACGGAAATGAAGCACTGGTGGAATCGTCACTCCGGCTTGAATCTGGGAGGCTACGGTAAGGAGGAAATTGAAGACCTTACTGGCTGCATCCCCTTACTTTTGAACGAATGCGTGGTAAATGAAAAGATTGACCTGTCTCCACTCAAGAAGCTGGGAAACATAGCCAGGGTGTTTACGGCCGAAATCAGACGGAAAACGAAAATTGACGATCACCAGGACCTTTGGGATATGTATGTCCACTCTATTATTCTGTCTTACTCTATTTAGGCCGTTGCCCGCCTATGAGAGATGAACAATCTTACTGTCCACTTTATTTCGTTTTCTATGATGGAACTGACTATCTTTTTAGGCATTGCGAATTCGTGCAGGCTTGCTTTTTCAACCTTCTCGTGCCGACTATCGTTTTCCAGACACCCGACCTCATCGACCATCGTTTTTTCTTCGCACGCGAAGACGGCACTGGAGGCTATTCCTGCGGTGTGGTCCGCAGAGCCGTGGCCGAGGCACTCGTTAAAAATCAACAGTATTTCTCCGACTTCAGCTTCTTGAGAGCATTGCCAACGTTTTACAATAACCCATCCACGAGTCGGTTTTTTATGGAGTATGCCGTTCTCTTTTACTTACAACTGCACGGTCTACCTGGTTCCGAATATCTTGCGACCCATATGAAGGTGATAACCTTCAAAACCGCCATCCCGAATATCCGAAAGGATATTAAAGGCAGACCGGTGATTTATCACCCCGTGGAATACGGCTACAAACCTCTGGATGGATTCATTGTCTACATCAAGGAAGCGGCCAATGGACAAAAACCGAAATTGCTCCTATATCCTTACCAGGTGACACGGCATCGCTGCAATCACGAGGACTCTCATGCAGCTTTCTTCGACAACTATGACCTGTGGGTCGCCAACCTTGACGAGTTTGATGTGGTGACGGAGTTTTTATGGTTCAGTGCAGACAAGAGTTCACACAAAGACCATCAAGCTGCCCCTCCGTCTGAAGGTGTGAAGCGAAGGTCTGGAAAAGCCCATCATATACCCGGATGGCCTGCACATAAAGAGTGCGTTGTTAACTTCGGTGATCTCAACAAACATCTTTGGGAGAAGTTCGAGACGGCCAGGGCTGGGACTGGTATAGACTGTTCCAATGACTATCTAAGTGCATTTGGACTTGTACCAAAGACTCTCGGAAATGATATCCGGAGGAGAACAAGGTAACGACTTGGGAGATTGAGTACAAATCCTCGTCACCTCTTTCTTGGTTCTGTTGGAATGTCGGAATCACCGTGTGGCAGTGTTAAGTTGTTCATGTTCCCTTCAGATCAGCCCGGCATCACAGTCTCTCACCATGGGAGGAGGTCCGCACGATGGAACGAGAGGCCGCGTCACTCATGGAAGGTGGCCGAGAAAGAAGTAAACTGGTCAAGAAAGCTCAGAAAGGCCGAATGTCGACGCCAGGAGGGTAGGGTGCACCACATCCGGGTTCGCGGGGAGAGCACAAAGCGCCTGACATCATCATGCATGCCGACACCCGTAGAAATTGTCTTTGGAATGCGGACAACGTAGATGCGAACAATGGCTTTGCTCGACGTGCATCCATAGTGGCATTCTGCAATTCTGCAATTCTCATGTGACCGAACCTGGCGCAAGCCTTCTGCAATGGTCACCACCTCGGGCTTCGCCCACACACCTGTTTCCCGCGTCCTCGTCCTGGCCTCAGTGGCATCCTCCATGGCCGTCTCCATCGTCGACATCAAGCACCTCGTCCCCATCAAACTCACACCTCACCTGTGGCCGTACTTCCAGCTCTCCCGCCTTTTGACGTTTCAAGGCGCCTATGTCTCGTCGACGGAGTTGCTGTTCTCGACCGTCCTCCTGTACCAGTTTCGAGTCTTGGAGCGATTATGGGGCAGCAGGAAATACGCCAGTTTCATCTTGGTGTGTTTGTGTCTGAATACTCTGCTGTTGCCGGCGACGTGCCTTGTGGCGAAGCTGGCCACTTTTGGAAGCTACAACTACATCCCCGCAGGCCTGACGAGCGTCGTCTTCGCGGCACTCAGTGCTTGGTCCAACGAGGTTCCGAGACTCTACAGATACAAGATCGTGACGGGTTCGACGCCATCCACGGGGGGGAGCGGCACGCCGGGGTTCGTGTTGAGCGATAAATCGACGACATACATCCTTGCGGCGCAACTGGCGTTGAGTCAGTTTCCCTATCAGCTTATGCCGGCCGCGGTTGGATGGACCATTGGGACGGCCTGGGCCGGTGATCTATTACCCGGTGGCATGAGCAGGTGGAGGGTCCCGAGCTGGATCGTCGGCGAGACGAGCAAGAGCAAGGAGCGGGGCCAGTATGAGGGGCTCCGAAGGAGATTGGAGGAAGAAGGTGGTGCCGCTGATGGCATGAGGAACGTGAGTGATCGCGCCGCCGCCACTGCCGGCCAACATGCGCAAAGACGAGGGTTGGGCAGGCAGATACTCGGATACTTTACCAGTTCTTGATCGGAAGCACCTGTACAGACGAACGATTTCATGCAAGTCCACAAGATGCCAGGCCCGATATTGTGACATGGGATTTGGACTTTGGACAGGGAACGTCTTTGGGCACGATCTCTGGTATTCAGAGTCCACATTGCGAGGAAATGGGCGGAATGGAACAATCCAATGGCCTGGAAACACCTTGAATGCTCAAGAACATTACTTGTCAATTGTGTATATAGTCTATTATATCGCCTTGGGAGGTGGTGCACCGTAGATATCGTTCAGCGAAACAGGTGTTGCACATCAGGTTGCATACTCAGCAGTCCGTCCCGGATCAACTCGTTCGAGGCGATCATCCTGTCACTGATTGTCTCTGGCAACAGTGACTCCGGGAGCCCAAGCAAGATCGCCGCAGCGGACGACCCGAGTTCATGCTGTGAGGGCTCAATCTCAATGTTTTCTCCCCTGAGGAGATGCTCGTCGTCTGGAACTGACGAGCGAGACAGACGAAGCTTCCATGGCGAAATGGTTGATGATTCGAACCGTTTGCGGATAACATGTCCTGCCGACGTGCCTTCTTCTCTCCTGCATGACACAGATGGAGAGCATGTCGCGACCACAGACGCCGTCGTGAATCCCGGCATCATTGCACGGCACTGTCCATTCAGAATGGCATCTGCCAGTCGACAGCTCGCTGGGCCTCACCGGTCAACCTTCGTCACCCAGCTCTTTGGTCTGTTCGTCAAGAGCTTGCTGATATCTTTGCACGGCATCTGCCAGGCTCTTGATGATTGGGCCCAGAAGCTGTCGGACCACTTTCTCGCCTCCGCCAATACCAGCATAGTCAACGCGGTGTCGTCGCCCGGTCCTTCTGAACCTCTCCTCGACCGATCGCTCGGCGCTTTTCACAATGACATTGCGTTCTCTCTCCGCGTCTTGGGCGATGACGTTGATGCGATCGACGGCTCGGTTCAAGCTTTCGACCAGGGATGAGACCTCATTCGCACGGGAAGGGTCGCCGGAGAGGAAAGCGTTCCAGAACTGGCGCAAAAATTCGATCGTGGTTGCGTGAGTGAGAGTGAGTCGGTCATAGATGCCGCTGGGTAAGCCCGAGGCCGTGGGGATCTCAGCGGTCTGGTCTCGGTGTCCTTGAATGAGGGAAAGAACATGTTCCAGGGCGGGGGGAGAGCTGGATTCTCTATTATTATTACTATTTTGATAAGTGTTTTCACCGTCCAGATCCTCTTCACCCTCGTATTCATCAATGGGAATGACGCCGGCCCCAGGTTGAGGGAAGTGAGTGGTGATGTCCCGACAAACGTCCGTGATCGCTTTCGAAGGGTCCAGCGCGCGGAAAGGGTTAGAATCAGCATCTTGGGTGGCACCGCTCTCGGAGAAGAAACGGCTCTGATCTCGAATATTCAGGATGATCCGATTCTGCTGCGGGTCTCCGGCCAAGTCCCGAAGGCGGAGACTCTCATATGTGGCTTCGTCCATGCCGATGGGAGCAGCAGCGTCAACATCTGATGGCCGGACACTCGCCATGAGTTTCTCGCTCAACGCGTTGAGGGTGCGGATGATGGGCGCCTTGTCCAATACCGTGGCCCGTAGCTCGGTGTCGGGCCGATTGCCCTGGCGTTGGCTATTGTTTTCTTCATTGCCCTCCAAGTCAATGAATTTGGGGATGTGCAATTCGGAAGACGTTTGTCGAAGGCCCGTCAGCTCGGGATGATTGAGATATTCGTCCACGTCGAGGATTTTGTCTTGGGCCTCCTTCCGCGGGTCAAACTTCAGGCCGCGCAGCTTCATAAATAATTGGCTCTGAAAAAATCGAGACCAAAAGTCCACTTCTGACTTGCACTTTTTGGGCACCACTTCGTCGTAGATGATCCGCATCACCGGGTACTGCTCGAAGATGGCGCGAACATGATCTTGAGTGAGATTCAGTTTCGTCCCGCCGTCTTCCCGGCGCAGCTCGGAGAACACATTGTACTTGCCACGGCCTTGGTTTTGCGCAATCGCATGGGCGCGCAAGAGATGGACACGAGAGGCCCAGAACTGCGCGGTAAATTGCGTGTTGGAGATCGAGTCTGGCTTCATATTCCTTGCTTCCAAAAAGGTCCTCTGGAGGTTGGGATCCTCTTCCATGAGAGATTGTTGAAGTTTGACGTCAGACTTGAGTCGCTCATCATCTTCCCAAAAATGGCCCAGCCTCCCCGATCCAGAGATTGCGTTGGCGATAGTCATCGCGGCAGACGGACCCGGTCCAGGAGCTGCAGCAGCATTTTGCGCCGCTTTCTGCGCTTGAATCACATTGGCCAGCGCATCCTTAATAGCATTTGCCTCGCCTCGGGCGTCGGTGGACGAAGTGAACGTGAAGACATGCGACACCGGTTCGGATTGGCCGGGGTCCTGGGAAAAGATTTTCAGCATTACCTTTGCACTTGACTCCGGCGTCTGCTGCAAATTGGTGATGTTCGCGGCAGAAATAACCAGCGTCGGCGCGGCAATTTTTGCCTCAGAAGGTGTCCACGAGATCGACTTCCTGTCCTTGGAGATGGCGATCACGCCATTCTGTTTCTTATATGACGCAGCCCCCCGAGGCGGAGCCATTCCTGTGGTATAAAGGCACCTGGCAAGAGGTCGTGCGCCTTGAAATCCGCTCCGGACAGTATCGCCGTGATCTCTTTCGCATTGCTACCCTTTGGTCCTGATCACGAGAAAGTTCTCATCCCTCTCCGTGAAGATGATGCAATGCACCTGGCAGCTGAAAAAGCTGGAATGGCAATGTATCATTGCCAAAGGACGGCGATGCCTGAAAGGATGGAGGTCATGCCCGATGGATAGGCAGAGGCGCCAAGGCGTGCGAACACTTCTGCATAGATCACGTGATCGCCTGCGAAACGGTACACCTCGTGAAGTCTTGTGTTCCTGTGGCACTACGTCTGGTTTTTTACAGCAGCTGAGTGGGCAAGAATTCGCGATGACAAGCTCTAATTTTCTCCTCTGGTGCACTCCTGCATCCCTATGCAAGACAAAATGCTGCCCAAGCAAAAGTACAAATGAGGTGCAATCAACCCCTGGTACCGCTTAAGGCGGTCCATCTTGGCCTAAAAGGTTAGTGAAATGCCGCTAATTAATTTCTAGGCGACAGCTAAAATCCAGAACGAGACTGCAACAAACAGCCATGATTTCCTCTAGCTTGTATCCCACAAAGCTTTAAGATGGGCGGTGCCACTTTGGAGAGTCAATTGCATCCAGGACGTGCTGCTGCGGCTCAGGACAAGCTGCTCTTGACGGACAGCCCAGGCTTGCTGGTACGGAAATGGACACTCGATATTGCATCGTCATTGCAGGCACTTGTGTTGGGCAACAGGGAATGAAGCAGCACCGGTCGTATCGATCAGTGGCTGTTCGGCAATCATTGTCCGTAGTACTCCCTTTCAGGATGTGGCTGTAGGTAACTCTCAATCCCTTGTAGAAATCTGGAGCTTTCAGTGTTGATGTGTGGTGGAAACCGACTCCCAATAGTAACCTACTCATGGCTTTCAACTCCGGCCATGTTGAGAAGCGCAAAAGGTGCTCACGGTGAGATAGTAGATGTCCACCAGCACGATGGCGAGAGTCGACAGATGCTCCTCTATATCCAGGAAGCCCGGAACAACCCAAAGACTTAGGGAGAGACATTACATGAAGGCGTGTCCACCCCAATTCCAATGTCTCTGCCCGAAAGATAAACGGATGGCAGCAGAGATCTAAATTCCAACTGAACATATCCGCTAGCTATGCTTCTGTGATGGACTTCTATGGTGGAGGTCAAAGCCATCTGCTCTTCCCACGTGCTCCCACGCAAAGTCGGTGGTCGATGGACATCTGGCAGGGATAGATGGTAGACTTCAATAAGGTATGTCACACTTTATTCGTCGTCGTAGGCTCAATTGGCTGGAATCAGAAGATAATGGGCAGGAGAGATGCAGGACATGAGGATGTCGCCTTTTGCTATGTTCAAAGGTAAAATGGTCCCCAACTGTGCAAGGCGGCTGGAGGGAATGTCGCGGATGAGTGAGGAATGACAATGCACATGACAGTATCGGAGATGTCAGAGCTTGTAAGATTTAGACATTAGCAGTATTTCCCGCCTAGCCCAGATCTGATATGAGGATGGCCAAGTCAGTCATATTGCTCCCTATCTCCACCGATTGTTCGGTCCAGTATATAAACTCCTGCCCTGACAGCAGTTGCCTCAAAGGTTGACAGAATGGCGATTGGAGAACATTCCAATAGTTATGTTGAAAGGCGCCTGATCGAAGGCAAGCCTTTATGCTTCGAAGGGATCAGCGTCATTCCCCCGGTATTCTACCATCAGGGTTCTCGGCTCCGAACGACAACGGGTATTCCAGCATCTTCCGACCCTACGTTGTTGCCGCCGTGGACCGCACACAGAACGTCTGATCAGTGGCGCACCCGAATTCGTCATGTTCTCGCCTCCAAACGCGTAGCTGTGCTCTCACCGGCCATGCATGGACGCGGTTTAATGATTGCTGGAATATCATCTGCCCAGATTCTTCATTGCAAGACTGAGTCGGCAAGTCCAGCTTCAGGAGGATCAGAATCCTGATCGCTTCTCGTCGGGTAGTTCTGAAGAGGAACGTGTATGAAGCGTGTGTGGGTCTTTCTCCCCCGTGGGTGTCTCCAGTGGTGACTCCGACGCTGCTTCTGCAGGTGTTTCGGCCGCCTCGCTTTCGGCCTGATAGTTCAGGATATGGTCATATTCCTGAGGATTCGCGTCCCTCCACTGTTGCAGATACTGCATCGCATCAACCTTACTTGGCGTATAGATGTTCCCTTCAATGTCCTCTGTGGTCCGTGGGGTCGGCTGCATCTCCATCGTGACGAACGGGGTGAGCTGAGACAAGGGTCAGTCGCTAGAGGACACGATTCTTCGAGGACCAACCTTAAACTCGGTGAGGTCTGGCACATTGAAGTGCCGCACTTTCCGCCAGTCGACCACATAGCCCCCATATTCTGTATGAGCACCCATCGAGCCGGTTCTGCTTCCCCTGTAGAAGCCGCCATTGACCTGCTTGGTCGTCAAGCGCAAGCGCGCACACAGATTTGGAGAAGGTTTGAACATTGCCAAACGGTCAAATCCACTTCTCAGACAAAAGAATGATCTGAGAGCTCGCTGGTCAAGAGTAGGAGCTTGGTGATCTGAACCAATCAAGCCGGGAACACCGCGGACATGCAGGAGAAGAACATGACCTAGAGCTAGTCCCTGAATAGGCTTAGCCTTCAAATGGGTGTAAAATCAAATCAAATCAAATCAAATCGGCAGCAACGCCAGTAATGCGCAGTGCAGGTGCACAGCTGTATCAGAGCTTTCATTCAGAGACCACAAGTAAGGTTTTAGGCCTGAATCGATGGTTATCAACATTGGTGATGTGTGGCGCAAATGGCACTCTTGACATGGCTTAGCAACTGTGCTTCCATCCCTCATTCTCAGCTCTCCTGTCAGAACGGTCTCCACTGTCACTGGGGACCCCCCCAAAAGGGTAGAATCCTGTCAATCTTTGACAGGGTTTGGAGCCCTGACATCTTCGCTCACAAGGCTCCACTTACGTGTTCGGCGCAAGGCAACAACCAGTTGGTGCTGAGCGACTAGGCACCAAGATTCGAACAAATCATCTATCCCGGAGTTTCAATTGCTGCACTTAGCCAGGAACGAAAATGTTGATTGTAGGGTGGGAATTGTCTCCGCCCATCAGGGCCTAGCCTACTCTTATTGAATGTCTCATGAAGCCTCGTTGGATTGCTCTTGCTGCTCAAGAGTCTCCAGGTCCTTAATACACTCAGCAAACCAGCCATCAATGCGCTCTGTGATGGTGGCAACTGCCTGCTTCAGGCTCTCGATCGCGAGGTCTTTCTCAGAGCCCCCGACGTCAACTCTTTCTTCTAAGTTGAGTGCCTCGATGCCTGCTTCCACTTCTCCAACTTCCTCAGCTTCCTCACCCACTTCCTCCTCGCCCACTTCCTCCTCACCCACTTCTTCCTCACCAACTTTTTCCTCAAATACCTTCTCCGCGGGGACAGCAAACCTGGGCGCCGAATAATTTGGCACGATCACGACGAGTGCTTTCGCTGCCTCAGCAACGTCTTCGAAAGTCGCTAGATGGCCTTGCTCATTGCGTTCATTGTATTCAAACAGTTCAGTCCTTAGTCGGTGCATCAACCGTATGACGGGGAATGAGGTCTTTTCGAAGTACTGCGGTCGTTCATCCCCCATGAAATTACTCCATTCAGAGATGTGCACGATGCACTCTTTGGCCTTGGCCAACGCGGTAGCCCTTTCGGCTCCTGACCTGCCTGCGACTGTGGAGGCAAGTGTCGATCGTTCGTTCGCGCCTGTAGAAGTGCGGTTCAGCTCTCCAAGGAAAAGCACTTAGAAGACACTTTCAATGTCATGCCACGGATGGTGCCTGGGGTGATTCCCCCTCAGCATGTCGATTGCCATAAAGAGGAAAGTCCCAGTGCGCCATGGAGCCCCGGATTGCGGATCTCCGTAGACACAAGCAAGGTCGAGATCGATGAGTCTTCCAGGTGGAGGTGCATCCTTCCCATTCAGCAGATCTGGAGACGTCACCATGATGTTTGACGGTGAGATATCTCGATGTAAAAAGGGCTGTTTTCTGCAGAACATTTTCTGAATGGCATTAACAACACAGCGTAACGCCCTTATACGCTCGAGTTCGGTGACATGTCGAGGACTGGGGTGGACATGCTCAATATCACGATCTGGGACGGGATCCACAGAAACGCCACAATACTCTTCCAGGCACCATCGTTGTCTTCTTGCGTGTAGTGGCTCATCGGTCGGCTCATCAGGTATCTCGTCCACGTCTGGGAGGCGAAAAATTAGCTCTTCTTTGGTCATGTTTGCCATTGAGGAGGACCGAGTAGCTTGCTGAAGGTTCGGTCCCAATTGGAGACGTTGTCTTGAATGTTTTGCCTCAGGTAGAACGTCAAACTCGGTTGTCAAAGGTCCGTCATTCGCCGAAAAAATTCTCGGTAATTCCTCCACGTCGCTAAGCTCACGAAGAATGTCGGCTTCATTCGTACGAGCTTCGTAGGGCCATGCCAGTTTTAACAATGCTAGATCATGGCTTGGGCCCTCAGTATTCTTTTCGGCCTTTGACTTCTTTTCGGCCTTTTTCTTTTTGGTCTTTGATTCCCGCCTCTTGATTTCAACTGGCCATACTGTGGTACCGCGTGTCGTGACAAGGTCGGGAGCCACCTGCACGAGTGGTGATCGTATGTTACATCCAGACGGAGTGAAGTTGATGTTCATATTGCCGATTGAAGTGGGTCTCTCGGCCAGGCCGTGGGCATCATCGTTGGCCAGCATGAGCCAGTTGACGAAGAGCAGGAAAAGCAAAGTATTGTCTTCGATGTCAAGCACACTTTCGTAACGCAGCACCTCCCCTCTATTCAGTTGGAATAGACGCAATGTCCGGCCAGCTGCATAAATGGAGTATATGAACCGACGAAACGGGTCATCCCTGAGCACTTGGTTTGATCTCAAGAGTGAGAGTTGTGTTTCAGATGGCATGGTTCCCTTGGAAGACGATCTTTTGAGTTCCCAGGTTGTCTTCATGTCGCAATATCTCAGATTTTCCTTGTCAACGTGGGGCGCCACGGTGGCCAGGTCGGGTCTGAAAAGCTTCAAGCCTCCTGCGTGGTCCTCATTGTCAATCCCGGAAGCAGGCACCTTTGTTCCGATGTTGACGAATACGCTGCGAGGTTGTTTCGATTTTGCCGTGTATTGAAGGGCCTCTTGAGCTTTCTGAAGCATCCGGAAAAAACGATTCTGAGAAATCAGCCCAGAGCTCTTTGCATGCATGTCAGACTGCCATTCCTTCCATTCCTTTGATTTCTTGAGTGCAACTTCTGCTCTCCTGATTTGGTTTTCAGAGAATCTTGTGCCCAGAGACATCTTGCTATGAAGATTCTCAAAAATAGAGGT